>Ga0193752_1003449_pt1 | contig 10898 bp, 6 predicted proteins | sample H1c1metaG_FD_144924 | JGI IMG/M metagenome (GOLD analysis project Ga0193752, IMG submission 144924) | Soil microbial communities from a riparian zone of the East river system, Colorado, United States - H1c1 | ecosystem: Environmental > Terrestrial > Soil > Riparian zone | place: USA: East River...
CACGCGGATCGCGGCGATGTCGCCATTGTCGTGGCTGTCCACGCCTTCCATGTGGCCGACCACGTGCTGCACGCCGAGCGATTCGACGCAATGCCTGCGCAGGAACGTGCCCAGGCGCGTGGCGTCCAGGTGGTAGGCGTAGTTCGCCACGGCCGCGAATTCCGGTGTACCGAACTGTTTCGGGCCGCGGCCGGCGTCGCACAGGCGCGGCTGGAAGCTGGCCAGGTGCGCGAACGGCACGCGCCCGCCCTGCGCGAGCCAGCCTGCCGACAAGTTGCGTTCGCCGTAGTGCTGCGGCAACACGAACGGATGGAAATAGACATCGTCGGTGGCGCCATCGGCCCAGCCGACGAACTTCGAACCCTGCTTGAAGGTGGCATCGCATTCGCGGACGAAGTCCGATTCGCCCACGCCGATCCGGCGCAAGGTGTCGCGCATGGTCGGCCACGTGCCCTCTCCCACGCCGATCGCCGGCACGTCCGGTGATTCGAGCAGCGTCACCCGCAAGGTCGGGCCGTTGCGGTCACGGTGCTCGGCCGCGAGCAGGCCGGCAGTCAGCCATCCGGCCGAACCGCCACCGACGACCACCACGTTGCGGACCGTTTCAACCATGACGCCCATTCTGCCCGTGGCGCGATGCGGCCGGGGAAAACGCGCCGTGCCGCTGGCGTGGCAGCGGCACGGCTTGTCCGCCCGCGACCGGGCGGCAGTCACTCGACATCGCGACTGTCAGAACCTGTAGCGGACGCCGAACATGTAGCGCGGACCGAACTGGTCGAGCGTATACAGCTGGTGGGAGTTGCGCCCGTGCACGCGCATGGTCTCGTTGGTGAGGTTGATGCCCTCGACCGACACGTCCAGGTTGTCGGTCACGTGGTAGGTGATGTTCATGTCGAGCTGGCCGTAGGGTTCGACGTACAGCGGGTTGGACCCCTTGCCGTCGCCCAGTGCGCTGAGGAACTCGTCGCGCCAGTTGTAGGCCGCGCGCACCTGCCACTTGCCCTTGTCGTAGAAGCCGACGAGGTTGGCCGTATCGCTCAGGCCGGTCAGCGCGAACTGCGTGCCGAGGCGGCCGTTGTCGTAGGTCAGCCCGGAATCGACCTTGGTGTAGTTCGCGGCGACGCCGAAGCCGCTCTCGCCGAACATGTGCTGGATGTTGACTTCCCAGCCGTCGAGCTTGTCGGAGCGGTTGTTCACCGGCTGCGAAACGTTGAACTCCAGCGTCGGATCGCCCGGCTGGCCGACGATGCTGCCCGTGGCTGCGTTCACGCCCGGATCGCCGTCGTGGTTGGCGAAGATGTAGTCGCGGATGCAGGGGCGATCGGTGGATGCGCAGCCACCGGCGTCGATGGCCTCGTTCCAGTAGGCGCCGCCGGCCGGCGTCTTCAGGCCCTCGATCGGGATTTCGCGGAGGGTCTGGTTGGCGATGAAGTTGTCGATCTTCTTGTAGAAGTAACCGATCGAGAAGTAGCTGCCTTCGCCGTAGTACCACTCCCAGGACAGGTCGAAGTTCTTCGACACCAGCGGCTTGAGGGCCGGATTGCCGGAACTGCCGCCGCCGCCGTCGAAGCGCGCGGGACTGCCCAGGCTCAGCGCCGGGTTGAGGTCGCCCCAGTTCGGGCGGCCGATGGTCTTGCCCGCGCTGAAGCGCAGCTTCATGTCGTCGGTCAGGTCCAGCGCAAGGTCCAGATTGGGCAGCCAGTATTTGTAATCGCCCTTGCGCGTGAAGTATTCCGAACCGCTGTACACGAGGTTGAACTCGTTGGCCGCGGCCCAGTTCACCGCGATTGGCGCAGGTTGCAGCGCCGTGGCGGTCACCTTGGTTTCTTCGTAGCGCAAGCCAACGGCCACGCTGAGCGGCATGGCCAAGTCGTACTTGTTGCTCCATTCGATGTAGGCGCTGCGCGACTTCTCCTGCACGCGGCTGTCGCCCACCGTGCGGCTGGCCGAACTGCCGGGCACCGCGGCGCCGGTGTAATCGAACGACGCCAGATAGTCTTCCGGTACGCCAAGGCCCGCATTGGTACGCGCGTCGGCCGCGAGCTGGCGGATCGTGTCGAAGTCGAACAGGAAGAAGGCGTCGGTGAAGTCCGGGTCGTCGGCGCCGCTGAAGTCGAAGAAGTCGCCCATGTGGTAGGCGTGGAATGCATCGTCGGGATACGCGGCCGGGCCGTTCGCAGGAAGGTTGCCGCCCCAAGTGTCCAGCTGGACGTTGGTGAAGGCCGAGCGGTTGTGGTAGTCGGTGCTGGCGATGCCGAAGTCGAGTTTCGAGTAGTTCTCGAACTCGAACTCGCCGCTGGCCTGGAACTGCTCGATTTCCGCCTTCTGGTAGTCGTTGCGGAACACCGAACCGGTCACCTGCATCAGCGACGGGTCGATCGCCGTCATGCCCGCCGGCAGGTCGAGGGTCAGGACCGGGAACTCGCCGCTGAAGTCGGCGCCGTTGCCCGCCCGGAAGAAGCCCGCGGTGGACAGCGTATTGCTGGAGCCGTAGGGGCTGTCGGGCTGCGAGACGGCGGTTGAGTCGTGGTAGTCGAAGTTCATCTTGAACTTGTCGCTGACCTGCCAGTCGACGTTGAAGCCCAGCGACTTGTTCTCGTGTTCCACGGCGGTATTGGCCGCGCCGTTGGCGAAGTCCGAAGGCGAGCCGTAGGTCTCGTGGTAGTACAACGGCGACGCGCCGCTGCCCTGGGTCCATGCGCTTTCGTCCGGAGTGAAGTTGAACCACACCGACATGTCGTTGCGCCGCGACTGGATCTTGTTGTCCGAGTACGTGTAGTCCAGCGTCGCGGTGAGGTCGTCCGTCGGCGCGAACTGCAAGGTCAACTGTCCGTTGGTGCGCTGCCGGTGCACCGAGTTGATGCTGTAGCCCAGGCTTTGCGGCATCGAGTAGACGTCGTTGGGGCCCGGGCGGTTGGTGATGTTCTCGTAGCCCGGCTCGCCCTCCTTCGGCAGCGAGGATGGTCCACCCACGCCGTTCGCCTGCGGCGTGTCGATGAAGGGTTGCCAGCCGTTGCCCGGCGCGACGAAGGCGGAGGCCGAACCCGACTCGCGCTCCTGCCGGCTGAGGCTCAGCGACACGCCGAAGCGGTCGTCGCCCCAGGTGTCGCTGATGATGCCGGAGAATTCCGGCGTCACCGTCTGGCCCTTGTACTTGCCGGGCAGGTCGTCGTCGGAGGTATCGATGACACCCTTGGCGCCGGCGCTGAAATGCAGCCCGGGATTGTCGAGCGGCCGCGAGGTCTTGATGTTGATCGTGGCGCCGATGCCGCCGACCGGCGTGCTGGCCTTGCTGGTCTTGTACACCTCCACGGCCGAGATCGATTCGGACGCCAGGTCGCTGAACTCGAACGCGCGTCCGCCGGTGGAGGTCGGCATCTGCCTGCCGTTGAGCAGCACGAGATTGAAATCGGGGCCGACGCCGCGCACGGTCACCTTCGAGCCTTCGCCGTTGGATCGGTCGATCGACACGCCGCTGATGCGCTGCAGCGACTCGGCAAGGTTGGTGTCCGGGAACTTGCCGATGTCCTCGGCGACGATGCCGTCGACGATGCCCTGCGAATCACGCTTGAGGTTCATCGACGAGGTGAGGCTGCCGCGGATGCCCGTGACCACCACGGTATCGAGGGTCTTGGCCTCTTTCTCGGCGGTGGCCTGGTCCTGAGCGGTGGTAGTCGCAGCTTGGGGTTGGGTTGCCGGATCGATTGCGTCCTGCGCGTACACCGGCTGGGCGAGGGCCAGCAGCAGTGCGGTCGTCAACAGCTTCTTTTGCGGAACGGCATACCGGTGCTTCATTGAACTTCCCTCCCCGGAATTCCATGAAATTACTGATGTGTGTCGGTGCCAGCTATTGTCATATTCCGACGTGCCGCCGAACTTTGGCACTGGATTGACAGCGTTGTCAAATAAATGCGCCAATCGATGAAAGTAACTGATTCTAAAGCGTATTTTTCGTAAATCTATGCTGCATTGCAACGAGAATTGGCGCGCATCGCTGCCCTGCGTTGGAGGGGCCCTCGGCGATCGCCAGCGTTCTTGCCGCCGAGCGTCCGTCGCGGGATCCGTCCTGCCCAAGCCGGGCGCGCAGTTGTTTCGCGGGTTGCGGTTCGTGCCCGGTCCTTCTGCAGGCGCGCCCGTCCGTCCACGCGGCTGGCCGTGCTACGGCATGGATTTACTGGCTTCGCACATTCCGCCCCGGCCGGTTCCAGGGACTATGCGCAGGGCACCGCAGCAGCCAAGGCACTGCAGTCATGCCAATGTCGGATGCGATGTCCAGCGCCGCATGTAATGCGCCTGGAAATTGACATCTCCGGACAGCGGCTGTATGACAACGCTGTCACCGTGTCGGTCATTCGTGATGCATCGTCAGTGTTCGTGCACGGCAATTTCCGGCTCCGGGCGGTCTCCCGGCGACATGATCGGGAGATCGCCGTGAAACAAGCCGGGCACGCATCGATCGTCCTGCTTCTCGCATTGGCCGCGGTCACATGCCGGGCTGTCGCAGGCGAGCCGCCGTTCGAGTGGCCCGATGGCAGGAAGGCCGCCATCAGCCTTGCCTATGACGACGCGCTGGACTCGCAACTCGACAACGCCATTCCCGCGCTGGACAGGCATGGCCTGAAGGGCAGCTTCTACCTGGTGTTGGCGAACGCCGCGGTCGGCAAGCGACTGGACGAATGGCGCCGGGCCGCGGCCAATGGCCATGAACTCGGCAACCACACGCTGTTCCACCAGTGCTCCGGCTCGATGGCAGGGCGCGAGTGGGTCGAGCCGCAGCGTGACCTGGACGGTACGAGCGCGGCGCAGATGAAGGACCAGGTGTTGCTGGCGAACGTCATGCTCGCGGCGATCGACGGCAGGCGCGAGCGCACCATGACCGTACCCTGCGGCGACGTCATGGCGGCGGGGCAGGACTATATCGACCTCGTCCGCCAGGAATTCGTCGCGATCAAGCTGGGCAACGGCGCGGTCACACCGAGCATGCAGGCGCTGGACCGGTATGCCGTTACCGTCGACACGCCGGTCGATGCCAGCGGCGAGGCGCTCATCGCCATCGCCAGGGAAGCGGCCGCGAAGGGCACGATGGCCAACTTCACCTTCCACGGCATCGGCGGCGACTACCTGTCGGTGTCCAGCCAGGCCCACGAAGCGTTGCTGGACTATCTGGCGTCGAACCGGCGGACCTACTGGACCGCCACCTTCATCGACATCATGAAATACGTCAGACAGCACAAGACGCCATCGGAAGTCGCCGCGCCGCCTTGACGGCGCCCGCGTACACACTCCGACATCGCGACCCGGTCTGGTGAAAGACACGCATCGAGGCGGCGAAGTGGAAACGACACGCTGCGATCGCATCCCGGAGACGACAGCCTGCAACGCTCGCGGTTCACATAGTCAGCCAGGGGGCATGGGGAAAATCCGGCGGAATACCGCCCCGTCCCGTCCATGCATACGAAAAGCCCCGGGAAACGCCTGTTTCCCGGGGCTCTTGGCTGGTGTGTGGTGGAGCGGAGGGGGATCGAACCCCTGACCTCCACGATGCGAACGTGGCGCTCTCCCAGCTGAGCTACCGCCCCATGAGGCTGCGTGGATTATACGGAGGCGCCGGTCGCGAGACCAGAACCCCCGGGTTTCGATGCCAGCAACGGGGCGAGCGTCGGTTCCAGCTGCGCGCGCCGCCAGCCCGACAGGGGACCGGGCCATTCGGGAACATCGCTGCCGGCGCTGCCAAGCAATAGCTCGAGCCAGCGCCTTGAGGCGAGCACGCCATCGGGCAGCCCGAGTTCGGCGCTGCGCGCCGCAGTGGCCTCCTGCAGGCGACGCAGCGCCGGTTTGTCGCGGTCTTCGTTGCGGGGTTCCGGTGCGTCCACCTCGTCGTCCAGCGGCGTCTGCAACACCTGCCAGACGATGTCGCCCAGCTTGCGAGGCGCCTTTGGATGGGCGTCGAGCCGGCGTTGCAAGGCTGCGGGATCGATGGGTGGATCGCGCGCAAGCGACACCGCAAGTTCGTTGTCGAGGATCCAGGTACGCGGACGGTCGGACTCGCGCGCGTAGGCATCGCGCCAGCGCAGCAGCCGCAGCAGGCGGCGTTGTGCCGCGACATCCAGGAATTGCACCGCACGGATCGAAAGGTGCGGCCAGCGTTCGGCATCGTCGCGTTCGGCGTTGCCCGCCATGCGGGCGCAGTCTTCTGCCATCCAGCCGCTGCGCCCGAGTTGCTGTAGTTGCGCGTCGAGGGTGTCGTGCAGCGCGAACAGATGGCGTACGTCGTCGGCCGCGTATTCGAGCTGCGCGGGCGACAACGGCCGGCGCAACCAGTCGGAACGCGTCTCTCCCTTGGTCAGCGCGACCCCCAGCGCGTCCTGCACCAGGCGCTGGTAGCCGATCCCGGCGGCGATGCCGGACAGCGCGGCGGCGATCTGGGTATCGAACAGCGGCTGCGGCACCACGCCGCAGGCGTGCTTGAACGCGACCAGGTCTTCGCTGGCGCTGTGCATGATCTTCAGCACCGAGGCGTCGGTGAGCAGGGGGCGCAGTGCATCGGTGATCCCGGGGGCGAGCGGATCGACCAGCAGGATGTCGTCGTCGGCGACATCGCCGTGCGATGCACCATCGCCGAGCGCGATCTGCACCAGCGCGAGTTGCGGCCAGTAGGTGCGTTCGCGGATGAATTCGGTATCGAGGCCGATGCGCTGCGGGCGTCGTGCGATGCGGGCGTTGAGTTCCGCGGGGTCGGTGATCCAGTGGGGCACGGGCGATCGATGTCGGATGGCGAACGCGCAGCCTAACGGCCGCGCTCGACAGCGGCAAATGCGCGGCATGGGCGTGGACCACGGACGGGCCATGCCAGGATCCGGATCGATGGCGTAATCTGGCGGCCACGTCGTTTTGGGAGCAAGGCTTGCGCGCAATCGGTTGGGTCGCCGTCCTGTTGCTGCTGGCGGGTTGCACGCGCAACCCGGAGGATGCGGCACGCAAGGACAGGACCGGAGCCGGCGCGCATGCGCGCGAAGGCATCGTGACCGTCAGCGGCGACGATGCGATCTCCGAAACGCTCACATGGCGCCCGCCCGCCATCGACATCCCGCCCGCCGGGGTCGAGGAAGCGCGCAGGCATGCCGATGCGGCGCTGGAGGCCGGCAAGCTGTCCGCGGATGCGACGTCCGCGATTCCGTTGTACCTCGCCTTGTCGAAGCTGGCACCGGAAAACACGAAGGTGAAGGCAGGCCTGCAACGCGCCCTGCAGGCATTGATCGCACAAGGCGATGCGGCGCTGGCAACAGCGGATGACGACATCAGCGCACTGCGCGAGGCACATCAACGCGCCGCGGTGGCGCGCGTGGTCGATGCCAACGACAAGGCGGTGCAAGCTTACCTGCGCCGGATCGACGAGGCCGACAGCCTGTGGGAACTCAATCGCGACGGCGAGCATGCACTGGCCGGCGGACGCTACGGCGAGAAGGGCGGTGGTGCGTTGGCGAAGTTCCGCCAGGCGCTGGCGATCCGGCCCGGGCAGCCGCGCGCGATGCAGGGGCTGGCGGCCGTGGAGAGCGCGATGATCCGCAGCGCTGAACTCGCCGGCGAGGATGGCGACTTCGCCACCGCGAAATACTGGCTGGACGCCGCGGCGAAGATCCGCCCGAAGATGTCCACCGTGCCCGATGCGAGCGCACGCGTCGAACGCATGCGCGGCGCCCGCATCGCCCGCCTGCGCGATCTCGGCATCGCCGCACTGCCGCAGCGGGGCGGCATCGCCACGGCGCGCCGCCGCCTGGCCGAGGTGCTGCTGATCGCCCGGCCCGGTGACCCGATCGCGGCGGAACTGCGCGAGCGCATCGATCTTGCCGAACATTACGGCCAGTTCCGGCCCGGACAGAATTTCACCGACGCCCTCAAGAACGGCGCGCGCGGGCCACAGATGATCATCGTGCCGCACGGCGGCTTCCGCATGGGGGCAGGCGATGGCGATGAACTGGCCGCGGACAACGAGCGGCCGCAACGCAATATCCGCTTCGATCGTGGTTTCGCCATGTCGATCACCGAGGTGACAGTGGGCGACTACCGCCGTTTCATCAATGCGACCGGCCGCAAGACGCGCGCCGCGCGCCGCGGCTACTCGATGGCCTACGAAGAACGCAGCGGCAACTTCGCACGCGTCAGCGGAGTCGACTGGCGCAGCGACTACATCGGCAAGCCTGCGACCGAAGACCAACCGGTCCTGCATGTCAGCGCCAAGGACGCGGAAGCCTATGCGGAGTGGCTGTCGGCGCAAAGCGGGCAACATTACCGCTTGCCCAGCGAAGCGGAATTCGAGTACACGCTGCGAGCCGGCAGTTCCGGCATCTATCCCTGGGGCAACGGGGCACCGCCGGCGAATGCGGGCAACTTCACCGGTGCCCGCGACCGCTCACCGAGTGGGCGGCAATGGAACAATGCCTTCGTCGGCTACGGCGACGGTGCGTGGGGCCCAGCGCCGGTCGGCCGCTTCGCCGCGAACGCATGGGGCGTGCAGGACCTGGCTGGCAACGTCAGCGAGTGGGTCGCTGATTGCTGGCATGATGGCTATCGTCGCGCGCCCACGGACGGCACGGCCTGGGTCAATCCCGGATGCCGGACGCGCGTGGTCCGCGGCGGTTCCTGGGCCAGTGCGCCGGCGCAGACACGCTCATCTTGGCGGGCGCCTGCGATGGTGGACAGCACCAATGCCCGGATCGGCTTTCGTGTCGTGCGCGATATCTGAAGTGCTGATGGCCGTTGCAGCGTCCCCAAGGAGAAGCAGAGATGCGTCAGAACCCGTTCGGCGATAGTGGGCAGGCCCAGGGCGGCCAACGTCGTGGTTTTGGTTTCAATCCGCGCCTCCTGATCCTGCTGGCGTTCGCGGTCTACGGCATCTACTTCTATTTCTCCAACCGCAGCACCGATCCCTTGACCGGCGAGAAGGTGCTCATCGACAAGAGCATTTCGCCACAGGACGAAAAAGCGCTCGGGCTGCAGGCCTACCAGGAAATCCTGACGCAGGAGAGTCCGGTCGACCCCAATTCGCAGATCGCCAAGCAGGTGCGCGAGATCGCGCAGCGGCTGATCGTCAAGATTCCGGAAGTCGAGGACGCGCTGGCCGCCGAGCACGGCCTGAAGGCGAACCACATCGAGCAATCCTTCGATTGGGACGTCACCGTGCTGCAATCCGACGAGGCCAATGCGTTCTGCCTGCCGGGTGGCAAGATGGCGGTCTACACCGGCCTGGTGCCTGTGGCCAAGAACGCCGACGCGATGGCGATCGTGATGGGGCACGAAATCACCCACGCATTGTTGCGCCACGGTGCGCAGCGCATGACCGAGCAGAAGCTCGCGCAGATGGGACAGATGGCCGGCGCACTGGGCGGCATGGACCAGCAGCAGATACAGGCAGTGATGTCGATCTACGGCTACGGCCGGGCCCTGCCGTATGCGCGCAAGCAGGAAACCCAGGCCGACGAAACGGGCCTCATGCTCGCGGCCGCAGCCTGCTTCGATCCGCAGGAAGCCATTCCGCTGTGGGAACGCATGAGCGATTCCAGCGGTGGCCAGGCGCCGCCGGAATTCGCGTCCACGCATCCGAGTTCGGATACGCGCATCCAGAACCTGAAGGCCCTGATGCCGAAGGCGCTGGAATACCGCAAGCGCTTCTGCACCACGCCAGGCGTGGCCACGGGTTCGCTGTAATCATGGGTTTCGTGGCCACCTGTGGGAGCGGCGGAAGTCGCGACGCTTTGGCCCATCCTGAAAAGTCGCGGCTTCCGCCGCTCCCATAGCGCGCCGCGCTCAGAACGACATGAACATCCCGCCGTTGACCGGGATGTTCGCACCGGTGATGAAACCGGCATCATCGGCAGTGAGGAATTCCACCGTCCGCGCGATTTCCACGGGCTGGCCGAGACGACCCATGGGCACGTCATCGACGATGCGTGCGCGGATCTCCTCCGGCATCGCCATCACCAGCGCCGTTTCGCAATAACCCGGCGACACCGAATTGACGGTCACGCCCTTGCGCGCGACTTCGCGCGCCAGCGCCATGGTGAAGCCATGCATGCCAGCCTTCGCGGCCGAGTAGTTGGTCTGGCCGAACTGGCCGGTCTGCCCGTTCACCGAGCTGATGTTGACGATGCGGCCGAAGCCGCGTTCGACCATGCCGTCGATGGCGTGCCGGCAAAGGTTGAACACGCCGTCCAGGTTGACCTGCATCACTGCGTCCCATTGCGAGCGCTGCATCTTGCGCAGCGTGGTGTCGCGGGTGATGCCGGCGGCGTTGACGAGGATGTCGAGCGTGCTGTGGGTGGCGACGATGTCGCTCACCAGGCCCGCGCAGGTATCGAAGTCGGCGACGTCGGCGGCGGCGAAATGGATGTCGAGGCCTTCGGTCTCGCGCCGGAAATCGGCGAGCCGCTCCGGACGGCTGCCGAGGTCGACGGCGACGACGGTGCGCCCTTGGGCGGCGAGTGACTTGCAGATCGCGGTACCGAGACCGCCAATGCCGCCGGTGACGGCGGCGATGCGCTTGCTCATCGGGCTTGCTTGCCTATTTGCCGCGCTTGGCGGTGTCCTTGTCCTTCACCGTGGCGGACGCAGCAGGGTTGCGCCCCAGGCCGGCGGTGAGGGTTTCCTGGAAACCCTTCCACAGGTCCATGTTGCGCTCGGTCAGCTGGTTCATCATCGACCACGGCGTCTGCCCGACCACGCTGCCGATCTGCTGGCGGAACTGCGCCTGCTGTTCCATGAAGGTCTGCATCGAGCGATCGAGGTAGCTGCCCATGAATCCCTGCAGCGAGTCGCCATAGAAGCGAATGATCTGGCTGAGCAGTTGCGTCGACAGCATCGGCTGCCCGTCCTGCTCGTGTTCGGCGATGATCTGCAGCAGG
>Ga0193752_1003450_pt1 | contig 10898 bp, 12 predicted proteins | sample H1c1metaG_FD_144924 | JGI IMG/M metagenome (GOLD analysis project Ga0193752, IMG submission 144924) | Soil microbial communities from a riparian zone of the East river system, Colorado, United States - H1c1 | ecosystem: Environmental > Terrestrial > Soil > Riparian zone | place: USA: East River...
CCGCGGGCTTCCAGGCACGGCGCCGTCGGCCGTCAGGTTGAATTCCGAGATCAGCTCCGCCGGGCCCAGCTTCACGATGTTGTTGGCCGGCAGGCGCCGCGCCTGGAAGCCCGCGGGCGGCTCGATGCGATATCGCCACTCGGTGACGAACGGCACGAACACCACGTCCGCGGTGCGCGTCCGGTCGTCCGGGTCGTCTTCCTTCGTCATGCGCGAGTCGAAGTATTCCGGCAGCCGCGCGGCAATGTTCGCCACGTTGATGCCCACCGCGGCGGTTTCGAGATCGGTGAAGCCGATCGGCGCATCCTTCATCTCGATGCTCATGGAGTAGGGCTTCGAAAAATCCGTGCTCGCCGTATGTTCGTAGTTGAGCAGCGCCTTGGCGCGATAGGCATCGTGCGCGTAGGTCTTGAGGTCGTCGAGCCGCGCCTTGGTGTCCGGGCCGGCGTACCAGCCGCGGTATTCGCCTTCGATCGTGCCGTGCGCCTCCGTGGTCTCGATCACGCGCGACGGGCCGTACTCGGCCAGGAAAAAATCCCGCGTCTCGATCTGGCGATTGTCGAGAGAGCGCAAGGCCGGAGTGCGGACCAGTGCCTTCGTGCCTGCGCGGATGACCAGCGCGAGCCGGTCGGCGTCCGGCGGCGGCAGCGTGCCGACGCGGGAATATTCCGCGGTCGCGTCTATCCACAGGTCTTCCACGCCGGGCACGTAGACGATGGCATGGTCGAACATGCCCATCCCCGGCAGATCGGGCGAAACGTCCTGGTCGTCACCCGCGGCCAGCAGCGCGAGGTACGCCTCGATGCCCGACGCGCGCAGCGCGGCCACCAACAACGTGGATTTGTCCTTGCAGTCGCCGAAGCGGCGCCGCAGGGTTTCGGACGGATACTCCGGGATCAAGCGCGCCGCGCCGAATTCCACGCCGGTATAACGCACTTCGCGGTGCAGTCGCTCGACTACCTTGCCGATGTATTCGCGCGTGGGCGAATGCGGCAGCGAATCCGTGAAGCCCGAGCCGATCGTGGCCCCGGCATTGCCGCCCACGGCGCCGAGCCGCGGCGGCGCGCGCAGGCCCGCGAGCAGCGGCCGGGCATCTTCGCTGCGGATGCGGCCCTCGGTCATGTCGCGGTAGTTAGCGGCGACGGCTTCCCAGGAGGCACCCGAGGAGAATTCCACGCTCGGCCAAGAGGGCGTATCCGACGGCAGGTTCGAATCCGCCTCGTTCATCTCGTCGAGCGAGCCCTGTTCGAGCACCCAACGCACGCGGCCGTCGGCGCGCGTCTCCTTCACCTGCGCGTTCGGCAGCAGGTGCGTGATGCGCTTGAGCGGCAGCGATTCGGGCGCGTCGATGATCACACGCGTACGCAGCACCGGCACCGGCCGGCCGATGAACTCGCGATACGCCGAGCCGGCCGCGAAGAACGGCTGCTCGTCGCGCACGACGATCTCTTCCTCGACCACCGAGCCGATCTCGACCGCGGGCAGCGGGCCTTCGAGCACGTGATCGTCGTCGTACACCTGGCTTGCCGCGGCGTCGCGCGTGCCGGCGTCCTGCAGCAGCTTCTGATCGAGCTCGTGTTCGCGACCGTCGCGCGTGATGACGCGCGCGCGGATCGACGGGCGCGCCTGGTGCCACGGCTGCCAATGCGCACTGCTCGCGGCCCAGCGTTCGACGCCGTCCGGCGAGTCGACGCGATAGATCATGCGATTGGTGCGCGTCAGGCGGTGTTGTTCGTCGAGCACGAAGATGCGCTCGTCGAGCAACACGACGATGTCGACGGCGCGTTCGCGCTTGATGCCGGCGGCGCTCTGTTGCAGCTCGCGCGCCGGGGTGGTGAAGGAGGGCGCGTCCCACACTTCCGCGGCGTGCGCGGCGGAGCACCAGAGCAGGGCGGCGAGGCCTGTAACCAGGCGGCGAAGCGGCATGGGCATGAGGTGGCGAATCCTCCCGATTTGACAGAAGAATATCGCGGCGCGCCGCCGCCGAGACTCGATCAGGTCACGGCTTTTTGTAGGCCGGTGGTATTGTCCGCGCCCATGACCGCACCGAATTCACACGGCCTGTCGCAGCTCCGGGATGCCCTGCGGGAATTTGCCGCCGAACGGGACTGGGACAAGTTTCACAGCCCCAAGAACCTGGCCTGCGCGCTGTCCGTCGAGGCCGCCGAGCTGCTGGAGCGGTTTCAGTGGCTGACCGAGGACGAGAGCCGATCGTTGCCGCCCGCGGAGCTCGCGCGCGTGCGCCACGAGATGGCGGACGTGCTCAACTACCTCGTGCGGCTGGCGGACAAGCTGGATGTGAATCTGCTGGATGCCGCGCGCGAGAAGATCAAGCTCAATGCGCTGAAGTATCCGGTCGAGAAGGCGCGCGGCAGCGCGAAGAAGTATTCGGAGTTTTGACGGGGCCTGTCCCCTTCATTTCTTCTTGTTAGTCCAGCCTGGACCGCTTTCGTCCAGAATCCGCTGGCGCGCGAAATCCGCCGGCTCCGCGCCGCGCGCTTCGCCGTACAACGTCGGTGTCCAGCCCGCATCGGTCTTGAGGTCCGGATCGAATTTCGCATTCCACACCGCGATGAAATCGGTGGGCTCGCAACCCGCTTTCTCCGTCCAGCAGTTGCCGATCGCCGTGAGCCCCGCGCCCTTCTTGGCGTCGATGACTTCCATCGGGCCGAACCCGGCGCTCAGCTCGAAGTAATTGTTCTCCGCGTAGATGCGCGACTCGACACCCACGCCCCAGCTCGAGTGGTAGTTGGTGTCGCCACCGATCCTGTAGAGGTTGTCGTACACGTGCACGCGGCCGTAGCGCACGCGTGGCATGCGCTGTCCGACGTTCTCGAACAGGTTGTGATGCAGCGTGACGCGCAGCTTGCCGAAATCCGCGGCCGCCTCGTCGGAATTGCCGATCAGCATGGTCTTGTCGTGGGAAACAAACTGATTCCACGACACGGTGACGTAGTCCGATTCGTTGGTGATGTCGAGCAGTCCATCGTGCACCTGGTAACGGTGCCCGAACCAGGTCGGCTGCGACTCGTCGAGAGTGCGCACGTCCGCGAACCGGTTGTGGTCGATCCACACGTTCGTCGAATGACGTATCGATACCGAGTCATAGGATGAGTTCCAGTTGCCGGTGGCACCGTCCGCGGGGGACCACTCGGGAAAGCAGTCCGCGGTGTCTTCGAAGTTGATGTTGCGGACGATGACGTTCATCGGCTGACTGCCGCTGGCAACGTCCGCCGCGATGTCGAGCCAGCCGCCGATGATCGTGGCTTCGCCCAGGCCGAACAGCGTGGTGTTGGCGGGAACGCGGATGTGTACGCGCGCTTCCTGCGCCGCGTGTGATGCGGCACGCGCGTCTTCCTGGCCGCCGGTGGGATCCTTCTTCTCCTTTCCTTTGTCCTTGCCTTCGGGGCCGGCCGGGTCATACATCGCGAGAAACGCGAACGGCGAATACATCTCGCCGGTCGCCGGGTCGGGGCGGTAGTAGTCCTTGCAGTTGAGCGCCTTGCCGGCCTCGTCGACGTTCGCGTCGATCGTGCCCTTCACGTAGATGAGTTTCGGCGTGGCGTCCGGCCAGGCGAGGGCCGCGATGAGCTCCATGCGATTGGTCACCGTGACCGTCCGGGCGGAAGACGCCGCGGAGCCGCCGGTGGTGCCCTGCGGCAGCGCGGTGGTGGGAAAGGCGCCCCAACCATCGTTCGAGGGCAGCGTTTCGCGTCCCGGATCGGCCGCAGGCATGGCGGCCCTTGCGGTCCCGATGAGGAAACCAATGGACAGAACGTACGCGAGAGCCCGGGCCAGACTAGGCAAAAACATCAATTTTCCTCGTGAAAATTGCCGAAAACGGACAAGCACCGTTTCGAACCCGTCGAATGACACCGGTGACATGCTGCGGGCGATCCGGACCCGTTGCAAGCAATTGTTCGCCCGGCGCGCAACCGCGTGAATGTAGTCACACAATTCCCCCGTAAGGTCCCGCGATCTTTTACATTTGCTGGCCGGCGATGCCGCGCCGCAGCGTGGTCACAAAAGGCGAACACGTCGCAGAATGCCTCGCGAGACCCAAGGAGCTGCCGATGACCACTAACTACGTACTCGTCGATTTCGAGAACGTTCAACCAGAGACACTCGCCTCACTCGCCGACGGGCAGTTCAAGGTGAAGGTCTTCGTCGGCGCCGCACAGGCCAAGGGCCGCATCTCGTTCGAGTTGTCGCACTCCATGCAGATGCTGGGCGCGAGCGCGGAATACGTGAAGATCGCGCGCAGCGGGCCGAACGCGGTCGACATGCACATCGCGTATTTCATCGGCAAGATCCTCGAACGCGAGCGCGATGCGGTCATCCACATCATCTCGAAGGACACCGATTTCGATCCGCTGCTCGAATACCTGAACGCGAACGGCGTGACCTGCAAGCGCTCGAAGACGATCGCCGAAGTTGCCAAGCTCGCGCAAGCCGCGGCACGGGCGCGCCCGGCGCCGAAGCCGCAGCGGGTGCCGGCCACCACGCCGCACGTGCCGCCGCCGCGCAAGGCGCATGCCGAAAAACTCGCGCCGATCATCAAGCAGCTGCATTCGCTGAGCGGCAAGCCCGCCACGCGCAAGAAGCTCGCGCAGACGATCGGCAACTACTTCAAGCAGCACGGCGGCGAGCTGGCCGAGAAGACCATCGAGCACCTGATCGACGAACTGATCCGCCTCAAGTACGTGACGCAGACCGGGCCGAACGTGAGTTATCACCTGGTCTGATCCGGGCCGCCAATTCGGGTTGATTCGCGCCGATTGGGTCGGCGCACCGCGATGCGGCGAAATATTCATCCCGGGCCGGGAACCCCGTAGGACGTTTCCGAATCTACGTTGTCAAGCTGCTGCGGAGTCGCCTCGACCGCTACACTCCGCGCCTAACAACATAGACCGTAAGGAAGCGCTCGTGCCGTTCAGATCCCGCAAGTTCCCCGGATTCGTTTACGCCGCTGCAGTCCTGGCAGCTTTGGCCGCGCCCGCGGCGCAGGCGCAATGGACCGGCAAGGCCGAGCTCGGCTATCTGTCGTCGACTGGCAACACCGAGTCGACCTCCGCGAATACCAAGTTCGACTTGACGCATGAGGGGGCGAAGTGGCGCAACAACGTCTTCGTCGGTGCGCAGTACGGCGAGAACGCCGAGTTCTCCACCGCCGAACGCTACGAAGCGCGTTACCAGGCGGACTGGAAAATCACCGATCGCGCGAGCTGGTTCGGCGGCATCCGCGGCGAGCAGGATCGCTTCAGCGGCTTTGCGTACCAGGCGACGGTGTCGACCGGCGCGAGTTACAAGTTCATCGACAGCCCGACCACGAAGCTGACCGCATCGCTCGGCGCCGGTGTGCGCCGTTCCAAGAGCGAGACGCTGATCAAGACCGATGCGGGCGAGGTGATCGACCGCATCGAAGGCGACGTGGACGACGAACCCGTCATCACCTTCAGCTCTAACTACGAGAACGACTTCACCGCCACCACGAAGCTGACGAACAAGCTGCTGGCGGAATCGGGCTCCGACAACACCGCCGTGCAGAACGACCTGGCGGTGCAGGTGTCCATGACGGACTCGCTCGCGCTCGCCGTCGGATACGCCATTCGTTACAACTCGAACCCGCCGCCGCTGGCGGAGAGCACGGATACGCTGGTCACCGTGAACCTGGTCTACAACATCAAATGAACAAGTACCTGAAAGCGGCGTTGTCCGCGGGCGTGGTGCTGGTGCTCGCCGCCGTGGCCGCGTGGCCGCAGGCGGGCAGCACCGCCAGCGTCACCGTGAAGACCGGCCCCGAGGCGGGCAAGTACGACGCGTCGCCTTCCGATGCGTGCGTGCTGGTGGCATTCGGCAAGAAGCCGCTCGGGTTGTCGGCCGTGTTCAGCGGGGAAGATTCTTCGCTGTCCGTCGACATGCCCAACATCGACGAGAAACACGCGAACGAGATTCAGGTCGTGCTCGTCATCTCGCACCGGAAATCCGCGGGCGGCATGAAGAACGGGGTTGCCAGCCTCACGTATGAAATCGATACGCGGCCGGATGCGGTGCTGGATGCGCAGAAGCGCGCCGAGCGGGCCAACAAAGGCATGACCGGCAAGGCGACGACGATGCTGATGGAGCGCGGCAACACCGTGTTGCTCAGCTTCACGGGCGAGACCGCGAGCGGCGTGAAGCTCGAGGGTGAGGTCAATTGCCGCAAGGTCGAGTCAGAACCCAAGTAATGGGGACATTCCTCGTTTGCTGGCAAACGGGGACGCGCCTCACGGGCTTGCGGGGTTGGCCGGATCGGCGACGCCGGCCGCTTTCCACTTGAACACGAAGAACCGCATCGGCTTGTCACCCGAGTTGCGGATGCCGTGCAGATCCCCCGGCTTCGAATACATCAGGTCACCCGCCTGCAAGGGCACGTCCTTGCCATTCAGCGACCAGGTGCCGGAGCCTTCGATCACGTACTGAAATTCTTCCTCCGCATGTTGATGCGGCGGCTGCAGTTGTTTGCCCGGCAGGAATTCCAGTTCCGCGGTCAGCACGCTCGACGTGCCGACACTCGGCTGCCCGTCTTCGGTGTAAATGGAAATCCAGCCCCAGGAGCCGGTGGACCTACGCGCCTCGGTGGCCTTCCAGATGTGGCTCTCGAGCGGTGGCTTGGCGGGCTTCTGCGCCCACAACGTGCCCGCGTAGAACGAAGCCAGCATCAGCGCACCGGCACTCAACGTCGATCGAAGTTTCATCCGCACTCCCTCGTGGATAAAAGGGGACATTCCGGGTTTCTGTCGCGCCGGCCCCACGGAAAATCGGGAAACTCGGAATGTCCCCTTTTCTGCGGGAATTTTTCACAGAACCGGAAATTGTCAAACCCGCGCGCGGATTTTGCCGCGCTGCACGGGACTAGTCTCGTCGCACAGGGAGGATTTACCCATGCGAGTGGTCCGTTCATTGGATGAATTGCTGACGCTGCCCCACGACCGGTACGTCAATGGCTTTCGCGGCCGCGCGCCGCTGCTGCTGGACATCCCCGAGTTGTCCCGCCCCATGCTGATGCGTGCCCAGGAGGCGCTGAACAGTCTGCAGGAACGCGGCGGCAGCCTGGCCGGCGCCGCCGTCATGTTCATCGCCATGGTCGCCGGCGTGAGCAAGGTGCTGCACGAGAACGACTCGTTGCTGAGCTGGATCGCGGTGGGCGAGCTGATCCTGGTCGTCGCGGTTTCGTTCGCGTTCGGCTTCGCGGCGAAGTGGACCGCGCTCGCCATCACGCGGCTGCAGTTCGCCTACCGCTGCCGTGTACAGCACGATCTGCTAACTATGTTGATGCCGAGACGATGAGGCTTTGTGACGCCCGGCTGACGACGTTGCGCTGAAGAAACGAAAAAGGGGACATTCCGAATTATCGCGCGCGCTGTAGCGGCCGCGGCACAGTAATTCGGAATGTCCCCTTTTTCGGATTACGCTTTCTTGATCTTGAGCTTGTCGATGACTTCCGCGCCCATGCCCTGGACCGTCTTCGCCTTGCTCGTCGCTTCGATTTCGTTGCCCGCCTTGTAGTCCTTCGTGGCTTCCGTCCACGTGGCCTTCATGGATTCGAGCACCGACTTCGAGCCTTCGAACTCTTCCTTGCTGATGCCGAACGGCAGACGCTTCGACTTGTCGAGCGTATCGACGCGCGCCTGGATGGTGTCGACCATCTTCGGCACTTCGTCTTTCAGATTCGCCCACTCAGCCTTCGCGATCTTCGTCGCGGAGGCGGCCTGCGCCTTGCCCGCGTCGACGGCGTCCTTCAGCGAATCCACCGCCTTCTGCAGCTGCGGTGTTCCGGCGAGTACGTTGTCGTACTCCTTCTTGTCGAGGCTCTCCTTGAGCCGGTCGTACTGCGCTTCGACGCCTCTGAGACCGTCGGGCGCGTATTTGGCCGCGTCATCCTTGACGTCCTTGAGAGAGGCTTCGATCGAGTCCAGCGCTTTCGTCGCCGGAGCCTTTTGTTGGGCACAGCCGGCCGCGAGCAACGTGGTCGCCGCGATGGCCAGCATGATGTTTGGTATACGCATGATTAACTCCTTACCTGCAACCTTGTTAGGTTACGTGCCGGTGAGCTAGCAGCGGTGTAGGACGATTGGTACAAATCCGTAGGGTGGCCGCTCAAAACGCCACAAGCGGGCCCAAGGGAGGGAAATCTGCCCTCAAAGCGCGGCGCAGACCAGCGGCCACGGCTATCGGCGGATCAGCAGCACCCCGGCCCAGACCATCCATGCCGACTGAACGAGCACCAGCAGCAACACGATGTGAACGCTGATGTAGGCAGGCCCGCCGAAAGTGGTGGCCACCGCCGCGAGCGCCACCGTCGCCCCCAGCAGCGGCAGCCCGCGGCTCAATCCCCGCTCGCGAATGACCCATGACCACATCGCGATGGCCACCGCGCCTAACAACATGTAGATGCGCGTGAGCGAGCTCGCCACCAGCACGCAAAAACCGATCAGCGAATGCAGCGTGTGCCGGGTGGCTTCATCCGCGTCCAGCGCCTGCAGCGCGAGCCTCGGAACTACGAACCCATCGAGCGCCGCGGCCACCGTGATGGCCGCCGCCGGCATCACGAACGCGACCAGTGCGCCCACCACCTGGGGCCGCTCCAGACCGAGGAACCGCGACAGCCCGGCGAGGCCCCACAGCGCGAGCCACACACCCACGATCGCGAGGCTGTGCGCGATCGCGGCGATGAGACCTACGTGCTCCAGCGCCTCGCGCGTCGGTGGCAACCTGCCGGGGTGTGTCAGGCCCATCACCAGCAACACCGCGGAGCTGGCGATGAGCACGAGGCCGTAGGTCTTGTCCTGCCGCATTCGAGTCTCCCCGTTGTGACGCGCCCCAGCCTATGCGAGGCTCGGCGCCGCCGCGCAGGAGCGCGGGAGATTCGGGACACCGGGCGGCCCTTTGTACGGAAACTCACGGTCATGACCAGACTCGACAAACCACTCAAGCGCGAACTCAAGATCAAAGGAAAGCCGCACGTGCTCACGCTCGACGCGAATGGATTCAAGTTGACCAAGAAAGGACGGCGCAAGGGCATCGAGATGGCCTGGCACGACCTCGTGAGCGGCGAGGCCGCAATGGCCGTGGCGCTGAACGCGTCGCTCGGGAAGCTGTGAGCCGCGATTCGGGCGCCGACAAGCCTTTGCCGCCCGGTGTACACGTCGTCCTCGGTGATTCCGCCGCCGGCGTGTTCCGGCGCGCGTTCAAACCCAACGAGAGCCCGCTGACCGATCAGGATGTGTTGTCTTGCGGGCCGACACCGGCGACCTACGACCTCGGCGCGTGGCAGAACGTGCGCGACCGGTTCTGGCGAAATCTCGTCCCGCAGGCCGAACTCGAGCACGTGCCGTCGCCGTTCAACCTGGTCAGCAATGCGCAGCGACTCAAAGAGGACGGGCCGATCCACGTGTGGGCCGGCACGAGCCTGAGCGAGCAGCTGTTTGTTGCCTTCGTCATCCATCTGGCGGATGCCGTGGGCGCGGACCCGAAGCGTATTTCGCTGGTGCAGTTCGAACAGCTGCGCGGCAGCGACGCGCGCGTGATGGGAATCGGCGAACTGCAGGACGCCCAGATGGCCGACCACCCGGAGCCCGTGCCGCTTTCGGATGAGACGCTCACCGACTATCGAATCGCGTGGGCGGCCATGACGTCCGCGGATCCCGCGCTGCTCGAAAGTTTCACGAGAGACAGGCCGAACGCGAACCGTTGGCTGACGCAGGCGCTGCCGTTGATGCTGCGGCGGCTGCCGGACAAGGCCACGGGCCTCACCCATTGGGACCACGTGTTGCTGACGAAGGTGCGCGAGCACGCGCCGAAGACGGCCAAGGTGATCGCGGCCTCGCTGGTGAACGATCTGAACGACCCCGACCTGACGGGCGACTGGTATCTGTTCGGCCGGCTGCTGCGCATGGGCGACGAGCGTTTGCCGCGGCCGCTGATCAGCCTGGTCGGAGATGAACCGCGGATGGACAGCCTGCGGGTGTGGCTGACGCCGTTTGGCGAAGAAGTGCTCGATGGCAGGGAATCCAACTACCCGACGAATCCGATCGAGGACTCCGTAGCGGGCGTGAAGCTTTCGTCGGCTGAAGGAAAACTGTGGTTCCGGGCGGGCGCCCGAGTCGTGCGGGGCTGACGCCCCAATCATCGAAACCACGCCATCCATGGCATCCGCCCACTCTTATATATAGCCCTCCCAGTCTGCCTCTAAGCTGGATATCCGCACAGCCGCCAATCGGGCGCGTTCGCATCGAAACTCCCGCTACGATTGCGCGCCCATGCCCGGCCTCATTCCCATCCCCGGCGATTCCGACGACGCGCGCGCCGTACGCACGCGCGACGCACTTGCGAGCGCGCTCATCTCCCTGATGGATGGCCGCGACTACGACGGTATCAGCGTGCAGCACATCTGCGATCGCGCGCAGGTCGGACGCTCGACGTTCTACGCGCACTTCCAGGACAAGGACGAGATGTACATCCGCCACGTCGTGGTGTTCGCCCGGATGCTGGGCGAGAAGTTAGGCTTCGAGCGCGGGGCGTATCGCTTTCCCGTCGCGCAGGTTTTCGACCACGTGCGCCAGATGCGCCCGATGATGGAATCCCTCAAAAAGGCCAACAAGGCCGATTTCGTGATGAAGATCTGGCAGAACAATCTCGCCGAGGTCTTCGTACGGCGGGTGATCGAAACCCGCCAGGGCACAGCGGCGGAAGTGCACGTCGAAATCCTGGCCCAGCAGCTGGCCGGCACGCTGATCACCTTGATGACCTGGTGGCTGGACCAGCATCACCCGCACAGCGCCGCCGCCATGGAAGAGCAGTGGAACCAGCTGGTCAAGAACCTGCGCTGAGGCTTTACGCCGCCGGCTCGATGTTCT
>Ga0193752_1003451_pt1 | contig 10896 bp, 10 predicted proteins | sample H1c1metaG_FD_144924 | JGI IMG/M metagenome (GOLD analysis project Ga0193752, IMG submission 144924) | Soil microbial communities from a riparian zone of the East river system, Colorado, United States - H1c1 | ecosystem: Environmental > Terrestrial > Soil > Riparian zone | place: USA: East River...
GCTCGGCCAAGCGATGGTCTGAACGGTCGGTGACACGCCGGTATCCGGATCACTCGCATCGTCCACGCGAGCATCGGTCGCGACCATCGCATCGGCATCGCCACCATCACCGCCATCGCCGCCACCGCCCCTGCCGCCGGTCGGTGTCACGCCACCGCTGCCGCCGCTGCCGCTCGTCGCGTCGATTCCGCTGTCCATCGGATTGGACATCGTGCCGCCGGTGCCACCCTCGCCGCCGCTGCCGGCTCCGCCGGCCCCACCGCCCGGCGCGCTCGTGTCGTCGCCGCCGCACGCGCTTGCCAGCAGCACGGCTAAGAACACCCAACGCTGCCGCCGTCTACTCCGCACACGTCACGCGCTGGTCCGCGATCGCGACGTCGTCGATCCAAGCCGTGAAGCCGGGCTGCGCTTCTTGGTAGTTTACCCAGCCGATCTTCAGCTCGTCGAACGTGCTCGGGATCTCGCTGTCGTCGTAGTTGCCCGCGCCGTTCTCGAACGCCATCTGTTCGACCTCATCGCCGTCGAAAAAGAAGCGAAACGCTTGATCCGCCGACGACACGTACCACTCGACGCAGTGCCACTGGCCATCGAACATCCAGTCGTACGGGCCTTCGTGGCCGAACTCGCCTCGCTCGCCGCTCGTCTGCACGTTGTAGAGGAACTGGTGGCGGTTCGCGACGTCTTGCTGAGTCGACGATTGTTTCACCGTATCGACCACGCGCATCTCGAGCCCGTCACCGTCGATTGGCGATTGTCCCGTGAACGAGACCAGCGTTGAGTGCACGAACGCGTCCGGCACATCCGCGTCCACGCGATAGCGAATGCGACCCCAATGCGTGGTCGGCAACGAGCTGGCATCGCGAAACATGACGCGGCCGTCGTTCGTCTCGCCGAGCTTGAGCGACTTCGTGCCCGACGCGGCCTGGTCGGTCGCGACGCCGATTGGATCGCCGTACTCGGACCAGCCGTCCGGCACCGCATCGAGATTGGTGTCCTCGAAGTCTTCGCAGATCAGGTACCCACCGCCCGCGCAGCTCGCAGGCAAAGGTCCCGAGTCTTGGCCCGCGTCGGTCATCGGATCGACGCCCGAATCCATCGCGGCCTCGCCGCCCTGACCGCCGCTCCCGCCGCTCCCGCCGCTGCCACCCGCGCCGGCGCCACCCGCGCCGCTCGTGCCGCCACTGCTCCCGCCGCTTCCGCCAGATCCGGCGGCCCCGCCGCTCACCCCTGAGCTACCCGCAGCACCACCGCTCGCACCGCTGCCGCCTGTGCCCGCGGTCGCGTTCATGACGCCGCCGGCACCGTCCCCAGCTTCGCCGTCGCTGGCCGTGCCCTCGCATCCGGTCATCGCGACGATCGCGAGCGCGACCCAAACAAGATTGTTCGAAGCGTGACTGGGGGTGCTGGAGCTCACGTTGGCCTTTCAGTCGCCGAGCGGTTTGAGCAGCGCATCGTAGCTGAGCGTGCAGCTCACCGTCTCTCCAGCAACTTTGGATGGGTACGTGCGCGTGCCGACGCCCTGAAAGCGATCTTTCTTGGCGCTCAGCTCGAAGCGAGACACCCCGGCGCTCTCTTCCTTGCCGCCGCCCATGATCGCCACGCCGACGATCAGGTCCTTTTCGGTGACGGTGAGCGTCCACGTCGGCCAGTACTTCGAGTTGAGCAGCTGCAGCGTCATCACCCGTGATCCGGGGACGCCGTCCAGACTCGCGATCGCCGAGGTCACGTAGCCCGTGCGTGGCGCATCGTTGCAGGTGCCTTCGCGCGTCCGCGTTTGAAACAAGTAGAGGCCAGGCGGAAGGATCGTCTGTGGCTTGATTTCGGGCGCCTGCGCTTCAGCGAACGTGAGCATGCAGACTGACACCGCAATGAAAAAGCCGAGCGTCACACCGCTCCGCTGAAGACGTCCGCGAGCTTGAGAGTCGACGACACACGCTTTCCCCATGGTCACCTCGAGTGGCAAGAATTATCAGCGGCCCGGCGTCATCTCGCAACCGCAGCGATTAACCCGGTGTTAGAAGGTAAGAGCGTGGCATCTCCGGGGGTGGGCACTTGGGGTACTTGGCAAGCGCGCGCTCGCTGCATGGTGGCCGCCGGGTTGTTGGGCACGGCCTCCAGCGTGTGTGCACAGGAGAGCGCCGTGACCCGGCCGGGTCTCAACTGGGTACGCCTCGCGGGCGCTGACGACTGCCTGTCGGCGGCGCAGCTCGCCGACAAAGTCGAGGTGCGCGTGGGCCGCACCATGTTCGTGGCCACGACCGAGGCCGAGCTGTTCGTCGACGGCTCGGTGCGCGGCACGGCGCGCGAGGGCACCGCCGACCGCACGTTCGACATCACGCTCCAGGTGAGCCGGCCGGGCGGCGAGGTGCTGGGCGAGCGCGTGCTGGCGATCGAGGGCGAGAGCTGCAGCGTGATCGACGACGCGGTGTCGCTCGTGATCGCGGTGACGCTGTACCCGCGCAGCTCGCTCGTCACAGCCGGCATCCCGCTCGATCCGACCACCGCCGCGAGCCTGCAGAGCTTGTTCGGCGACGAGCCGACCGATCCCGATCCCAACACGCTGCCCGCGATGGTGGTCGCGCCCGTGCCGCAGCCAAAGACCAAGCCGCAGCTCGAGCCCACGGAGCGCAAAGGCACGCACAGCATGTCGGGCATGCAGCTCTCCCTCGACGGGGTGGGCTCAGGGGAGGTGGGTCAGCTCCCAGGCGCGCGGTTCGCGGTCGGCGGTTACTTCCGGATTTTTCCGCGCGATCTCGTCCCGGTCGAGGCCGGTGCTGCGTACTACTTCACGAGCCGAGAAGAGGTGCGCGAGGGCGGGTCGGTCCGCTTCGAGCTCGTGACGGCGTCGCTCACCGGTTGCCCGTGGACGGTTCTCTCGGAGGACCTGCGCGGCTGCATCGGCCTCGAGGGCGGCTTCTTGACCGCCAGCCCAAGCGGCCTCGCTGTCACCGCTACGCGCACCATGGATCCGGTGCTGAACATCCTATTCGCGGGCGTTTACCGGCCGCAGATCGTCGGGCCCCTGCACCTGCGGGCAGCTGTGACCATCGGTGTGCCGATTCTTCAGCACGAATTCCTGTACCAAGCGCGGGACGGCAGCTCGGTGACACTGTTCCAGACCAGCCAGATTCAGGGGCGGGCCGATATCGGCCTGGGGCTGTCGTTTTGACCGACAATCACGGGGCGCTAGAGCGACATATGGGGGGCTTAGATGCGGAACCAGCTTCGGACGGCACCGCGTTTGGTGAAACAGGCGTGACGCACGCGTTGGATCGGTACGTCCGCGACCGAGCTGTCCGCGATGGACAAGCGGCCGTGGAGGCACCCGCTCAAGCGGTGCCCGATGCCGGTACTTTGCGCGAGAGCTTTCGCGATATTTTTTCGCGGTACGCACCGTACGTGCTCGGACTCGTCCGGCGCTTGGGCGTACGCGACGCCGAGGTCGAGGACGTGGCACAAGAAGTATTCATCGTCGTGCACCGCCAGTTGCCTACCTTCGAGGGTCGCTCGTCGATCAAGACGTGGCTGTGCGGCATCACGTTGCGCACCGTGGCGAATCATCGCCGCAAGGTGATGCGCAGGCGTGAGGCCAGCATGGAAGTTGGCCGCGAGCTGCACGCCGCCCCCGACCAAGCCGCGATGCTCGAGCGGCGCGATGACGCGACCACGCTGCAGCAAGCGCTCGATCGGCTGAGCCCCAAGCTGCGCGAAGTGTTCGTGCTGTACGAGATCGAAGAGCTGCCGATGGCCGACGTCGCGCGCTCGCTCGGCTGCCCGCGCTTCACCGCGTACACGCGTCTGCACGCGGCGCGCGCCGCGCTGCGGCAAAGGCTCTCGCAACCCGGATCCGCGCATGGCGCCCGAAAGGCGGGCAAGTCATGAGCCGCCCTTCCGATCCGGTTCGCATCACCGAGATGCGCGAGGCCGAGAGCGACTACGCGCAGCTGAAGTCGGGCATCCGCGTGCTGCGCCGTCAGGACGGCTCGGCGGCGGAGACCGAGGCGCTCGCGGCGCGGCTCGGGCCCGAGCTGGCGACGAACGTGGTGGCCGGAACCGCGGTGCTGAGCAGCGCGCTGCTTCGCTTCGTGATGCTCGGCGTCGGCGTCGTCGGCGTGAGCATGGGTGCGTGGTGGCTGTGGAGCGGCGACTCCGAACGGGTCGCCGCGGTCCCCGCCAAGGTCGCGGTGGCAGAGCAAGTCGAGCACACGGCGGCCGCCCCGGAGCAGTCGGTGGTCCCTGGACCAGGGCCCGAGGCCCCCGTGCCGCTGGAGCTCTCGGCGATCGAGCCGGTCGCAAAGCCGCGCGCTCGAGAAAAAGCCGCGCCCCGCCTTCACCTTCACGACAAGCCGCGCGCCAGCGGCGATCCCGAGGCCGAGCTGGCGTTGCTCGGCCGAGCGCAAGCGCTGCTCGACCACGACCCGAACGGAGCGCTCACCGTGCTCGGCGAGCACGCGCGCGACTACGCACGCGGCCTGTTCATCGAAGAGCGCGAAGTGCTCGCGCTCGAGGCCGAGAGCAAGCTCGGCCACAAGGCGTTGGCCCGCGCGCGCGCCGAACGGTTCATGGAACGGTTCCCGCGTTCCGCGCACGCTCGCCGCGTGCGCACGTTACTCGAGCCCACGCCATGACGCGTTGGTGGTTGCTCGTGCAGGCGCTCTTGCTGAGCGCGTGCACGACCGAGCACACCATCGGCAGCACGTGCGAAAATGGCATCTGCGAGACCGCGGTCATGGACTCGCGCATCCCGTGCGTGCTCTCGACGGCGGAGCCGATCATGACCAGCGCGAGGGCGTCGGACGAGGCGTGCCTGCGCGAGCGCGTCTACAAGAGCTCGTTGAACATGGCGTCGTGCCGGATGTTCTTGTCGATGGATCCGCCGGCGCTCGACTGCGAGCCGATCGGGTTCTCCTCGGCTGAGGATGTCGGGCTAATGAACACCACCGTCTGCGAGATTCCGCAGCTCGACGAAGCCGAGCGAGACGAGACGGTTGGGTTTGCGACCGGTTGGTATATCGAAGGGCCGCCGCTGCCGGCTGGCGCCTGTAGCTCCGATGCACAGCAGCGCTTTCGTTTGAATGGGCCGCTGCCGGTGGCCGGAACCGTGTGGCTTTCGTGCGGTGCTGCGTTCGCCGCGCCCGAAGACGTCTCGGCCGCCCAGCGCATGGGCGACGAGATCGTGTCCGTAGAGCCCGGCGACTGCGCGGGCCTACCGCCGCTGCCCAAACGAACACCCGACGATATCGGAGCGCTGTGCGAGCCGCGGCTGAACGCACCCGGCGGCTTCTTCACCGATCGCACGTACATCGATGTGCGCTCCCAGCAATGCACGAGCGGCGTATGCCTGGTCGATGCGACGCAGTCGCCTTCGCCGTGCGAGCCGGGCGCGATGTGCGCCGAGCCGTCGCTCCAGGACTACACGTACTGTTCGTGTCGCTGCGACGCCAAAGGCGACAACTCGCGCGCGCCGTGCTCATGCCCGATGGGCTTTACGTGCGCCAACCAGCTGTTGGCTGCGGATGTCGTGCCGGACGCGGTCGCGGGCAGCTACTGCGTCCGTGAGTTTTTCCTCTAGACCGGCGTCTCGCGCTCGTCATGCGCGCCACGGCTGGGGCAGCGAGCACCAGCTTTTTCGTCACTCAAGCGCTCGGCCGTGAAGCACGACATACTGCCCAGCACTATGCCCAAAGCCCTTGCCCTTCTATTCGCCCTTGCCGTTGTTCTCCCCGTCGCCTCGCGCTCGCAAGCAGAAGGCCTCGACTCGTGCGGCAACATCAGCGTCGAAGCTGAAGCGCAGTGTGAGGTCGTCGCGCCCGGCGTCCAGTGCATGGCGCAGTGCACGCCGATCTCGGTCGAAGCTGCATGCAGCGCGCGGCTGGTCGCGGAATGCGATGGCGAGTGCAACGTAACGCCGCCGCAAGGCTGCTCGGTCGATTGCTCCGCGGACTGCAACGCCGAGTGTACGATCGATCCCGGCATGGTCGATTGTTCCGCTCGCTGCCAGGCCAGCTGTAGCGGTAAGTGCGAAGGCAAGTGCAGCGCGTCCGCAAACAAGGCGGACTGTATGGGTGCGTGCGAAGGCACGTGCAGCGCGAAGTGTGAAGGCGGCTGCGACGTCGTGCCGCCCGAGGCGAGCTGCGAAGGCAAGTGCGAAGCGAGCTGCGACGCGTCGTGCGATGTCGAAGCGGAGCTCGACTGCCAAGTGATGTGCCAGGCCGACGCCTACGCGAGCTGCAAAGTCGACGTTAAGGGCGGCTGTGAAGCGGACTGCCAAACCATGGAAGGCGCGCTCTTCTGTGACGGCGAATACATCGACCACGGCGACAACTTGGCTGAGTGCGTCGGAGCGATCGAAGCCGTCATCACGGCCGAGGTCGATGGCTACGCCGAGGGCAGCAGCAGCTGCGACGGCGCGACCTGCAAGGCCGAAGGCAAGGCGGGCGTCTCGTGCGCCGCGCTGCCCGGCAAGCAGAGCGCGGGCGCCGGCGTGCTCGGTCTGCTCGGCGCGACTGTGCTCCTCGCGAGCCGCCGCCGCCGCAATCGCTGATACCCAAAGATCCCCTGGCGCAGCCCAGGGCTGGGTCCTAGATCAGCGCAGCGATGGGTCTTCGGGTGCGGATGTTCGAGGCGCGCGTGCTCGCGAGCCTCGCGCTTGCGGCGATCGGGTGCGGTGACGAAGGCGTCGCGGCACCGTCGGAAGATTCGGCAGTGGCCGACGCGGGCAGCGCAGACGCCGCTCCACCCGACGACGCCGGCGACGCCCCGAGCGACGCAGCGGTGCTCGTACCGTTGCCTACCCGCGGGGCCGGGCAGCATTGCGTGCTCCACGGAACACCGAGCGACGCGCTGCCGCGGGTCGAGCTCGAGCGCGCCGAGGGCGCGCGCTTCGAGCGTGCGGTCCAAGTGCTGGCGCGTTTAAGTGAGCCTGATGCGCTGTACGTAGTCGAGCAGGGTGGCCAGCTCGCGCGCTTCGAGCCGGACGCCGAAGCGCCTGCGCGGCAAGTGCTGCTCGACATGTCGAGCGTGCTGGTGGGGGAGGGCGCCAGTTTGCTCGGCGCTGCCTTTCATCCGGACTACGACGACAACGGGTTGATCTTCGTGCACTACGTCAGCGGCACACCGCTGCGCTCGGTCGTAGCGAGCTTTCGCGTCGATGCAGCCACCGGGCAAGCGCCGCTGATCAGCGAGCGCCGCGTTCTGGCTGTCACGCATCCGGGTGAAGGTCGCAACGGCGGTGCGCTGCTGTTCGATGGCGACGGCATGTTGCTCGTCGCGCTCGGCGATGGTGGTGACGCGGCCCTCGGTACAACGCGCGACCCGTTGCTCGGCTCGATCTTGCGGCTCGCGGTGACGGCGGACGACGTCCCCGGCTACGCGATACCGCCGGACAACCCGTTCGCATCGCCCGACGAGCCCGGCGAGCGACCGCCGGAGGTTCTCGCGTACGGCTTCGCCGATCCGAGCGCTTGCCATATCGATCCGGCGGAGGGACAGCTGTGGTGCGTCGATCGCGGCAGGCTCTACTCGGAGCTGAACGCAGTCCAGCGCGGCCGCGATCACGGCTGGCCTGCTGTCGAGAACGTGATCTGCGTGGCGACGCAGGAGCTGTGCTTGGACAACGGCACCGAGACCCCGCCGCTCGGTTATCTGCACGTCGAAGGCCTGTGCGGAGCGATCGGCGCCGTGCCGATGGTCGCGCCGAGCGAGCTCGAGGGCTCGGTGATCTATGCCGACGCGTGCACCGGCGCGATTCGAGGGCTCGGTGTGCGCGGCGAGCACGATCGTAAGCGCAGCGCGATCGGCGGCACCGGTAGCGCGATCGGCGCGCTCGGTCGCGACGCGTCGGGCGCGCTCGTGTTGATCGATGGCGAAGGCGCCCTGCTGCGCGCGCGCGTCAGCCAAGATGAGCTGCCCGGCACGTTCCCGGAGCGGCTGTCCGAGACCGGTTGCTTCACGGGCCCCGAGCTTCGCGACCCGGCACCCGACCTCGTGCCGTTCGACGTGCGCTCGCCGCTGTGGAGCGACGGCACGCACAAGCGCCGGTACATGGTGTTGCCTGCGGGCGCGCGCATCGCGACCAGCGACGACGGACCGTGGGAGTTTCCGACCGGCGCGATCATGGTCAAAGAGTTCGCGCTGCCGTTCGATGACCTCGACCCGAGCAGCGTGCGCCCGATCGAGACCCGCTTCATGGTGCGCCGCGCGGGCGGTTGGGAATTCCACAGCTTCCGTTGGAACGATGAGCGCACCGATGCCGTACGCGTCCAGGACGACGTGAAGGTCGACTTCGAGGTGATGCGCGGCGGACATCCCTACACGCAGCGCTATCTGTATCCGTCGAGCGAAACCTGTCCGGTGTGCCACTCGTCCTCGCCCGGCCGCGTGCTTGGCCCGCGCACCGAGCAGCTCAACTTCGAGGTCCCCTACGAAGGCGGCGCGCAGAACCAGCTGGAGGCGCTCGCCGCGCTCGCGCTGTTCGATAATGTGCCGGGCGAGCAAGCCTCGCTAGAGCTCGACGCGCTGCCGCGGCTGCCCGACCCGAGAGACCAAACACTGCCGCTCGAGCCGCGCGTGCGCAGCTACCTCCAGGCCAACTGCGCCCACTGCCACCAGCCGGGTGGCTACAGCTCGCCGGACCTCGTGATGGATCTGCGCTTTTCGCGCACGCTCGCCGAGACGAACATCTGCGATCGCGAGCCGCAGTTCTTCAACGACGCACCGAAGCTGATCGCACCCGGTGACCCGGAAGGCTCGGCGCTGCTGGTCCGCATGCTCGCGACCGACATCGATCGCATGCCACCGGTCGCCACCAGCGAGGTCGACCCGCTCGGCGCTGTGCTGCTGACGCGCTGGATCCAACAGCTCACCGAGTGTCCGCTAGTACCCTAGGAGCAGTGTTCGGCCGAAAACGAACGCGCCGCTGGCGAGCGCGAGGAGCAGGAGCACCATACCGAGCAGTAAGCCCAGGCAGCCACCCGCACCTCGCCTGGCTGGCCGCCTGCTGCGACCGAGCGCTCCGGATGGCATGTACCGCGCGCGAATGGCGGCCTCGAGGATCTTCTGCAGGAGCGCCATTCGTGAGGCGCGCGGGTCGAGCTCGACCTCGCGCTCCCGCGCGGCGGCCGGTCGCCCACGACTGTCACCCATGCCCACCTTGGGCGTACGCGCGGGCGGGCGCGCAATCGCCGGTGAACGCGTTTGTACGGGAATGGATGGCGCAGGTGCGGAGACTTCACGGGGCGGTTCACCAAACCGTGCGCCGCACGACGGGCACGTGCCCGCGTCCAGCCAGAGCCCAGGCGTATGGTTCGTACAGAAGTAACGGACCTGTGCTTCGTGGCACGCTTCGCACTCTCCCGAAGTCGCCTTGGTAGTGCCGCAGCTCGGGCAACGTTGGACCACGCTCATGGCTGATCACCCTCGCCGGCTTCCGTGCCTGCGTCATCACTTTGCTGGCTCTGCGGGAACACTTCCTCGATGAGGCCCGCCGGCGGGTGGAGCTGGTAGACCTGCGGCAGCGACGCTGCGACCACGCGCGCTAGAGTCGGTGCCCGCTCGTACGGCCCGAACCGCTCTCGGTTCAAGCGGCGCGAGAGTGCGACCGTCGTCAGCAGCGGATGCGCGTTGTAGGCGGGATAGATCGCGTACCGCTCTTCAACGTGGTCATGACCGCGCGCCATGTGCGTGACGGGTCGCCCGAGTCGAGCGCTCAGCGCGCAGAAGTCCGCGAAGTCCTCATAGCCGAACTGGCTCCCGCGCGAGAAGCGGTTCGGCATCTTTCTACGCGCCTTCGGGTGCGCGCGGCCCCAGACGAAATCCGAGAGGCACTTCGGGTCGTTCCAGTCGCCCGTCTCGACGAGCGCCTGATGCAAATCGGCTAGCGGAAAGCCGCCATGCGCGATCAAGAGCCCGTCAGGAAAGAAGAGCGCGCGCGACGCATGAGCCGTCAAACGCAGCGCGAGCTTGCCGGCGCGCACGATCCACTCGTGCTCGAGGTTGCTGTTCAGAAAGTCGGCGAAGTCCGACGGCGATACGGTCGAGTGGAACTGCTTGCCGTCGTACGAGAGCGCTTCATCATGATTGCCCGCGATCACGCAGATGTGCTGCGGCGCTTGCACGACCAGCTCGAACACGCGCAGCAGGACTTCGAGGCCGAAGCCCTCGTCGTCGATGAAGTCCCCTAGAAAGATGATTCGTGGCGGCGCACCGTCCGGCGGGGCATGACGGCGGATCAGCGCCAGGGCAGCCTCGAGCGCAAACAGGTCGCCATGGAGGTCGCCGATGATCCACAACGGGCTGGCGTCGTCCATCGCGGACACGCGGACCGCCCTGTCCGCGGGGTGCGCACGATCGTCGTCGAACAGCATCGAAGGGCCGCGCGCGCTATCGAGCAACGCTTCCATTGATTCGATGGCATCGCGCATCCGAGCGCGAATGGCGCGGGCATCGACAACTCTGCGAATCGCTTGCCAGTCGAGGTCACGCACGTCGACGACCGGTAGCGTCGCCGGAATTGGCGAGTGGGATGGCGAGCTCTCCGGCTGCGCCTCCGCGCCCTCCGCGCCGTAGATCGCATCCATTAGCGGCTCCGCGCGGTGAGTGGCATCTTGATCACGCCCTTCGCCTCGCGGCCGACTGCGATCAGATCACCCTCTCGAAGCGCATGCGGCGCTGTAAGCGTCTTGCCGTTTACGAGGGTCTCGTTGGTGGTCGCCGCGACCGGCGATACGATCCATTGCCCGGCCGCGCGGCGCTCCAACACGCACTGGCGGTTGTCCCAGAGCTCGCCGTCGGGGCCGAGCGTGCGAACCAACGCCTTACCGAGCTCGGTACGCACCCCGATCCGCAGCGAACGCCCGCCGGGGCCGAGCAGCTCGATTCCGTCCGACACGAGCGGTC
>Ga0193752_1003452_pt1 | contig 10892 bp, 7 predicted proteins | sample H1c1metaG_FD_144924 | JGI IMG/M metagenome (GOLD analysis project Ga0193752, IMG submission 144924) | Soil microbial communities from a riparian zone of the East river system, Colorado, United States - H1c1 | ecosystem: Environmental > Terrestrial > Soil > Riparian zone | place: USA: East River...
TGCGCACCGTGTCGAGCCCCTCCAGCCCGTGCAGCATCTCCAACAAACGCTGGCCTGTCGTTTCCGGCAGCGCGCGTGAGGAGCAATCCAGGAACTTCGCCTCCAGCACATCGGCCGGTAGCGGATCGGCCGAGCCGCGGCCGCGCGCCTGACGCACCTTCTTCGTCAGCACCCGGCCATCCTTCAGCGTCACCCGCAACTCGGCACCGATCGGGTCGGCGGTGTCACGCGTCGCTTCGGGATACGGCATCGACCGCACGCGCCGCAGCAGCGCGCGGACTTCCGGCTCGTGAATGCTCGCATCACTGAAGTGTTCCAGCTTCACCGCGCGGCTCATCAGCGCCCGCGCAAGGCAATACTGAACGCTGAACTTTGCTTCCAGCTCGGTGTTCGGTTCCGGCCTGTCCGTATGCGCCAGGCGGCGCGGATGCGTCCACGATTCCGCCAGCTCCACCTGCGCCGGCGTCAGGCCATGCTCCTCCACCAGCATGAGCATCGCATCCACCGCCGAATGCGTGCTGCCGCAGCACGGATACTGCTTGATGCCGACACCGGGCTGCACGATGTCCCAAGGGGAACCCCAATCCTGCAGGATTGCGTCGGCGTTGAACGTCCCGGGGCCGTTGAACACCATCAGGAAACCCTGCTTGTGCTCAAACGCACCGGCATTGGCAGTGAATCCCTCCGCCGCCAACATCGCCGCCAGCAAGCCGCTGCGCGAGCAATGGCCGACATGCAGCGGCTTCGTCATGGTACCGAAATTCGCCTTGATGCTGGCCGCGAGCGATGCCGCAAGTCCCAGTGCGACGGCGATGCGCTCTGGCGGCAGCCCCATGATCTGACAGCACGCCGCGGTGGCGCCGAATACGCCGAGCGTCGCCGTCGGGTGCCATCCTTTCTCGTAGTGGTGCAGATGCACGCCGCGGCCGATGCGCGTCTCGGTCTCGAAGCCGGTGACGAAGGCAGTGATGAATGCACGTCCGTCAACCTTCCGGGAGTCCGCCAGCGCGAACAGCGCCGGCAACAGCGGCACGGACGGATGCCCACCCATTGAGTTGTTCACGTCGTCATAGTCCAGCGCATGCGACGCCGTGCCGTTGATCAGCACCGCATCCAGCGGCCGCACCCGCCGTCCGGTGCCGAAGATCAGGCACGGCCCGTCGGATACGCCGCCCGTCGTCACGCGGTCGATAATGCGCGCGCACGGCTCGGCCGAACCGGCCAGCGTGCACCCGACCGTGTCGGTGATCGCGACCTTCGCCCAGTGCACCGCCTCGGCCGGCAGGAGATCGTACGTCACGGCGGCGATCCGTTCGGCCAAGCTACCCGCGATGGTCATGGACACTTTCTCCTGCATTGAGACATGCGTGCTCCTGCATCGAGACATGAGTGCCGACGGCACACGCAGTGGACAGCGCACAACGACTGCCGGATAATAAATCGGAAAATAATAAAGGGAAGAAACTCTCATGCTGCGACGTCGCGCGTTGTTGTCGATGCCCTTGGTCGCCGCGGCCGGTGTCGTACGTGCTCAGACGGCCGATTGGGCGAAGGTGGTGGAAGCTGCGAACAAGCAAGGCCACCTGAATGTGATGCACAACATTCCCCCGCCGGGGGGCGACACGTGGTTCGAAACCTTCAGGAAGGCGTATCCCGGCATCACCGTCGAGGCCACGCGCCTGGGAAGTTCCGCGTTGGCGCAGCGTTTCACCACCGAATACGCCGCTGGCGCTTCGCAAACCGACGCCGTCATGACGCTGTTTGACGATACGCTGGTGAAGTGGCAGCAGAACGGCTGGGTACGCCGTGTGAGCGTGCCGGAAGCGGCCGGCATGCCCGCACACTACAAGCGTGACGACCAAATGTTCACCATACAGCTCACCCGCTCCGTCGCCGTCTCGAACAAGAGCAGGGTGCGCGAGAAGGACGCGCCACGGGACTGGGCGGATTTCTTCGACCCGAAATGGAAGGACAAGGTCGGGATGGATCCGCCGTGGCGATCGGTCGTGGTCCAGGGGATGATCGCGGAGTGGGACGCGGTCGGCCTCAAGGACACCGCGCGCCGATTGAAGGCAAATGGCGTCCGGTTCTTCAACGGCAGCGCCGGCGTGATCCAGGCTTTGATCCGCGGCGACATCAACGTGGCGCCCGTCATCGAATCGCCGGTGGCCAGTGCCCTGGCCGATGGTGCGCCGTTGCGCGTGAACTTTCCCACCTCGGGCGTTCCGGCCATGGAGAGCATGGCGTTCCTGCCGGAGAAGGCGCCGCATCCCGAAGTGGGTCTGGTGTTCCTGAACTGGGTGCTGAGCAAGGAAGGTCAGCAAGCGCTGCAAGACATCACCGGTGCGACGGTAACGCGTCCCGGCTTGACGCCGTCCAAGATACTGCCGGGGGTCGAGGGTCAAAAGATCGTCCTCGCCACTGACGTGCTGACGCCGGAGAGGCAGAAGGCGATCATCGAAGAGTGGCGCTCGGTGTTCGGGCTTCAGTAGCCGCACGACCATGTCAGCTTCCGATACCGCGGTCGATCTGCGGCCACCGGCGCGCGGTTCCTCGGCAACCGCGATCCGGGCGATCTTTATCGCGACCTTCACGATCACCGCGTTTCTGATCGTGACGCCGCTGGCGGCGCTGCTTTACGGCAGCTTCCGCACCGGCGGGCCCGGCACGAACGCCACCTACACGCTCAGCAACTGGCAGGGTTTGCTGGAGCCCAGCATCCTCGACACCCTGCTCACTACGCTTTTCATTTCTGTTGCAACGTCGCTGTTCAGCAGCGCCTTCGGCGGCGCCATGGCGTGGCTGACCTACCGCACCGATTTTCGTTTCAAGCGAGCGCTCGTTGCCGCGATCGGGCTGAGTTTCTTCTTTCCCGGCTTCATCCTGGCGATGGCATGGGTCATTCTGGGCTCGCCAGGCGGCGTGCTGAACGGCTTCCTGTCCGGTGTGCTCGGCATCGACAGCGAGCCGTTCGACATTTACAGCGTTGGCGGGATCATCTGGATCCAAGTGCTGCATATCACGCCGTTCGCGTTCTTCACGCTGCGCGGGCCGCTGTCCAGCATGGATGCCTCGTTGGAGGAGGCGGCCTACGCCTCCGGCGCCAACCCGTGGCAGGTTGCCCGCCGCGTGACCATGCCGCTGATGATCTTTCCCCTTATGTCCAGCCTGCTGCTCTGCTTCGTCCTATCGGTCGAGCAATTCGCGGTGCCGGCGATGGTCGGCATCCCGGGCCACGTCAACACGCTGGCTACGGAACTTTATCTGCTCATCAGCTTCTCGCCGCCGAACACGGGTCTCGCCGCCGCCGTCGGGCTGGCCATGAGCGCTGTCACCGGCCTGTCAATCTTCGTCCAGCGCCGCGTCGTGCACCGCCGCAATGCACCCACCGTAACCGGCAAAGGCTATCGCCTGCATATGCTACAGCTCGGCCGCTCGCGCGGGCTCGCCGAAGTGCTGTGCCTGCTCTATGCGCTGCTGAGCTTCATCATTCCGTCCATCGCGCTGCTCTACACGTCGGCGATCAAGTTCTTCGTGGCCAATCCGTTCGAGGCCGCGTGGACCTGGCGCAACTACAACCAGATCTGGGAAAGCCCCGGCACCATCCGTTCCTTGGTCAATACGCTCATCGTTGCCGGAGGTGGCGCAGTCCTTGGCCTCGCTCTGGGCACGCTGATCGCCTATTCAACGCACCGGTTGAAGCCGCGTGGCTTCCGCGCCTTGGACGTGCTGGCGTCGCTGCCGTTCGGCATTCCCGGCATCGTCATCGGCCTCGGCTTCCTGTGGTCTTACGTCTGGCTGCCGATCTACGGCACGCTGTGGGTGCTGGTGTTCTGCTACGTCGCGCGTTTCCTGCCCTATGCCACGGAAACCGTGGGCGCCCAGATCGTGCAGCTTGACCGGGCGCTGGAAGAAGCCGCCTGGACCTCCGGCGCCAGCCGCATCGCGAGCTTCCGCCGAATCATGCTGCCGCTGCTGCGGCCGGCGCTGCAAAGCGGCTACTTCCTGCTGTTCATTGCGTATTTTCGGGAAATCGCCGCTGCCGCCCTGATCTACACCTCCAAGACGGAAGTGCTGTCGATCTCGATCTGGTCGTTCTTCGAGAATGCCAACTGGGGCGTCGCCAGCGCGCTGTCGGTCGTCACCACGGTGATCACTGTCTCCCTGATGGTCGCCATGACGCGCGCGCCACTGAAGCTTTAGGGATTCTCCGAACAGGTCACGGTTTGCAGCATGGGCACAGGCATCACCATCAAAGGACTGGTCAAGCGCTTCGGCGACAAGACTATCATCGACCACGTCAGCTTTGACATTGCCGTCGGCGAGCTGGTCTGCCTGCTCGGCCCCTCCGGCTGCGGCAAGACAACCACGCTACGTTGCATCGCCGGCCTGGAAGCACCGGAGGAAGGCCGGATCGAGATCAACGGACAGCCGGTGTTCGACAGCGAGGCGAAGCTGACGGTCGAACCCTACCGCCGCAATGCCGGCATGGTGTTCCAGTCGTATGCGATCTGGCCGCATCTGTCGGTATTCGAAAACGTCGCCTTCCCGCTTCGCGTCCGCCGCGCACCGAATGCCGAGGTCGAGACAAGAACCATGCGCGCATTGGCCATGGTGGGGCTGGCTGACTTCCGCACCCGCTCGGCACAGCAACTCTCAGGCGGGCAGCAGCAGCGCGTCGCGGTGGCGCGCGCCATCGTGTACGAACCCGACGTGCTGCTGTTCGACGAGCCATTGTCCAACCTGGACGCCCGGCTGCGCGATGCGACACGCGCCGAGATCCGTCGTCTGCAGCGTGAACTGAACGTCGCTGCCGTGTACGTGACGCACGACCAGGCCGAGGCTCTTTCGCTGGCGGACCGCATCCTGGTGATGTCGGAAGGCCGCATCCACCAGGCCGGAACGCCACAGGAGATTTACGCCGCGCCGCGCGATGCCTTCGTTGCCGACGTGGTCGGTGCGACCAACTTCCTCGACATCGCCGTGCACACGATTGGCGATACCACCGTGCAAGGCGTGGCACCGGACGGTGCGCTGGTGCGTGCCACGGGACACATGACGGCGCCGGGTCCGGCCAGGGTGATGGTGCGGCCGGACCGGCTGCGCATCGCGGCGGATTCAGGCGACCAAGGAGGCGAGAACTGCATGTATGGCACCGTACGGCAGCGCCTGTTCCTGGGCGGGCATTACGAATATGCCGTGACGGTCGGGCCGACCACGCTACGTGCCTTCTCGCCGGTGGAGGTCGCCGAAGGGGGGCGCGTGGCGGTATCCTTCGCCGCGTCCGACTGCATTGTTCTGGAGACGAAGGACGCGTCCTGAGAGCCTGACTGCCACGCTGTGTGCGGCCGCATCGCCGCGATGCGCCATGGCGATCCGCCGTCCAAAACCGCCCTGCGGATCGCATGGATCGTGCTGCCTCGGAAGGAAGCCATCGCTCGAGTTGGCAATGGCAATCGAGGATTGAGTGACGATCGAGTCGATGGGCAACCGATCAACCCATCACGACAAGATAGCCCTTGCCATGGGAGCGTCCACATATGAACCTGCGTTGCTGGTGAAGGCGTGCTTCATCGGCGACGCGGCAACTGCCGAATCTGCATAGGGACTCGCTGCAACGTTCCATCGCGGCAGGTTCAACCGGACGGGCCGCTGAACTGGGGTCGCGCGCCGTGGCAAATGCCGCAGCCGGGCGTCTCGCGCCTGATTTGGTTCGCCGCTTGATTTGATGGAGGAGGAAACCTTCATGCCGATTGCTACGCAACTCGCCGAACGCATCCATGCCTTGCGCTTCGAAGATCTGACGCCGGTTTCTCGCGAATGGGTCGGCACAGCGTTCATCGACACGGTCGGAGTGACATTCGCCGGCATCGTCGAGGAAGGACCGCGGATCCTGATGCGCATGCCGGGCATGGACGCACCTGGGCCGTGCGCGGTGATCGGCACCGACCGGCGTATCGGGCCGCTGGATGCGACGCTGATCAACGGCACCGCCTCGCACGCGCTGGACTACGACGACATGGTGGGTTCGCTGGCCGGCCATCCCTCGGCCATGCTGGTACCGCCGCTGCTGGCATTGGGCGAGTACCTGGGCAGTAGCGGGCGCGACCTTGCCCTGGCCTATGTGGTGGGATTCGAGACGGCGTGCCGCATCGGCCGCGGCGTGCATCACCACCATTACGACAAGGGATGGCATCCGACGGCGACGCTGGGAATTTTCGGCACCGTCGCGGCGGCGGCACGGCTGCTGAACCTGACGGTGGATCAGACGGCGGCGGCGCTGGGTCTGGCGGCATCGCTGGCGTGCGGCCTGAAATCGAATTTCGGCACCATGACCAAGTCGCTGCATGTCGGTCACGGCACGCGCAGCGGCCTTTTCGCGGCCCTGATGGTGCGCGAGGGCTTCACTGCCAATCCGGCGACGTTCGAGCACAAGCAGGGCTTCCTGGATGTGTTCAACGGTCCGGGCACCTATGACACGTCGCGCATGCTGGGCGATTGGTACGCACCGTTCGAATGCGACGGCGCCGCCGATACCGGCTTGAAGCCGTACCCCTGCTGCGGTTCGACCCACTCGACCATCGAGTGCGTCATCGAGATGGCGAAGCAGCATGATTTGAATCCGGAGCAGGTAGCCAAGCTGGAGGTCATGCCGCATCGGCGCCGGTTGCCACACACCGACAATCCCGATCCGCAGACCTCGTTGGCTGCCAAGTTCAGCCAGCAGTACTGTGCTGCACGGGCGCTGGTCAGCCGCTCGGCCAAGCTGGAGCATTTCGAGGGCGATGCGCCATTCGATCCCGTGGTGCGGGCGCTCCTGCAGCGCACGACCGCGCGGCCGCATCCTGAGTGGGCGGACGATGCTCCCCTGCAATGGGGCGTCGAGGTCGTCGTGACGATGAAGGACGGACGGCGTCTGGTGTCGCGGGTGGACGACTACAAGCGGTTCGGTCCCGGCTCGCGCACCATGCCGCGCGAGGCGATGTGGGAGAAGTTCGAGGACTGCGCCAAACGATCCCTGCCGCGCACACAGATCGCGCCGCTGTTCGAGCAATTGGAGCAGATCGATCGGGTGGAGAACCTGACGGAAGTGACGCGCCTGATGCAAACGCCAAGTGTGACACGGGCCGCGGCAGAGTAATACCATGAGGAGTGTGGGCCAAGTGTGCCCACAGGATGCCACGCCCCCCGCGATAAGGGGCGCGCGCCCCACTACTCCAGCTTGATTCCCGTGCGCTTGATGAAGGTCTGCCAGCGGTCGACCTCGGCGCGGATCGTCGCCATGAAAGCGTCGGGCGGGCCGCCGACGGTGAGCACGCCGTCGGCGGCCAGTCGGTTGGTAACGTCGGGGCTCTTCAGCACGGCGTTGAGCTCGCGGTTCATGCGCCCGACGATCTCGTCGGGAATGCCCTTGGGGCCGATCATGCCGTGCCACAGGTTGAAGTCGAGCGTCGGATAGCCTTGCTCGCCGTAGCTCGGGATGTCGGGGGCGGCGACCAGCCGCGTGCTTGAGCTGATGGCGAGCGCGCGCACCTTGCCGCTCTTGACGTAGGGTAGCAGCGACGTCGTGCCGCCGATCAGGATCTGTACGATGCCGGCGAGCAGGTCGGTCAGGGCGGGACCGGTGCCGCGATACGGAACATGAGTGGCTTTGATGCCGGCGGCGTCGAGGGTGAACTCGGTGCTGAGATGCGAGAGCCCGCCCATGCCGCTCGAGCCGTAGCTCAGCTTGCCGGGCTCGCGCTTGCAGAGCGCGACCAGTTCGCCGAACGTCCGCGCCGGCACGGCGGGATGGACGGCGAAGATGGTTGGCTCGTCGGTGTACTGGCCGATCGCTGCGATGTCGCCCAGCGAATCGAACGACGGCTTGTGCAGGATCGAATTGACGGCGTAGCTGCCCGAGATGGTGAGATAGGTGTAGCCGTCAGCCGGCGCCTTGATCGCCGCCTCGGCGCCGAGATTGCCGCCGGCACCCGGCTTGTTCTCGACCAGCACGGTCTGGCCGAGCCGCGCCGCCAACTTCTCGCCGACTAGTCGGCCGGTGAAGTCCGTACCGCCACCCGGTGCAAACGGGACGATAAGCTTGATCGGTCGCGCCGGCCAGGCTTGGGCGTGCGCCGGCTGGACACTTGCCGCCGCAGCGGCGGCCAGGAATCCGCGCCGCTTCATGGCGCGATCTCCCACGGCATGCGAATCTCGTCGTTGCTCGCAATTGTCATGGACCCGTCCAGGTTGATGGACTTATGCCATAGCATCCCTGCCCGATTTCCGGAAGGTGGGTGCCGCCAGGCTGCCGCGGCGGCGTCCTACAGTCCTGACTTCAACCCCATCGAGCAGGTGTTCGCCGAACGTAAAACATTGCTGCGAAAAGCTGCCGAACGCACCGTCGACGAAACCTGGCGGCGCGTCGGACCCTGCGCCAAGCGTGGCTCCATCAGATTGTCAGCGTTTTCACCAGATCCGTGACTTTCGGCTCCTTCTCGAGAGCTTCCAGAATCTCGACGGACTTCTCCAGAGAGTCTTTCCGCAAGACCCGAGAGGCACAGCTGCGATACTTGCCAACCAGCTCCTCGCGGGTCATCGGGTTGCCAGGGCTTCCACGCACCTTCTCGACCATCCGGTTAAACGTCCGCCCGTCATTCATTGTAACCGTGACCGGTGTCTTGCGCCGCGACGCCTGATCATTGGGCCACTCGGGATGCACATTGACCTGCACCTTGTCCAGCGCCGCGCGCATGCGCGGAGAATTGCAGTATTCGTCGCTGAATGAGTCGAGATCGACGCGGCCATCCAGCAGCATCGCCGCCAGCACGTAATCGATCGAGAATTTGCCGTGAAAACCTCGCGTCGGCTTATGAAAGCGCACGATGTGCAGCAAGTCCGGATGCACATCGACTTCGAGCCTGGTCACATCGCCGAACCGAATGTCATTCTCGCGCAACAATGCCTGCAGGGCGTCGAGCGCACGCAGAGTGCCCCCGCAGCACGGGTAGTTCTTCACCGTCAGCCCGGGATCGACAATCGACCAATGGGTGCCGAGCCCGTCCTTCATCTTGTCAAAGCTGTAATTGCCTGCATCGTGGAACGCCGAGAAAAATCCGTACTTGCCTTCGATGCCCGCAAGGTCGGCCACATAATTCTTGGCCCCGAGCAACACCGACGTCACTCCGGCACGGGCCGAATTGCCCGCGTGAATCCCCTTTCCCGGGGTGCCGAAATGCTGGGTGAGTCCGCCGGCATTGGCGGCAGCGAGCCCGATCGCCACGGCCATCTGCTCGGGATTCAACCCAGAGATGTTACCGGCGGCGGCGGCGGCGGCGGCCCCCCCATACAGGGATGTCGGATGAAAGCCGCGGCGGCGCAGTTCGTGTTCATGCTGCCGGCCCGACGAGGACAAACGCTCGAAAACTTCGAGGCCGACACAAACGGCTGCCACCAGAGCACCGCCGGTCGCGCCGGTGGCTTCGGCCATCGCCAGTGCAGCCGGCAGGATGCAGGCCGTCGGATGTGAGAAGCCTGTGTCGTCATAGTCCAGCAAATGCGCGAGCGCACCATTGGTCCAGGCTGCCGAGATGGTGTTCGTACGCAGATCCGATCCCAGCACCCCCGCTTGAGCGTTTCCGCCTTGCTCTCGCATGACGTCAAGGATGATGCGTCCTGCCGGTTCCGCTGCCGCCGCGAGCGCCACGCCGGTGCAATCCAGTATATGCCGCTTGGTCGCCGCAACCGCCTCGCTGCTGATGTCGGGGAGTCGGGTCCTGCTCGCGAAAGTAGAAAGAACAGCTGTTGCTTCCAAGTCGGCTCCTCCTGCGTCGGATCATGCCAACACCATTTTCAAAACAGGTTCGCGACGCGTCCTTCGCCACGAGAGGCACTGGATCCAGGATTGACGGACATCCTCTAGTCTGCACCGGCTTGATTGTCATCCCGTTTGATCGTCAGCATCAGGTTATCGGGCGGTTCATTTCGCTCCGCGCAGATTCTGAAAAATTATGTCGATAAATCCAAATTTCGTGCCGCGGTCGCTCGTCATCTGGCTATGGCACGATCCTGAGTGATACGATCCCAGAGGGTTTGCGCACCATGAAGATCGGCATCGTGTCTGATATCCACGGCAACTACCTCGGCCTGCAGGCGGCACTTGCTGCCCTGGGAGCGGTAGATGATTTGCTGTGCTTGGGCGACAGCATCTCTCGGCATCGGTTCTCCAACGAGGTTGTTAGGCTATTGAGAAGTCTGGGTGCTCACATGATTCAGGGAAACCATGAGGAACTGTTTCTGTCCGAGGTGGGCACGCAGGCACGGAAGCAGGATTGGGTGGACCAGGAATTGGTGGCTTTCGTCGCGGATCAGCCGCTTCGAAGAACGCTGACTTACGACGGCAAGACAGTACTGATGATTCATTCCACGCCGTGGGAACCGCGAGGCGAATACATTTATCCGCATAACGAAAAGTTGGAGCAGTTCGCCGAGGCGGGTGCAGATTTCGTGCTCTACGGGCATACCCACGCTGAGGTGGTGCGGCGCATCGGCGAGGTGGTCATCGTAAACCCGGGCTCCGCGGGCGAGGGCCGATACACCGCCGACGGCTTGAGACTGTCCTGCGCATTGCTCGACACGGCAACCGGCGAGGTACGTCTGATATCGTATACTGACCCAAGCGAGACCGTCTGAGGAGCACCGCGACTCGTTGCATTTCGCCAACGCCGGCTGTCGCCATTCGAGGTGAGAATGCTCTAGACACGCCCGTCACACTCTCTCTATTGGAGAGAAAAATGCAGGCAACGGTCCTGCCGAAGATGGTCTTTGGAGGAAACGAATGAAGCGCCGGACCTTTCTTGCGGCCGCTGCCGCCAGTGGCTTCGCCAGTCCCGCCTTCTCGGCCGGAAACT
>Ga0193752_1003453_pt1 | contig 10884 bp, 11 predicted proteins | sample H1c1metaG_FD_144924 | JGI IMG/M metagenome (GOLD analysis project Ga0193752, IMG submission 144924) | Soil microbial communities from a riparian zone of the East river system, Colorado, United States - H1c1 | ecosystem: Environmental > Terrestrial > Soil > Riparian zone | place: USA: East River...
CGGTGCTACGCATAAATATAGAATGGCATTATTAATGCCTTCTGTATATTATGAATAGGTTAAGAATCACTACGGTAATCTTTTGTCTCGCTCTTCTTTTTACAGGATGCAAGAAAGATTCCGGCCTTGATCCATTATCCAATGTTCTATTTTCTAAGGATGGTATCATTAGGGTAGAGTGTGCAGATTGCAAGTTGAATTATACAGTTCTCCATGACAACTATGCTGTAGATATTATGAATAGTGAGGACATTAAATTTAGCTACATATCCGATTTCGAGTTAAAAACAACGATTAACTCTAAAAAACAGCAAACAATCAGGCTGTTGGTAATTGATTCTTACGGTAGAACGATTTCCAATCAGCTGACTTCTATAAATCCTGGGGCTCCAAAAACTGATAGTTTTAAAATCAAAATCCAGTAGTACAACCATACGGATATTTTTAATGCAAAGAACCCAGGAGAGGGAATTTCCAGGGCTCTTTGGCTTTACGAAGCATGTAGATTTTTCACGAATACGTAGAATATTGTGGAATATTATCCACGATACATTACAAACTAACAACCAGCCAGTTAGTTTTACCACTAATTCCGAATCCGCTTTTTGAACGGTATCTTTACCGGGAAGAACCATGTTAGGTTTTAAAATTAAACCACCCAACTCTACTTTAAGCAGATATAACTGGTTCCATTCCTGTAGTAATCGCAACTCTATTCCATGCGTTAATGGTAATAATTGCCATAATAATTTCAGCCAGATAAGCCTGATCAAAAACACTTGCTGCATTGTTGTAAGTTACATCTGACACATGATTACTGATTAAAGTCACTTCTTCAGTCAATGCCAATAAAGCTCGCTCCTGTTCATCAAAAAACGGAGTATCGCGCCATGCTGAAAGTGCGTATATCCTTTGTTCTGTTTCGCCTGCTTTACGGGCATCTATAGTATGCATATTTATACAGTATGCGCATCCATTAATCTGGGAAGCTCTGATTTTGATCAGTTCTTTATGTTTTTTTGTTAAACTGGTACTTTCAATATATTTTTCAAGTGCTAACATTGCGTTATACGCTGCTGGCTTTACTTCATTGATTTTAATCCTGTTGCTCATATTTCATTTGTTAATAATGACCCTGCTTATTTTGTTATAACAAATGTCAGCAATTAAAGCGTTCGAAAAAATGAACTGTGGTTAAGAAATTTAACTTTAATCGATTTCAATCGTTAATGGGATTTCAACTGTTCTTAGACTTTATTTCTTCGCACTTACTTTTTAGCCCTTAAGCGACTTAAAAATTGCGGTGTAAAACCCAGACAGGAAGCGAGCATATATTGAGGGACACGCTGAACAAAACCAGGAAAGAGTTTTGTGAAATGTCTATAACGCTCTTCTTCGGTCATATTAAAGATATAACCTATTCTGCGCTGAGAGGCGACAAATGATTTCTGCATCATTGTCCTGAAATAAGTTTCCAGAAGCGGGATTTCTTTAAAAAGACTGATGCGGTCTTTCTCATTTAACAGGAGAAGTTCAGTTTCTTCTACGGCCTGAATATAACAGGTAGAAGATTGATTATTCAATAAACTATCCTGATCGGCTATCCACCAGTTCTCAATGCCAAAGTGAATGATTTGTTCAGTAAGTTTTTTATTGATAAAGAATTGACGTGTACAGCCTTTGACAACAAAATAATTTCCCTTGCATAGCCTACCCGGTTCAAGCAAAAATTCTTTCTTTTTAAGTTTTTTAAGTTCAAGTTTTTCACAGAAGAGTTGTGCTTCATGGGGTTCTAATTGTACATATTTTTTGATATGGTCTAAAAGTTCCCGATACATCGTGATACAATAATAGCAATTAACCACTAATACAGGGTTAATAACCTGCCTATAATATTATTAAGCTTTTGGATTTCTATGTTTCCCTCTCCAGAATTTATACCAGTTTTTGTTTGCAGGATACCTGCGGTGCGGAGTGGCGTTATTACAAATAACTGCAACAATAAACAGAATCAATACTCCAGTAAATATAGGACTAAGCACATAGAAATAGCCTAATGCATTGATCTTTGCTGTACCTGTAGTTGCAATCAATGCTGTTGCTCCACCCGGAGGATGAAGTGTTTTGGTAATCTGCATAACAACAATAGAAAGTGAAACCGCAAGGGCAGAACTTAACCAGACTTCACCGGGGATTAACTTATGCATAGTCACTCCTACTATTGCACAAAGGACATGTCCGCCAATTAAATTTCGGGGTTGTGCTAAAGGGCTGTTAATGATCCCATAAATCAATACAGAAGAAGCACCAAAGGAACCAATCATAAAAAGGTTCTCGTAGGCTGTGAAGTACTTACTATTTATAAAACCAATAATTCCTATGCCTAAAAATGCACCGATAAAGGTCCACATGTGCTCTCTGAAATCTACTAGTGTTTCTTTATAAAAGATATATTTCGCTTTCCTAACGTGCCTTCTTATTTTATGTTTCATCATATACTGCGGCAAAAATAAGTCTTTGTTTGATAAGAACAGTTTAAATTTTATCTGTTTAAACTGTTCTTATCAAACAAAGACTTATTTTTTATCTGGAATGGCTTAGATTTACCAAATCATGCGTAAACGTTCAGTTCTTATAATCCTAATCTATCTTGTACTTGGTGCAACCTGGTTAATCATGGGTACAAAGTGGATAGCAAGAATAGACAGGCTTACGCCAGACAAAGATCTAAGCTGGCTATATACCTATAAAAATATTTCTTTCCTGTTGGTCACTGCTATAATCCTGTTCCTGTTTATAGAAATGTATCGGGCCAGTCTGTCTAAAGTAGAAAAAAACTATCAGCAACTTTTTGAAGGTACGCCGGCAACGATTTATGTTTTCGACAAAACCAATTATCAGTTTCTGAAAGTGAATAAAATCATGACTCAAAAATATGGCTACAGTGAAGAAGAATTGTTAGAAATGACAATTATGAATATCAGACCGCAAATGGAAAGTTTCAAACTAAAAGATTACCTGCTAAACGAACATATTGAAGGAAATGAAACCGGGGTATGGCTTCATCAAAAGAAAAACGGGGAGTTATTTCACCAGCTAATTTCTCATCACAATACTGTCTACAATGGCAAGTCAGCCTATATGGTGATTGCTATTGATGTGGAAAACCATATCAAAGCTGAAGAAAAGATCAAAGAATTATTAAATACTTATGAAACAGTAACCAGCGTCACCAATGACGTTATCTGGGAGTACTATCCTTATAACGATGGTATTAAATGGATGAATGGTTTTTCAGAAATCTTCGGTTATACAGAAGATCTTCGCGAAAATTCTGGTGAATGGGTTTTAACAAAGATACACCCTGAAGATAAAAACAGGGTGATCGGTTCTATGGAATTAGCCTTTAAACAGTTGAGTAGTTCATGGCGCCAGGAATACAGATTTCTATGTGCCGACGGAACTTATAAAGAGGTGTCGAATCAGGCATTTATTCTGGTAGACTGCCAGGGGAAAACAGAAAAAATGGTTGGTGCATTAAGAGACATTACAATCAGGAAAAATTACGAAAAACGTCTGCTGCATAAAAATAAAATGTTAAAAGAGATCGCCTGGAATAATTCACATGAAATTCGCCGGCCACTGAGTAACATATTAGGATTGGCTGATTTGCTGAATGCCGATCCGGAAAATCATTCTGCGCATGCTGAATTGCTAAGAAAATCTGCAGTTGAACTGGATGAAGTCATTATTAAAATAAATGACACACTTAAAGACCTCAATTTCGAGAATGATTAAGGTAAGTCAAACCCAAACTTCTTATAAATTGCATTAGCCTCAGCACTGACCAGAAAGTCCATAAAGTTTTTGGCTGCTGCCGGATGTGGTGCATTCTTTAACTGACCTGCAAAATATTGCGCATGAATATTTTCCTTTTCAGGGATTTCAATCATTTCCACAGGATGGCCAATCATTTTCTGATAATGAGCTTCACTATACCAAACTGGCGCAGCGTCACTCTGATCATATAAAATACGCATTGGAGACTGACGGTGATGAATCTGTGTTAAAAAAGTAGTCTTGTCTTTTAATTTGGTTTCCATCACAGTCGTTTTCAGCTGTTCCCCTCCTGCTTTAATATAAGCTTCTTCTATACGTTTGCCTATCCCTTCAAATTCTGGATTAGGCATACTGATTCTTAAATCATTATTTCCTAAATCTTTAAGTCCGCTAACCTTTTTAGGATTACCCTTTTGCACCATAATAGCCAATTTATTCCTGGCATATAATGCTGTTTTACTAAACCATTCCGGAGTCTGATCTATCCTGCTTTTACCTGCTGTATAAACATCAGGTTTTAACGTAATTCTCAGGTTCCCAATCACAACACTTCCAGTAGCAATCTGTTTAGCCAAAATCCCCGGAGGAAGTGTTTCTGCAAATACCCGCTGATATTGAGGATGCTTTTTCTTGAATGCACCGATCAGTTCATCGATAACCATAAACTGATTACCTGCAAAAAATACAACAAGCTGAGGATCGTTAATATCACCGAATAAATCTGGCACATTATCCACTCCCGGAACAGTAAATTGAACTTCACTTTTAGGTGGTGTATTCCAGGGCGGGTCAAAACGGTAATCCTGAGCTACAACCACATTTGAAACCAAAACCATGGCTGCCACAGTTAAAAATATACTATTAAACTTTTTCATCATCTATATATTTTAAGGATGTACAACTGCCCAGCCCTGATATTCCCGAATAATAATCTCTCCGTTACCACTTGGTACATAACTGATAAAATCAAACAGTGAACTTTTCTCGATATGTCTTTCTTTGATTGTATTTTCACATTGAGCTAATAAAACCCCTCTGGACTGCAGGTCTTTTAATGTTTTTTCAAATGTTCCGTTTTTATCATATACGGCTACTCCATCCCCAAAAACAATCAGCTCCAGTTCCAGTTTCCCCTTCAAACGGGGATCTTCTAAAGCATTTTTCATATTCCTAAGTGTACTGGTCATTCTCTTTTCATCTCCACTATTCAAAACGTAAAGCGCTTTATAATTCTTCAAAGTGGCCTTTGCACCAGTAAACTCTTGTGGTTTTATTTGTGCAGAACTTGTTGTCGCACCAGCCATCATCAAAAGCAGGCTGCAAATAAGAATCGTTCGTTTCATTTTGTTTATTTTTTATAAGATTTATAATAATCGGCAATTGGTTTATAAGGACCGTATTTATGTTGTTGTGCCGTAAATTGATCACCATATGGCCCAAATGGTGCATCTATTGGTTTTTTAGCTAAATCGGGATAATCTTTTTCTTGGTTTTTATGTTTTCTAGGCTGTGAATTTACAAAAGCCGCTAAATCCCACGACTCTTCATCGCTCAGCTGAGGTTCTTTAAAACTTACTCCAAAAGGCATATTGTTCTTTACAAAACCTGCAAAATTAGTAAGTCTGTACATTCCGGCAGCATCATTATAACTGTGTTCTCCCCATAATGGAGGATAAGTATAAGTCCCCCGATTAGCTGAGAGTGTCCCTTCACCATGTTCACCATGACAAGAAACACATTTTGAAGTATATAAAATCTTTCCCCGCAGCGGATCAGCCGGCCGGTCCATATATTTCAGTCTTTCAAAGGCTGTTCCAAAAACATGCTCTCCTTTTTTCACTCCTGATCCTACCCATTTTAAATAAGCAAGCATCGCTTGTACTTCTTTACCGGATGCATCCGGGACTTTCCCTGCCAGACTACGTTCAAAACATTCTGCAATCCGGTTTGAAGCAGGAATGACCTGACCAGATCTGTTACTTTTTTTAGGATAACTAGCAAAAAACACTGCATAATTATTGGCAAAAATCTTTGTCCCAGCCTGTAAATGGCAGTTCTGGCAATTCATCCCATTTGTTATGGCAGCAATAGATCCATTGGGGCCAAAATATTTAGCCGTATTGACGATCAGGTCTTTTCCATACCTGATCATTTCACCAGCCTTGCCGGCAGGGATTGTATTTTCGTCAGGGGCTTTCCATCCCTGTTCTGCAGCGTTAATACCCACCGGAACAGTTATCTTATCCCGCTTATTTTGCAAAGCCTGCTGATCAGTTAACAAATGCTGATCAACCAGTAAATCCTGATTCTTTCTCTCCTGGCCATTCCATAAAAAAACACTAATCAGAATCGCACTACAAACCATAAAAAGCATAGCAATTACTAAAATAGAGCGAGCGGTATGAACCAATATCTGGTCTGTTTCATTTAGCTTATCCTTTGACATAACATTAAAAATATTTCTTTATACATCAAAGATGAGGTTAACAAATCAGGGTTCATAAATACAAAAAGTAATCACGGATAACTTGAAGTAATATCCGAATAATACATTGCTAAATCGAAAAAAGAAATGTTTATAATGATTTTGTTACTTCTCTCTAAAACAGACTTTATAGCGGGACAATTTTCGTTTTAGAAAACTCGGTTTTTGCCTATTGCCTGTTATATTTAAATGATCACCAAAGATTTTTGGTACGGCAGTCCTTTGTGCACTATAAATACCTGAATGGCCACTAAAGAAATACGAAGTAAAGCAAGCGACAGCAAAAAACAGCGTATACTCGCTGCCAAATAATTCAATGCCCATCACGGTACAAGCTAATGGAGTATTAGTTGCCCCGGCAAAAACCGCAATAAATCCTAAAGCCGCAAATAAACTTACCGGAGCATCCAGCAATCCGGAAAGTGTATTGCCTAATGTTGCGCCTATATAAAACAAAGGAGTAACTTCTCCCCCTTTAAACCCGGTCCCTAAAGTTAAAGTCGTATAAATTGTTTTCCAAAGCCAACTCCAGGTATCAGCCCCTCCCTGAACAAATGCAGAAGGAATAGTAATTGCACCAGGATATTCTGCGTCAACACCTAAACTCAGGTAGTCAGGTTTACCGATCATATAGGTTAATGCGATAATAATAAGCCCACCTGCCAATGGAATCATCCAGCTCACTTTAAACAGTTTTGAGAAAACTTTTTTAACGTGATGTACCGTAATAGAGAACAAGTAACTGGCTAATCCAAATGCTACTGATGCGGCAATAACCTTGCTCAAAAGAAAAAGATCAACAGGCAGATAATCTGATAAAAAGTATGGTGTTTTAGGTAAAACAGCAATATGATAAGTGGTATGGTGAATTTGCCATGCAGAAACTGTTAAATCACCGATTATACTGGCAACCAGTGCCGGAAACAAAGCATCATACTTAATCCTGCCAAGCGTTAGTACTTCCATCGCAAAAATAGCTCCGGTAACCGGAGTACCAAAAACGGCTCCGAATCCCGCAGCAATACCAGCAGTCAATACCATTTTAGTGTCCTGCTCATTCAGGTTAAACCATTTCCCAAACATGGAGGCAATGCTTCCCCCAATTTGTACTGCAGTCCCCTCTCTGCCTGCCGAGCCTCCGAAAAGATGCGTAATAATTGTAGTGACTAAAATCACCGGAGCCATACGCCATGGTACACCAGCCCCTGTTTCATGGATTTCGTCCATGATCAGGTTATTTCCCTTTTCAGAAGATTTCCCAATAGACTGATAAATCAAATGGATCAATACGCCAGCAAAAGGCAATAAAAAGAGCAGCCATTTATACTGAAAACGTAAATGAATTGCGGCAGTGAGCAACCAAAGAAAAAAGGCTACCGCAGTTCCTATAGTAATCGCAATTGGAAGAATTAAAAGTGTCCAGCGGATCAGATGGTTAAAAGTTTTCATATATACCTACAATAATTTATCCCAATGAACGGGATTGCTCATCAGATTAATTTTGCAGGCGCCATCAGCTTTTTAAGGCGGTTAAGTCGGAAGACACCATTTCCGTGTACACAAATATAAGAATGTCCTTGCCAATTACAAATTATTAAGGTTAGTTAAAACAAAGCCGGTCAATTTTGAGGGTGACCGGCTTTATTATTTATTAAGGTTATGTGTATTCTTCTTTTAGTAATCGTCGTTTAGAGCGAAAACAGGTTTTCTTGTCATCCATTTCCCGCTGGTAAAATCAGGAAAATCAATAGTTTCATTACCCAATTCGATAGACTGCTCACTTAAAGGAGTAATTGCACTCCATGCTGCTGCATCATAAACATCTAATGGTGTAGGCGTTCCACGTTTTACAGATTCAATAAAGGCATGTAAAACAAAGAAGTCCATTCCACCATGACCAGCACCTTCTGCATCACTGCTATATTTTTTCCACAGCGGATGATCATATTTCTCTAACCACTCTTTCGCACTATCCCATTTGTGTGGCTTACTTACACCCTCTACATATACGCTATCATTGATATCCATCCATAAGCCGTTCGTTCCCTGTACGCGGAAACCTAAAGAATATGGTCTTGGAGAATTGGTATCATGCTGAAGAATGATTGTTTCACCATTTGCACAGTCAATCGTCGTGGTTACAATGTCACCCAATCTAAAATTAACTTTTGCATTCGGATGACTCTCACCACCTTTGTCTACTACATATTTATGCAGACCTCTGGATTTTGTAGCAAATGAATTTAATTTAAGGAACTTGTTTCCTCTGTTAATATTGATGCACTGAGCTACTGGCCCGATACCATGAGTTGGATATAACTCACCGTTACGATGTACAGAGTGATTTGTTCTCCATCTGGCTTCTGAGAATCCTTTTTCATTAAATTCTACACCACCGCCATAAGGTTTTATACCGTCGTTAAATTTAACCTCTCTCAGATCATGCTGATAACCGCCTTGTAAGTGAAGGATTTCTCCAAAAATGCCCTGTCTTACCATATTTAAAACAGCAAGAACATCTCTTCTGTAACAAACATTTTCAAGCATCATTACCTGGGCATCATGTTTCTCGGCAGCATGAACCACATCCCAATGATCCTGAAGGGTAATACCTAGTATAACTTCGGTAGCTACATATTTAATACCTGCTTCAATAGATCCAATAATCATTGCTTTATGCCATTCCCATGGGGTAGCGATTAAAACAGATTTTAGATCTTTTATCTGAAGCATTTTTTTCCATGCATTGTTGTCACCTGTAAAGATCTTAGGCATCGGTTTCCCGCTTTTGGTCACCATTTCTTTAGCCATGTCAAGCATTCTTGAATCAACATCACACATAGCGACTACTTCAACGTCATCTCTTTTTAAAAGTAAAGCAAGATGATTTTGCCCGCGCAGACCAACGCCCATCATTGCAATTTTAACTTTCTCTCCTGCGTAATTGGCAAAAAGTGTTTTTTCTGGCAGGATCGTCAATGCAGCTGCAGTAAGCGTAGTTGATGTTACAAATTCTCGTCTGTTCATAATTTTTTCAGTTCAGATAATTGGTTAGCTATATTATTATTTCAATTGTGTGTTATCTTCTATGTTTATGCCCTTAATTTCTGTACGCAGACCTTCAATCTGCAAAAAATTAAAATCCGGGTCTGTTAAAGTCATCTTCCCTGCCCAGTCTGCGGTAGTATATTGCATCGATTTCAAAGTAGAAAGTGTCAGACCAGCTCTGTCCATGATTTTCAATTTGGCGAAACTCATTCCCATACCCAGGGGATTAACTGTTAAAACTAGCTGAACTCCTGTAAGCAGTTTATCTTTTGCAATGACTCTCAGATCAATCACTTGATCTATGAAAAGACATCCTTGTTCGTTAAGGCCTATCTTTATTGACTTATGATGATCATTTTTAATGCCCAGTCTAAGATGCATTGGGATTACGGCCAGCCCGGAACTATCTGCTTTTGCAGGATAATTTAAATCCAATGTAACAGTGAAGGCGTATTCAGTAGAAAGATCAAGATTAAAGTTGCCGTCAATTGGTAAATCTGTCAATTCTTTAAAAAATGGGACAGTCTGGTCAGTTTTCAAATGTACAGGTGTTTCCAAAACCGGATCTGGTTCTAAAACAATCGGTTCGTATACTGAACTTCCTTTAAAAAGAATATTAAAGATTTCTCTCCTGTCCATTTAATTGCTTTATAAGAGTGTGTTTAAATAATTATTAAACAGACGCTGAAGGTTTTTGGTTAATCATACCTGCGGTTAATAATTACAAGGTATAAATTTTCCTTCCAAGCTATGAAGCGGTGGTCTTCAATTATCACGCAAACGTTTGCTTATACGCAAATAAGAGGTTTGTATAAGCACAATAGTTCTTAGAAAAAGAGGTTTTCCCGAAAATCAAAGCTAAAAATCAGGCTTAAGTTTAAAAACGATGATTTTTTCCAAGAATTACAACTGATTAGAATAAATACAGTAAAATACACCTGTTATTTCTGTTTTTTTTGTTTTTGGCTATCAGACGCATTAATGAAACATATCAAACGTTTGCGTGGATTTAGGTCTCTGTAAATACGTTACACACCCCTATTGCTTTATATCTTCAATCATTCCTTATGAAAAGCTATCGGAAAACCTTCTCATAGGATTATTAACCAAGTATTAACCTTCATCTTGCATGACAAAACTCTACACACCGATCAATCTGGTTTTAAACCGGGTTTACCAACCTTTAGGCAAGCTTAGACAGCTTTCCATCAATCAACTAACCAAGGCAATAATCTTAGTATTACTCACCTTATGTTCAAGTATTGCCTTCGCTCAAACTCCGGTTACAGGAACAGTGACAGACGAACAGGGTCTGCCAATGCCCGGAGTATCTGTTAAAGTAAAAAAAACAACGAATGGTACGATTACCGATGGCAGTGGTAAATTTGCTTTAAAAACGAGTACTGATGTAATTTTAGAATTCAGTTATATCGGATATACGCAGCAAGATGTTGCAGTATCAGGTAAAAATGTGGTTAACGTAAGCCTTAAACCTGACGCAAAGCTGATGG
>Ga0193752_1003454_pt1 | contig 10881 bp, 11 predicted proteins | sample H1c1metaG_FD_144924 | JGI IMG/M metagenome (GOLD analysis project Ga0193752, IMG submission 144924) | Soil microbial communities from a riparian zone of the East river system, Colorado, United States - H1c1 | ecosystem: Environmental > Terrestrial > Soil > Riparian zone | place: USA: East River...
GATGGCCATTGTCGCATTGGCTGCGGGCCCGCGCAAAACCCTGGCGCGGCGAACATAGGATGCCATTCGCTTGACGCGCTTCGCTTGACGCGCGCAAGATACCCTTCGAAGGGGGATCGGCTGGTGCAAAGAAAAGACGCATTGCTGTTGTTGGCGCTTGCCGCTGCCGCGCCTGCCTCACAGGCACAAACGGGGCAGTGGCCGCAGAAATCCGTACGCATTATTGTACCGCTTGCGCCCGGCGGCAGTGTGGATATCATCGCGCGCATCGTCGCGGCAAGGTTATCGGATAAATTCGGCCAGCAGTTTATTGTGGACAACCGGCCCGGCGCCGGGTCCACAATAGGCGTGGCGATTGCAACACGCGCCAATCCGGACGGCTACACCTTACTCATGATGTCGCCGGCCTTTGCCGCCAGCGCAGCCCTCTACAAACTGCCTTACGATCCAATCAAAGAAATCGCGCCAGTGGTAATGATAGCCACCGGATCGATGTTTCTCGCAGTGAACCCGTCGGTGAAGGCGGCCAATGTAAAGGAATTTATCGAACTGGCACGCGCGAATCCCGGCGCGCTGAAATACGGGTCGGGAGGCATGGGCAGTTCCACGCATCTGGCGACTGAACTTTTCCAGCAAATGACCAGAATAGACGTTATTCATATTCCGTACAAAGGCATCGGCCCCGCGCTCGCCGATCTGCTCGGCGGGCAGATTCAGTTCTACATCGCCCCGGGGGCTGCGCTGGTGCCGCACACCAACACCGCAAAACTGCGGCTACTCGCGGTGACCGGTGAGCAGCGCTCGCCGGAAATGCCCGATCTGCCTGCGATCGCTGAGGCGGTCCCCGGCTACTCGGCGACGTTCTGGTATGGACTGGGCGCGCCCGCAGGCACGCCCCGGCAGATCATCACCACACTGAATCAGGAGATTGCGCGCCTACTCAAGCAACCTGATCTGGTGAAGCGCCTGCGGACTTACGATCTTGATCCCGCACATTCAGCGCCAGAGGCGTTCGCGCGCAGAATCGCGCACGATATTGTCATGTGGTCGCGCGTGGTCAAGGCTGGCAATATCAAGCTGGAATAACGTCGCGTTCCGTGTGCCCGTGTCGTTTCAGCGCACGTGTTTAAGCGGCGCTTTTTCCCCCGCGTTCGATGGTGACGCCCAACTGCTTCACATGCTTAAGCGCCGAAAGTTTGGTAACGCTGACCTTCACCCAAGGCGCCTTGAATTCGCCCGTGACCAGCCCCGCGATGTGTTCCGCGAGCTTTTCGATGAGCTGGATATTATTGTTGTGCAGACTTTCTTCGATGCGCTGCACGACTTTGGCATAGTCGATGGTGTCGCCGATACGGCCGGATCGCGATGCATGCGTTCCCGGCAGGCCGATCTCAAGATCGAATTGCACGGTCTGCGGCACGATGCGCTCCCAGTCGTACACGCCGACTTTGATGTTCAACCGGAATTCGCGTATGAAGATGATGTCCATGCATTGCTTCGGATAAAATGTCCGTCGATTCTAGTTGAAAACCCATGAATACAGTAACTCTTGCTGTCGCAGCTTATCTGATCGGCTCGGTGTCGTTCGCAGTGATTGTGAGCTTCGTGTTCCGGCTGCCCGATCCGCGCACTTATGGTTCCGGCAATCCTGGCGCGACCAATGTGCTGCGCTCAGGCAGCAAAGCCGCTGCCGTGTTGACGCTGCTCGGCGATGCGTTGAAGGGCTGGCTTGCAGTGTGGCTGGCGCAGCATTTCGCCCCGGTTGACGCGGCGCCGCTCGCCATGGCGATTGCCGGCGCCCTGGCGGTAACGGGGCACATGTACCCGATTTTTCATCGTTTTGAGGGTGGCAAAGGCGTAGCGACAGCGCTGGGCGCGCTGTTTGGCTTCAGTGTTTATCTGGGACTGGGCGCGATATCGACGTGGCTGATCATCGCGATATTTTTCCGCATGTCGTCGTTTGCGTCGATCATAGCGGCGCTGTTTGCGCCGTTTGCCACGTGGATGTTATTCGGCTTTGCCCATCCGTTTTTTGCCAGCATCAGTGTAGTAGCGGTGCTGTTGATCTACCGTCATCGCCAGAACATTAAAAATATTCTGGCGGGCGCCGAAAGCAAGCTGGGACAGAAATCGAAGCCTAGCGCTTGAACTCGACCACATCGAAGCCCAGGTAACGGTCGCCGAGATAAATCAGTCCGCGCTCATCGACATCCACGTCATTGGTCTGCGGACAGGGCTTGCCGCCGACGGGCTCCGGAATATACCAGCCGACTTCCTGCGGCGCCGACGGGTCGGCCACGTCGACGATGCGCAGGCCGCCCGCGAACCACGCGCAGTACGCGAGCGTGTCGCCGCCCTTCCAGTTTTCCTGAAATTGATGCGCGCCGAAGCGGCCGGGCGCGGTGCGCGCCCACGGTGATTCGAGTTCGCTGACTTCAAAAATCGCCAGCGGCTTGATGTTGGCGGTATCGGTGATGTCGAAGGTCCACAGCGCGCCGTGCGGACGGCCGCGGCGCTTGGCCACTTCTTCAGCGCTGTGCACGTGATCCTCTTCGTCGATGGCGATGGCGATGTCGCGGCCGTCGATTTTTCGGGTGAGGCCCATGAAGGTGTGCGAGGGCTCCGGAAACGGCGGATGGTAGTTGTAGGCGCCGATGGTGGTGGGCTTGCGGATATCGGTGACATCGACAATGCGCACGCCGCCGTGCCAGCAGCCGGCGTAGAGGCGGTTGCCCACGCGCACCGTGTGATGCAGGCGATGCTGGCGTCCCGGCCAGGTGGGTTTTTCGCCGCCGGCGATGTGCTGCCCTGGTATGTGCCAGCGTGAGATTTCTTCGGGCTTGGATGGATTTTTCAGATCATAAATCACCAGAATGTTGCCAATGTAGCCCGGCATCTCGGTTGAGATGTACGCGTAATTCGCATCCATGTCGAAGCGATGCACGCCGCGCCCGTGTGTTTTGTGATGCGTGATCAGTTTGGGATTCGCGCGATCCTTCACATCCCAGATTTTGAAGCCGCCCTGGTTATAGGGTGTCTTTTCCAACGCGGCCACCGCTGGAATTTCCGCAGCGTTCACGCCGAGCTTCGCTGCGAGTTCGGCATCGGTAGGATCGCGCGCCAATTCCGCCTTGAGCGCGGCGCGCAGCTTGGGCAACTCATCGGCCTTGCGGCCGAGCGCTGTCATGTTCTGTTCCACGTTGGTGATCATGATGTCGCCGATCACGCGCGCCTTGTGTGCGTGCGAAACGGTATCGCCCACGGGAATCTGCGAAACGATGCGCGGATTTTTGGGATCCGATACGTCGAGTATGCTGGTCGCCAGCCCTTCTTTGTTGGTGATGTGGCCGATGTAGGCGTAGTTGCCCTGCACATAGACTTGTCCGGAGCCGGGCAGGTCGAGGTGGCCGAGGCGGGTGATGTTGTGGCTGAGTTTGGCAGCGGGCGATTGGTCCATGGCTTTTCTCTTTTAAACGGGAGTAAACATTCTACTCCAGCGTGAATGCAGTAAAGTACGGCCCACCATGCTGCGCCTCACCGAAGTCAAACTAGCGCTCGATCACGGCGAAGCCGATCTGCATGCCGCAATCCTTCAGCGATTGGGCATCGCATCACAGGATTTGTTGCGGTACACCATATTTCGCCGCGCGGTCGATGCGCGCAAACGCTCTGCCATCTACTTCATCTACACCCTGGATGTGCAAGTAGCCGATGAAGCGGTGTTTCTGAGCGACAATAAAAATGTCAATGAAAACAAATACTTACAAAAATACCCTGAAATGGGCTATCGCTTCGTCGCGCACGCGCCGCGAGACGCTACGGAACGGCCGGTGGTAATCGGCACGGGACCGTGCGGCTTGTTTGCCGGACTGCTGCTGGCGCAGATGGGCTTTCGCCCGATCATTCTCGAACGCGGAAAAGTGGTGCGCGAACGCACGCAGGACACCTGGGGCTTGTGGCGCAAGTCGGTGCTCGATCCCGAATCGAACGTGCAGTTCGGCGAAGGCGGCGCGGGCACATTTTCGGATGGCAAGCTCTACAGCCAGATCAAGGACTCGCGTTATCTCGGACGCAAAGTGCTGACTGAATTTGTCAGAGCCGGCGCGCCGGAAGAAATTATGGTTGTGGCCAAGCCGCATATCGGTACCTTCCGGCTGGTGGGCGTGGTGGAAACGATGCGCGAAACGATCGAATCGCTCGGCGGCGAATTCCGCTTTCAGAGCAAGGTCACTGATATCACGATCGAGCATGGGCAGGTGCGCGGAGTCGTCCTCGCCAATGGCGAATCGATTGCGGCAAGTCACGTCGTGCTCGCCGTGGGCCACAGTGCGCGCGATACCTTTCAGATGCTGCATCAGCGTGGTGTGTACATGGAAGCAAAACCGTTCTCGATAGGCTTTCGCATCGAACATCCGCAATCGCTGATCGACCGCGCGCGCTACGGCAATTATGCCGGGCACAGGCTGCTGGGCGCGGCCGATTACAAGCTGGTGCACCACTGCAGAAACGGCCGCTCGGTTTACAGCTTTTGCATGTGTCCCGGCGGCACGGTCGTCGCGGCGACTTCCGAAGCGGGGCGCGTGGTCACCAACGGCATGAGCCAGTATTCGCGCAACGAGCGCAACGCCAACGCGGGCATCGTTGTCGGTATCACACCGGAAGACTATCCGGGCGATGTGCTGGCGGGCATCGCGTTTCAGCGGCGCTGGGAATCAGCGGCGTTCGAGGTGGGCGGTGGAAATTATTGCGCGCCCGCGCAAAAAGTCGGCGATTTTCTGGCGGGCCGCGCATCAACCGTGCTGGGCGAAGTAACGCCTTCGTACGCGCCGGGCGTGCGCATGACAGACCTGAGTGCCTGCGTGCCGGACTACGTGATAGCGGCGATACGCGAGGCGCTGCCCGCGTTTGATAAGCAGATTAAAGGCTTTGCGATGGACGAAGCGGTGCTCACCGGCGTAGAAACACGCACCTCGTCGCCGCTACGCATCAAGCGCAATGCAGCGTATGAGAGTATCAACACGGGGGGACTTTACCCTGCGGGGGAAGGCGCGGGCTACGCGGGAGGAATATTGTCCGCTGCGGTCGATGGCATTGAAATTGCCGAAGCCGTGGCGTTGAGCATGACGCATGCTGGAACAGCACGCGCAAACGACCCTTGTTAAACCTATAATCGCCATTTCAAAATTTGCTGGAATTCCAGAATGAAAATGAATGTGGCCAACCGGGCCTGCGCGGTCAATGGCGTCTGTATTGCCGTGATTTTCGCGGGGATGTTAAACAACGTATCAGCGCAATCTTATCCCGCGCGGCCGGTGCGTATGATTGTGCCGTTTGCGCCTGGTGGCGGTGCTGATTTCATGGGGCGACTTGTCGCCTTCGGCCTTACCGACAAGCGCGGTTACAACGTCGTGGTCGATAATCGCGGCGGCGCGGGCGGCGCCATCGGCGCCGACATGGTGGCAAAGGCTGCGCCGGACGGCTATACGCTGGTGCTCGCCAACAACACCACACACGTCATGGTGTCGGTGCTGCAAAGCAACCCGCCGTATCATCCGCTGCGAGATTTCAGTCCGATATCGATGACCACATACGCGCCGCAATTGCTGGTGGAATCCGTCGCTGTTTCGGCACGCACGGTTTCGGAATTGATTGCGCTTGCCAAAGCGAAGCCGGGTGCATTGAATTACGCCTCTGGCGGTGCGGGTTCGCAGACGCATCTCGCGATGGAGTTGTTCGCGCTTAGCGCCGGCATCAAGGCCGCGCATATTCCATACAAGGGCACGGGTCCCGGATTTACCGCGCTAATGAGTGGCGAAGCGCAACTGATGTTCGTCAGCATGCCGGCAGCCATGCCGCATGTGCAAAGCGGCCGTATCCGCGCGCTGGGCATTACCGGTGCCAAACGTTCGACCTCGTTGCCTAATTTGCCGACCATCGCCGAGTCGAATGTGCGCGGGTTTGAGATAAATCCGTGGTTTGGCGTGCTCGGGCCGGCGAAGTTGCCTGCGTCAATCGTACGCAAGCTGAACGAAGACATCGTCGCCTCGATACGAACCGACGATACCCGGCAGCGCCTGAAAAGCCAAGGCGCCGAAGCGCTCGGCAGTACGCCAGATGAATTCGCCGCAGTGATCAAACAGGAACTCGATCAATGGACGCGTATCATCGGCGAACTTGGCTTGCGCGACAAACTCATCATTCAGTAAGGAGCTGACATGCCCGTACTTAAAAGTCCCGGTCTCGACATGCACTACCGCGTCGATGATTGCACTGATCCATGGACCGCGCCTGAAACCATCTTGCTGCTGCATGGCTGCGCCGAAAGTGGCATCGTGTGGTATCGCTGGATGCCACAGCTCGTGCGCAAATTCCGCGTGGTGCGGCCGGATATGCGCGGCTTCGGTCAATCGACGCCGATGGCGGCGGATTTCCCGTGGACGCTGGATACCATCATCGACGATTACACACGGCTGATGGATCATCTGGGCATCGAGAAATTTCATCTTGTCTCAGCCAAAATCGGCGGCACTATTGCGCGCGCATTTGCGGCCCGGCGTCCACAGCGCGTGCAGACGCTGACGTTGATCGGCACGCCATTGGCACGCCGTCCCGGTTTCGAGCTGGTACCCAAGTTAATTAAAGAGTTTGAAACCCACGGTGCCGAACATTGGGCGCGGCGCACCATGGCGAGCCGGCTCGGCGGATTTTTCCCGCCTGAAGGCGTGGAGTGGTGGACCAAATTCATGGGATGCGCGGCTGTATCGACGCTGATGGGTTTCAACAAGCATATCAATTACGCTGATGTCACGCCCGATCTGCCCAACATCGTTTGCCCGACGCAGGTGATTGTCACCAATGAAAGCGGATTGGGTTCGGTGGAACATACCCGCACATGGCAGCAACTTATCCCCGATTCGACATTGCTGGTGCTGCCGGGAAATTCATATCATGTCGCAGCGACGCACGCCGAAGCCTGCGCGGAAGCGGTGATGAAATTCATTGAAAAAAAACACATGAAACCTGATATGCGGCAACGCAAAACGGCGTAGGAAAAGCGATGCCAATTTTTCGCAGCGCAGCCGGCCTCGACATGCATTATGAAGTCGACGATTACACCGATCCTTGGACGGCGCCGGACACGATATTGTTGTTACATGGCAATTGCGAGAGCGGCGCGGCATGGTACGGCTGGGTGCCAATGCTGGCGCGGCGCTATCGTGTGGTGCGGCCAGACATGCGCGGGCACGGCCGTTCAACGACGATGGCGCGCGATTTTCCTTGGACGCTGGACGTCATTATCGACGATTACATCCGCCTGATGGATCATTTGGGCGTCGACCGTTTCCACCTGGTTGGCGCGAAAATTGGCGGTACCGTTGCGCGTGCGTTTGCCGCACGTCGGACCAACCGCGTCGTCACGCTGACGCTGATCGGCACGCCGCCGCCAAACCGCGGCAAGGAAGCGACGGAGCGTCTCCCCGCATGGACCAAAGATTTCGCCGACAACGGCGTCGAACCGTGGGCACGGCGCACCATGGCGGGCAGGTTGGGAAAAGATTTCCCGCCAGCAGGTGTGGAATGGTGGACCCAGTTTATGGGCCGCACCTCGCGCGAAACGCAGATCGGCTTTATCAGCACCATCGCGTGTGCGGACATTACCGCCGATGTGGCGAAAATCAGTTGTCCAACGCTGGTCATCACCACGGAAGAAAGCGGACTTGCGTCGGTGGCGCAAAACCGTGCATGGCAGCAAACAATTCCCCATTCAAAATTGTTGGTGTTGCCGGGCAATTCTTATCATGTCGCCGTCAGTGACGCGGAAAAATGCGCGCAGGCCACGCTGGACTTTATCGCACAGTCCAGTCACGACACCGTCTGATATTTTTCGATGGAAAAAGTCCGCGTATCAAAACTGATGTCCGAGCAAGGCATTTGCTCGCGCCGCGAAGCCGACAGCTACATCGAGCAGGGCTGGGTGCTGGTGGATGGCGTGCCCGTGACGGAACTCGGTACCCGTGCATTCCCGAATCAGAAAATCACCCTTGCCCGCCAGGCGCAGTCAAAGCAGCAAGCCAGCGTCACCATTCTGCTCAACAAACCCATAGGCTACGTTTCCAACCTGCCCGAGCTCGGCTATCGGCCGGCGATGGAATTGATCAAACCGGAAAATCGCTACCAGGACGACAAACTGCCGCTGCGTTTCAGCGCCACGCATCTGCGTGGGCTGGCGCCGGCAGGGCGTCTTGATATCGATTCGGTGGGGTTGATCGTGTTCACGCAGGACGGCCGTATCGCCAAAAAATTGATAGGGCAGGATTCCCAAATCGAAAAGGAATACCTCGTGCGCGTCGAAGGTACGTTGTCAGCGGAGAGCCTGGCGAAACTCAACTTCGGCTTAAGCCTCGACGATAAGCCGCTGAAGCCCGCCAAAGTGAGCTGGCAGAACGAGGATCAACTGCGCTTTGCCTTGCGCGAAGGCAAAAAGCGTCAAATCCGGCGCATGTGCGAATTGGTCGACCTGAAGGTAACCGGTTTGAAGCGCGTGCGCATCGGCAGTGTGATGCTGGGCAAACTGCCGGAGGGGCAATGGCGGTATCTGCGCCCGGACGAAAAGTTCTAAATTCGAATGTCAGAGCTAAGATCGGTTCTACGCCACTCCTGTCGTTCCCGCGAAGGCGGGAACCCATAACACAGCGCCCAATGGCACGTCGCTCGCCTCTCTTCTAAATCTCCCACAGAAAGAAACCATGGACCTCAGCCTCAACGGCAGAAAAGCCATCATCTCCGGCGCCAATCGCGGCATCGGGCTCACCATCGCGCTGCATTACGCGGCTGAAGGCATACAACTTGCCTTGCTCGGCCGCAATGAAAAAGGCCTCGCCGACGCAGCCGCGGAGGTGCGCGCAAAACACCCAGCTGCAAAAGTGATTACGGCGGTAGTGGATTTGGAGCAGCCGCAAACCATCAAGCCTGCGGTCGAGTCTGCGGTGCAGCAGCTCGGCGGCGTGGATATACTCGTCAACTGCGCCGGCGGCGCGTATCGCGGCCGGCTGGAGGAAATCCCCGATGAAATGTGGGAGCGTTACTTCAAGGTCAAGCCGCTGGGCTTGCTGCGCATGACACGCGAAACGCTGCCGCATCTGAAAAAATCCGATCAAGGCCGCGTGATCAATATTTCCGGTACGCGTGGACGCGAGCCGGAAGCGCATTCGATGATGTCGGGGCCGATCAACTTCGGCACCTTAAGTGTCACCAAGGCGATGGCGAATGAGTTCGGAGCGTACGGCATTACGGTGAACGCCATCACGCCCGGTTCCACGGCGACGCGGCGTTTTACCGAACTGGTCGACATTACCGCGCGGGAACGCGGCCTTTCGCTTGAAAAAGCCGAGCAATATTTGCTGCAGGAAGTGCCGCTGGGCAAAGTGATCGCGCCGGAAGACATCGCCGATCTCGCGGTGTTTCTCGCGTCGGCGCGCGCGCGATTGATCAGCGGTACTGCAATCAACGTGGACGGCGGCAGAACGCGCAGCATATGATTCTTTCAATCACGCCCCGCACAGCGGCGTGTGCGGCGCTGGTAGGCGTTTGCCTCACGGCGCAGGCGCAGCCGTATCCGGTGCGCCCGATTCGACTGCTGGTGCCGCTGGCGCCGGGTGGCGGCAACGATACGACGGCACGGCTGATCGGCGCCAAGCTTGCGGAGAGCCTCGGCCAGCAGGTTGTGGTGGAAAACCGTCCCGGCGGCGCAGGCGTCATTGCTGGGGAAATGGTGGTCAGGGCGCCCGCCGATGGCCATACGCTGTATCTCGCAAGCACCACCTTCACCGCGGCACCGAGCCTGGTGAAAAAGCTGCCGTTCGACACCCTGCGTGATTTTGCGCCGGTCACCCGGCTGGCGGTGGTGCCGGCGGCGCTGATCATGCACGCATCGCTGCCGGTGAATTCCGCGCAGGCTTTGATCGCGCTTGCCAAAAAGAATCCGGGGCAGGTCACGTTTGGTTCCGCCGGGGTGGGCAGCGGTTCGCATTTGTCCGGCGAGTTGTTCAAGCTGCTGGCGAAAGTGGATTTGCTGCACGTGCCGTACAAAGGCAGTTCGCGGGTGACCACCGCATTGTTGTCGGGCGAAGTGATGCTTGCGATCACCAATCCGATTTCGTCGCTGCCGCACGTCAAGGCGGGGCGCATCAAGAATCTCGGCATCACCAGCCTGCAGCGCTGGCCGCTGTTTCCCGAATATCCGACGCTTAACGAATCCGGCGTGCCGGGGTACGAATTGCTGATCTGGAACGGCATTGTGGTGCGTGCCGGCACGCCGCAGCCGATTGTCGAACGGCTGCACCGCGAACTCGTCAGAGCGGCGAATCAGCAGGATTTCGTTTCCAATCTGGCGTCGGACGGCTCGCGCCCGATGGTGATGACGCCGGAGGCGTTCGGTGCCTATATCCGCGATGAAGTGGCGAAGTGGGGGCGGGTGACCAAGGCGGCGGGGATACGCGCTGAGTAGTTGCGCTATCCGGTCACCCGCTTGCGCGTGCCTCGCGTTGAACGCGGCGCCACAGGTTGCGCAACGGTGTCCACATACGCGTCAATCAGCTTTCTAATCATGCGTTGATACTGCGTGTGGTGTTTTGCCGCCTCGGTTTTGAAAAAATCAACGCTCTTCCTGCTGAGAGCGATGGTGACCTTTACGCCTTCCTCGCGGAAGGCAAGTTCCTCGGGTTGCGGGAGAAAATCCCGAACCACCCTGGCCTCAATTGGTTCGTTGGTGTACTTAATTTTCGCGTTCATAAATTGCCTTTCCTTTCCGCCAGTAACCGGCGCCAAAGATTCGAATCACGTTTCCTCGATGAGTGAAACGCACGGTGAGTGTGCCGCCGG
>Ga0193752_1003455_pt1 | contig 10880 bp, 9 predicted proteins | sample H1c1metaG_FD_144924 | JGI IMG/M metagenome (GOLD analysis project Ga0193752, IMG submission 144924) | Soil microbial communities from a riparian zone of the East river system, Colorado, United States - H1c1 | ecosystem: Environmental > Terrestrial > Soil > Riparian zone | place: USA: East River...
TTCAACCTGCCGCTGCAGAAGAACAAGGATTTCAGCGCCATGCTGGAGCAGCGCACCGCCGCTCATCGTTGGGGCAATCCGGAGGATCTGCGCGGCGCCCTGCTGTTGCTGGCCTCGGACGCCGGCGCCTATATCACCGGCCAGACCTTGGTGGTGGATGGCGGGCTGACAACGATATTGGCTTAGCTGGAGCAAGATGAAAGGTCCCTCGCTGCGCTCGGGATGACAGCTTTTTTTGAATCTCTGCTTCGACTCGGCGCACGCATGTTTAATCCGACAAAATTGTCATCCCGAGCGCAGCGAGGGACCTTTACGTCGCCCTAAATAAACGACATCCCACCACTCAGCCCGATCGTCTGGCCCGTCATGTAGGCATTGCCGATAACCATCAGCACGGCCTGCGCGCACTCCTCGGCAGTACCGAATCGTCCCAGCGGGATTCGCGCCGGAGAAGATGCGAGACCGGATCGCACCATGTCGGTCTCGATCAGCGACGGTGCCACGGCGTTCACCGTGATGCCGTCCTTCACCAGCCGCGCCGCATAGCCTCGCGTCAGCCCTTCCATCCCGGCTTTGGAGGCATTGTAGTGCGGCCCCACGCCGCCGGCGCCGCGCGCCGCACCCGATGAGATGTTGACGATCCTTCCCCATTGCCGCGCCCGCATGCCGGGTACCACTGCCTGCATGCAGAGAAACGCCGACTTCAGGTTCACCGCGATCGTGAGGTCGAAGTCCTCTTCCGTGAGATTGTCGATGCCGCGGATGAGTCCCACGCCGGCATTGTTCACGAGCACATCGACCGGCCCGAGTTCCCGCTCGACGGCCGCCATCATCCCCGACACCTGCGTTGCGATGGAGACATCGGCAGCCACCGCCATCGCCTTTCCGCCCGCGCCGTGGATCATCTCGACGACGTCCCGTGCGGCCTTCTCTTTCTCGCGATAATTGACCGCGACAACGGCCCCCGCATCGGCCAGCGAAATTGCCACGGCGCGTCCGATGCCACGCGATCCGCCCGTCACCAACGCAACCCGGTTCTTCAACAAAGTCATTTCACTCTCCACGTATCGACCCGGCCAGAGCGCTATGTTAGGCCAAGAGCCACAGTTTGGGAGGTTTCTCATGTCGCGACTGGGTTTTGGCGCTTTTCTCGCTCCGCATCATCCGATCGGTGAAAACCCGACCCTGCAGTTCCGCCGGGATCTCAAGTTCGTCGAGCATCTCGACGAACTCGGCTTCGACGAATTCTGGTGCGGCGAACATCACTCCAGCGGCTGGGAGATGATCGCCTCGCCCGAGATGTTCCTCGCCGCCGCCGGCGAGCGCACCAAGCGCATCAAGCTCGCCACCGGCGTGATCTCCCTGCCCTACCACAATCCCTACAATGTGGCGCAGCGCATGGTGCAGCTCGACCACATGACCGGAGGCCGCGCGATCTTCGGCTCGGGCCCCGGCGCGCTACCGTCCGACGCCTACACGCTCGGCATCGACCCGATGACCCAGCGCGACCGTCAGGACGAGGCGATCGACATCATCCGCCGCCTGTTCCGGGGCGAGAGAGTCACGCAGAAGAGCGAATGGTACAATCTGCAGGACGCGGCGTTGCAGCTCCTGCCGCTGCAGGAAGACATGCCCTTCGCAGTCGCTTCGCAGATCAGCCCCTCGGGCATGACGTTGGCAGGCAAGTACGGCATCGGCATCATCTCGCTGGGCTCGATGTCCAGCGAGGGCCTGACAGCGCTGCCGACCCAGTGGGGCTTTGCCGAGTCGGCCGCCAAGAAGCATGGCACGACGGTCGATCGCAAGAACTGGCGTGTGCTGCTCAACTGGCACATCGCCGAGACGCGCGAAAAGGCGCGCGAAGAGGCCAAGCACGGGCTGATGCGCTGGCACAACGAATACATCACCGCCACCCTGCAGCGGCCGGGCGCGACGCCCTACGCCTCGCCGGAAGCGGCCGTCGAGGAGATGTCCAGCCCGGGATCCGCCGCTGTCATCGGCACGCCGGACGATCTTGTGAAGATGATCAAGGGCGTGATCGACAAGAGCGGCGGCTTCGGCACCTGCGTGGGCTTCGTCCACGACTGGGCCAACATCGAGAACACTTTCCGTAGCTGGGACATGGTCGCGCGCTACGTCATCCCCGAGATCAACGGCTACGTGGCCAAGCTTCGCGAGTCGCAGAAGCATCTGCAGGACAATCGCGCCGTCTTCGATCGCGCGGGCGCGGCCATCATGGCCAAGATCATGGAGAACAAGGACGCGGCCGAGGCGCTCAAGGTCACGACCAACCCGCGTGTCAGCGCCGCCGCCGCACAGGTGCCGAAGGGCCTGGGCAAGCAGGCGGCAGAATAGTCGGACATCGCCTGTACTTGGTTTAATGTCATCCTGAGCCGCAGGCGAAGGACCTGACGCTCGTCGCACACTCGGTTTCTGCAGTAGGTGTCTGATCGTTCCGTGAGGTCCTTCGACTTCACGGATGTTCGGCCGGCACCTCGCAGGCAAAGCTCTCGGCCTTGTCCGGCGGACCGCCGCGATAATGAGCCACCTTGGGGAACACACAGAGCGGCCGCTGGAAGGCGATGTCGCGCTTGCCGTCGGGCCCGGCCGCGCCGACGAATTTGGTGGCGATGATCTCCTGCGGCGCCCGACCGTGCTCGACCCAGTCCTGCAGCGCCACGGCCATGTCGTGCCGCGCGTCGCTCACCGGCGGAGCGGAATCGCGCGTGGCGGTGGAGAAATGGGTGGCGCCGGCGCCTTCGGCGCAGTGCCACATGCCCGGGACCATGTAGAGCTCGGCGTAGCTCTGCGTATCGGCAAGGCGGGATGCCGCGTCCGCGCCCTGTCCCTTCGCCGCAACTTGGCCGTAGTACGCGAGCAGGTCGGACGCAGCGCCCACCGGATCGTCCCACCCCGTGAACAGGATGAGCTTGCCGCCGCGCGCATGGAAAAGAGAAATATCCGGGTTCGTCGCATCGACCAGCGGCGACAGTTTTGCGCGCACGGCATCGATGTCCTTGGCCCAGTCGAAGTTCCACCAGTTCCAGTTCGGATCCTCGAACGCCCAGAGCCGAAAGAAATCGACGCGCTGCGGCTCCTGCGACAGCCGCGGATTGGCCCAATAGGCGCTCCAGCCCGGCCGGGCGTCATGGTCGGTGCGCGACGAACCTTCGCTGCCCGGCAGGAAGGCGCCATAGAGCGGCTGGTTGGTCCGCGTGTCGCGCGGTCCGGCATAGATCGCGCGCAGCGTGTCGATCTGCGGCGCGGTGAGGCAGCTCGCGTCCTCATGCCCGGAACAGGCGAGCGTCGCCAGATCGAACCTGCACTGGCGCGGATCGTTGATGACGCCGTCCTTCACGCCATCCAACCCGTCGCAGGCCGCGATCGCGGCGCGGCGCACCATCAGCAATTTGTCCGGCGGGACGACGGCCGTGGCATTGTCACCCGCGCGATGGTTCTTGAGGAACTGCCAGAGGAAGGTGAGGTTGAGCGCCGTCCGGTTGTTGCCGGGATCGCCCGCGATGATGCCATCGAAATCGGCGGGATAGCGTTGCGCCTCGGACAGCGCCTGCCCGCCGCCGGTCGAGCAACCGCTGAAATAGGAGACGCGCGGACCGGAGCCGAAGAAGGCGGCGGCGACCGCCTTGGCCGCGACGACGCTTTCGTGGACGGCGCGGTGGCCCCAATCTGCGATGCGCTCGGGATGACCAGCGCCGAAGCTGAGCTCGCCGCCCTGATGGCCGGTGTCGGTGGCGACCGCAACGTCGCCGTTCTGAAGCCGCGCCACCATCTGCGGATAATAGATGCGATCGCCATAGGCGCCGTTGCCGACCATGTGCAGCCGGCCATTCCACTCGCCCAGCGGCAGCCACAGCTCGAAGCCGATGCGCGATCCCGGCACCGGCGTGGAGACGCCGCGGACGCGGCAGAACGGCGGCAATCCCGCATGGTCGCGCGGCTTGCCGTCCATGCCCGCGGCTTCATGGAAGACGCCGTCGCGCAATACTTCGGCGGCGGTGACGGTGGCGTGGGGCAAGGAAAGCGTGGCGAGAGCGGTGCAGTCGACGTCGGTTTTGCCGGGAGCGGCGGTGGCTGGCGCGGCGCTGGTCAAGGCGACCAGTGACGCTCCGATGCACAGACTGATTCGCATGTAGTCCCTCCACATCGCCAACTCATGTGCCGAGCCTACCGCTTGGACGCCCGGATTGACGCGAAGTATGATCGCGAATTGCGGTGCCGCGCAAAGGTGGAGCTTTGCACTGCTCGTGCACCACCCAACCGTCCTGACCGTTGAGACAACAGGCGGTCCCGACATTCCACCATCGTCGCTCTCCGCCTCGCTCACCGCGCCATCGCGCTTTCGTGTATGCCGCTCCCGGGCGGTTCTCTGGCAACGCAGCGGTGCGTCTCCTATGGTGGCGACGTGCTTTGAACGCTTGCTTACCCGATGAGAGAGGAACGATGAACCGCCTTGCCTCCATACTGCTTCTTGCCGGCTGCCTTGTCGCCACACCGGTGCTCGCCGCTCTCAAGCTCGGCAATCCGGCACCCGACTTCACGGCGCAGGCCGCCGTGGGCGGCCAGGTCTTTTCCTTTTCGCTGGCGGAGGCGCTGAAAAAGGGACCGGTCGTGCTCTACTTCTTCCCGAAGGCTTTCACGACGGGCTGCACCGCCGAAGCCCATGACTTCGCCGAGGCGTCCGGGCGGTTCGCGGCGGCGGGCGCGACCTTGATCGGCATGTCGGCCGACGGCATCGAGACGCTGCAGCGCTTCTCGACTCAGGAATGCTCTGCCAAGTTCCCGGTCGCGGCCGATCCCGACCTCAAGGTGATCCGCGCCTATGATTCACTGGTAGTGCGCAACACCGGCGCCGGCATCGCCGAACGCGTGTCCTACGTGATCGCGCCGGACGACACGATCGCCTACGTCTATCGCGACAACAATCCCGACAAGCATGTCGAGAACACGCTGGCAGCGCTCGGCCGTTTGAAGCCGAAGCAGGGCGGCTGAGGGCCGGCCGACGATCCGTCAGCGGCCTTCAAATTCGACGCGGCCTGCGCCGCACAAGATTGAACTGTGGACCACCCCCTCACCAAAGGGGGTGCTCTACCACGACCCTTAGTTCCCGAAGCTAGTGCTCTACCGGTCAGACCTCATCCACCCCGAACGCCTGCCGCATCGCCTTCACGCCTTCCTGATGCGGCGTCCACATCCGGCCGCCGACCAGGCCGCCATCGACCACCAGGTCGTGGCCATTGATGAAGGTCGAATCGTCCGACGCGAGGAAGACCGCCGCGCGGGCGATGTCGTCGGTGAGGCCGGCGCGCGGGATCGGCTGGTTCTTGGCCATGCCGGCCTTCATCGCCTCGGCATAGGTGTCGGCCCTGTCCGGGGCGAGGCCGAGCGCCTTGGCGAAGATGCCGGTGGCGATGCCGCCGGGCGAGATCGAGTTCACCCGCACGTTCTTCTCGCCAAGCTGCATGGCCACGCACACCGTTAGGTGGTTCACCGCTGCCTTTGCAGCACCGTAGACCATCGAGGTCGAATAGCCGGCGCGGCGGCCGGCGACGCTGCCATTGTTGATGATGCTGCCGGAGCCCTGCTGCATCATGACCGGAGCGGCGTGCTTCATGCCAAGCATCACCGAGCGCACCAGGGTGGCCATCGCGGCGTCGAAGCCCGCCACCGGAACGGTCTCGATGCCCCCGGTCGGCGCGGGACCGCCGGCATTGTTGAACAGGCAGTCGAGCCGGCCCCACTTTTTCAGGCAGGCATCGATCATGGCCGAAACATCGTCCTCGCTGGTGGCGTCGGCGCGCAGGAACACGCATTTGTCCTTGCCGACCGAGGCCTCGAGCGTGCGGCCCAGTTCCTCGCGCCGGCCGGTGGCCAGAACCCTGGCTCCCTCCTCGACGAAGATCTCGACAGTGCGCCGGCCGATGCCGCTGGTGGCGCCAGTAATGATGGCGATCTTGCCGTCGAGCTTGCCCATGGTTTCCTCCTCTGCCTGACCGCGCGGGACGCCCCTTCCAGTGCGCCTTGCGTGCGGCTCCCCATGATCAGCAATACCAGATCAAAGCGCCGAAGGGCACGGAAGGTGTGAGAGTCGCGGTCTCATGAGAAGAGTTGCGCCGGTGGCATCGAACTGCATCCCATGCCCCATCGGACAGCCCGCTCTCACTCCGCGGGCATTCGCCGTTTTTTTCCGTTTATTTAACGGGAATCGCCCTGAGGCCATGGTGAAAGAGACGATCGGGAAAAGGCCGGGCCGGAGGTCAGATCAACGGCGCCAGCCGATGCGCAACCAGCGAGGCGTAGCGCGTGGCCGCTGGCAGGAAGGCCGCGAAATCGACATGGCTGTCGCTGCTGGCAAGGTCGCTCAGGCAGCGTACGTTGACGAACGGCAGGCCGCCGAAGCGCTCGGCGACCTGGGCCACCGCCCCGCCCTCCATTTCGCAGGCGAGCGCACCGTAGGTGTCGTGCAGGCGACGACGCGTACGGTCGCTATTGATGAAGACATCGCCGGTCACCACCGGGCCGAAGTGGATCGAAGGCGTCCGTACGCCCACGCCGACGGCAGCGTCGAGCGGCTCGAGCAGCAGGCCCCACACGGCGGCGCGCAGGCGTTCGGCCAGGGAAGCGGGCATATCGTAGCCGTGCGTGTCGTCGAAGCCCGGCAGCGGCGGCGCGCCCGGCTGATAGGTCTTGAAGCCCGCCTCCTGCTCGGCACCATAGTCGTGCTGGATGTTGCGCGTGGCGATCACCACGTCGCCGACGCCCAAAGCGGGGTCGAGCCCGCCAGCGACGCCACAGAACATCAGGGCGCCGCACTGGAAACGGTCGAGCATCAGGGACGCCGCCATCGCGGCGTTGACCTTGCCCATGCCCGTCTCGACGAAGACCGCCTCGCGCCCGGCAATGTGACCGCGCAGAAAGCTCAACCCGCCCACGACCGTGCGACCGCCGGAATCGTCGGCAAAATGGGAGATTTCCTCGGGCATCGCCGAAAGGACACCTAAAAGCTTGTTTGCCATGGCCGCCTGCCTATCGGGTCTCCGCCGGCAACGCAACGGCCTCCCTTCTCGCCGTGCGGCCATCGGCTTCACAAAGCTGCCACGGCACCGTTTTCGTGCCGCCGCCAAACCGGCTACGATGACGGCGGGAGGAACTTATGATTTCGATTCCGCAGTGCTTTTCAGAGAGTTACGCCGAAGCCCGGGCCAAATTCTGCGGCGCAGCCGCCAGTGCCGGCGGGTCGCTGCGTTCGTGGCTCAATCCGCACGCCAAGGGGCCGAACGGCGAGCTGCTCTATCTCGACACCGCGCGCTTCGGCGCGATGGATGCGGCCAACATGCTGGTGCTGATCTCCAGCACCCATGGCGTCGAGGGGCATTGCGGCTCGGGCGCTCAGATCGCCTGGATCAAGACAGGTGGGCCGGCGGCGTTACCTGCCGATACGGGTGCACTGCTGGTGCATGCAATCAATCCCTATGGCTTCGCCTGGACGCGCCGGGTCAACGAGGACAATGTCGATCTCAATCGCAATTTCGTCGACCACGACAAGCCCTATCCGAAGAACGAAGGCTATATCGAACTCGCCGAGGTGATAACGCCGCGCGACTGGAACGACGCCAGCCTGGCGACCACGAAGCAGACCTTCGAGAGCTACGCCCAGAAGAACGGCCAGTTCGGCCTGCAGGGTGCGATCACCGGCGGCCAGTACACCCATTCGACCGGCATCTTCTATGGCGGCTCGAAGCCGACCTGGAGCAACCGCACCATCCGCGCCATCGCTCGCCTGGAACTCGGCAAAGCCAGGCGCGTCGGCATCATCGATTTCCATACCGGGCTCGGGCCGTTCGGCCACGGCGAACTGATCTGCGCCGTTGCGCCGGAGGCCAAATCCTTCCGTCGAGCCAAGGCCTGGTACGGCGAGGAGATGACCTCGCCGGAATCGGGCACTTCGACTTCGGCCATCGTTTCGGGCGCCATGACCGACGCCTTTCCGCAGGAATTGCCGGATGCCGAAGTCACCTCGGTCGCCCTCGAATACGGCGCGTATCCGGTCATCGAAAGCCTGGAGGCGGTTCGCCAGGACAATTGGCTGCACCAGAATGGCGATCTGAATTCCGTGCTTGGCCACGAGATGAAAGCCTACATGAAGGAGCGTTTCTTCCCAGCCGGCGACAAATGGCGGGAGATGGTATGGGCGCGTGCCGACCAGACGATAGGCTGGACCTTGAAAGGCCTCACGGCGAAGGCGCCGCCGCCCTCGAAAGCCAAGACGACCGCGTGAACGCGCCGCCTTCCGACACCGAGGCGGCCCGGCAGCGCCTGCAGCAGGCGCTCAAGCGTGCGCCGCTGTTCGCCGACCTCGATCCGGCGACCATGGCCGCCGTCGAGCGGGAACTCACGCAGGTTCTTTTGCCGGGCGGGGCCTGCCTGTTTCGCCAGGGCGACCCTTCCAACGCCCTCTATATCGTGGCGAGCGGCTGCCTCGGCGTGTTTCGTTCAGCCGAAGACAACGAAGAGTTGGGCCTGACGGCTGAAATCCCGCCTGGCGACATCGTTGGCGAGATGTCGTTGCTGTCGCATCGGCCACGCGCCCGCACGGTCGCCGCGCTGCGCGACAGCGAGGTGTGGCGCCTGTCGCAGGCCGATTTCGAATCGCTTGCCACCCGGCATCCCGAGGCATTGCCCGCACTGGTGCGCAAGGTCGCCGAACGGACCGTGGACGCGCTGCCACGCCCCCGCCGTCAGCCCCGCACCTTCGCTATCCTGCCGGCCGGGCCGGACGTGCCGGCGGCACGCTTCGCCGTCTCGCTGGCGGGCGCCTTGGGACGCCTCGGCGATTTCGTGCAGATGCTTGGCCCGGAATCGCTCGGTCGCGACCCGGAATGGTTCACGCGCTGCGAAAACGACGCCAGCTACGTGGTCTATCGCGCCGAGGCGACCCTCACGCCATGGACCGAGCTCTGCCTGCGCCAGGCCGATTGCCTGGTCGTCGTGCGCCGCGCCGACGACGACTCGCCAACGCGCCTTCCCTTCGAGCTCGAATCTGCACAGACAGCCGGCGTCTTCCATCGCCGCCGCGAGCTGGTGCTGTTGCACGACGGACGCGATCCCAAGCCCGGTTCGACCGCGCCGCTGCTGGCCGGCGGCGTCTATGGCCAGCATCATCACATCCGCCTCGACCTGCATTCCGATATCGATCGCCTGGCGCGGTTGCTGACCGCCCATGCGGTCGGTGTCGTCATGGCCGGTGGCGGCGCACGCGGCTTCGCTCATATCGGCGTGGTCAAGGCGCTACGGGCGTCCGGCGTGCCGATCGACCTGGTCGGTGGCAGCAGCATGGGTTCGATCATCGCCGCCGGCGTCGCGGCGCGCTGGACGGATGAGGAGCTTGCCGAGCGCTTCCGTCGCGCCTTTGTCGTCTCGAACCCGCTCAGCGACTACACACTTCCGCTGGTCTCGTTCTTTTCCGGGCGCAAGGTCAATGCCCTCCTGAAGCTCGCCTTCGGAGAGATGGATATCGAAGACCTGACGCTGCCTTTCTTCTGCATGACATCCAACCTGACCACGGCGACAGCCGACACCCACATGCGCGGCAAGCTATGGCGCTGGCTGCGCGCCACGGTTTCCATTCCCGGCGTCCTGGCGCCGTTCAACGAGAACGGCCAGGTGCATGTCGATGGCGGCATCATGGACAATTTCCCGGTCCGCTCCATGCGCAAGCTGGGACGCGGCATCACCATCGGCATCGACATCGACACGGCAGGCGCACTGGCTGCCGGCGCCGACGTGGTCGAGCCCTGGTCGGCGTGGGAGTTCTTCAGCCGCATCCTGTGGCGGCGCAAGGAAACACTGCCGATTCCCTCGATCGTACGCATCCTGCTGCGTTCGGCGCTGGTCTCGAGCGCGGCGCGCTCCCAGGAGGACCGCGGCCTTGCCGACCTGCTGATCCTGCCGCCGATGAGCAACTACGATCTGCTCGACTGGACAAGCTTCGATGCCGCCGTCGAGATCGGCTATCGGGCTGCGATGGAAGCGCTCGACAAGGCCAGATCCCTGCCGATCGGCGCGCGCATCTTCGTCAACTGACAAAGGAGATGACGGGGCTCAGCTCAGGAAGCGCAGGCTGTTGGTCACCTTGTCGATGACCTTGCGTGGACCGTGAATCGCTATGCCGACGAAATCCAGGCTGTCGGCGGGACAGGCAAGGACCGCGGCGCGGTTGTCGGCGTCGTTGGTGGTGTGGAACATCGGCTCGATGTAGATCGCCGGCACCAGCTCGCGCGACAGCGCCCGCTGATGGGTGCGCCGCAGCTCCTCGAGCGTGGCGCCGAAGACGAAGACGGGTTCCCGGATCAGGGCCGTGTAGCTCCGATTGTCGGCATCGCGATAGGGCTCGCCCATCATGTGCGAATGGGTTCCGGCGAGGCCGCCGGCCAGGAAAGCGGCGACATTGGCCATCTGCCAGGCGGCAAGGTCCTTGCGCAGGACCATGGCGGTCTTGGTATCGTAGATCATGCCGCCCATATCAGGCATTCTGGGTGGCCCGTCTTGAAGGTTTGTGCATGCCAGGTTTGCCGATGACCGCAAGCGACCGGATTCGCTTCGACGCGCCGCACGCCGGCCTGCAGCGCCTGGGCGCCCGTTTCGGCGGCCATGCCTATGACCTGCACCGCCACGAGACCTATGCCATCGGCCTCACTTTATGGGGTGCGCAGTCCTTCCACTATCGCGGCGAACTGCGAACCAGCGGCGCGGGGCAGGTCATGGTCATCCATCCCGACGAGGCCCATGACGGCCATGCCGGCGTGGCCGACGGGTTCGCCTATCGCATGCTCTATGTCGATCCGGCGGCAATTTCCGCCGCA
>Ga0193752_1003456_pt1 | contig 10880 bp, 6 predicted proteins | sample H1c1metaG_FD_144924 | JGI IMG/M metagenome (GOLD analysis project Ga0193752, IMG submission 144924) | Soil microbial communities from a riparian zone of the East river system, Colorado, United States - H1c1 | ecosystem: Environmental > Terrestrial > Soil > Riparian zone | place: USA: East River...
GAAGTGTTAGCATTGTGGGAGAAGTGTACCTGGAGGTGTCCAAAAACAAAGCCAGGCCCTTTCACGTGAATGTAAAGGGTATGTCCATCGAGGTACTGGGAACCCATTTCAATGTAAGGGCACACGAGGAGGAGAAAGAAATCAAAACAACGCTCCTTGAAGGATCGGTTAAAATACATAACGGCAATTCGACCGCAATGCTGCGGCCGGGCCAGGAGGCGAAAGTTAATCTTCGCGCGAGCCAGGAAATCAGGGTTCAGCCTGCCGATGTGGAATCAGTAACTGCCTGGATAAATGGTTATTTCCGGTTCGACAATGCAGATATTTATCAGTTGATGGGTGAAATCTCCCGATGGTATGATGTTGAAGTGACCTTCGAAGGTGAGATTCAAAACCACGAGTTTGTCGGACAGATCGCTCGTTCATCAACACTCCCTGAAGTGCTTGATATTCTGGAGATGGAAAACGTTCGTATTACACAGGAAGGGAATACGTTAATTGTCCATCCATAACCGATCCCGGTGTGCCGTGATCAGCGACAGTAATTGACAAATGCTAAACAATGTACATTATGGACTTACCCGTAAGAAATCTTCTGGCAATAGTATGTATCGCGCTTCTCAGTCAATCACATACTTATCAAAATAACAAACAGCGAGGGTTCGAAGTGCTGTTCGACGGAACCAACCTTGATAAATGGACCGGCAACAAAGCCGACTATGTGGTAGAGAATGGAATGATAGTGCTGCATCCCGAAAATCACGGAAGAGGTAACATTTATACTCAGAAAGAATACGCCGATTTTGACTTTCGCTTTGAATTCAAACTCCGGCCGGGAGGGAACAATGGTGTCGGTATCCGCACTCCGGTTGAAGGAGACGCCGCATATGTGGGGATGGAAATTCAGATCCTGGACAACGATGCAGACATGTACAAGGACCTGCATGAATATCAATATCATGGATCGGTTTATGGGGTTATACCGGCAAAACGCGGGTTCCTGAAACCTACGGGTACATGGAATACCGAGCAGATCATCGCTAAGGGTAACCGTATACAGGTGATATTGAACGGCGAAAAGATACTGGATGGTGACATCGAAAAAGCATCAGCGAACGGTACACTTGATAAGAGGGAGCATCCCGGTCTTAAAAACAAGAAAGGCCACATCGGTCTCCTTTGGCATGAAACGCCTATAGAATTCAAAAATATACGCATTAAAGAGATGTAAATTCGACTACTAATTACTCCGATTTGGCAATGCATTGCTTTCGCCTTCAATATGGCCGTTTTGTTTAATGGATTGGGAACTTATACAATCTGCAGGGATTTCATACTTCTTCATCTATTTTTCAGCGTACGGCAATGAGGACAATAATATTTCTCCTGTTTGTGACCATACATCCGGTAGTGATTCTTGCCCAAATCCAAACCCAAACATCAAAGGAAACGCTTGTCAGGTTATTCGGCGAACAAACCGCGGCAATCTTTCATTGCAACCGCTTGCACTTCAACGAGACCGCACATACACATTAAAAGAGGCCTTTTCAGGGATTGAAAAATCAGGGACCGGTCGTCAGCTGGCTAGCATAAACGTAAAGTTGGCTCCTCTCGATGTGCAGGTATGGAGTGTGAAGCAATAAGAAGGCCTGTGTGACCAGTTGTAGCTCGTGATCATGATCAGCAGCGAATAGGTTGCAAAATATTTTGCCATAATGAGTGGTTCCCCCATGTACTGTGCATAATTTATGATCGAATCAACGACCAGCACTTCTTGGGGATATCTGGAATTTGCTTTGCGCGATGCCCGTGATGTTTGTGTTATAATCCAGCAATAACCGATATTGATTAAAAACACTCGCCAGGTGCGAGCAGCCGGCCATGCGATATTGATGACAGACGTTTTGGCACTGCCATCCAATAACGATAAACTACAGTGTTTGGACAAACCCGCCAAACCAGGATGATACGGGAAAGGCTTTTAGGATCTTGTATTGGATTCGAGAGCCGTTTTTTTTGATATGAATGCTTACCAGGGCAGATGTATACGTACATTGGGGCGTCCTATTGATTGCTTCCCTCGTGACCAGATTGATGCAAACATTCCCGGTGAATGGGTGATCGGGCATCTATTTGATGGTGGCCTTTAGCCTGCCCTTCGTAGGTCAGCCGTGAACAATTGTCCCGGTCAACCCTGAAAAAAGAATCGGCACTGCATCCATTAGTATTCAGAGAATGGAATTCGTGGTTAAAGGGTGAAGACTTGTAAATAATTAATTGATATTCCAACTAATGGATTCGCGACCATCAAATTCAAGGCGGAAATTTCTCAAGAACTCGGCAACGATAGTGACGGCTTTCAGTATAGTTCCGAGACACGTGCTGGGAAGAGGTTTCGTGGCTCCGAGCGATCAGTTGACAAAAGCGATCATCGGCGTCGGGGGCATGGGCCAGCAACACATAGGGTATAAAAACGCGAGGCTGACCGCAATCTGTGACGTGGACCGGAACCATCTGACAAGTACTTTGGCAAAACTCGACAAGGGGGTGAAAGCCTTTACGGATTACCGCGAGGTAATTCAATTGCCTGAGGTTGATATTGTGCATATCGCTACTCCGCCTCATTGGCACGGCATTATTGCCGCCGATGCTGCGAGAGCGGGCAAGGACATCTGGTGCGAAAAGCCAATGACCCGCACCATTGGAGAGGGTCAGAGATTGATTGAAGTTGTTCAGCAGCACGGCAGGATGTTTCGGATCAATACATGGTTTCGCTTTGAAGATATTTTTTATGGTATGGGTGTTCCCGTTAAACCCATAAAAAAGCTCGTAGAAAGCGGATTGCTCGGTTGGCCCCTTAAAGTGACTATTGGCGGTACTACCGGGTTTGATTGGAAATTTTATTGGGTAGGAAAAACTGACCTGCCCCCAATGCCGGTTCCTGAAGAGCTGAATTATCATATGTGGCTGGGACCACGACCTTATAAGCCGTATCATCCCCATCGCGTGCATACAACCTTCCGGGGATATTGGGATTACGATGGCGGAGGACTAGGTGATATGGGACAACACTATCTCGACCCCGTACAGTACTTCCTGGGTAAAGATGATACAAGTCCCGTCCAGGTGGAGATTGATGCCCCGCAGCAGCATATTGAAGCAGCTGGGATATGGCGAAGAATCGAGTACACATATGCAGACGGATGTAAGATTATCCTGGATGGCGACAACAGGGATGCGGATGTTCCTTATTTAGAAGGCCCGCGTGGAAAACTTTTTCCGGGTTTCCGGTCCGACATTCCGGATCTGGAAAGAAAGCTCGCTGCCTTTCCGGATCCTGAGCCCCAGGAAACGGACTTTATCAGTTCCGTGCGCAGCCGCCGGATATTTGCACTGAATGAAGAGAATGGTCATCGTTCCTGCACACTGGTAAACATGGCCAAGATAGCCATACAACTTGGTCGTTCGCTAAAATTCAATCCGGTGACGCAACGGTTTATTGACGACGAAGGAGCTAATCGCCTGGCTAATGAGCCAATGGGGGCCTCCTGGTCAATGTAAATCAGGTATCCTTGAGGGCCAGGTAATATACCGCTCATGAAAAGAATTTTAATATCGTCTATAGCCATTTTACTTTTTACCAGGTTGTGTCTTGCACAGTCGTTGGACTCTCAACGTACAATGCGGACTCACATAGCTGAGCTCCTTGCTCTGATGCCCGCTCAGAATACAGCAGAAATTAAGAATAGCACGGCACGGATTGCATTACTAGGAAAAGATGGCCTGGTAGAAATGATCACCGGCATCGGGAGGGCAGGAAGTGCCGCGTCGATAGAATATGCTTTGGGAGGGTTCTCTTATTACGTTATGCAGCCCGGCGAGGAAGATATGCGAGCAATGGCTGTTCGGGCATATTGCGAAGCGCTGGACAAACTTTCTGACGCCAGGGGGAAAAGCCTGATGATACGCCAACTTGAAATTACAGGCAATGACGGATCAGTTGACTGTCTCCAAAAATATCTTTCTGTTGACAGTTTGTGTGACCCTGCGGTAAGGGCGCTTATAAAAATTAATACAAATACAGCTTCCAGGGCGCTGCTGAATGCACTGAAAAATTCAAAAAGGCGTTGCACGTCATCATTGATACAAGCGATTGGAGATACCCGGTATAAGGGTGCGGCTAAGGAGCTACCGGTTTTTTTAACGGACACGGATCAGGGTATCCGTAAAGCAACGTTATACGCCATTGCTAACATAGCCGATCCCGCTTCGCGCAAGCTGCTTGAAGAATATGCGAGAAAAGCACGATATGAATATGAGCAGACTAATGCAACTTCTTCATATTTATTATTTGCTGAACGGTTATTGGAATCATCATCCCGGCAAATTGCTTTAGAAATTGCTGAAACATTGCTGAAAAACTCAAAGAGCCAGGTTAAAACCGCTGCCCTCAAACTTTTGGTAGATGTGCAGGGTGAGAAAAGCGTACCGCGGTTGGTTGATGCAATGGACAGCAATGATCCGGAATACCGGGCCGCAGCATTGAGGTACGCCAGGCGATTCAATACGCCACCCACCAACGCGCGCTGGGTTAAAAAGCTTTCAGGTTCTTCCGATGAAATAAAGATTGGGATCATTGCCATGCTTGGCCAGGCTAAGGCAGCATCGGCTCTGCCCGCCATAACAGACTTATTGCGAAGTGGCAATGGCAAAGTAAGAAGCGCAGCCATTAATAGCGCCCGTCTTACAGGGGATGATAAAACGCTGGATGACCTTCTACGGGTTATGAGAACCGGAGATGATCTGGACGTGCTCAATGTAAAAAATGCAGTTGGTTCGATGAAGGGAGATAGTATACCCGATCGACTTGCAGCCGCATTTCCCTCCATGGCATCAAATGGACAGGCTGCGATCATTGCCTTGCTGGGTGCTCGCAGTGCAACCAGTTACACGAATCTTATTTTGATACAGACGTCTAATCATGACCGGCAAATAAAAAATGCGGCTATTTCTGCTTTAAAGTATGTGGCCTTGAAAAAGGATTTGCCCGCGCTCTTCAATTTGATGGATCAAAATATTGACTCATTTCAACAAACCGAGATTCAGCAAGCCATTATAGTTTCTGTAAGAGATATGAAAAATGTACAGCAGCAATCTGCCGCTATACTGGACCAAATGTCAAAAGTTCCTAAAAACAGGCAACAAGATTTCTTTATCATTTTGGCTTCCTTGGGAGGAGAAGAGAATCTAGTACCAGTATTGCAAGCCTTTGAACACGGCGACTCAAAACTTAAACAAGCGGCATTAAGTGCGTTGACAAATTGGTCGGATGCAAGTGCAGCCAGCGAGTTGCTGAAGATCAGTTTGAACTATCAAAACAGCTATGACACCACGGCTTTAGCCGGTTATATTTATTCCATACGCAAATCGGCATTTCCAGACATTCAGAAATACTTGATGTTGCGGGAAGGAATGCAGGCGTCGGGAACAACTTCTCAAAAGCGCAGGGTGTTGCAGGAGCTCTCGCGGCTGGATTGTCTTCCTGCCTTGCTTTATACAGGGAAATTCCTGGACACACCAATGCTTGGTGGGACGGCCGCTGATTTTGTGATAAATATGTGCCTTGGAAATAAAAAACTATCCGGGAATTTAGTGCAGAACTTACTCAAACGAAGTATGGAGTTCCTCAGGGGACCAGAGAGTGAATACCAGAAAACTGAGATACTCAAGCACCTGAATGAAATGCCCGGCGACAATGGTTTTATTTCTTTGTTTAATGGCAAAAATTTGAAGGCGTGGGAAGCGAAAGCGGGGAACGTTGTCCCGGCGGGTTGGAAGGTCCATGACGGAGAAATAATATTCGACGGCACTGGCCAAAATATATTCACAGTTGGCAGGTACGGTGATTTCGAATTATTTGTCGATTATAAGACAGCGAAGGCGGATGAGAAAAAAGTATCGCGGCCTTTTCCGTTATCAGATCTTAATTCCGGGCAGTGGAACAACCTGCGGATTATCAGGCATGGTGAATCGGTATCGGTCTATCTCAATGGAAGCCCGGTAATTGATAAGGCTGGCATCAACGACTACGAGAAACTTCATCTGCCAGTTCTTATCCGCGAAAACGTCGGATTGCAGGGACAAAATATACCGATAACGTTTCGGGATATTTATATAAAGGAATTCACCGGTCTCAAGCCCCACGGATTAAGCAGAATAGGAAAATATAGGGAATCCACATTATTTTTTGACGGCACAAATATTAACCGATAAGCAGTTTGAGGAACAAAAACAAGTGAATATCAATATGAGAATAAAGGCAGGATCTTTTTCAATATGCTTTATGATCTTCATGAGTTATGAGGTTTGCCAGGCACAGACAATGCTTACTGAACAACAGGATCGTTGGTTAATTACTCCCGATAATAGCATTGAATGGAAAATAGCTGACCGGCTACCGCATCGTGATCATATTGAAATGAGCGGTGAAAAGGTTTCGCTATGGATTCAATATGCGGTAGACACCTCGAAAATGCCCGAGCTTTCGAGAACAGTAATTTTTCCCACTTTCAGAACAAAGCCGAACGATACGCATGCGAGCCTGATGTACACATTTAGCGACGCCGACCTGCCAAGGATCTTTATCAATAACGAATCGTTGCGGGCAGATCTGATCAACGGCCGGAAACGGGGAAATTTTCCTCAACAGGTAAGAAGTATCAGGCAAAAGGATATTATGCGGATTGAAAGCGACCTGGGTAGTCCTCTCGTTGTACGCCTGGAGCATAGCCTGTTCCCATCGGTAAATAGGGCGCTGGTCCTGGAAACCTTTGTATTCACGAACACGTCGAAAAAGCTGGTTTCTGTAACCATGGAATACCTGAAAAAGGAAATTAATACCGACACATCGAAGAGTGTTGGCGGGCCACACCGGATCATTATGGAAACGTTGCGATATGGAACTCGTACGTTGAAACCGAACGATTCAGTTTCGTTTGCCGTGTGCTTCATGGCCTTGCATTCCTCATCGTCAGAGGAGATAAATCCGGGGCAGGAAGAGGCTGCCAGGAAGAACCGGGTCAATAGTATTCAGGATCTGCTGCGGCTGGAAACACCCGATCCCATTCTGAATACTGCGTTTTCTTTTGCCAAAACCAGGGCAACCGAAAGTATTTATAGAACGAAAAGAGGATATATGCATAGTCCAGGCGGACTCACGTATTATGCCGCCATTTGGGCAAACGATCAGGCAGAATACATCAATCCCTTTTTTGCCTTGTTAGGCGACGACATCGCAAGTAATTCGGCAATGAACGCCTATCGCCTGTTTGCGACCTATATGAATTCTGAATATCGTCCAATTCCAAGTTCAATCGTTGCAGAAGGCGAAACCTATTGGGACGGGGCCGGGGACCGGGGTGACATGGCGATGATAGCCTATGGGGCTTCCCGGTTTGCTTTAACATTTGGCAACAAGGATTCTGCTGTTTCGCTTTGGCCATTGATTGAGTGGTGCCTGGAATTTTGTCGGCGTAAAATCAATGCAGATGGTGTTGTGGAATCAGATACTGATGAGCTGGAGGGGCGCTTCCCGGCGGGGAAGGCAAATCTTTCTACTGCTTCTTTGTATTACGACGCATTACGATCGGCGGCCATGCTCGCAATACAATTGGAGAAGCCCGGATCAGTATCGGCTGCCTATCTTGAACAGTCGAAAACATTGAAGAAAAATATTGAGAAGTATTTTGGATCAACGATTGAAGGGTTTAAGACATACAGATATTACAAGGGAAATGATGTATTGCGCTCCTGGATATGCCTTCCACTTACCGTTCAGATCTTTGACCGGAAAGAAGGAACCATTGATGCTTTGTTCTCTTCCCGGTTATGGACGGCGGATGGTTTGGCGACACAGGCGGGCGACCGTACTTTCTGGGATCGTTCTACACTCTATGCACTGCGCGGCGTGCTGCAAGCCGGCGAAGTGGATAAAGCGATGCGTTTCCTTCGTTATTATTCCCGCAGACGTTTGCTTGGCGAACATGTCCCTTATCCTGTTGAAGCTTTTCCGGAAGGGAACCAGCGACACCTTTCTGCTGAAAGTGGCCTGTATTGCCGGATCTATACGGAAGGTTTGTTTGGTATTCGCCCTGTAGGTCTTCACAGTTTTGAATGCTCTCCCAGGCTGCCAAAAGCATGGGAGAAAATGGCATTGCGAAATATTCATGCCTTTGGAAAAACATTCGACCTGCTTGTCAAACGATCAGCAAACAACAAATTGTCGATTACAGTAAATGACGGAAATAAAAGTCAGTCGTATCAAATCGCGGAAGGAGGTATGAAGTCGATCAAACTATCACACTAGTATTATGTAAATGTCCGGTTTAAAAGTTACGAAGATGTATAGCCTTTCCTGATCACTTTTATATAAATATCAAACAGGCACTTCATGGATCAGCCATATTATTCGAAAACCTTACTATGGATACTTATCCTGATCTGTGTTGCTTTTGCTTCGGGAAGGGTTTATAGTCAACAACAGACCCTTCCTGATATGGTCCATGTGCGGGGGAGCCTCTTTACTATGGGAGACGACCAGGGTAGTGGCGAGGCCGACGAGCGACCTGCGCATCTAGTTAAGTTAAAAGGTTACAGCATCGCAAAAACGGAAATCACGGTTCTCCAATGGTCCACCTATTGTTCTTCAACTAATCGTGCAATGCCTGCTCCTCCTGAATGGGGTTGGATTGACCATCATCCTATGGTCAATATCACCTGGAACGACGCAATGGATTTTTGTAAATGGCTAAGCGCGGAAACGGGAAAACGATATCGGTTGCCAACGGAAGCAGAATGGGAGTATGCAGCCAGAGGAGGCAGGTTAAGCAAAGGGTTTGTTTTCAGTGGTGGAAATGATGGAGACAAGGCTGGATTTTATAAGGCGCTTTCTCCAGATCAAACGCAACCCATAGCTCAAAAAGATTCAAACGAGCTGGGCCTTTATGATATGAGTGGAAACGTGTGGGAATGGGTTGCGGATTGGTATGCTCCTGCTTATCCTTCCCCTGACGAGGTAGTTGATCCTAAAGGTCCATTAACAGGCACTTACCGGATCATACGGGGTTGCGGATGGGTCGCCCCTTTGTTGGATTGTCGGGTTACGAACCGATGGAGAAGCGAACCCGATATTCCGACAAATTATATCGGATTCCGCCCGGTAATGGAGGATTGAAAGATGCTTAAATGCGGTTCGCCGATGCGTAACCGTCCAACAGAAGATGTTTTAGGACCTGGCTCGACAAATACTTTATGGACTTAATGCTTCAGGAAAAGGTGTATATCGTCACAGGCGGTGCCAAAGGAATCGGCGCGGCAACCAGCGAATTGATTGCAAGCCTGGGTGGATTCGTTGTTATTGTCGACCGGGACGGGAAAAGTAATGATCTGTTAGTGTCGGAAATAAAAAGGAAGGGAGGGGAAGCCTCGGCGATTGCCATTGATTTAACCCTGCCTGAATCGGCAGACAGAGCGGTCGGATTTGCGACAGAAACCTATGGTTTATTGAATGGATTAGTAAATAATGCAGGAATTAATGACACGGTAGGTCTTGAAAGCGGGTCATTGGATGGATTCGAACAAAGCCTCAGGAAAAACCTTTTCCATTATTATGCCATGACGCGGAACGCATTGCCATTTCTGAAGAAGAGCAAAGGATCAATCGTAAATATCAGTTCAAAAACGGCAGAAACAGGACAGGGGCATACAAGCGGTTATGTAGCTGCAAAGGGAGCTATCAACGCGCTTACGAGGGAATGGGCCGTCGAATTGCTGAAATATAGCGTTCGGGTAAATTGTGTAATACCAGCCGAGGTCTGGACCCCCTTATACGAATGGTTCATTGGTCAGGGAGATAGTCCCGAAGAAGCAAAAGAAGCGATCATGCAGAAGATTCCTTTCGAAAAAAGGTTTACGACACCTCTGGAGATCGCAAATACGATCGTTTTCCTTTTGTCGAAACGTTCCAGTCATACTACGGGACAATTGATTCATGTGGACGGCGGATATACGCATTTGGACCGGATGATTTGAAATGACCTTTATAACGGATATATTATCGCGCAGGAAGCATGCAGGGATAAACAATGGGTATAAACTATAAAATACCGATAAGATTTTTAAATCGATCCATCTTCTGGCTGCGATTGCTTACAGGCTGCATAATTCTTGTACTTTTTATGCTCTGCATACAGGGCAGTCATCAAAGGTTCTCAAATGGGCGGACGACGGCATCCCTGCCCACAGTGAATCAAACCATAAATCTTTTCAGCGACACCGTCGTCAATATCAATGTCGATATCATCGCAAAAGGGTTGGATGTGCCGTGGGAAATTATCTGGGGTCCGGAAAACTGGGTATGGTTTACGGAACAAAAAGGACTGATCCGGAAGGTAAATCCTGTTACTGGTCAGATTAAGACGTTATTGCGGATACCTGATGTTCACGAACAAAGGGCTGTTGGATTACTAGGACTTGCCTTCCATCCTGATTTTAAGCGGTCGCCGTATGTTTTCACCGATTATTCATACCTGGATGGTGTTTCTCTTTTCTTAAAAATCGTTCGTTACGAGTACATAAAAGACTCGCTTATCAATCCATTTATTCTGGCCGATAGCATTCCTGCCACAGAGACCCACAACGGTTCGCGGTTGGTTTTTGATGCAGCAGGGCGATTATTACTAACTACGGGAGACATCGATGAACCCAGGCTATCCCAAAACCTGCGTTCGCCGAACGGCAAAGTGCTTCGTTTGAATATTGACGGGACCATCCCGTGGGATAATCCTAATCCGGGAAGCCCGATATGGTCTTGGGGTCATCGG
>Ga0193752_1003457_pt1 | contig 10879 bp, 1 predicted proteins | sample H1c1metaG_FD_144924 | JGI IMG/M metagenome (GOLD analysis project Ga0193752, IMG submission 144924) | Soil microbial communities from a riparian zone of the East river system, Colorado, United States - H1c1 | ecosystem: Environmental > Terrestrial > Soil > Riparian zone | place: USA: East River...
AAACCAACGTCGATTGGCTGATCCTGCCACCACTGCAGCAGCGCATCCGGCTCTCGCGCGAATGATGAGGACGGCAATAACAGACTTGCCCCCGCACACAGCGGCGGCATGACCTCCCACGTCATGGCATCAAACCCGATGCCCGCGATACTGGAGGAACGTTGACCGGCGCTTAGGCCGAAAGTCTTGCAATGCCAGTGAACCAAATGCCCCAATTGGCGATGTTCCACCATCACGCCCTTCGGGCGTCCGGTCGAGCCGGACGTATAAATCACGTACGCCAAGTCACTCGAGATCTGGCCACGCTCCTTAGTCGGAATATTTTCTGCACTACGCTCTGCGATGGCCGGCCAGTCGTGATCTAACTCAATCACCTTCGCATCGACCGAGGTCAACAACCCTCGCAACTCTCTTTGCGTCAACACCGCTCTCGGCTTGGCATCCTCCAACATGTACTCGAGCCGATCTCTCGGATAACTCGGGTCCAACGGTACGTAGGCGCCACCTGCCTTCAGGATCCCAAGCAGGCCAACCACCATCTCCAAGCTGCGCTCCACGCAAATCGCCACGCGTGTATCCGGCCCCACCCCACGCTCCCGCAAGTAGTGCGCCAACTGATTGCTGCGCTGGTTGAGTTGCTGGTAGGTCAGTTGCTCGTCTTGATGAATGACCGCCACGGCATCGGGGGACTTCGTTACCTGGTCCTCAAATAGCTCTTGGATGCAGCGGTCATGGGGATAGGTCATTGCGGTGTCATTCCACTCCACGACGACGCGACGGCGCTCCGCTTCAGGCAACACATCCAGGGCTCGAATCGCCGCACGGGATTTCTGCTCCAGCGCCTCCACCAACCCAATCAACGCTAGCCGCATGAACTCGCACACACGGTGCGGATCCTGCGAGCCGATCACTTGCGCCGAGAGAGTGAACCCGTCAACAACATCTTCCACCGAGAATGCAATCGGATAGTGACTGCGCTCTTCTCTCTGAATCGTCGTCCCTTGCTGCGCCGACGCGGTGGAAAGATCGACTTTTACTTCCTGGCCATGCCGGTAGTGCAGCAAGGAAGAGAATAACGGCGCCGGTTCCGGCACTGCACTGCACCGCTGAGCCAACGCCAAGGAGGCGCGCCGATGGCGCTGCAACTCCTTCAGCAATCCATGCGTCGCGCGCAAGCTCTCGAGTATCCCTTGCTCGCCGATCGATACTCGCAAAGGCAAGGCATCGGTGAACGTCTCCGAGTCAGGCTGCGTGCCGGAAATGCCCTGCGTCCCGCCGAGTAATGCCGTCCCAAATACCACGTCCTCTCGCCCAGTCGCGCGCGCCAATACCATCGCCCAAGCTAAATGACACAGGCTCGCCGCACTGACTCCCGCCGCTCGGGCGCAGTGGCGAATTCGCTGCGTTAATTCCTGCTCTAACAAAATCCGCGCTTGCGCAATCTCACTCATGCCGGCCCGCACAGGCTCCATCCCAAACGGTGCCGTCGGCTCGTCAATGTCGGCGAGCATCCGTTTGAAGAAATCTTGATGCTCCGACTCAGCACTTACTAGGCTTGTCGGAATTTCGATCGAAACAGGAGCCTGTCCGACCACTTGATCCAATTCAGGCTGGGGCGCAGTCATGTGAGTGTTGTCCATTTGCATGCGAGAAATAAGGTCGCGTTCTGTTTCGGTCATCACGTTGTGCTTTTGTAGCGGCGCATCCACTGCCGCGGCCAATGACGCAAGTAGCGCAAGCAAGCGATCCTTGAGCACTTCGACGGCCTGCAGCGCGAAACTGCCGGTCCGGAAAATTAGAGCCCCCTTCAGTCCCTCACTCGTGTCGAGGATCTGTAACGTCAGATCGAACTTGGCCGAGTGCTCTGGAATTCGCCGTCGTCGCCAAGTCGTGCCGGCGACCTCGTGCACCATCTGGTCGATATGCTCGTACGCGAACACGCATTGGATGAGCGGCAATGCCTGCACACGTTTGTCGTTGCGCAGATCGCGCAGCACGCTTTCGAATGGGAATGTGCCGTTGGCCAACGCTTGCAGAACGCTCTTGCGTTGACGCTTTAGGAATGCCGGGAAAGTCTCTTGATCGTCAACGTTCACCCGTATCGGAAGCATGTTGACGAAAAGCCCCGCCAGCCCCTCAAGCGACTGGTGGTGACGGCAGCTGTATGGCGCGGCGAGAATCAAGTCGCGTTGCCCGGAAAGCTGAGCAAGCAGCAGCGCGAAGGCGGAGTGATACAGCATGTATGGAGTGACGCCCACAGACCGCGCCAGCGTTTGCAGCGTGTCGGTCAATCGCGCCGGCAATTCGAATGTGACTTCATCGCCGTCGAAGGACTTTTTCTCGACGAGCTTCGTCCCGGCAAGATGCTGTAGACGCGGTGCATCTGCGAGCGTTTGCCGCCAGAATTCGCGCTGTTGATCGGCAGGCTCAGTCTTTAGCCAGTCGTCCAGGCTCACAGCAAACGATTGATAGGAAACCGGCAGGTCCGGCAGTTGTGCGCACGATCCCGTCACGTGGATGTGCATCAGCTCGTCCGCGAGGATACGGAATGTTCTGCCGTCCGCGATCAGATGATGCAGTTTCAGCACCAACGTGCAGTGCGTCGGATCGTGCTTCAGTAGACGCGCCGCCGCGAGCGGCCCTCGCTCCGGCGACAAGGGACTAGCCAGGAATGAACGCGCATCCGCCAATGCGCTCTCTGCACGCGACTCTGCGACACCGAGTTCGATGCGAACATCGTCGCGGACTTGTGAAACGAGCCTGCCTTCAAGCGCCTTGAAAACCGTTCGCAGCGCCGCGTGACGCGCGACCAATAACCGAAGCGACTGTTCGAGACGCTCCACATCCGTGACGCCTCGAATCTCAATTGCGAAACCGACGTTGTAGGACGCAAGTTGCGAAGCGCCCGCAAGCTGTCCATCGAGCCACATGCCCCTTTGCATGGGGGACACAGCACCGACGGTCGCAATACCGTCGCTCATTGGCGCCGGGATGTTCTGCGTGACACCCGTGCTGCGGGAAACGTGGACTACGAAATCCGAAAAGACCGGCGAATCGAACAACGCTACAGCCGTGAGCGACAAGCCGAACGCCTGGTTTACTCGCGCGATCACTGTTGCCGAAGACAGCGAGTGCCCGCCGAGGCGGAAGAAGTCGTCCGCCGGCCCGATTTCGGAGACGGCTAGGATGTCCTTCCAGCTATCGGCAACAACGTCGGCAATCTCCGCGTCACCGAGGGCCAGCCTGTGCGATCTTTCGGGAGCCTTGGCAACAGTCTCCACATCGTGCTGGGGTAAAGATTTTCTGTCGATCTTGCCGTTAGGATTCAGCGGCATCTCAGAAAGCTGCAGATAGAACTGCGGCACCATGTAGTGCGGCAGTCTCGCCGCCAGCCTCTTGCTCATCTCTTCCACATCGACTTGCTCGCCAGACTTCGTCACAACGTACGCAACCAGGTAGGGTCCGGCGGCATTGCTCTGCACCTTCACGGCCGCACTCTTGATTTCCGACTGGCTAAGCAGCGCCGTCTCTATCTCCTGCAGTTCAATGCGGAAGCCGCGCAATTTGACCTGCGAATCCCGTCGCGATACGTATTCGACTTCACCGCTCGGCAAGAAGCGCCCGAAATCGCCGCTCCGATACATGCGGCTGCCGGCCGCCGCGGAGAATGGATTTGGAAGGAATTTCGAGCTCGTGAGCGCCGGGTTATGCAGGTAACCGCGACTGATGCCGCGATTCGAAAGATAGATTTCGCCGATGATGCCGGGCGGCAAGTTGTTGCCCCACTCATCGAGAATATAGATTTGCCCTTCGATCGGACCACCGAGCGGAATGCGCCCTGCCTCGTCCCGCGTGATTGCCGAAGCCACGGAGTAAATGCAGGTTTCCGCAGGCGCGTACTGATTATAGAGCTGACGTACATGCGGCAACGCATACACTCGATTCGCGAGCGGACGCAACAAAGGCTCGCCTGTGGAGGTGATGACCTTGACGGTGGGCGGAATGCGGCGGAGCTGCAGCATCACATCGAGAACCGAAGCCACGGCATTGATGAATGTCACGCCGTCGAGCCCTTCCGGCAGCTCAAGTGCATTCTCGACAATCACAACCTTGCCGCCTACGGTCAACGGCAAAAGCATCTCGTAGATAGATACATCGAAGCAGATAGCGGACGACGCCAACACGACATCCAAGTCGCCCGGCTGAAAGAATTTTTGCGAGTGGTGGAAAAGATTGAGAATGTTCCGGTGTTCCAATGCAACGCCGTTCGGCGTGCCTGTAGAACCTGACGTGAAAATGATCCACGCGAGCCGCTCCGGCGTCATCGATAGACCACGAATCGACTCCGGCACGACCTCTCGAGCCGAGACTTCGAGAGATTCGTATGCGACTTGTTTGACTGAGGTCTGCGCTGCAGCGTCGCGATAGGCCGTGTCGTGCAGCAGAAACTTCGCTCGCGACCCCTTTATAATTGTCTCGATGCGCGCGAGCGGAAAGCGTGTATCCAAAGGCAGGACTACGCCGCCTGCCTTCAGAATGGCGAGAAACGCCACCGCAATGTCGGCTTTTCTGCTCATCAACACCGCAACGATTGTCTCGACGCCGACTAACCCCTGCCGCACAAACAGCTCGGCCATGCGATCGCTTGCAGAGTCGAGTTCGGCATACGTAAGCTGCTTCGCGCCGTCGGAGACGGCCACCGCCATCGGTGTACGTTGAGCTTGTGCGCGAACTGCTTCGTGCAGCGACGCTGGATTCGGTGGACCTGGAAGTGTGATTTCTGCCTTAAGTCCGCGCTCTTCTTCAGAATGACCCCACACTTGTAACCGGCAGAGCGGAATGGCTGGATTGCGTACTACCTGATCGATCAGCGAGTCGAACGACCGGACCATAGGCTGCGCCAAAGCCGCCTCGACCAAATGCGCCGAGTAGTTCCAAGACGCGGTCACAGAGTCATCGCTGTCGGACACCGTCAGCATGACGTCGCACCGAGCGCCGTGAAAGCCGTGACCGGTCCAGTAGATCAGTTCACCGAACGCCCGCTTCACGGCGCTCGCCGAACTTGGTCGTGCGCTGACTAGATTGAACATCGCCTGGAACACAGACGAGCGAGCGCGGTTGCGCGGCAGCGCACGCACTATCTCTGGAAATGGATACGCCTGATGATCCATGCTGGCAAGAAAGGTTTTATTGACAGACTGGACCCACTCGCCGAACGAGACAGTCGGCTCGATCTGCATCCGCACTGGCAGCGTGTTGACGTAGTGACCGACAGTCTCTTCGCAGCCGTAGATCATCCTCAAAGTACTTGGCACGCCGACGACGATGTCCGTCGCGCGGCCATAACGCCACATGAGCAAGTAATAGACACTGAGAAGGTAGACAAACGGAGGAACACCGTGCTCGCGCGCCGCTTGCGCTACGCGCGAAAGCTGGCCATCCTTCCACGGCTCGAAGTAAGTCTTGCCTTGCGGCGCAGCGTCGTTCTGCTTGTCGGCTCCCGCGCCCGAAATCGCCAACACCGGAAGTTCACCTGCCAGTGCGGACGTCCAGTAGTCCTTGTCCTCACGGGCCTTCGACGATGCGAGGTATTCGCCCTCCTCTCGAGCAAAGTCGCGGTAACTCTTCGCGACGATCGGCCAGTCGACACCCGTTCCGCCGCGCGCCGCTTCGTACAAACGAGCAAGCTCGTCCGTAAGAATTTCCATCGACCAGCCATCGGCCGCGATGTGATGACAAAGCAGAATCAGCAGCTCATCGGTCTTGCGCTGGACGAGTACCAATCGACATACCGGCCCGCGACCCAGGTCGAACGGCGCGTCGACGAGACGCTCGAGCGTTTCATTGTCGTCCTCGCTTTCAGCCTGTTCCACTTCGAGCTCGGCAAGCGGATGATCGTGTACGATCGCGGTTTCGCCCGATGCATCATGATGAACGGTGGTTCTGAGCGAATCGTGCCGCTCCTGGAGTGCGATGAAAGCGCGATTCAGCGCTTCCTGCTCCGCGGGCACGCGCAACCTGAAGGCGCTGGCTACGTTATAGGCAATGTTGGCCGCGTCAGCCTGATAGATGCTCAGCAGCGATCGCTGCGGTGAGGACAACACGGATCCGTTCTTTGCGCCCCGGCTGGCAACATGCGCGACGATCTGCTCTTTACATCTTTTCAGATCGTCTCGTATGGACGAGCTCAGTGCAGCCAGCGGACCGCGCAGTTGCAATTGACCGCGGTCCAGCCAGAGATCGACTCCGCTTTTCTCGAGATGATCCAAAAGCTCTTGTGTGTTCATAATTCGATCTGCACTAATCGGTCTTGTGAATGTCGCGCTCGCAGCTCGATGAGCTGAGTCTTTGTCGTCTCTCGCGACAGAATCCCGCCTCGCTGCTCGAGATGTGCGCGAATGCGCGCGATGAGTGCGGCGCCCGACAATCCGTTCAGCATGTCCACCTGAGATATTGCGTAGCCGTAATCCCGTTTGAGTCCGAGCCGCAGTTCGAGCGCCTTAAGCGAATCGAGGCCGAGGCGCACTAGTGGACTCACCAGCATCTCGTCGTCGATCACGCTTCCTAGCAACGCCTGCAATGTCCCCATCAAGTGCCGAGTAACGTTCTCGAGCGACATGTCGGCACCGTCGCCGGCCGTAGCGGGCACCGAATTGCTACAGTTCCATTGGTTTTCGATGGCAGCACGCGGCACCGCAACGAAATTCACCCCTGTAGCAATCAACACCTTTCTTCCGTAGCTGTTCGCCACTTCGAAATCCACGGTGGTCTTCTCGGCAACGGATGTGCGTGCCGTGATGCGTATCGAGAAAATGCCGTCATTCAAATCGCCGGTGCAGAGATCCAGTCGATCGATCGATACCGGTAACCAGACGTCACCGGCACCGGGCAGATCCAACTGTAGGAGTAGCGTTAGCAGACACGCGTCCAACATCCCCGGATGCACGCGTTCGCAATCTTGAGAACCGCGCAGGGGATTTCCGAGCCAATACTCGCCGGAGCCCGCACTCAAGTCCCATCGATGCGCTGCATCGCACTCGTATCCCAGCGTACTCAGACGCTCGTGAAGTTGTTTCGAAGCTTCGGCATCGAACACAGTCCGTGAGCGATCGAACTTCGCCAACTTCGAAGTCGCTGTTTTGCTGCAGTCCGGCAACGTCGCGTAGTCGGCTTCCATGACGACGGACCAATCAGCTTCAGAACGCCCATCGCGCAACTCCTGGCCCGACACGAACACACAGTGCCCATGACCCGGTTCCTTGCCGGCAGAGACGATGAGCTGAGCGCTGATCGCGGTGTCGTCGGGAAGCGCGATCGGCGCGGTCATCCGGATGTTTTGCAGTCGAAGCCAATTGGCGCGTTCACCGGTATCGCTAGCGAGATGGGCCGTAACCATCATTACCTGCGTGGCGGGCGTCACCATTCTGGTGCCGAAGACACGACTGCCCATGAGCGCACTTCCTGAGTGCGCATGAAACTTGTACGCGTAGCGAGACTCCGCCGAAAACGGCAACGCCATTCGCTCGCCCCTCAGCAAGCGCAGAGACGCGCCGCGCATCGAGAATTCTTTCGGACCTCGATCGCAGTCGCCGAGCTCTGTGGGCCAATATCGCAAGCGCTGAAAGGGGTAGAGCGGCAATTTCGCCACAGACCGAGGCCGCGACGGGTAATGCAGTCTCCAATCGATTTCCGTCCCTGCGGCGTAGGCTGCTGCCAAAAAACTCGATAGAGACTCATGCTCGGCTAATGAATGCCAGCTTCGAACCTTGTTTGGCGCGATAAGGTGGCGAAGCGCGGCAGCGCCTGCGTCAGCGGTCGCCCAGGAAATACCGATGATATGCGCGCTACGACGCGGCGGCTTCATGCGCGCGCCGGCGACAATATTTGAAGGCATCGACCACGGTTGCTCACTTGAAGCAATCCGAGCGGCAGCATCGAGGCCGATCGCCCCCACCAGCACGAGCCTTACCAGTTCCGATCGGGCCTCCGCGACGAAGCCTTGGATTTTCGGGCAGCAAAGCGCAACGAATTTGGCTAGGCAATATTCCGCCAGGAAACCGGAAAGTTGCGATGTCTCTTCGCTTTGGTCTGCGTGCCGCACTACCGATGCCCAATCCGCATCGACATCGATACGAGTTCCAACTTCCCGTTCCACCTCGTCGACCAGCGCCCGCATTGTCGCGCTCTCATCGCAAAGCCGCCGGAAGAGACCCATCTCGACGGTGCCAACACCATTCAGGCAGGCGTAGGTTTGCGGCGCGACCACACCACGGGCACTGACATCGCTGGTTGCGAGTTCCTTTTGCGCATTCACGATTTGCCTCAATAGGTCTTCGGTGTCGCGCGCCACGAAAGCGCATCGCGCCGAGAAATGGTCCCGTCCCGTAGCCGCGGTGTAACAGAGCGAATACAGGTCGATCTGCGGTTCAGCGCGCAGCAGTTGCTCATACGACGCGAGCAACGCTCGCAGCGCCGACATCGTTCGCGCGGACAGCGGCAGTACGTATGAAGCGCCAGGATTGGACGCGACCGCGGGCGACAAAACCTTCGGTGGTTCCCGCACGACGATGTGCGCATTCGCACCGCCAAAGCCGAGACTGCTGATTCCTGCAACGCGATTGCCGGCCTCCCAGCGCTGCGACTTCTCCAAGAAAGTCACGTTTTTCCCGTCCGCGCCGATCGTCGGATTGAGCGTCCCTGCGCGTCGATAGCCGGGCATCGCGCCTTCTTGGAACGCGAGCGCGACCTTGATCAAGGACGCTATCCCCGATAGGCCTTCCACATGACCGATCGCCGGCTTGGACGTCCCGATCGCAAGCGTCGGATGCGACGCCGTTCGCTCGCGCAAGAAGAAGTCGACAAACGTCTTGCCTTCGAGTGCGTCGGAAGATTTGCTGCCCGTTGCCGATGCCTCCACATAACCCACTTCGCGGGGATCGATGCCGGCGACGCGATAGGCGCGCTCCAGCAGTTCGCGCTGCGCTTGAGGACTGGGGTTCGTGAGACCGTTCGCGTCGCCGTTATAATTCACGGCCGACCCTTCGATCACCGCATAGATTCTGTTGCCGTCCCTGAGCGCATCGCGATAAGGCTTTAGCAAGACTACGCCGCCGCCTTCGGCGCGGACGAATCCGTCTGCCTCCGACTCGAACGGGCGGCAGCGCCCTTCGCCTGACAGGAGGCCGGCGTTGCGCATGGTTTCGGTCGCGCCGGAAAAGGTCATTAGATTCACACCCGCCGCCAATGCTTGCGAGCACTCGCCGGATCGCAGACTTTGGCAAGCGAGATGAACAGCCGAAAGCGACGACGAACATGCAGTATCGACGCAGAGGCTCGGCCCGGTGAGCCCAAAGAAGTGCGAAATGCGGTTCGCGGCGAGACTGTTGAGAATACCGGCGAGCATGTGAGGATTGCTCGACTGCGGCCATAACATCACCGAGTGATCGTGGTTGCAGAGACCGACGAATGTCCCGGTCCTGCTACCGCGCAGATCGCGGGGCGGCACCGCGCCGTCCTCCAGAGCTTCCCATGCCAGTTCCAACAACAACCGCTGCTGAGGATCGATGTAGCGAGCCTGCGCCTCGGTCGTCCGGAAGAACTCCGCGTCGAATGAATCGATTGACGCAAGCTTCGCGTCAAAAGCGACGTCAGCGGAGCCTGGCACTGGATCTGGATTCAACAACGCCCAGAACTCTGCGAGCGAATGAGCGCCCGCAAAGCGGCAGGCCAATCCGATCACCGCGATACCATCGTCGCGTTCAACCTGCTTCGTCGATTCCGGAATTGCGGTCATCGACAACCCGCCGATGCTAGATTCACCATGAGACTGCGAAAGCCGCGAAACACGATGGCACGCGGCCTTCTAATGCCGCTGCCGGCTTCCACTGTCGCCTCTGGAAATGCGACCAACCTGCGCAGAATGGCTCTCATCTGCAGCAGTGCGACTTCGCGGCCGAGACAAAAGTGAATGCCGCCGCCGAAAGCCAACTGCCCTGCATGAGGCCGCGCGATGTCGAGTCGATCAGGATCTGCGAATTGCGCTTCGTCGCGATTCGCAGAGCCCAAGCACATAAACATTCGGCTGCCGGCAGGTATCGTCGTGCCCTCGATTTGCAAATCGCACGAGGGAATCCGCGTCAGGAACTGCACCGGGGAATCGTACCGGGCGAGCTCCAAGGCAGCGCCGTCGATTAGATCCGGGTTGTCGCAAAGTCGACGAAACTGTTCGCGGTTTGCCAACAACGCATTAATACCGTTGGCGATGAAAGCTTCGGTGGTATCGAGTCCGGCGACGATGAGCAGGTATACGAAGCCGATCATTTCGTCTTCGCAGCTCATCTGCCCGCTGCGCGCGATGGCGGTCAAGATGTCGTGCGCCTCGGACCCACGGCGAGCATCGATTTCCTGAAGCACTGCCTGGCGCAATTCCTTGGCCGCGACGACCAACGATCGAAACTGAGTCAGTGTCAGAGGCTGTTCGAATATGCCTGCCAGTTGCCTGAACGGCGCGGCGAGCGCGAGTAGCTTGCCGTCGGCCACGCCGAGCAGTCGCCCAACGGTTGCGGCGGGAAGCGATTGCGCCAACTGCGATACAACCTCCATTCGACCCGTCGCGGCGCAACCTTCGAAGATCCTGTCGGCTTGCTCTTCAACGAACGGACGCAATTTCTCGATCGCGGAAAACGCGAAGTCGTGCCGGACGAGATTTCGTAGTCGCCCGTGATCGGGTGGATCGATGAACAACAACCACCGGCCTAAATTCCTGCGGAGCATTGCAGCATCTTCTGCCGACACGCCCATGTGCCGTGCGTCGGGCATCAACTTGCCTAGGTGATCCACCACCATGGATTTGTTGAGCAACGTCTCCTTGATGTCCCGA
>Ga0193752_1003459_pt1 | contig 10878 bp, 7 predicted proteins | sample H1c1metaG_FD_144924 | JGI IMG/M metagenome (GOLD analysis project Ga0193752, IMG submission 144924) | Soil microbial communities from a riparian zone of the East river system, Colorado, United States - H1c1 | ecosystem: Environmental > Terrestrial > Soil > Riparian zone | place: USA: East River...
CGATAAAGAGACGCTATCCGGTTATTACGCGTCGGCCGACGTCTTTATTCACCCAAACCCGCGTGAGCCCTTCGGCATAGCCCCGCTTGAAGCGATGGCGTCCGGTGTCCCCACCGTCGCGCCCAACTCGGGCGGTATTTTATCGTACGCTACCAATGAGAACGTCTGGCTGGTAGAACCAACGGGAGAAAATTTCGCCGTGGCGATCAAGGAAGCTATCGAAAACGACGAGCTTCGAAAAAGCAAGGTAGCCAAGGCACTGGAAACTGCGCGAGCGAACACGCGCGAGGCCTCGACCGAGCGTTTGATCGCGACTTACGATAAGATATACGAAGATTTTCAGAGGCGTAAGGAGATGTTTACGGATATGGATGCCGCGAAGAATTTTGATTTTAATGAACTGGTCAGTCGTTCGTAGTTCGTTGTTCGTTGTTCGTTGTTGGTTGATCGAACAACCAGCCACCGACTACAAACCACCGACCACGAACAATTACTAAATGCTCGAACTTGTATTCGCCAATCTAAAAGTCCGCCCGTTCCGTACGCTGATCAGTGTCATCGGCGTATCGCTCGGGGTGATACTGGTCGTTCTGTTTACCGGCCTCGCCCGCGGTATGACCAGCGACATGGTCCATCGGGCCTCCAACTGGAAGGCCGAGATCGTTTTCACCCGTCCCGGTGCGATGGAGATCACGAGTTCCGGCGCACCGGTGAGCACTGCATACGCGGCAAAACTGCTCGAGATCGAAGGCGTTCAATCCACCGTCCCCGTTTATCGCTACATTACCCCGAGTTCCAAGGGCCGTTGGGGCATCCAGCAGCTCGACGGCATCGACTGGGCGCCGTTTGCCGCGATGAATGATATGCGGCTCATCGAAGGCCGCGCAGCCATCGCAAATGACGAGATCATCCTCGACGAGCGCCAGATGCGTTCGGACAAGGTAAAGCTCGGCGATACCCTCGATCTTTTCGGCAACAAGCCTTACAAGGTCGTCGGGGTGTTTGCTCCGCCATCGGGCTCGCGCGTGAAGATGTCGCTTGGCGCGATGCAGGAAGCGCTCGAAAACCCGAATAAGTGCACCTACATCCTTGTAAAAATAAAGGACGGCGCTGACGCCAATGCTGTAGCAGCAAAAATTAACGAGGTGCTGCCCGGCAACAAGATCAACCTGACCAGCGATATCGTTATCGACGCCCAGGACCGCATTCCCGGCCTCAACCTGTTTCTCCGTGTACTTGTCGCCCTTGGTGCTTTTGTCAGCACGATCTTCGTCCTGCTCTCGATGTACACAACCATTACCGAGCGCCGTAAGGAGATCGGCATACTGAAATCGCTCGGGGCCTCGAAAACATTCATTATCAAAACCATCGAGGGCGAGGCGTTCATGATCGGCGTGCTGGGCATTATACTCGGCTTCGCCGTCTCATTCGGCGCATCCTACGCTATCGAAAAAGGCTTCGAACTTCCCTTCCAATTCAACGCCGGCTGGATGCTCACCGCTATAGCCATCGCGGTCGGCGGAAGCCTTGTCGGGGCCTTGTATCCCGCCTGGCGCGCCTCGACCATCGACCCGGTCGAAGTGATGGTGAATGAGTAGTGCCGGTGGTCCACGCGCGGGCTACTGACACGCTTCGCCCTATTAATGGCCTAGTGAATCTCAGCCGTTACTATTCTGAATCCCACTCACTCTTCTTAGGCTCATTACTAACAAAAAAAGAGAACGGCCTTGCGAGCACCGTTCCCTTCTTCATCGAGGAGAGTCATCTAAAATTACCAATCGCGCCGGTCGCGATAAACGTGGCGTCGATACCTGTACTGTTGGCGTGCCAGGCGCCTGCGCTCTCGGTCGCTCAGATACCCGTCGTTACGGTAATAACGGTCGCTGTTCCGGTAGATACGATATCTTTCACGCTGGAGCCTTCTATTCTCCCGCTGATTGATATAACCGCGCCTGCGCTGCCACTGCGGCTGTCCGTACTGGATATAAATGCCGCCGCCCGACCATCCTCGATTCCTATGATATTGGGCGTTTGCGCTAAATACAAACAAACCCAAACTCAAACCAACGGCTAATGCCGCCAATGTCAATTTCCTGAATAAATTCATGGTTCTCTCCCCCTTATTCGTTATTTTATAGCCCTATTGCTATATAAAAGGGATGAATTTGGCGCGGGCAAAGTTGTCAGGAAATTAACCCTTGATCAGCGGGAAGAACCGACCCTGGATCTTTTCACCCTTTGGGATCGGGGGAATTCCCGCTAAAAGCGGCTCGTCGGAATCGGACACGACACCATCGCGAAAAACGTTGATCACACACGCCCGGCGCGGTCTGTCCGACCTGTTCTCGTATGATCCGTGCAGCATCAGCGGATGATGAAAACTCGCCTCGCCCTTCTTCAGCTCGATGGCAACAGGTTTGAATTGACCCTTTTGCTCGTCGGTCAACACATCAAGCACTGCCTCCATATCGCACGCAAGATCGGTCCGCGGCAGCAGGTCCCATTTGTGGCTTCTCGGAACATAATGCACGCAGCCATTCTCGAGGGTTGAATCGTCAAGTCCTATCCAGCAGGTGAGATGCGCCATCGGCTTTGTCCGCGTCCAGTAGGAATAGTCCTGGTGCCACGCGACAACCGCCCCATCTAGCGCCGGTTTTACAAAAAGCTGATCATGCCAGAAGCGCACGGCGCCGCCCATTATTTGCGAAGCGGGCACGGCAATCGCGGGGTGAAACAACAGATCGTGAAACGCGCTCGAAACCCGCCATGCCCCGAGCGCATGAAAGAGCGTCTTACCCGGTTCATCCGCCTCGTTATTGTGATACTCGTAAAATAGCGGATTGTCAGCCTGGCTGGGTTCCATTAATCTCGCGAGATCGGCCCGAAGAGCGTCGACCTGATCGTCATCAAGCACACGAATCCCTTTCAGGTATCCGTTTTCGTGGAAGAACTTCAGTTGGTCTTCGCTGATAGCGAATTCGCGCGGTTCAGCCGCTCGCGGGAAAACACCGGTAATTGGTGAGTGATAGGCTGAGAGGTCCTCCTGCATTACAAGTACAGATTAATCCATGTGATCGATTATATAAAACGGTTATACGGCACGGGGTTTGCACTATGAAAATCGGCATTATCATGAAGCGTTTGTGATAACCCCCCGTCAGCCAATAATTTAGCTATTTCGTTATCGTCAATTTAACCGACAAGGTGTGTCAATTAGCGTCATTTGTATGACAAATTACGTCATTTTCTCCGCACCGGAACGCCCAGATGCCCCGAAAAGCCCCAATCAACTCTAATAAGAAAAACCCGCGACGATCTGACCTCGCGATGGTAAAGCCGGAGGTTTACCAGCCGCATACGACGGGTACCGGACCGGAGAACCAGTTTCGCAGCTTTATCGAAAATCTGCCGGTCCTTTTTTACGCTGTTTCGCCGGAGCCCCCATACGCCCCGATCTATATAAGCCCCGCCTTTGAGATATTCGGCTACCCGCTCGAGGATTGGATGACGCAGGGGGATATGTGGGTGCGGGTGATCCACGAGGACGACCGCGACTGGGTTATGGAAAAGACCCGCGCGGCGATGGAATCCGGTGATGAAATAGACTATGAATATCGTGTGATCGGGAAGGACGGCGGCTTCTTCTGGGTACGGGACCGCGGATGTTTTATCAGGGACAAGGATGGGCACACAACCTGCTGGCAGGGCATCATCCTTGACGTTACCGAACGAAAACTTGCCGAAGAGGAACTGCAGAAGCGCGAAAAACTCTATCGAACGCTCGTCCGTAATAGCCCGTCAACCGCCGTGGTGCTGTTCGATCACGATTTTCGCTACACCCTTGCCGATGGCGAACAGCTAAAAAATCACGGCTATAGCCCGGAGATGTTTGAGAACAAAACCCTCTGGGAAATATTTCCGGCCGATGTCGCCGAGGAATGGGCGGGGTATTACCGCCGGGCTCTCGCTGGTGAAAACGTAGTGTTTGAGCGCGAAACCGGTGAAGGACACTTCCAGATCAACGTCGTACCTGTTAAAGACGAGAACGACGAGATCTTCGCCGGAATGGTAATGTGGCAGGATGTCGGCGATCGAAAACAGGCAGAAAAGGACCTTTTCGAAAGCGAGCACCGTTACCGCAACTTGTTTGAGAACGCGAACGACATTATTTACATTCACGACCCCGAGGGCAATTATGTTGCCATGAACAAAACCGCCGAGCGGGTCTTCGGATATTCAAAGGAAGAAGTTCTTAAGCTAAACGTCAAACAGGTCGTCGTGCCTGAGCACCTTAAGCTTGCCCGCCAGCAAATGGCGAAAAAGATCCGCGGCGGCGCACAGCAGACCGCCTATGAAGTGGATTGCATAACAAAATCGGGAGAACGGCTTACCCTCGAAGTCAATACCGTTACCATTCACAAGGACGGCGTGCCGATCGCGATCCAGGGAATCGCACGGGATATCACCGAGCGAAAACAAACGCAGGATGAACTAAGACTGCGTGAAGAACAGTATCGCGATCTTTTCGAAAATGCTAACGACCTGATATACACGCACGACCTGGCAGGTAATTTCACTTCGTTGAACCGCGCCGGCGAGATCATCACCGGATATACACGCGAAGAAGCTCTCAAGACGAATATCGGCAAGATCGTAGCGCCTGAATTTCTCGAAGGTGCTCGAAATATGACGGCCCGAAAGGTCGGGGGTGATGGCCCCACTACATACGAACTTGAGATCATCGCCAAAAACGGAAATCGTGTTTCGCTCGAGCTAAGCACACGATTGATCATGCGGGGCGATCGGCCTGTTGGCGTTCAGGGTATCGGGCGTGATATCACCGAGCGAAAGCATGCCGAGGAGGCCCTTAAGGCCAGCGAACGGCAATACCGCATGCTCAGCGAAGGACTGATCCATCACGTCTGGACCGCGCTCCCGAATGGACGCCTTGATTACGTTAACAAGCGTACGGTCGAGTATTTCGGTAAATCCGTCGAAGACGTTATCGGTGAAGGTTGGCAGGACCTGTGTCACCCGGACGACTTGCCCGCATGTATCGAAAACTGGCTTCACTCGCTTCGGACGGGCGGGGACTTTGAAACGGAATTTCGCCTGAAACGACATGACGGACAGTATCGATGGCACGTCGCACGGGCTACCGCGGGCGTCGATCCCGAGGGCAAAACCGTCAAATGGTTCGGCACTAGCACCGATATCGATGTAGAGAAAGCGGCCGAGGCCAAGTTGAACCATTACGCGCGTCACGATCCGCTAACAAATCTGCCGAATAGGGTGGAGTTTATGAACCACCTTCGCCAAGCTATCGAACGTGCGGACGGTAACAATTTTGCGCGGTTCGCCGTTTTGTTCCTCGACCTCGACCGTTTCAAGGTCGTCAATGACAGCCTTGGGCACTCGATAGGCGATAAATTGCTGGTTGGAATAGCGGAGAGGTTGTCGTCATGTATAAGGCCGGGCGATATTGTCGGTCGGCTGGGTGGTGACGAATTCACAATACTTCTGAACCGCACCGGTTCGATCGAAGATGTCGCTTGCGTTGCCGAGCGGCTGCAGCAGAAGATCTCACAGCCCTTCAAACTGGATAATTACGAAGTTTTCACCACGGCCAGCATCGGGATCATAATGAGCGACGAAGTTAACCGAAACCCGGAGGATTTTCTGCGTGACGCTGACTCCGCGATGTACCGCGCGAAAGAATCCGGAAAAGCACGCTATGAGATATTCGACCGCGAGATGCATGTTAGAAACATGAATTTGCTCCAGTTGGAGACTGACCTCCGGCATGCTGTTGAACGCGACGAATTCGAAGTGTTTTACCAACCGATCGTCGACCTTAATACCGGTACGATCAAAGAGTTCGAGGCGCTGATCCGTTGGAGACACCCCGAACAAGGCCTCGTGACACCGAATGAGTTCATCGAGGTGGCGGAAGAGACCGGTTTGATCTTACCGATAGGGCGATTTATTTTGAGAGAAGCTTGCCGGCAAACTGCCGAATGGCAAAACGGGCTCAACATCCCTGTCTCCATAAGCGTAAATCTGTCGGCCCGGCAGCTGATGCATCCTAATCTAATACGCAACATACGTCAGATCCTGGAAGAAACCGGACTTGATGCCCGCCGGCTGAAGCTCGAAGTAACCGAGAGCACCGTTATGGAGCACAGCGAAACATCGCTTAATGTGCTGTCCGAGCTAAAACGAATGGGTATTTCGCTCTCGACCGACGATTTCGGCACGGGCTTCTCGAGCCTCAGCTACCTGCATCATTTTCCATTCGATCGCCTTAAGATCGATCGGTCTTTCATTAGCAAGATGGGGGATGATGAGAAAAGCAGCGCTATCGTAAAGACGATACTCCAACTGGGTGAAAACCTGGCGATCGAGGTAGTGGCTGAGGGTATTGAAACGGCTGCGCAACTTGAACTGTTGAGCAAGTTGGGATGTCATCTCGGCCAGGGCTATTTGTTCGCTAGACCTTCGACCGGCGTAGAGGCCGGGGAACTGCTTTTCGACGAGAATCCCTTTCCTGGCCTCAACATCGGGCAGCACATCCTGGACTCGCGTCCCGTGTTGGAAATACGCGACGTACATTGATTACGCTAAAGGAATCCATTAGACAATAAACGGATTTTTAAAGTCCGTTAGTCCCTGAAAGGGACAAATATAATAGCGTAGTGCCAGCGGTCCGAAGGCGATACCCTACGAAGGATAGTTCTAACCTCTTCAAATGCAAAAGTGCAGTGTAATCCTATGCTTACACTGCACTTTCGCATTTAGGGCATTATGGCCTTGCTGTCAACTATCTCGGTTTTGCGTTTTTCACATACTTGTCGAACCAATTGATCATTTGATAGAGCGTGTCCTCGGTCGATTCCTTGGCCGAATAGCCATGTGACTCATGCGGATACATTACGAGCCGTGCCGTGCCGCCCGTACCGCTGATCGCCGCGAAAAGGCGCTCAGACTGGATCGGGAAAGTACCCTGGTTATTGTCGGCCTCGCCGTGTGTCATTAAGAGCGGTTCATTGATCTTGTCGGCATAAAAGAACGGTGAAACCTTTCCGTATAACTCCGGGGCCTCCCAGAACGTCCGTCGCTCGGATTGGAACCCGAAGGGCGTCAGTGTCCGATTATAAGCGCCGCTTCGTGCTATTCCCGCACGAAACAGATCCGAGTGCGCCAGCAGGTTTGCCGTCATAAATGCGCCGTAGCTGTGGCCGCCGACGCCTACACGTTCCGGATCGATCACCCCCATTTCGGCAGCTTTATCGATCGCCGCTTTCGCGGAATCCACCACTTGTTTAATGAACGTATCGTTTACGGTAAGCGGGTCGCCCACTACGGGCATCGTCGTATTGTCGAGCACGGCATAGCCCTGTAGCAGGAAGAACAAATGCGAGATCCCGCCGATCTGTGTAAAGCGGTCTGTCGAACCCGACACCTGTCCCGCGGTCGAATTATCCGTGAATTCCAACGGGTAAGCCCACACGAGCGCAGGCAGCCGCGTTCCCTGCTTATAGCCCGGGGGCAGGTACAGCGTGAACGATAGGTCTACTCCATCGGCCCGTTTATATTTTACAAGCTGTTTTGTGATCCCTCGCAATTGAGGCGCTAGGTCTTTGAAATCGGTGATCTTTTTATCGGCGACGGCAATACACTGCGTGTTCGGCAGGCAAACCTGCCGCAAATAAAAATTCGGAGGATCTGTCGGGGATTCCCTGCGCGTGATGAATCGCGCGCCGTTATCGTCTATCACTGACGAAACCGTTTCATACTCGCCTTTCGTCGAGCGAAATATCTCGGTCGTTTGCATCGTGCCCAGGTCCATCCTGCGTAAGAAGGGCCTGTCGCCCTCGGGCGAGGCTCCCGCGCCGGTCATAAACACTGCGTTGCCGTCCTGGCGGATGACATTAAACCCATTGGGGAGCATTCTGGACACCGGGTTGCCCGGATCGCTGTACCCATCGTTAACATTGAGATCGGAGACTAATTTCGTGGTGGCCGGATTACGATAATCGGTCATAAATATCCGGCGATGCTGGGTATCGCGGTCGTAATCGAAAAACCACATCATCCCGTTCTTTTCTCCGAATGTGCGGCCCTGGTACCGTTGCTCGATCTTCACGACTTCCGAGGGTTGTCCCGTAAAAGGAGCAGGCATTTTTACCAGGCGGTCGCGGGGGGTGACCTTCTTGCGCGGGTCGCCGCCGTCGAGCGCTTCGGCCCACATCAGCGTGGCAGTTTCGGTAGGTATCCACGCGTAGCCTCTCGGGCTGGTCGGCACGCCCTGTACCGGCAAGGCGTCCTGCAGAGGAACGCTCGCCACCTTATATTCCATCTTGCCGTTCATATCCCAAACCTCGACTTCTTTCGGAAACCGGTTGAACGGGAAAAGATATGAGAACGGTTTTTGTACACGCGAGGTCAGAATATGCATCCCGTCCGGCGATACGTCCGTAGTATCGTAGATGGCCGGCTGGCCGATCGTTTTAACCTTGCCGTCAAGCGAAACTATTGCTATCTGGGACGTGGTGTAATACTCGAAAAGTGCCTCATCGTTCGGGCTCTTGAGCAGGTCCTGAAAGGTTTGGACAGCGCCGCGGCGGCCGGTAGTTTCCTGGACGTTCGGGCCCGCTGGGACCAAATTCTGATAACCGGGCGCAGCGCCGCGGTTTTTGGCCACGATATTGACGATCAGGCCCTTTTGGTCCGGCATCCAATCCCATCCGCCAAACGCCGTATTTACCTGCACGCCCGGGATCTTACGCCCTTTACCCGTCGCCGCGTCGAATATCCACAGTTCGACACCGCTCGGCGTGACGTTACCCGCAGCCAGGTATTTCCCGTCAGAAGACCATTGCGCCGATACCAGCTGCGCTCCCGCCGGAAGCGTAACCGGCGTTTCCTTGCCCGTGGCGATATCTTTGAACGTAAGCTTTACCGAATACGGCTGTCGGTGCTGCGCCGTGGTGGTTGGATTGATCCGCAGCCCCGCGAGCCGCAGCATCGGCTGCGCAAGTTCGGTAATCGTCGGATAGCGCAGCGGTTCGAGCAGCGCGATCCGGTCGCGTGTCGGCGCAACCGATGGAAGAGGCGTCGCCGGCGCATTCAGCACATCCAATATCTCTTTCGGCGGCTTCATATACTGCGCATAAAGAGCAACCGGCAGGAAAAGAGCGGCAAGTAAAAATAATATCTTCATTTTCATAGCAATTTTATTCCTCTATTTTTTAAGCCCATCAATGATCTTTCCCGTTATCGCGGGAATAACATCTGCATCCTTTACATGATTTTCCGTAAACACGGCGAGCACGAATTTAAGCCCCTCGGGAGTTTCGATATAAACGGCATCGTGCAGCGAACGGCTGGTGCCTCCTGATTTCGACCACAGACTCGCTCCCTTCATCCCCTTATCGATCAGCGCCGGGGCCGCGGGGCTTGGGGCCGGATCGGTTCCCTTCCCTTCGGGTGTGAAAAGCGTCCGCTTCATCAGGTCCATCATCAGTTTTGTGCGCTCGGGTGTCGCAACCCGCCCCATGACTATCTCAGCCATCAGGCGTGCGGTCGCGTTGGTGGTGAGCATATTACGGTTCTCACTTTTATAATTGCGAAACTGCTGTTCGCGGCCGTAAGCATCCTCACAAAACGTCTTTTGATTTACGTTGATATTTGTGTAGCCCATCGCCGTGTAGTAGCGGTTGACCCTGTTTCGCTGGCTCGCCCATATCTCGAACTCTCTCTGCAGCATCTCACCTCCGCTCGATGTATCGGTAAGAACGTCCAGAATGTACTGAGTGGCCTCATTCGAAGAAACAACGATCATATCGCTGATACCGCGCTCGAGTTCGGGCGTCAGCGTTATCTTGCCGTCCTGCATCTGCCGGTGCAGCGCGACAAGATAAAACATTTTCACAACGCTGGCCGGGTATATCCGCGCATCGCCGTTCACATTGGCGGCAGAAAGTTTGGCCGGGTCGCGAAGGTCGATGAGCGTCGCCGCGATCTCACCCGGCTTAAAATTTTTACCGGCTATCGCCGCATCGACCGCCCCTTGGAGCAGCGGTTGTAGCGCCGGGGAATTTGCGATCTCCGCCTTACGATAATCTTTCGCCGGAACGATCTCGACCGGCCTTACCGTCACCGGCTGGGCCGCAAGCGGGTATAAAGTTGCGCAAAACAGCACAAAACATAAAATAGCTATCCGTTTCATCAAAAATGACCCTCTTGAAGTTTGTATGTATAAGGAAGTGTTCCGATTATAGAACAAATTCAAGAAGCCGTCACTTTCACGAGGGACGTATTGCGGTTTGCGATTATTTTCTTTAGATCGAGTAGTTTGAATGAAATAAAAGAGGCCCCTTTTCAGACGGCCTCTTTCTGTTCTATTGATCTTCGGGTGTCGGTGTCGGTGTCGGCGGCGGTGCCGGATAGAGACTGTAAAAGGATCTGTGTAAACGCGTCTATTGTAAATGAGGGGCAAGCTGCTCCTCGAACTCGATCATAAAACGGCTCAGGGCCGATTTCCAGTCTTTGATAGGCATCTTCCATTTTTTTGATGCCTGCGAGGCGGCCAGGAATACGACCTTCATGGCCGAATCGTCGGTCGGGAAGACCTTGCGTTTCCGGATCGCCTTGCGGATAACGCTGTTGAGCGATTCGATGGCGTTGGTCGTATAGATAACTTTACGAATGTCTTCCGGGTAACCGAATATGGCGTTCAGATTGTGCCAGTTCTGATGCCATGACCTGCCGATACGGGGGGGTGTCAGGAATTTTGTGTAATTCATAAAACAGGAGGAGAATTACACAGTGGAGATATGAAAAGAGATATTGGACGAATTGATCCGGGATTACAAG
>Ga0193752_1003461_pt1 | contig 10870 bp, 8 predicted proteins | sample H1c1metaG_FD_144924 | JGI IMG/M metagenome (GOLD analysis project Ga0193752, IMG submission 144924) | Soil microbial communities from a riparian zone of the East river system, Colorado, United States - H1c1 | ecosystem: Environmental > Terrestrial > Soil > Riparian zone | place: USA: East River...
GGGAGGACCAGGGCCGAAGCGCGCCCGTAGTAGGCCCCGATGGTCGCGGCCTGGTGGTAGCCGCAGAACGTCACGCCCTCGATCCGTTCGTCCGACACGATACGCTCCAGGCGCTCACGGTCGGACCCGTCGCCCACGAGGAGGAGGCGCCAGGGGGCGACCGTCGACGCGCGGTAGCGCGCGTAGGCGCGGAGCAACCCGTCGAGGTTCTTCAGGGGGAGCAGGCGGCTCACCGCGAGGAAGAACGGGGCGTCGCACTCGAGCCCGGGGAGGTGCCGGTACGGCTCGGGCGTGGCCCGGGCCTCACGGGCACGGGCGTCGAAGAAGGCGTTGTCGACGACGTTGCACCCCTCGGAGATCAGGGCGGAGGGGAAGCCGAGCTGTTCGAGGTACCGGCGCTGCGGGGTCCCGCTGACGAAGGCGGCGTCGTACTCGTTTACGATGACGCGCTTGATCTGCTCGCGCCAGCCCACCCGGGGCGCGTCGTCGGCCTTCGTGTCGGTCGTGATGATGGCCACCCGGCGGTTCTGGCGGCACCACGCGAGGCAGGCGCGGGCGTCGGGGAAGCCGTAGCTCATGATGGCGACGGCGTCGGGGTCCAGGCGGTCCAGGGCGGCCATGACGCCCGCCTCCATCTCGGCCGGGGTGACCTCCTCGAACACGCGGCCGGGGAACACCTGCTCGCGCCGGAACCCGACCGCGCCCTGCTCGACCTCCCAGCTATTGAGCTTCTCCGCCGTGGCCGTCTCCAGGCCGATGACCTCGACGCCGCGGGGGCTCAGGACGCGGTGAGCCGCCTCGAGCCGTGCGAGGTGGTACGGCCCGAAGCGGGGCCACTGGACACAGAGACGGCGGATCGGAGGCATCGGTAGGGGAGGGGCCGGCCTCCGAGCCGTACGGCGGGCCCTTACCCGGTAGGCGCGGCAATGGGCGGCGAAAGTACGGCGGAGGGGTAGCGGGGGACGCCGTGTGACCGAGATGTTCACGCGCAGACGGCGTTTGGAGCGTCTTCCGCGAGCCGGGGCGAGAATGCCCCTCCGTATCTTGTGCGGCTCCCCCGGCCATCCTTCCAGACCGTATGAAGATCCTCGTCACAGGCTCCTCCGGACTCATCGGCTCCGAAGCCGTCACCCACTTCGACGCACAGGGCCACGAGGTCGTCGGCGTGGACAACAACATGCGGGAGGTGTTCTTCGGGCCGAAGGGGGACACCTCGTGGAACACCCAGCGGCTGCTCGACGCGACGGAGCGCTTCCGCCACGTCGCCCTCGACATCCGCGACCGTGCGGGGGTGCTGGCGCTGTTCGAGGAGGAGCGGTTCGACGCCATCGTGCACGCCGCCGCGCAGCCGAGCCACGACCGCGCCGCCGCCATCCCGTTCCTCGACTTCGAGGTGAACGCCGTCGGTACGCTGAACCTGCTGGAGGCCAACCGCCAGTTCTCGAAGGAGTCCCCGTTCGTGCACATGAGCACGAACAAGGTCTACGGCGACGCCCCGAACGAGCTGAACCTCGTGGAGACGGCGATGCGGTTCGACTACGCGGACTCGGCCTACGAGCACGGCATTCCGGAGTTGTTCCGTATCGACCAGAGCAAGCACTCCCTCTTCGGCGCGAGCAAGGTGGCGGCCGACGTGATGGTGCAGGAGTACGGTCGCTACTTCGGCATGCCGACGGTGTGCCTCCGAGGCGGGTGCCTGACAGGGCCGAGCCACAGCGGCGTCGAACTCCACGGGTTCCTCTCCTACCTCATCATGTGCAACGTGGAGAAGAAGCCGTACACCGTGTTCGGCTACGAGGCGAAGCAGGTGCGCGATAACATCCACGCCTACGACGTCGTGTCGTTCGCCGAGCGGTTCATCGACGCCCCGCGCGTGGGCGCGGTCTATAACATCGGCGGCGGGAAGGGGAACGCCATCTCCATGCGGGAGGCGTTCGCACTGGCCGAGGAGGTGACCGGCAAGCCGATGGTGTGGAGCTACGACGAGAAGAACCGCGAGGGCGACCACATCTGCTACTACTCCGACCTCCGGCAGATGCAGGCCGACTATCCCGGCTGGGGGATCACGAAGGACCTCCGGACCATCTTCGAGGAGATCGCGGCCAGCTGGGAGGAGCGCCTCGAGGCGAACGTCGCCTGAGCCCGTGGGGCCGGCCGACCCCCTGCGGACCCCCGGCAGCCCCGCCGCGCGCTTCCGGAACTGAACGACGAGGACGGGACCCGGGCCGCGAGGCCGGGCCCTGCGCTCAGACCGGCACCGGGGGCGAGACGGGCTCCAGGCCGAGCAGGTTCGAGAACAGGGCGTCCACGTACGCGTCCTCGGAGTACGGCGCGACGAACGCCCGCGCCCGCGCCGGGTCGAAGCCGGGGGGAGGGCCCGTGGCTGCGGCGGCAAGCACGCGCGCGAGCGCGGCGGGATCGGTCGTGTCGGCGACCCACCCCAGCCCGGCGCTCCTCACCTGGTGCCCGACCAGTCCGTAGTCCTGTGCGAGGAGGGGCTTGCCTGCCGCCCCCGCGCGCATCACGATCCCGCTCGACCCCACGTGGCGCTGGTACGGGGCGAGGACGATGTCGGCCGCTTCGATGAGGCCCTGCACGTCCCCGTCGGGGATGAACTCCTCGCGGACGACGAGCTGGACGGACGTGCTCGCGTGGACGCGGGCCGCCAGCGCTTCCAGTCGCGGACGCACGTCGTCGTAGCTCCGCCCGGCGATGATGACGGACAGCTTCCGCGCGTCGGCGTTGGGCAGTTGCAGGAGGGCCTCCAGCAGTGTCAGCACGCCCTTCCGCTCCTCCAGCGACCCGAAGAGGACCGCGAGTCGACGGGCGGGGCCGACGCCCCACGCCCGGCGGGTCTCTTCCGGCGTCTGGCCCGCGGGTGTCGGTGGCGGCGTGGGGTCCGGCAGGTGGACCGCCCGGGAGCCCCGGCCCAATCGCTGGAGCGCGGGTACGGCCGTCGGATCGAGCGAGAAGACGTGCGTCAGGCGGGGGTGCCGGAGGGCAGCGCGCAGGACGACGTTCTTCCGGAACGCGTGGAGACGCGCCCGCAGCCCTTCGGGACGGTGGCCGAGGGCCGGATAGTGCAACTCGGGCCGGAAGAGTATCCCGGAGAGCGCGGCCGGCACCCGGAGCCCCATCGCGAGGCTGAGCTGGAGGTGATCCAGGTAGAGGAGCAGTGCGCGCTCCGGCCGCTGCTCCTCTACGACCCGCTGCAGGAGCGCCCCGTTGATCCGGCCCCGCTCCGCGAGCGAGCGGGCGGCGTCGAGCCGTTCCGCTCCGACGAGCGGGGCGAACGCCACCGAGGAATCGCCGGCCTCGTACGCCAGGTCGGCCAGCGCCGGATGCGCGGCGAGGAGACGGGGCGCGACGGCAATGACCAGGCGCCCCTGCACGCCGCGCGCACGCCAGGCGCGGGCGATGTAGCGCACGTGGTCCGCGTGGTGGCCCCCCACGTAAGGATCGAACAGCAGCAGGCGGGGTGCCATCGGGCGTTACCTACGAGCGGCGTTCGCGGGGTAAGGCGAGCACCTCCGCAGGTTCTCGCGGGTCGGCAGGCTCCGAGGGGAAGTACGCGCTCCGGAGGTCGTACCCGGCCTCATGGAGGAGCCTGAACACCTCCTCGGCCGATGTCCCGTTTCGCTGGAGGAGGGCGGGCACGACCTCCAGCATCAGGACCGGGCGGTGCACCCGGAGCGTCTCGACCGCCCCCCGGATGACGAGGTGCTCGGCCCCCTCCACGTCGATCTTGATGAACCCCGGGCGGAGCCCGTGCGCCTCTACCAGCCCGTCCAGCGATTCCGCCGCGACAGCAATGCGCTCGGTTTTGCCGGGCGCCTCCTCCTGCTCGCGATCGAGGGCGTGGTGCATGCTGGCCCCGATGGTCGCGTACTCGTCGAAGCCGGCGAGCCGCTGGAGGTGGGCCATCTGCTTGCGGTCCGCCATGGCGCCGGCAAACACCGTCACGCGATCGGCCACGCCGTTGCGCGCGAGGTTGGCCCGCAGGCGGACGAGCACGTCCGGGGACGGCTCTACGGACACGACGCGCCCGGTGCCTTCCTGGAGGAGGCGCCCGAAGAGGACGCTGTAGAACCCGACGTTCGCGCCCACGTCGATGGCGTCGCGGTCGGGCGCGAGGTAGGTCCGGCACAGTGCTGCGAGTTCCGGCTCGTAGGTGCCGTCGATGAGGCAACGCTGAAAGATGTGGGAGCGGACATCCATCTGGAAGGCCCCGTCGAACTCAGGGAGCCGGACCACCGGGTCCTCCCCGAGGAGCTTGCCGAGCTTGCGGTAGGCGCGCAGGTCCGGCCGGCGACGCGCGGCGATCGCCCAGCGACGGACGGCGCGGAGGGGCGCCGTGAGGGCGCGGAGGGTCGGGGAGAGCCGAGCCCGACGGAGCACAGGGCGAATCAAGACGAGTAGGGCAAAGGGGAGAGTGCCGACGTCGAGAGCCGGTCCGCGCGCTGGGCGAGCCCGTGGGCGAGGGCGAGCAGGACGGTGAACGTCGTCATCTGGTCCTGAAGGAGCAGCGGGTTCGAGAGGAAGGTGAGGAAGGCGAACGCGATCGCCCCCCCGGCCGCCGAGGCCCCGAGCGCACGCTGGGTGGGGGTCAGGACCCGGGCGCGGGCCGCCCGCGCCCCTCCCAGGAAGGCCCCGAGCAGCAGCCATATGAACAGGCCGAGCCCCCAGATCCCCACCTTCACCCAGAGGGCGATGTAGCCGTTGTGGAGGAAGGAGCCCGTGACCCGCCCCATCTGGAGCAGGCTGTGGTACGGGATCGAGATGCCCCAGCCGTAGCCCAGGACCGGGTTCGTGCGGATGCGGGCCAGGGCGCCCCCGCTCTCCGCCCAGCGGTTCAGCAGGGAGGGGTCCTGCGTGGCGGCCCCCCCGATCGAGCCGAGCCGCTTGGTGAGGCCCAGCAGGATGAGGTTGACGCTGTCGCCGAGGAACACGAACGCCGCGATGCCCCCCACGGCCACGACCGCCGCCATCGCGAAGACGAACCTGCGACGGGGCGCCCAGGGCAGGAGCGCCAGCATGACCACCGTCCCGAGGGCCGTAGCGAGCCAGGGGCCGCGCGATTTCGCCAGGATGAGGCCGACCACGATGAGGGCGGTGATGGCGATGGCGAGGAGGAGCTTCCGGCCCCGAGCGGTGGTAACCATCGCGGCGATGCACAGGAAGCCCGCCATGAAATGGACCTCGCCGGCACTCACGCGCGCATCGAGGATCTGCCACCACTCGGTCGCTCCCGTCAGGACGGAGTGGAAGAGGAGCCCGAGCCGGATGGCCGCGAACACGCCGAACCAGACGAGGACGAACGCGACGACCGTTGCGCCCTTCTCCTCACGGACGATGGCCTCCTTTACCGGGAAGTAGAAGAGGAAGGCCGAGATCCCCAGGATCTCGCCCCGGAGGTCCGTGAGGTTCGCGCCGAAGAGGAAGCCGAGGGCGGTGCCCCCGAAGATGGCACCCACGATGAAGAGGGCCGCGACCGTGTCGGACGAGGAACGGAGCAGGCGGCGCTGCCCGAGGAGGTACGTGAGGTACCAGTGGGCGAGGTAGCCGTACACGAGGAGGCCGTAGAGCACCTCGGTGATCTGGACCCCCTCCTCGTAGTTGAACGTGAGGGTCCCGAGCGCCAGCACGACCGCGAGGCGGTGGAGGTCCGGGAGCCGGATGAGCACGAGCACGGCCGCGAACCCGAGGACGGCCGCGGGCAGGAGGGCGACGAGGCCCGGACCCTGCAAGGCGAGGACGCCGATGAGGCCGAGCGCCACGGCGGCGCCGAAGGCAATGGCCAGGTCGGCCCCCCGCCACGTGCGGGCGTCCGGTGGCGTCGCGCTCAGCATCGCTTCCCGGGCTTCAGGCCTGCGCCGCTGCGCGCAGGCGCCGGGTAAACTGCGGGCCGTGCCGCCGCAACCATGCGTGGAGCAGCACGAGCGCGATGCTGATGACGGCGGCGGAGAGCACGATGGAGAGCACGAGGAGCATCCGCTGCGGCGCAGCCTTCCGCGACGGGATGGAGGCGGGGTCGAGGACCTGAACGGCGTCGACATCCCGTCGCTCCGTGAGGACGGACTGCTCGTAGAGCGGCCGGACCACGCGGATGATCTCCTCCTGCGTCTTCAGCTCGGCCATGATCTGCGCGTAGCGGCGGCCCACCGCGGGGAGCCGTTGCATGGGCACCGGCATAAACGAGCTGCCGCCGTTGGTGAGCTGGCTCGCCTGCGCACGCGCCGCTTCGAGGCCCGCACGGGCTGTGGCTACCTCGGGGTTGTCGTCGCCGTATTGCGACCGCAACGCCTGGTACTGGACCTCCGCCTCCGCCACCTGCCCCTGCGCCAGGGCCATCGCGGAGACGAGCGCGTCGGCCTGCGATTCGAGCTGCACGACCCCGTAGCGCTCCTGGAAGCCCTGGAGTTCCGCCTGCGCCGAGTCCATGTCCGCTTCCGCCTCCTGCAGCCGCGTCTCTAGGAAGCGGCGGTTCTCGCCCGCGCTCCCGGAGCTCATCGTGATGTGTCGGCGGTTGAGCACCTCGACGAAGTAGTCCGCGATCTGCGCGGCACGTCGGGGGTCGCGGTCCATCACCGAGATGCTGAGGTAATCGAACTCGAGGCTGACGTCGAAGGACGCGCGCTCGGTGAGTTCTTTGATGGCCGCTTCGCGCGGGTCCACCGCGTTTGCGGTTTCGTACTCCTCCACGAGGTTGAACCGGTCGACGACCGCCTCCAGCGTCGTACGGCTCGTGAGGATGGCGAGGAAGCGCGTGTAGCCCTCGTTCGCCTTCCCCAGAATGGCGCTCGCCCCCGGCGCCAGGCTTTCGAGCAGGCCACCGAACCCGGCGTTCTCGGACGGGAGAAGCACCCGCGTTTCGGACTGGTACCAGACGGGGAGGTTATAGGCGAGAACGATGGCGCCGACCCCGGACAGGAAGACGAGCGCGAGGAGGAGGTAGCGCCGGGCGTAGAGCACGCCGGCGGCCCACCACAGTTGCTCCTTCACGCGCTCGCTGGCGATGCCCTCGCTGGCGGCGTCCTCGCGGTCCTGCGAAGCCCGACCGTTGCCCTCGGAAGGCACGAGCAGAGGGCCGTCCCCGCTGTGCGGATCCGTGACGATGATCGGGTTGGGGGTGTCAGGCTTCATCTGGGGCCGCAGTGGGCTCGGGGGGTCAGTTCAGCGTAGACAGGGCGATCAGGATCGAGGCCACGGTGGCGACGGCGGAGATGACCGTCGACACCAACTGGTAGCGGGCCTGGCGCAGGTCACGCCGCACTTCGCGCTCCGCCTGCTCCTGCTGGAACTGGAGCTGGGCCGTATCCGGGGTGTCGGCGGTCGGCGTACGGGAGACGAACACCGCGTCGCCCGGCTCCAGAACCCGGGAGGCATCCGCGATGAGCTGGTTCGAGCCGGCCTCCATCAGGAAAACGTCCGTCGCCCCGGGACCCACGCCCCCCGCCTGGCTCACGTAGTCGCGCGCCGTGAGGCCGGGCGCGAACGGGAAGTAGCCGGACCGGAGCACCTGGCCGAACACGCGGACGCCATCGGCGCCCCGCGGGACGACGAGGCGGTCCCCGTTCTGGAGGAGGAGGTCCTCCTCGCCGGCGACGACGCGGTCGAGCCGGATGGCGACCGTCGGCGTCCGCGCGAGCTGCTCGACGAGGAACCGGCGCGAGAAGTAATCGAGGTCGCCGATCGGCGCGGCGCGCAGGGTGTCCACGGAGTCGGCCGCCAGGCGGGCCGGACGGAGCAGGTAGGCGCCCCGGAGCAGCGCGTCGTCGCGCAGCCCCCCGGCCATCTCGATCAGCTGGGACAGCGTGGTCTGGCGCTCCTGAATGGGGTAGGCGCCCGGGTAGTGCACGGCCCCGGCGACGGCCACGAACCCGGCGTCCGGGTTCGCCGCTACGGCGTAGATCTGGTCGCGGGGGCGTACGGTGGTGCGGGACGCCTCGTCGATCGAGAGGAGGCGGGGGGCCGACTGGTCCTCCGTGCGCATCAGGCGGATCGCCGATAGGGGAACCCCGCCGTCGCGTTGCCAGCCGGACGCGATGAGCAGGTCGAGGACGGAGTCGGTCGGCCGGATGTCGTAGACGCCCGGCTGCGCCACGGCCCCGTTCACCGAGACGCCTTCCTGCGTCGGGCTGAAGGTGGGGACGTGCACGGCGTCGCCGTCCCGGAGGTACGGGTTATACGCTACGTCGCCGGTGGAGAAGTAGCGCACGAGGTCCATGCGCTCGGACGAGCCGTCCATGTGCGCGACGACGATGTTGCGGAGGGCGGGCCACTGCGCCTGCTGGGTAGCCACCGCCGCGTACGCCGCGAGTGAGCGCGGGCTGGTGTTCCCGTTCGCCGCCGCCAGCGCATCCTCCACACGGGCCACCGAGCGGACGACATGGCGCCCGGGGTCGGGCACGCCGCCGGAAACGTGGACGTAGAACTGGCGGGGGACCGCCAGGGCGACATCCGTCGTGACGTTAGCGAACCGGCGGCGCAGCGCGGCGCTCGCCTCGGCGCGCACGGAGGCCAGCGTGCGGCCGACCACGTTGAAGCTGCCGGCCTCGGGGATCACCAGAAAGCCGTCGGCAGAGACCGTCGTCGCCACCTGTCGCGGCACGAGCCCCCCGATGGAGATGATGAACTCGTCGCCCGGGCCGACGAGGTACGTCGTCGGGTCCACGGCGCCCTCCAGGACCACGGCCGTCGTCGTGGGGCGCCCCATCCGGAGGGCCTGCCCCGTTGGAATCCCCACGGGGAGCTGCGAGCCCGTCGGGGGGATCTGCGCGTGCGGGGCCTCCGCCAGGATCGCGACGAGGCACACCGCGACGAGCACGAGGGACGAAAACGCGCGAGCTAAACGGGGCATCAGCGACCTGGAACTGCCGTGCGGGCGTAACCTTGAGGCTGCCAAGTTACTCGCGATCCCAGGGTTCGCCGAGTGCAAAAATGGTGGGGCAGCGTTCCTCCCAGATTTCACCCGCCCCGTTATGAGGCCGCTCACCCGCCTTGCCCCCGCCAAGGTGAACCTGGGTCTGTACGTCCTCCGGAAGCGCCCGGACGGCTTCCACGACGTTGAGACGGGCCTCTACCCCATCGGGTGGGCCGATACGCTGGAAGCCCGCCCGGCGCCCGCCCTGTCCCTCACGTGCTCCGATCCGGCGCTGCCGACCGACGGCGGGAACCTCGTCGTACGGGCGGCCGAAGGGCTGGCGGAATGGGCCGGGATACCCCCGCGGGCGGCCCTGCACCTCGTCAAAAGTGTCCCCTTCGGTGCCGGGTTAGGAGGCGGGTCTTCGGATGCCGCCGCCACGATCCACCTGCTGGCGGAGCTGTGGGGGGAGGCCGCGCCGGCGCCCGTGCTCCATGCCCTGGCGGCGCGGCTGGGATCGGACGTCCCGTTCTTTCTTACGGGTCGGCCCGCGATGGCCCGTGGACGTGGCGACGTGCTCTCCCCGCTCCTCGCGGCCGACGGGGGGCCGTACCGTTGCCCCTTCGCCCTCTGCATCGCCGTGGCCGCCGTCCACGTCGCCACCGGGGAGGCGTACGGCCTTGTCCGGCCGACGGCGGGGGAGCGGCCGGATCTCGCAGCCGCTATCCTGTCGAACGACCTCGATCGGTGGCGCCGGGAGGTCACGAATGACTTCGAGGAGCCGGTCGCGGCGGCCCACCCGGTCATCGCCGAGGTTCGGGACATCCTGCTCCGGGAGGGCGCCGGGTGGGCGAGCATGTCCGGTTCGGGCAGCGCCGTCGTGGGGGCGTTCGAGGCCGCTACCACCGCGCGATTGGCCGCCGACATGCTCACCGCGCGCGGGTGTCGAACCTGGGTGGAACGCCCCGCAGCCGGGCGTCCTCCGGGCTGATCCGGGCGGGGGCCGGGCGGCGGCGCCGTCCGCCTGCGAACGGGTGCCGCCGGTACAGGCGCTCAACGTGCGGAGTAGCTTACCGTGTGCCGGCCACCACGGCCGCGTCGGAGGTACAGCGAGAGTCCCACCGTGCGGGGCCGACGCCCGCCACACGCCGCGTCTCGCCAATTCCCTCCCGGCCTGCGCCTCTTTCGCTTGCGAGGCCGTCGACGTCCCATGAGGTTCCTCCCCCTGCAGTCCGTTCGAGACCTGCTCCACCGCTGGGGCTACGGCATCGCGCCGTACCCGCTCGCGCGGTTGCTGCGCATGCCGCCGCCGGACCTCGCGCTGGACGTGGGCGCCAACCTGGGCCAGTTCGCCCAAGAGTTGCGGCGCCTCGGCTACCGGGGGCGCCTCGTCTCGTTCGAGCCGATCCCGGGCGCCTTCCGCACGCTCACGGCGGCGGCGGCGTCCGACCCCCTCTGGGACGTGCGCAACATCGCGGTCGGGGCGGCCGACGGGGAGGCGACGATGAACGTGGCAAGCAACGTGGCGAGTTCGTCCATTCTGGCGCCGAATGCGGCGCTGGCGGGCGCCGCGCCCCACCTCTCCTTCGAGCAGAGCGCCCTGGTCCCGGTCCGCCGGCTCGATGGGCTGGCCGACCTGCCGCCGGGGGAGCGGGTGTTCCTGAAAGTGGATACGCAGGGGTTTGAGCAGGCGGTCCTCGAGGGGGCGGAAGGGATGCTCGACCGGATCTACGCCATCCAGCTCGAACTCTCGTTCCTCCCGCTCTACGAGGGCGAGCCGCCGGCAGAGGAGGTCATGGCGTGGCTCCGGGCGCGGGGGTTCGTGCCGGCCTGGCTCTACCCCGCCTTCTGGGCACCGGGGACGCGGCAGTGGTATCAGGCGGACATCCTCTTCCTCCGTACGGGAGGGCCCGATGCCCACGTTTGAGCAGGAGGCCGAACGGGAGCCGGAGGCCGGCCCCCCCCCCGGGCGGCCGAATCGCACGTCGATCAACGCCGTGACGAGCG
>Ga0193752_1003462_pt1 | contig 10869 bp, 9 predicted proteins | sample H1c1metaG_FD_144924 | JGI IMG/M metagenome (GOLD analysis project Ga0193752, IMG submission 144924) | Soil microbial communities from a riparian zone of the East river system, Colorado, United States - H1c1 | ecosystem: Environmental > Terrestrial > Soil > Riparian zone | place: USA: East River...
AGCTGGAGGCGGGTGTCGTCGGGCAGCCGTTCAAAACCAAAAGCGCGGGCGCCGTCGGGGGTGATGGCGATGTGGAAGCGCACCTTCTGGCCGGGGGTGAGGTGGGCGACGCTCGCGGTGTCGGCGAGGCGGAAGTCCATCTGCATCGCGCCCATGAGGTCGGGGACGGCCTCGTGGTTCACGCTCACGGCGGCGCCCTCGAAGCGCGGTCCCTCGTAGATGCCGCGGACGCCGTACACCTCCTCCGGCAGCGTGTCGTTTTGGTCACTACCGCCGCAGGCGGCGAGCATGAGGATGGGGATCAGTAAAAGGACGCGGGTCATTGCTGGGTAGAAAGACTCTGGAGGAACGCGGCCAGGTCGGCGCGCTCGTCGTCGGTCAGAGCGAGGGGGCGAACGTGCGGGCTCTGGCCGTCCGTGCCCTCGCCGCCGCGGCTGTAATGGGAAACAACGGCCTCCAGCGTGGGGAGGCGGCCGTCGTGCATGTAGGGGGCCGTTTGAGCAACGCCGCGGAGCGACGGGACGCGGAAGCGGTAGGCGTCGGCGTGTTGGCCGGTGATCCGCCCCCGGCCCGAGTCGGCGGGGACGCGGGCGAGGCCGTTGTCCTCGAACCCGCCCGTGGTGAAGGTGGGGGCGGGGTGGCAGGTGGGGCAGCCCGACCGGCGGAAGAGGGCGAGCCCGCGCCGGGCGGCGGGCGTGAGGGCGGCGCTGTCGCCCGCCGCGTAGCGGTCGTAGGGCGTCACACCAGAAAGAAGGGTGCGCTCGAACTGCGCCAGCGCGAACGTGAGCGTCCGCAAGCTCGGCCCTTCCCCGAACGCCTCCCGGAAGAGGGTGGGGTAGGCGGGGTGAGCCGTCAAGCGCGCCAGCACGGTGTCGAGGCGGGCGTCCATCTCGTCGGCGGCCTCCAGCGGCGCGAGCACCTGCCCCTCCAGCGACGGCGCGCCGCCGTCCCAGAAGAGGCGCGGCCGGTAGGCCACGTCGAGGAGCGAGGGCGCGTTGCGGAGCACGGCCTGCCCCCGGACGCCGTGGCTGACCGGGAGCCCGTCGGTGAAGGCGCGGTCGGCGTGGTGGCACGAGGCGCAGGAGACGCTGAAGTCGCCCGAGAGGAGCGGGTCCTCGAAGAGCCGCCGCCCCAGCGCCACGCCCTCGGCGGTGGTGGGGTTGTAGGCGGGGACGGGCACGGGGCCGTAGCCCGGCGGGCCCACGAGGGGCACGCCGCTCCCCGGCCCCTCGTCGGGGCCGAGGAGCCCGCAGCCGCCGAGGAGCACGGCCGCGAGGAGGAGGAAGCAGGCCCGGTTCACGTCCGGCAGGGGCCCACGGCGGGAGAGGCCCCGCCGTGGATCGTCCCCGCGTCTAGTCGGCGTGGACGCCGTGGAAGTGGAAGGCGTCGGGCAGGGCGGCGCGGACGGCGTCGGCGACGGAAGAACAGCCCATCGTCATGCAGCCGCGCTGGGCGGGGTCGGAGAGGTCGAGGCCGCTGATGATCTGGGCGAGGTCCACCTGGAAGTGGAGCCCCGGCGTCGTGCCGGGCTCGATGGTGAACGGCGTGTCGGCGGTGACGGAGACGGGGACGACGTAGCCCGCCGTGCCGAGGTGCATCATCCAGGGCGTCTCGGCGGTCCCGTCGGCGTCAAGGTCCACCATGCCCTCGGTGCGGCTGAAGATGTAGCCGACGTTCCAGGACCAGTGGTTGTTGAAGTCGGTCCGCTTGGCGAGGGCGTGGCCCGCCGGGGCCAGGACGGGGTTGACGCGGTTGGTCTGGCCCGTGAGGCCCACGTCGAAGCGGAGGCCGGTGTAGGTCCCGGCGGGGGCTTCGGCGAGCGCGCCCTCGTACCGGCCGAGGTCGAGGGGGAGGTAGGCGACGGTCTCATTGACGGTGTGGCTCACCTCAGTGCCGCCGTCGTCGTAGGCGGGCAGCGTCGTGGGGGTCCCGGCGGGGACGACGTACTCGCTCCCGTCGGCGCGGACGAGGCGGAGGTTGGAGAGGTAGAGCCGGGCGTCGGTGAAGGTGACGGCGCGGCCGTCCACGGTGTAGGTCGTGCCGGGGGCGTAGGCCGCGGCGCCGACGACGCCGTCCACCAGCAGGCGAAGGTTGGCGGTTTCGGGCGTGGGGTTGGTCGCCTCGCAGCCGGCGAGGACGGGGAGGGCGAGCGCGGCGAGAAGCGCCGCGAAACGGAAACGGGGGGGCATAACGCGTGGGGACGGCGGGGCGACCGACAGCGGGTCGGTGCCTCGATCAAACCAAAAGAACCCCGCGCGGTGCGCGGGGGAGACGACCGGTTCGCCTGCCCGCTCAGCGCGGGGCAGTAACCAGAGGAATCGTCAGGCCACGCGGGGGGGGTGGAACACGTCCGCGGGCGCCCCCACGGGCGGCGCGGCGGCGGCCCAGACGGCGTACGACGGCACCGCGCGCGCGGGGGCGGCGGGGAGGTCGACGGGCGCCGGGCGGAGCATGACGGCCGAGAGGGCGAGGCCGAGCATGACGGTCTGCCGCTCGCGCTCCTGCCGCTGCTGCTGCTCGATGCGCTCCTTGAGCAGGCACCGCCCGTGGCACTCCAACTCCGGCCGGGCGCGGTTGACGCACAGCCGCTCGGCGATGTAGTCGCGCCGGAGCGAGAAGGCCGCCTGCGTCAAGAGGTACCCCTGCGTGCTGGCGACGACGGCCAGCACGAGCAGGAGGCGGGCGGTGTAGAGGAGGCGGGCACGCACGGGGCCCATGATACGACAGAGGCCAGGGGACCCCTTCTTGTGGTTTGGGCGGGTTTCAGTGTATTCGCCCATCCCTCTATGGACGAAGGGGGCGGAGGTTGACCGTAGCGAAAGACCCCCCGCCTTCCGCCCATCGCGCTGCCTTCGGCATCGCTCACGGTCGGAAGCCTGTCCCCCTTGAAGCGGGGACAATTTTGGTTTGGGGCTCCTCCGGTGGGTTCTCTCACCATCCGCCCCTCCTCAGATGAGGAGGGGCAACGGCGAGCGAGGCGAAGCCGAGCAAGGCGTGGGGAGGTTGATCGGATTGGCAATGCCCGTCCGATCAACCGGTGATGAGCAGGTGGTAAGTAGAACGAGATCGCCCCTCCTCAGACGAGGAGGGGCCGCCTTGCGCCCGTGAGCGACACGAAGTGGCGCGATGTGCGCGGGGCGGGGTGGTGTGATCGGTGCGCCGGTGCCGTGCCGGATCTACCACCCCCCGCCCCTCCTGTCCAGGAGGGGGGCCTGAACCCCGCCCTGTCGAGGAACCCCGCAACTCCGATCACACCACCCTGCCCCTCGCCCATCGCGCTATCGCGCTCACGGGCTCAGGGCGGTCCCTCCTCGTCTGAGGAGGGGCGTTTTTTACTTAGGGGTCTTGCTAATCCGATCAACCTCCCCGCCCCGTCGCTTCGCTCGGGGCTGCCCCTCCTCATCTGAGGAGGGGCGGATTATGCGGAGCGCCCGTTCTGCCTTTCCAAACCAAAAGAGGTTTTTGCAGCCTGTGCTACCGGGCTGCCGTTCGTGACAGGAGGTAGACCAGGGTGTGGGCAGGCCCGTAGTGTCCCTACCCACACGCTCCCCGGACCTATGGCGCTGTTCCCGTTCGCCCACGACGACGACCCCGTCGGCGAGGTGCTCTCCCGTCGGCAGGCGCTGGCGCTCTTCGGGGCGCCGATCCTTCTCGGGATCGCCGGCTGCTCGATCGCCGACGGCACCGACACCCCGGACGAGCCCGTGACGGGCTGCGTGGCGCGGCCCGAACTCACCGAAGGGCCGTACTACGTGGACGAGGGGCTCAACCGCTCCGACATCCGCGCCGACACCGGCACGGGCGCCGTGAAGGCGGGCGCGCTGCTGGCGCTCACGTTCAACGTCTCGCGCCTCACCGGCGGCACCTGCACCCCCATCGAAGGGGCGACGGTGGACGTGTGGCACGCCGACGCGGCGGGGGCCTACTCCGACGTGGGCTCGGCCACGGGGCAGGACTTCCTCCGCGGCTACCAGAACACGGACGCGAGCGGCGTGGCGTCGTTCACGACGGTCTACCCCGGGTGGTACCCCGGGCGGGCCGTCCACATCCACTTCAAGATCCGCTTCCTGACGGCGGCCGGTAACACGCGCGAGTTCACGTCGCAGCTGTTCTTCAACGAGTCGCTGACGGACGCCGTGTATGAGGGGGCGCCGTACAACACGCGCGGGACGCGGACGATGCGGAACAGCACGGACGGGATCTACCAGCAGGGCGGCGCCGAGACGCTGCTGGCCGTGACAGAGACGAGCGCGGGCTACGCCGCCACGTTCTCCGTTGGTCTGGCCGTGGACTGAGCAGGCGCGCCTGAACAGAGCGGGGGGCCACGCCAGTTCGGCGCGGCCCCCCGTGTCTTTTCCGCGGTCTGCCGTCCGCCGTCTGCGGTCCACAGGCGGCGTTCAGCCGTCGGTGTACTTCTGGAAGATGACGGTGGTGTTGTGGCCGCCGAAGCCGAAGGCGTTCGACATCGCCACGTTGACGGGGCGGTCCTGCGGGGCGTTGAACGTGTAGTTCAGGTCGCAGTCGGGGTCCGGCGTCTCGAAGTTGATCGTCGGCGGGACGCGGTCGTTCACGACGGCGAGCACGCTCGCGACGGCCTCGACGGCGCCCGCGGCGCCGAGCAGGTGGCCCGTCATGCTCTTCGTCGACGACAGGTTCATCTTGTAGGCGTGCTCGCCGAAGACCGACTTGATGGCCGTCGTCTCCGCGATGTCGCCGAGCGGCGTGCTCGTGCCGTGCATGTTGAGGTAGTCCACGTCCTCGACCGAGAGGCCGGAGGTGCGGAGCGCCATCAGCATGGCCAGCTTGGCGCCCGCGCCCTCGGGGTGCGGCGCCGAGATGTGGTGGGCGTCGGCGCTCATGCCGAGCCCGACGACTTCGGCGTAGATGCGGGCGCCGCGCGCCTTCGCGTGCTCCAGCTCCTCCAGGATGAGGGCGCCGGCGCCCTCGCCCATGACGAAGCCGTCGCGGGTGCTGTCGAAGGGGCGCGAGGCCGTCTCGGGCGTGTCGTTGCGCGTCGAGAGGGCCTTCATGTTCGAGAACCCGCCGAGCCCGACCTCCGTGATGCTGGCGTCGGTGCCGCCGGCCACCATCACGTCGGCCATGTCGTTCTTGATCACCATCCACGCGTCGCCGATGGCGTTGTTGGACGTGGCGCAGGCCGAGACGGTAGCGTAGTTCGGGCCGCGGAGGCCGTGGCGGATCGAGATGAGCCCCGGCGCCATGTCGATGATCATCATCGGCACGAAGAAGGGGCTGAGGTGGCGGGGGCCCTTCTCGGCAAAGAGGACGGCCTGGTCCTGGAACAGCTTCATGCCGCCGATGCCCGAGCCGACGATGACGCCGGTCCGGGCGCGCTCCTCCTCGCTGAAGCCGGCCGTGTCGAGGCCGGCGTCGGCGAGCGCCTCGTCGGCGACGACGATGGCGAACTGGGCGAAGGGGTCGAGCCGACGCGCCTCCTTGCGGTCCATGTAGTCGGCCGCGTTGAACCCCTTGATCTCGCACGCGAAGCGGGTCGCGTAGGGCTCGGGGTCGAAGTGCGTGATGTCGGCGGCGCCGCTGGTCCCGGCCATCATGGCGTCCCAGAAGTCGGGGACGGTCTTGCCGATGGGGGTGAGCGCGCCGAGCCCGGTCACGACCACGCGGCGGCCGGCGGAGGGCGGAGAGGACATGGAGGCGGGTGGCAGCGGGGCGGGGCCGGGGCCCCTCTGGGCGGTGGGGTCTCTTCAGGCGGAGGGGCTCGTCAGGCGGAAGAACGGGCCCGGGGGTGACAGGGCCCCTTCAGACGACGAACCGGCGGCACGCACGGAGCGCCCCGCCGGTCAGGAGAGAGCCGAGGGCGCGGGGCCCGGGCGGGGGCTGCTCAGCCCTCGCCCTTGTGCTTCGTGACGTAACTGACGGCGAGGGCTGAGCAGCCCATCTGCTCGGCGTCCTCGTCGGGGATGGTGAGGTCGAACTCCTTCTCGAACTCCATGATGAGCTCGACGGTGTCGAGGGAGTCGGCGCCGAGGTCGTTCGTGAACGAGGCCTCCGGCTTGATGTCGCCCTCGTCGACGCCGAGCTTCTCGACGATGATCGCCTTGACGCGCTGTTCGATGTCGTTCTCGTTCGCCATGTCGCGGGTCCGCCGTGATGCGGGGAGAGTGGAGAGAGGGGCGGCGGCGGCGCGGGGCCGCCACGGGCGCGCAAGCTACGGAAGCGCCGGTAGCCAAGCAAAGAAACGCGCCCGCAGCGGGGAGGTTGCGCCGGGCGCCCCGCAATCTCGCGCCGCGCGATTTTGCGCCGCGCGCGTGCGCCCCAGGCGTGCACCGCGCGCGTGCGCGCTGTGCAATCTCTCAGAAGCCGTGCGGGGGGCGGGGGCCGCATGGGGGTGCGCCCTATCTTCGCCGTCCGTCTCCGTTTCCGGTTTCCGTCCCAACTCCCACCACGCCCGATGTCCTACCTCTTCACGTCGGAGTCCGTCTCCGAAGGGCACCCCGACAAGGTCGCCGACCAGATCTCCGACGCCATCCTCGACGCCCTGCTCGCGCAGGACCCGAAGAGCCGTGTCGCCGTCGAAACCCTCGTCACGACCGGCTTCGTCATGCTCTCGGGCGAGGTGACGACGAGGGCGTACGTCGACATGCAGGAGGTGGCCCGCGGGGTCATCCGCGACATCGGCTACACCGACCCCTCCCTCCGTTTCGACGCCGAGTCGTGCGGCGTGCTCACGTCCATCCACGCCCAGAGCCCCGACATCGCGCAGGGCGTCGATGTGGGGGAGGGCCTCCACGAGGATCAGGGCGCGGGGGACCAGGGCATGATGTTCGGCTACGCGACCACCGAGACGCCGGAGTTCATGCCGCTGGCGCTCTCGCTCTCGCACGCGCTCGTGCAGGAACTCGCCCGCATCCGCAAGGAGGGCGCGAACGGGCGGATGCCCTACCTCCGCCCGGACGCCAAGAGCCAGGTGACGATCGAGTACGCCGACGACCGCAAGACCGTCCGGCGCGTCCACACGGTGGTCGTCTCGACGCAGCACGACGAGGACGTGACGCTGGAGCAGATCGCCGCCGACGTGCGGGCGCACGTGCTCCCGGCCGTGCTCCCGCAGCACCTCGTCGACGAGAACCTGATCGTGCACGTGAACCCGACGGGCAAGTTCGTGATCGGCGGTCCGCACGGCGACACGGGGCTCACGGGCCGCAAGATCATCGTGGACACGTACGGCGGGCGCGGCGCGCACGGCGGCGGCGCCTTCTCGGGCAAGGACCCGTCGAAGGTGGACCGCTCGGCGGCCTACGCCGCGCGCTGGGTGGCGAAGCACCTCGTCGCGGCCGGGCTGGCCGAGGAGGTGCTGGTGCAGGTGGCCTACGCCATCGGCGTGGCCGAGCCGGTGTCGATCGACGTGAACACGTACGGCACGTCGGCCGGGCTCACCGACAAGGAGCTGGGCGAGGTCGTGCGCGAGGTGTTCAGCCTCAAGCCGGCCGCCATCATCGAGGCCCTCGACCTGCTAAGGCCGCGCTACCAGCAGACGGCCGCCTACGGCCACTTCGGCCGCGAGGGCGCCGCGTTCACGTGGGAGCGGCTGGACCGCCTCGACGCGGTGAAGGCGGCGGCCGAGAAGCGCCAGGTGACCGCGTAGGTTTTTTGGTCTGGGTCTTCGGACCCTGGATATACGGCGCAGCCGCCCCCATTGCGGGGGCGGCTGCGCGCGTTCTGGGGCTCGTCGTCAGCGGGCGACGGTGATCCGCTGCGTCGACACCGTGCCGTCGGCCGTGAGGCGGGCCAGATAGATGCCGGGCGGGACGGTGGATGCGTCCCACGCCGCGTCGAGCGCGCCGGCCGGGTGCGGGCCCGACGCCAGCGTGGCGACGCGGCGGCCCAGCAGGTCGTAGACGGCGAGGTCAACGTCGGCCGCCGTGGCGAGCGTGGCGCGGAGGGTGGTTGCGCCCGCCGTGGGGTTGGGAACGGGGGCGGCCAGCGCGGTGACGGCCGCGGGGGCCGCGGGGGGCTCGGCGTCTACGAGCGGGGGCGCCAGCCCGGAGACCGTGTACTGTAGCAGGCTCCCCGACGCGCCCTGGTACCCCACGACGCGGACCACGTACAGCATGCCGGCGAAGACGTTGAACGTGACCGTCGAGGTGCGGTCGGAGGCGCCGTTCGTGTCGTCGTTGCATCCGACCTCGTCCAGCGTCGTCGGGGCGAAGTTGATGATGTAGACCGACATGATGGTATCGAAGTTGGAGCCGGCCGTGCTGATCGTCACCGTCCCATTTGCCGTCGCTTCCAGGGAGCGCCACACCGAATTGCCGCCGTCGTTGGCCGCGGAGACGCAGGAGGCGGCCGGGTTGAGGGCCGGCTCGTTGGTCGCGCCGACGATGGAGCTGGGGTACAGCCCGTCGGCGGGCATGAGGAAGCCGTCCGCGGCGGCGTCGTCGGGGGAGGTGGCGATGAGCGAGGTGGGCGAGACGGCCATGCTGATGGGGCCCGACGCGCCGTCGTAGCCGGCCACGCGCACGAGGTAGCGGTAGCCGCCTAAGACGCTGAACGTCGCGGACGAGGTCGTGCTCGTCCCACTGTCGTCGTCGCAGGCTACCTCCACCCCCTCCAGAGAGCTGTAGACGCTGAGGACGGTGTCGAAGCCGGAGTTGGAGAGGTCGATGGTGATGGTGCCGCTCGCACTCGGCTCGAAACGCCACCAGACGGAGTTGGGGGCGCTGTGGCCCGCCGTCATGCAGGAGGGGGCGAGGTCGCCGTTGCCGGGGAGTTCGCTCGTCGTGGCGCCGACGTTCGTGCCGGTGTAGGTGCCCGCCTGCACGATGGAGTAGGCGGCGTAGCGGAAGTCGTTGGCGGGCTGGGCGGCGGCCGACACGGCGGCCAGCAGGAGGGCCGGCAGGAGGAGGGGGCGTAGCAGGCGTGACATCGGGGGAGGGGCGCGAGGGGGAGGCGGGGTGTAGAGGCGTCAGAAGAGCCTGCGCCGTCCCGCCCACAAAAGGGCAACGGCCGCCCCCGGGGTGGAACGGCCGTTGCCTGTCGGAACCCTTCCGCGTCAGCGGGCGACGGTGAGGCGCTGCGTCGACACCGTGCCGTCGGCGGTGAGGCGGGCCAGATAGACGCCCGGCGGGACGGTGGCCGCGTCCCACGTCGCGTCGAGCGCCCCGGCCGGGTGCGGTCCCGACGCCAGCGTGGCGACGCGGCGGCCGAGGAGGTCGTAGACGGCGAGGTCCACGTCGGCCGCTGTGGCGAGCGTGGCGCGGAGCGTCGTGGTGCCCGCCGTGGGGTTCGGAGCCGGGGGCTGGAGCGCGGTGAGGGCGGCGGAAGCCGCGGGCTCGGCATCAACGGGGGCGGGGCCGAGGCCGGAGACGGTGTAGCGGAGGGGGATGCCCTCCGCGCCCTGGTAGCCCACGACGCGGACGTAGTACTCCTGCCCCGCCGTCAGCGCGACGGTCACGGACGACGGGCCGGGGTTGCCCGGGATGTCGTCGTTGCAGGCGACCTCCGTCAGGACGTTCCCCGGATCGGCCCGCAGGACGGAGAGGATGGTGTCGAAGCTGGACCCCAGCGTGCTGATGGTGACGGTCGCATTCGACGTCGGGCGGACGTAGCGCCAGACGGAGTTGCCGCCGTCGTTGGCCGCGCTCACGCACGCCGCCGCCGGGTCGCCCGTGCCACCCTGGGTCGCGCCGACGATGGTGGCGGGGTAGGCGCCGTCGCCGTTGAAGTCGAGCCCGTAGCCGCGGCTATCGTCGGGGGGCTCGGGGATGAGGGTGGCGGGAGAGACGGCGAGAGTGACGCTGCCCGTGGCGCCGCTGAACCCGGCCACGCGGACGAAGTAGATCAACCGCCCCAGGGCGGCGACCTCGACGCGCGATGTGAGGACGGTGCCGGGCGTCTGGTCGTCGTTGCACGCCACCTCGGTGAGGGCCGTCGCATCGTAGCGGTAGACGGAGAGGACGGTGTCGAAGCCGGAGCCGGCGGTGCTGAACGTGAGGGTGCCGTCCGCGGGCGTGCTGAACCAGTACCACACGGAGTTCGGGGCCGACTGGGCGGCCGTGAGGCAGCTGGGCTTCGGCTCGGGGAAGACCGTCCCCCGGAGGGTGTTGCCGCCGCCGGAGGTGGCGCCGACGGTTGTGCCGGGGTAGACGCTCCCCACCACGAGGGGGACGGCGCGGGTGAGGAAGTCGTTGAGGGGCTGGGCGACGGCGAGCGGGGCGGCCAGCAGGGCGCCGAGGGCGAGGAGGAGGCGGAGGGGGTGCGGCACGGGAGGAGGGGCGAGGCGGAGGGGCGTTACCCCCCCTGCGCCCTCCGCCGTCGGAGGGGGCAACGGCTCCGTCCCACGTCGGCGAGCGGGGAGGCGGGTCTGTCCGGTCTTGCAGGTCGGAGGTATGTTTCAGTGTGTGCCCCCGTCCTTCAGGCAACCCCCGCCCATGCTTTCCCGTCGGCCTCTGCTGACCCCCCTCGTCACCCTCGCGGCCCTCGCCCTGTCGGGGTGCAGCCTGGTGGGGTCGCCGAACTACGACGACCTGGAGCCCGGCACCTTCTCGTTTCGCACCCGGCCGTACAGCTCCCTCGGCGGCGGCGGGTGGGATCAGTATGCCGGCGCTGCTACCTACCACCCCTACACGGAGGACGGCTCCCCGTACGCGGAAGCGGAGGTGTCCCTGATCACCGAGCAGGGAGACGACATCCGCATCGAATCGGACGCGTTCCTGACGGCGGAGGTCGGCGACCGCTTCGCGCCGCAGGCGGCGTTCGGGCCGCCGTTCGGAGGGCCGTTTTATACGTGGGAGAGCGGGGAGGTGGAGATCACGAGCGTGAGCGTGGAGGCGATCGGGGGGCGGTTCCGGTTCCGCATGCGCGACGTCTCCATCGGGGGGCCCTTCAGCC
>Ga0193752_1003463_pt1 | contig 10868 bp, 8 predicted proteins | sample H1c1metaG_FD_144924 | JGI IMG/M metagenome (GOLD analysis project Ga0193752, IMG submission 144924) | Soil microbial communities from a riparian zone of the East river system, Colorado, United States - H1c1 | ecosystem: Environmental > Terrestrial > Soil > Riparian zone | place: USA: East River...
GTTTGCCGATCTTGAATCCTATTCGTCTTTCAAGTTCTTCCCGAAACCAATCAACACCCACTTTGTCAATAGTATATTTAACACGTGCAAGTTTACGGTCGCTGCGATTACCATAATCGCGCTGAATAGTCAGCACCTCATAAATCGCCTTCATAGCCTTATCTCCAGCTTCAACAAAGCCAAGAACAGTTCCCAGGCGCGCATAGGTATCGGCGTTACCATGTGTGGTGGAAAGGCCACCACCTACGGCAATATTGAACCCTTTGAGTTTATTATCTTTAATAATGGCAATCAATCCAAGGTCATTGGCAAGCACATCGACATCATTGTTCGGTGGGATACCAAGACCGATCTTGAACTTGCGGGGCAGGTACCTGTCCTGATACAATGGATCCTCTTCTTCTTTTTTATCCACGATCTTGTCATCATCAAGCCATATCTCGTAATATGCCCGGGTTTTGGGCTTCAACATTTCACTGATCTTGCCGGCATAAGCAAAAACCTGCTCATGAATAGCAGACTGTTTGGGATGCGAAGTGCAGGCAACATTTCTGTTAACATCACCACAGGTGGCAATGGAATCAAGTTTAGCCGCATTAAAAGCCTGGATAGTCGGGCGAATTTTTGATTTGATAAGACCGTGTAACTGGAGGGTTTGCCTGGTTGTGATTTTGATCACTCCGGTTGTATTTTCGCCTGCAATATTATGTATCGCTATCCATTGTTCGGGCGTTAAAAAACCTCCCGGCAAACGCAACCGGATCATAAAAGAATATAAACGATCCAGTTTTTTTGCTGCTCGTTCATCTCTTCTGTCCCGGTCGTCCTGCTGATACATGCCATGAAACTTAATCAGGGCAGTGTCATCTTCACTTATCGCACCACTGATCTCATTTTCCAGGCTTTTTTCAATTGTTCCTCTTAAACCATCGCTGGCTTTTTTTATTCGCTCAGTTGAAGATTCATTATTATCAGACATAAAATCCTTTGGTTAATTCGGTTAGTTAGCATCAATATGAACAAATACAGATCATACAGAGGCTATAAATCATTAAACATCTTTCAGGTAACGGATCATTAAAGATCTCCAGTTAAAAATCAATAAACATCTTTCAGGTAACGACCCTGTTCTTTAAGTGTCATCAGGTATTGTTTCGCCTGCTCTTCAGTCTTACGGCCAAACTCAATGATGATCCTGATCATAGTATCTTCCACATCATAGCTCATGGGTTCCTTCTTGCCACATATATATATATAAGTACCGGACTCAAGCCATTCGAAAAATTCTGCACCATGTCTTTGCATCTTGTGCTGCACGTAAATTTTTTGCTGCTGATCCCTGGAGAAAGCAACGTTCAGTTTTGTGAGTACTCCTGTTTCTACCCAGTTCTGTAACTCGGTCTGATATAAGAAATCCGAACCAAATTTTTGTTCTCCAAAGAATAGCCAGTTACGACCACTTGCTCCGGTGGCGTCACGTTCTGCAAGGAAAGATCTGAATGGAGCGACGCCCGTGCCAGGTCCGATCATGATCACATCCTTATCTTCTGCAGGTAAACGGAATTCACTGTTTTTGTGAACATAAAATTCTACTTCAGAATCAACCGGTAGTAGTGACAGATAATCCGAACACAAACCGTATTTTATTTCTTCGTTGACAGTAAAGAAATCTTTAGCTACTGTTAGATGTACTTCTCCACTGTGTGCTTCGGGCGAAGAAGAAATAGAATATAGCCTTGGTGTAATGGGTTCAAGAATACCGATCACCTCTTCAAATTGCTGACTATCCTGAACAGGATAAATTTTCAGCAGATCGAGCAAACCGATCTTGGTTTCTGGTATGTCCTGTTTCACGATACCGGAATATTGCTTCACTACGCGTTCTGGCAGGTATGCTATGTTTAACTTTTTTTGCAGGAGATTAAAAACGCTGTGATTACCCGTCCGGTGTTCGATATTTTTCTCACGATCAATACCCGTCAGCGAAACGATCGCTTCCGCAACCGGCAAATGATTAAAAGGTAATATACCTATAGAATCACCTGGTTTATAGTCCAGTCCTTCTGCGGAAATTTCAATATGATAAGTTTCTTTTGCAGAATCGCGATCATTCAGATTGATATTTGTTAAAACCGTGCCGTTATAAAGCTTCTTACCTGAAGATTTTTTTGCAGGCGACAGTGTGTTGACAGAAACCGATGGCGCCTGTTGAGATGAACCATTTCCAGATGACAGTTTATTGAGTACATTATCGAACCAGGTATCTGCTTCCTCTTCATAGTCAACATCGCAACGTTGCAAATCGATGATTCTTTCACCGCCAAGCCTGTCAAGTTGCGTATCAACATCCTCGCCCGCCTTGCAGTATAAAGGATAAGAAGTATCGCCAAGCGCAAGTACCGCGTATTTCAATTTATCAAGCTTGAAACCATTCTGATGAATATGGTCATAGAATTTTTTAGCAGCTGCAGGTGGTTCACCTTCTCCCTGCGTGCTGATAACTGTGAGAAAAAACTCCTCTTTAGGCAGATCATTAAGTCTGTATTGGTCGAGGCTTACCAGCTTAGCATTGATGCCAGCTTTCTTTGCTTTGCCGGCGAAGTCAAGCGCCAGCCTTTTTGAATTGCCGGTTTCTGTACCGTAAGCAATGGTTAGCTTTCCGGAGGGTCCTTTACCACTACTGACGGGAGCAGGTACAGCTCCCTCATCCTGTGAGATCAGCCCGGAGATATATCCGTTGATCCAGATCAGCTCTTCCTTGCTGGCCAGTTTAACCAGTTGCAATAAAGTTTGTAATTTAGGCCCTGCCAACATATTGTTTTTCTTTTTCCTTGTTATTATCTGTTAATACTGTTGAAAGTTTTGCTATCGGATTAAAATAATGTTCCGGTTGCGCGTTGTTTGATCTCCAGGCAAAAGACTCATTCAGATTTACAACTTTACCTATAATGATCAATGACGGAGAAACAAACTTCTGAGCAAATTTTTCATCTGCTGTGTATATGTCTGATACAAATACCTGCTGCATGGGTGTAGTTGCCTGAGCAATCAATGCGATCTTTTTGGAAGCATCTATATTGTGCGCTCTCAGTTTATGAATAATGTTGAGAACCGCTTCGCCAGACATATAAAATACAATGGTATCGTCAGTAGCAGCCAGATCTTTCCAATAGGCCTCATTCAAAACATCTGACTTGTAATAAGTGAGAAAACGAACTGCCGTTGCATGATCCCTTGCAGTAAGTGGAATTCCGGCATAGGCGGCTGCACCGGAGGCCGCTGTTATGCCGGGGATAATTTCGTAGTTGATTCCATGGGTGGTCAGTGCCTGTAACTCATCAAGTATATTCGAGAAAAATGACACGTCGCCACCTTTTAGCCGCACAACCAGTTTCCCCTGGCTTGCATATTCAATCAGCAAGGAATTTATTGCCGGTTGCTTTGTAGAAGTTCCCCGTCCGCATTGTTTACCCACGTAAATAATCTCAGCCCGTGAGTTTGCATGAGAACGCAAAATCTCAGGACTTACAAGACGGTCCGTAAGGATCACATCAGCAAGCTGCAGATACCTGGCTGCCTTAAGTGTAAGTAATTCCGGGTCGCCGGGGCCCGCTCCGGCAAGAATTACTTTTCCCTTCTGTATTTGACGCTCACTCATTGAATTTTTCTTTATAATACCGGCCTACATTATTAACTTATTGTTTTATATACTTATTGCGTTATGACGCTTACATTTAAATGAAATGATCGATTGGTTCATCAAATGAAAACTGGTTTCTTTCCGCAATATCGCTCCGATGAAAAACTACAGACGATTCCGGAACACTGTAAGTCAGCCAGACATTACCTCCGATGATACTATTTTTCCCAACATTGGTTTCACCACCAAGTATGGTGGCACCGGAATAAATGATCACATCATCTTCAATACTCGGGTGTCTTTTTTTGCCGGAAGTTTCTTTCGGGCTGTTCAATGCGCCGAGTGTAACTCCCTGGTATATTTTCACATTTTTTCCAATCACAGTTGTTTCACCAATTACAATACCGGTACCATGATCTATAAAAAAAGACTGACCTATTATTGCTCCCGGGTGAATATCAACTCCTGTCCTGCTATGCGCATATTCGGTAAAAAATCTTGGCAAAATCTTTAGGCCGGATTTCCAAAGCACATTTGACAACCGGTATACAGTTATCGCATAAAAACCGGGATAGGCCATGATCACCTCTTCCAGTGAATCGGCAGCCGGATCGTAAGTCTTTATAGCGGCAGCATCCAACAATAGTTCATCATAGATGACCGGCAATTGTTGAAAAAACTGATCAGTTATAGCCTGAACTTTATTTCCGTCTTTAACCATTTCATATATCAAACTTGAAAGATGACTCTTTAAGGATTCAAACTCCTTATCAAGATCCTGCTGTTGCAATCTTGGATTCCCCGGTAAAAATAAAAAGGCAAAAAGATCATTGATGAATTTCTCTGAAAGCTCCTTATCAGGAAATGCCGCAAATGATTTTTGCTTTTGCGTGTATAGTTTCTGAAGAAAATTGTCTGCCGCCATGTTTTGAAAATTGAGACATTATTAAATACTGGTCAGTTCCAGTTACTTTTGCTGTACCTGTTTATTATCAGTTATCAGTTAATCATACACGCACCTACTGTTACATTACTTGTTTCATCTATCAGTATTGCGCCACCATGGACCCTTAGATTTTTATAAGAGTCAAATGCAACCGGCGAAGCAGTCCTGATTTTTGCACTGATCACATCATTCAATTCTGCCTGGCTGATTTCCGTGTTTCTTTCCAGCGTATTTACGTTGAGCCTGTAATTAATTTCCTTTACTACTGCCCGCACTACCCTGCTGTTAATTTGCAGCAGATATTTATTTCCCGGTATAAGCGGTTTATTATCCATCCAACATAAAAACACATCGAGATCCTGGGACACTTCAGGATTGGATCCCACTCCTACAATTACATCTCCGCGACTGATATCAATATCATCTTCAAGATGCAGGATCACGCTTTGGGGCGCGAATGCTTCTTCCACTTCAATACCACCTACCTCAATGGCACTTATCTTGGAGCTTAGTCCGGATGGCTCAATGCTGACCACATCACCCTTACGATAAATACCACTTACAATTTTACCGGCATAGCCACGATAATCATGCAGATGATCTACCTGTGGCCTGATTACATATTGTACCGGGAACCGCGGATGTACAAGATCCACATCATCTTCAAGTTTGATGTTTTCGAGAACGTGCAACAGTGACTGGCCTTCATACCAGTCCATGTTTTTGGAACGGTCAACAATATTATCGCCATCCAGGGCACTGATAGGTAAATAAGTGATGTCCTCGAGCCCTAAAGATTTTGCAACCTTTGCATAATCAATTGTGATATTATTATAGACATCTTCTGAGTATTGTACCAGGTCCATTTTATTTATTGCAACCACGATATGTGGTATATTCAATAATGAAGCAATGATTGAATGGCGGCGAGTCTGTTCAACAACGCCATTCCTTGCATCAACCAGTATAATTGCCAGATCTGAGTTAGACGCACCGGTAACCATATTACGTGTGTATTGAATATGTCCTGGGGCATCAGCTATGATGAACTTACGCTTTGGGGTTGAGAAATATTTGTAAGCTACATCAATGGTTATCCCCTGTTCTCTTTCTGCGCGCAAACCATCAGTAAGCAATGCGAGATCGATCTCACCTTCCTGGCGGTTCTTGGTTTGTTTACCGATAGCTTCCAGCTGATCAATGAGGATTGATTTGCTATCAAACAATAATCTGCCAATCAATGTACTTTTTCCATCATCGACACTTCCGGCTGTAATAAATCTCAATAAATCCATACGATATTTTTAATTGATCGTTGTTAGTGTTGCATTTTCTAAAAATATCCGTTTTTCTTTCTGTCTTCCATGGCTGCTTCCGATACGCGGTCATCAATGCGTGTTTCACCACGTTCACTTGTTTTCGTCGCGATGATCTCTGTTATGATATCATCGATATTCGAAGCAGAAGATTCTACAGCAGCTGTACACGTCATATCACCGACTGTGCGGTATCTTACCTTTCTTGTTGATAGTTTATCTGTCGGTTCAAGAGTTATGAATTCAGACACTGCTACAAGCTGGCCCTCATGCTCAAGTACTTCCCGATCGTGGGAGAAGTAAATAGAAGGCAATTCAATTTTTTCCCGACGTATATAATTCCAGATATCAAGTTCAGTCCAATTGCTTATCGGGAAGACCCTTACATTTTCGCCTTTATGTATACGACCATTATATATATTCCATAATTCCGGCCTTTGCAATTTTGGATTCCATTGTCCGAATTCATCACGCACCGAAAATATTCTTTCTTTTGCCCGTGCTTTTTCTTCATCACGGCGTGCCCCTCCGATGCAGGCATCGAATTTGAACTCATCAATAACATCCAAAAGTGTATAAGTCTGCAAAGCATTCCGGCTAGCAAACTTTCCTTTAGGCTCTGTAAGATGTTTTGCCTTGATAGTATCTTCCACCTTACGTACAACAAGTTTCTCACCAATTTCAGAAACGAGCTTATCGCGAAAATCAAGTGCTTCGGGAAAATTATGACCCGTATCGATATGCACTAAAGGGAACGGAAATTTACCGGGTCTGAAAGCTTTCAATGCCAGGTGTACAAGGGTAATTGAATCCTTACCCCCCGAAAATAACAACGCTGGTTTTTCAAATTGACCAGCAACTTCACGCATGACGTGAATCGCTTCCGACTCAAGTTGATCAAGATAATCTAATCTGTAATTATTCATATTCTCTTATGTAATACCTGTTGAAAATTTTGTAAGATACTTGCTTGTTGAAATTTAACATGATCAATTCTTTGCGCTTACATCGTGCAAGCCGCATTCTTTTTTAGTACTGTCTTCCCACCACCATCTTCCGGCCCTGAAATCTTCGCCTGGTCGCACTGCCCTTGTACAAGGCGCGCAGCCTATACTGATAAAGCCGCGGTCATGAAGCGGATTATACGGAATATCATTTGCTGAGATATAATCTTTTACTTCCTGTGTGTTCCAGTGTAATAAGGGATGAAACTTTAAAACCTGGTTGCCTTCATCCCATTCAATCGGTGACAAGTCACTGCGACCGGCTGAATGTTCTGCACGAAGCCCGGTTACCCAGACCTCATTTCCGGCGAGTGCACGTTTCAACGGCTCAACCTTGCGTATATAACAACATGATTTGCGGTTATCAACGGATTCGTAAAAAGAATTTGGACCTTTGTTCTCGATAAAGTCCTGTAACATTTTATGATCAGGATAATAAGCCCTTATAGTTGCATTATATTTTTCTTTTGTATTGCTCCAGACAGAATAGGTTTCAGGAAACAACCTGCCTGTATCTAAAGTAAAAATGCTTATGCCAATATTATTATTCAGAATTTCATGTGAAATCAGCTGATCCTCAAAGCTAAAGCTGGAAGAAAATGTAATTTTCCCTGGAAATTTTGCAGCGAGAAAAGCAAGGGAATCTTTGATGGACAGTCCATCAATCTGGTGGATTAAAGTGTCAATTCGGTCTGTTGTTGTCTGAATCATGTTACTGAAATAAAGATCAGGAAATTATTGGTTGCAATCGTGGGTGATTGGTCAGCATCAACAACAACACATGTTGCCGGATGAGGGCGAAATATTTAAAAGAGGAGTGTTCATAATACCAAACTATTTACTCTACCAGTTGAATAGACAAATATAAGACGCTGCGCGATATAAAAAAAATCCCGGGGCAGATTTTGGAGGCTTTAACATTAAGGAAAATACTAACGAATGTTTGTTTTTGGAGGGGGAGAGGGCAAAAAAAATCCCACAATCACTGTGGGTTTTTCTCAGATAGAATTTTAGTTTGTTTAAAAAGGTACGGTTAGAACGGGTTGGGTTTGGGCCTGGATCGGTTGGTTTCTTAGGATTGGATTGATAAGACAAAGATGTGCTGATTACCGGGTAATCGCAAGGATATTGAGACTTATCCCAGGGGATTAAATTGAAATACCGGAAGTGGGTAAGAAAATTTACTTAGCCCTAATGGCTCCCCTCCTGCGAAGGAGGGGAAGTGCCGAAGGCGCGGGGTGGTTGTTCTTTGGTGATTGCATCCTGATAACCTGCGAAGAGCAAAGAACAACCACCCTCCTCCGCTAAAGCTACGGAGGCCAAAGCCCGCTCGCTACGCTCGCCGCCCGCCTTCGCAGGAGGGCAGCTTTTCATTTCGCAATCACATTTGTGTCATCCGGCAGCTCATCTTCGAGCTTTTTGAGGAAAAAAGCAGCAGTAGTGCCATGAATAATGATCGAAATCAGTATAATAAAGGCAATTAATGACCAGATCTGATCCTGCTGGCCGAAATTAGTCACCGAAAAAGCAAAAGCCACATAGTACACAGAACCCACGCCACGTATTCCGAAAAAGCTGATTATCAGCTTCTCTTTATTATGAAGCCCGGATCCTGCCAGGCTGATGAAACCCGCAACTGGCCTGATTAAAAAAATGAAAATCAGGCCCGCTACCGCCATTTTCCAGGTAAGAAAGCTGAGAATACCCGTTACCAGGCTACCGCCAAATAAAATAAGCATTATGGCAACCAGGATACGTTCAACCTGTTCTGAAAATTCATGAAGCCTTTTGTGAAACTTATGCGTGCGTTCATAATTCCGAATCGTAAGACCGGCCACAAATACTGCGATGAAGCCGTAACCGTGTACCAGTTCGGTAAATCCATATACCAGCAGCGTTGCTGCAACAGATACGAACCCGTCACGGGTATTAAGGAAGTCGGTTTTCTTTGACAACCCAAAGATCAGGAATGTAACGAGTTTACCCAGCAGCATTCCGCTAACTACTGCGACTCCGAAACGGTAAATTATATTTGTGAACGCCCAGTAGCCAAAGTTTACTTCTGTTCCGGTGTTTATGGCGGCCCATGCTATTGCAAGCCATACAAAAGGAAAGGCAATTCCATCATTAAAACCAGCCTCTGCTGTAAGTGAAAACTTCACATTATCAGCATTGTCTTCATTCGGAGCGCCTACCTGCACATCAGTTGCAAGTACCGGGTCAGTGGGTGCAAGTACGGCTCCAATCAGCAATGCGATCACGGGGCTGAAATCAAGAAAAAACACGCACACTCCCATCATTCCGGCTATACATAAAATCATGGTAGCCGATACCAGCCGGAATGGGACATGCCAGGTGCGGAAACTAAATCGCTGATCGATCTTTAAACCAGTACCCATTAAAGATATGATGACTACAAGTTCGGTGAGATGAAGTGTTAACCAGTTATTGTTTTTTGGATCAGGAGCAGGTAAGAAACCGAGTGTGCTGTATAACAGAATTCCAAATAAAAGATATATGACGGAATATGAAACGCGAATTTTTTGAGTTATTGCCGGCATCCATGCCATGCCGAGAATAGCTGCGCCAAGGATGATGAGTATGACAATGTAATGATCCATTGAATATCTTCAAATTACGCATCAATCATTAAACTGTGAAGATTATGTTGTAGCGCGGACATTTTCATTCGCAATGTACAACGGATCTGCCGATCCGTTGATTTTCAAAGCGGTTTGGTATTGCATTTAATTGAACTCTTACAAAGATCGATGAATGTTATTCGAAGGTCTTTCTCAAGAGCGGATCGGGAGATCCACTCCACAAAAAAAAAGCAGATCCGGAGATCCGCTTCACAAGTCTCCGGATCCGGAGATCCGGAGCACATTATACTTTATTCGGCACCACATAACCCTTGCGATAGTCGCGGGTCAGCATGGCATCAGCTTCAGAATCCTTCACAAATTTTTCCGCTTCTCCATTCCAGTTCAGACTTCTGCCGAGGCGATACGAAATATTTGCCAACAAAGGCAGCGCGGAAGAATGGAAGCCTTCGTTAATATCGCAATGCAATGTTTCATCTTTACCTGAGCGTATTGCGTCAATAAAATTTGCATAGTGATCAGTTCCTCCCGGAGGTGCAAGGAAACTTGGATCTGCCGATTTCTTTTCGGCAGTTTTTGAAGATGCAAATGGTTCCTTCTCGGTTTTACGGAAAGCTTTCCAATTGCCGCCATCTATCTCAAGATAGCCATCAGTACCATAAAACATGTTCCCGATACGAATCCCCAGACTGGATTCTTCATTGGTAAAGCGGCCGCGGGTTTCAAATTCAAGCGTCTTTCCATCTTTGTATTTGAACATCGATGTTTGCGTATTCGGTGTTTCCTGTGAACATTCTGTAGGGCTGATACCATATATACCACCCATAGACATCACCGAAACAGGGTGTTCATTTTTGTTCAGACCCCAGCGTGCGACATCGAATTGATGCGGTCCCTGGTTTCCGGTATCGCCGTTGCCCGTAGCCCAATGCCAGTGCCAGTTGTAGTGTACACGTTTTTCATTGTAAGGACGCATCGGTGCCGGACCAAGCCAGCGTTCATAATGTAATGTGGCAGGCGCTTCGCTATCGGGTACAATGCCGAATGAAGCACGGGGTTTATAACATAATCCTCTGGCCATATACACATCACCTATTCCTCCTTCATGTAAAAATTTCATGGCGTCCATTACATTGCTGATGGACCTGTTTTGAAAGCCAACCTGAACACGCACCTTATACTTGCGTGCCGCTTCAATCATTTTTCTTCCTTCAAAAATATTATGACTTGCCGGCTTTTCGACATAAACATGTTTGCCCGCCTGACAGGCGAGTATAGTTCCTAAAGCATGCCAATGATTTGGTACCGCAAATGAAACAGCATGAATATCTTTGTCGGCGAAAACCTTATTCATATCCC
>Ga0193752_1003464_pt1 | contig 10864 bp, 15 predicted proteins | sample H1c1metaG_FD_144924 | JGI IMG/M metagenome (GOLD analysis project Ga0193752, IMG submission 144924) | Soil microbial communities from a riparian zone of the East river system, Colorado, United States - H1c1 | ecosystem: Environmental > Terrestrial > Soil > Riparian zone | place: USA: East River...
TGATAAGATTTGCCCGCGCGATGGCCCTGGCGCGGGCCGGCGATGAAAGCAATTGCTCAAATGAATCGGTGAATATATTGCCGTAGCTGAAGCGGGGCTCATAAGCGTCTGCCTCTGAGTAAACGTCGCCATTGGTATTTACTATGAATAGGCAATCCTCGGCTTCCTTATCGAACCTGTGTACACTGCCGGTGTTCTTTAATGAGGCGATGGCCGCGTCAATATATTCGTTTAAGGGTTCCAGTTTTATGGCGTTTGGTGACTGGAGCCATTCCTCAAACAGTATTTTGAAAACAGTACAGATTTCATCCGAGGAGAGTACATTATTATCATGCTGACCATCAAAGCCCACGAGATCAATTGGCAGGATGCGCCAGGAAATATTGGATTTGCTGAAGAAGCTGAACATCTTCTCGATATGCGGAGCGGTCTTTTTACTGAGTACCGAAATAGCGCCGAAATGAATGCCCTCACGGAACAGCCATTCCATGTTCTGTAAGGTTTTGTCGTCCGTATTCCTGCCCGCTATGTTCACCCGCTCGCCACCGAACAGATCTATTGATACACCGACAGAGGATATCACCTCATCTTTTATCAATTGGATGTGTTCTTCTTTCAGGTTGGTCAGGTTGCTTTGAATAACATTGTAAAAACTGATGCCTGCCTTTTCCAATATCTCTTTTTGCTTCGCATAAAAAGCCCTGAAATATTCAGCCGATAGTAATAGTGGCTCCCCTCCGTGTAAAATGAATTCGCATTCCTTCACATCGTGATCAGCCAGGCCGTTCGCGATATTCTGAAGCATTTTTTCGAGCTCAGGCAATTCCATTTTAGTGCTATCGCCGAGGTAGGGATATTCATAGCAATACTTGCACCTGAGGTTGCACAATTTGGTCAGCTTCACGACAAATTGAACCCGTTGGGCGTGCCACATATGATGGGAGTTTAGGGTACCGGTTTTACAAGGCCTCGAACCATCGAGGGCCTGTTAGCGCTGCTCTATGCCCTTTATGGTTTCAGCATTTATTTTAAAGCCCCCGTCGTCCTGTATGGAAATAATGGCTGTGCTTTCTCCCGGTCTTGAGAATTTAGAAAAGCCGCTACTCTGAGAGTGGTCTGTTGGACCTTTTACAAATATTCCGCGATCCATACCGGGGGTAGCCGGGCCTTTTATTTTTTCCAGGATAACCTTCATAGCGGCAGGACTGATGTTTTTTGTAACTACTGCAGCAGCTTCCACCTTGTTGACCTTCTTGTCCATGTTGATCCGGTTTTGATTGTGAAAAATGAATACCGATTATTTAAGCCATGCTCTGTCAGAATTGAATTGGAACGCACGGCGTTATTATTCCATAAGGTAAAATGAGAATAATTATTCGCATTAAAAAATCCGGTCTTGACTGACAGGACATCCGGACGAAGGTTTTGGCAAGAGCATGGTTCGCGAGGACCTACTGTTCCCCGAAGAACCGCTCCATATCCCGTCTGCCTTTAGCAGTCGCATAGGGTTTCAGGAGATTGGCCAGGAGTCGGATGTAGGCCGGTATCTGCCCTTCCAGACTGCTGCGGTGATGCCCTGAAATAATAGCTTCCGACAGCCAGAAGCGACTGATCAGGTTGAAGCTCCGTGCCAGGGTGCCGAGCTGTTCATCGTCTGTCTTCAGATAACCCGCCATTGCGAGCCCTCGCAGCAGGGATTCATTGGCGGACGATCGTTCTATCCGTACCTCTTTATACGCCAGCGCCACCGCGGCATTGTGCTCCACAAGGTGAACAAAGCTGAGCGGCATGCAGCGGTATTTCACCTGGTTATGATACAATGCCGTAAACAGCACGAGCAAACTTTCCATACTGTGGACTTTCTGCGCAGCGCGGGTCTCCGTATTCAGCGCCCGGTATGCCGTGCCAAGGTGGTACACCAGGTCGTCTTTGGTGGGGAAATAATAAGTGATATTGCCGATACGCGTGTCCATGGATGCAGCCAGCTCACGCATTCCTACATACTCTATACCTTTCTCATTGAACAGCTCCAATGCTTTCTCAGTAATTATTTGCTTAGTGTCTTTCATTATAAAAAAACCGATGAAAAATTTGGTCAATGCCCAATTTTATATATTTTTGGGCATTGACCAAATTTCGCATTGTTTCACCAAACTCAATTCATTATTTTATGGTACACCTTCAAAAAGCGCTGCTTATCGCAGCAAGCATCGCCTTTATCTCCGTCATCGGTGCGGCCATCTATGAGCACCTGTCCATCGTACCCGTCTGGAAGCGCAGTCCGCCACAATCGCTGGCAATGTTCAACGGCCCCTATGCCATCACCCCCGAACGCTTCTGGAAGCTGATCCATCCCGTCTGCCTCCTGCTCACTATTGGCGCGCTGATCGCCTGCTGGCGTACCGGCAGCCGGCCTGCTATCGCGATCCTCCTGGCAGGCTATGCTGTGGTCCTTGGCATTACAGCCATCTACTTCGTACCCGAGCTCCTGAGCATCACCCGGACGCCCTGGAGCGACACGGTCAGCGCCGACCTGACAAGGCGTTCACAAATCTGGGAAATGTGGAGCCTTGTACGCCTTGCTTTTCTGGTGGTCCTGGCGGCGGTGCTGTTAAGCGGATTCTTCCGGCTGGAGCAGCCCTATGCACGCGCTCAGCAGCGCGATGTGCAGCCAGCCCATGCCCGGAGCGCTGCACCGGGTGGCGTATTGCATGAGACGGGCGCTTAGGTTTCTACCGACGCAGAGGCAAGCTCTGCGGAGAGTGTCCGCGATAGAATAGGGCCGTGGACGGCCATGCGCTCGAAGGCTTAATTATTCATGCGCAGATTCACGCCGACTATGAGGGAAGCAGTGTACATATTGGCGCGCTCCAGATAACTAGGCATGTCAACAATACCGCCTGCGCCCTAGGCAAAGAGCTGGAAGCCGCGTGTGATCCGGAAGGCCGCGCCGGTCTGGACATCCAGCCCGTAACCGTTGGCGCCTTGTAAGCGTGCCGAATTCCCCGCTGAGTCGGTCACTTTCGGACCGATAAACCGCAGGTAGGCAGGCGACAATCCTACATAGAAATCCATCCTTCCCTTACCGAAATGCCTTTTCACGAAAGGCGCGATGGCCAATGCCGGCATGTTAAACACGGATTTTAGATGATGGGTCGTTGTGGTGGCATATCCCGTCAGGGGGTTAAAGTCTTCCTCGAAGATATAATCACCCTCGTGCTTAAATGCATAGCGGCGGTATCCGCCGCGGAGCCCGGCTTCCCAGCCTTTTTTCGATAAATAGCTTAAGCCCAGGAAACCAATCCCACTCAGCGGTGAAGACCGCTCAAACTCGGTAGGTCGGCTGCTTTTGGAGTTCCAAAGGCCGCCGCCTCCTGCCATGATATTCCATGACTGCGCAGATACTAGGCAGGGTATGCAACAAAGTAAACACAGGAAAAGGCGCTTCATGAGGAGGGTTAACGTGATGTCAAATATAGAGGCTTGTTGGGAGGCATTGGTCCAGCTCGAGGTCCTTCTGAATCTGAAATAATCGCCCGTCAATAGAGAGAAATACCCTCCTATTCATCCGCTCGCCCAAACCCATTATCCTTCGGAAACAAAGCAGCATAGGAGATGCGATGATTTATTTAAAATAAACCTGTGTTTTATCTATGGTAACTATACCCATTTACACGCAGCCCGCTATAAACCTTCCTTTAGGTAAGCGCTAATTTGGACACTATCCCCTGGGCCAGACACCCATATTTTCGGCATGCTTATAAGTATTTTCCCATCACTGTCGTAACTCACGGTTAGCTTAGGATTTGCCCGTTCTTCAGCAGTTGAATATAATCTGATGCCATTCGCCGATTTATGCATGAATGAGACCATAACATAGGTCGAATCTGTGCCACCTGAGTAGTTTGACACCTGATAAACACCCGCCGGTTTTGAAGCATTTAGAAAAGAAAAGCTTATCCCCATACCAGTTGAATCCTCCCAATGCAAGCTTTGGCTAAACTCAGTAGCGCTGTAAATATCGTCCCCAAAAGTGAAAGTGTTTAATTGCAATTCAGGCTCAACAGTTTCCGTCTTTTTACATGAAGCAATACATAAGCAAAGCAGTGTTGCAATTAGCAGGTTTCTCATAACATTTTCAGGAGATGGCAAGATATATCTAAATACGTGGATAACTATTCTTAGATGGTCGAATAAGAAATAAAAGCACCCGACCAGGTGCTTCGTTCGTTTATATGCGTCGCGTGTAAATGGGTATGGTTACCTTATTTATTTGCTTTATTTACTGGCGCTTCCTAACGTATCTATCCAATTGTACGTCAATAGCACAAACCACATTGTCCATCTTAAAAGCAAAACATGAAACGCATTTTACACCTCTCCCTTTCCCTCGCACTGCTCTTGGTTAGCGCGCAATCTTCTGTCAGGGCTGCCACCTTCTCCGGAACCATTTTTACGACCGGTGGCGTGTATGGAGGCGCCATTGTGCCTGCTGCCGGGGCAACAGTTTGGATATATCCCGGGACCAGTGGCATGAGCTACGTATCTACCACGACCAACAGCGTAGGTAATTATTCCATTACCATTCCTGCGAGCTGGCCTACCAGTGGCCTGATCAGCTTCAGGGACAGCGCAGCATCCGGGGGTTGCTTCGGCAAGCACGCACAGAAATCTTATTCCGGAGCCAGTATTTTCCATAGTGACACGCTTTGCAATTACACCTGGTACACGATCGGGGGTAAAGTAACCCTGCAGAGTGGAGCCCCGGCTGCGAATGCCAAAGTCTGGTATATCACAGAGGAACTGGATTCCGTAGGCGGGGTGGTCGCTACGGTGCTTAAGGCAAATGATTCAGCCATTACCAATGCTTCCGGTGACTACTTAATTGCCAAGCTTGGATACTGGATTTTAAACAATCAGCGGGTTAAAGCCGCCCTCCAGCCTGCCGATCCAAATTATGCCAATTACCTGCCAACGTATCACGATTCAGCACTGGTGTGGAGTGGGGCCACTACATTCGGCCCCTCTGCCTGGACGGGCAATGTGCGCAACCTGAATATATCCCTGCGTGGAGGTACCAATCCGGGTGGTCTTGGCTTCATAGGCGGTGATGTATTGCTGGGCGCGAATAAGTCCACAGCAGTAGGCGATCCCCTTTCCAGCCGTGTCGTTCTGCTCACGACTGCTGCCGGGCAGGCTGTAGCCTATGCCCACTCCGACGTAACCGGCCATTTCGGCTTCCCCAATCTTCCATATGGTACCTACAAGTTATTTGGTGATGCCTGGGGAAAAACGAACCCGGCGCTTACGGTGACAATTTCGCCCACTAGTCCCTCGCTTATGAATGTTGTGTTTGAAGAAAACAACACCACATTTAAAGGACATCTCAATGCGCTGGGCGTAATTACTAACGGACCTTTAGACGCCATCAGCGTGTATCCTTCTCCAATGGAGGCCTACGTTGAGATAAATGCCCTAATGGGCATCGCCGGTGAAAAAACTGCAACCCTGCACGACATTACAGGTGCGACCGTGTCCACTACTAAAATCAGCGCAGGCTCCAATTCGGCCCGTATTATGACCAATACGCTGGCCAGCGGCATCTATATGCTGGAACTGCAAACTTCGGAAGGCGCCAGTCAGTACAGGTTGCTGAAAAAATAGTTCTTAGCATTCCGGTCTAAAGAGGCTGTCCCGAAAGGGGCAGCCTCTTTTCTTTGGGCTCAAATCCTCCGAGCTAAAAATGCCGCTTCCCTCTAGGGAACGCGGGACAGTGCCCGCGGCTAGTCCGGATTATTCTTTACTCATTATTCTTTTCCGGTGCTGGGTACCCCAAGATGCCATTTCCTTTATGATAGGCTGGAGGGTTTCGCCATACTCCGTTAGCTCATAAACAACGGTGACAGGTCTTGTGTCATGGACGGTTCTCAAAACAAGCTCATTCATCTCGAGCTCCTGCAACTCTTTGGAGAGCATCTTGGCCCCAATGCCGTCTATCTCCCGCTGTAGCTCCATGAAGCGCCTCCTACCAAAGCTTAAAGCGCCGATGATGGCGATTTTCCATTTACCATTCACGATATCCAGCGTATCCTGAATGGATTGAAGATGGCTGCGGCATTCCGGCTGCTTTGAATTATGTGCTAGTGTCGGGCTTGCTTCTGATATCATGACGAAGGATGTGCTTTACTACAGGAAACCACTTTCCAGCAGGAAAGCACTATCAAAAGTAAACTACCAGTGCGGAAATTTGCTCCTCAAACTTCAAACAAATGAAAAAGGTAAAAATCACCTATTGGATTACGACCGGGCTTGTTTCCCTGATGATGCTGATGTCTGCATACAGCTATCTTACTGCTGATGCTTTAAAAGCTGCGTTTATGCATCTTGGGTATCCTGATTATTTCCGCGTAGAATTGGCGGTAGCCAAGCTGCTGGGGGTTATTGTACTGCTGGTCCCTGCCGTACCGGCCCGGATAAAGGAATGGGCCTATTTTGGTTTCGGGATCACTTTCGTGTCCGCGTATATCGCGCACGTTGCGGCAGGGGATCCGGTGGGTAACAGCATTATGCCTCTTGTGACACTTGCTGTTTTAACGGTGTCCTACTTTACTTATCATCGGTTGCAGGCCGCAGGCACGACAGCCGTTGCGCGAAACTGACGACGTATACGAAGTGATGCAAGCCTAGAAGTAATAGTTAACAGAAAAGCTCATCCGGAAATCGAAGAGGGAACGGGTATTATTCAGCTTGGTTTCAGAATGTTGTTCCGTAACGATATTATTATCAAATCGCCTTATATCCTGCGTCAAAGTGCCATTCACCCTTGAATAAATAAAACCTAAGCCTATTTGTGGGCCGAAGTAGAAGTTCCTGTAAATCTTACGTTGAATACCCCCATTGGCAAGTAAACCTATACGCAACTCGTTGGGGCTGGTGCCCTTGTAATCAAACACGAAATAAGCTGTATCCACTGCTTTAAAGCCGTACTCGAAATGATCGTCGTAGGCGATGTCCGTGATATAATTTACCGGCAGGGTAACGGAGCCGGTAAACCGGTAGTTCTTCCATTGAAACATTTCAAAAATGACCGGGCAGAAATAATATTCCTTCAGACTACTTGTCGACCGTATTTGTGCAATCTCACTCCTGGAAATATGCCCGTCGCCGTCACTCTCAATTTCCAGGTTTTGAAAACCAAGCTCTAAGCCCACACCCCAATTATCCTTCAGGATTCTGTAATACCCTACAGAAGGAAGCATTTGCAAGCCTTTTCCGGAATAATGGGCCAGGGTATCGTCGATGGTTTCGCTGATATTCCATTTATAGTAATTATTGATAGTTACACTCACCCAGTTTTTTTGGGCAAGGCAACAAATGGACAACAGTAACAGGCCGGAACTCAGGATGGCTCTTTTCATGATTTATTACAACGCAGATTTATAGGAGTAAAAACTGCTGTAAAATATGAACAAAAACCACAGGCGGCACCAGCTAAGAGACACCAAAATGTGCTACAGGACTATGAAGACGCTGCAAAGGACAATTTACCAAACAAAGGCCCCCGCCAAGCCGACACCTTAATTGTCGACTCGGCAGGATACCAGCTAAACCGTCGCATTACTCAGTCCGCCCCATATACCAAAGACCTTTAGCAGCCATATAATAAGGCAGATCACGACCACGATATTCAGGATGTTTTTGATCTTGCCGTCCATCGGGATGTAGCGATTGATCAGGTACAGCAAGACACCAACCACGATAAGAACAAGGACAATAGTAAGGATAGGCATGGCCGTTTATTTTGATTTACTTCTTGTCATGCAAAACCGCGCCGCGAAAAAGGGCCCAGGAAAGCCCGGGAGATGAAAAGTCAGGGCTACCAGGTCTGGCCGCTGCGTGTACTCGCTCACCAGCCTGCTCTCCCAACCTATGGCGAACTAGTTCGACCCCGCCATAACATCAATTCAGCCCTTGAAACTACGCAGCGCCTCATCCTCTCCTGCATAGATTTCGGGCATAGATGCGCTTCGGGCAGCCTTCAGCATTTGTTGGACGTTGTCCGGAACGTTTACCAGCTTAAGGTTTCCACCGGCAGCAGCCGCATGGCCGACTATTACTTCGGACGCGCCGCTTGCATCAATGGCCACCGTGCTTCCGAAGTTGAGCAGGATCTTTTTCTTACCTGCATTGATAAGATTACTTATTGCGCTGCGCACGGGAGGGCTTGTTTCCCCGATTGTAATCTTTCCCTGCAGATCAAGGATGGCTACATCGCCCGTCTGGCGTTCCCGGATATTGAGCTCTGCCATGTTTTTTTATTTATAGATGAGAAGATGCTTGCCTGGGACCCATAAATCGAAACAAATTATAAATTATACACTCATTACTATTAGTCGGCAACAGTGATAAGACTGTAGCTATTCCGCGAAGCATGAAATAGCCGAACATGCGGAAGACGCCATCGGGCAAGAGGATATTTGATTCGTGGGAAGAGGAACTAACCTAAATCGCTCCTGAATAGTCTTTCCGCAGCAAGCCATACACCAATGAATCGACCATAATATCCTCTTTGCAATGATGTTCATGAAGCCAGCCTTCCTGCTGAAAGCCCATGCGCTCCACCAGTTTTATGGAGGGGATATTTTCGGGATGAATGAATGCTTCTATCCTGTTGAGCGCCATTTCTTCAAAGCCGAAAGCGATGATTGGTTGAATAGCCTCGCTCATATAGCCATTGCCCTTGTACTGTTCGGCCGCCATAGCATACCCTACTTCCGAGCGCCTGTGCATCGGGTACCAGCTGTGAAAAGCACAACTCGCGATCACTGTATTCAGCATCCGCTCTTTCAAATGAAAGAACACCAGCGCTGTCCGGTAAGTCGTCAAACCGCCATGCACTTTGTCTTTCTGCGTCTGCAGCTCGGCATCCGTGGCTATCCCGAAGTACGCTTTTAGCTCCTCGTCGCTTTGAGTCCGGAACGCCTGGACATATGACTGCTCCGTATCTATACGAATGGATAACCGGGCGGTTTCAAGGGTTTTTACCGCTGGCTCAAAAGGCGGGTCTGAAGGCAGCATAAAGTGGATATAGTTAATGCAAGTGGGGCATAAATCTCGGTCAAATCCTGCTGTCTTGCTCTGCTTGATGTATCCCGGCTATTGTTTGCATGAACACAATTGTCCCGGCAAATCAGCCAGCTATAGTCTGCATAAACGCGCCGGCGGCAAGTACTCCCCCGTTCCACATACCTCAACTGAGTGATATTGCACGCCCGGGCAAAACTGCATTCGAAGTGATATTTCTACAAGTTCTAACGCCCCGGTACTTGTGTACGAACCGCAATGTTCGTGTATCGGCATTCGGTTCGTGTCCCACGCACAGGATCATGCGAAACAGACTAAGTTTATGGCCATGCATTTTTTATCCGGACTCCTACTAACGCCGCTGATCACCTTTGCAATCTTGCCTGCTGCGGCACAAACCGAAATCCCGAGTGCGCATATGGCGATGGTCCCCCAAGGCCAATTCGGGTACATCGACTCCCTGTACACTTACGCCTACATCCGGCACCGGATCCTTAAAAGCTTTGAACGATTTTCCATACCGGCAAGGGTCAGGCAGAAGCTGAGCGCGACCGCAGCTGTCGCGGAAGGATTAGCCGCGCGCGCGAAGGATCATGAGCTTGGAGACTACCAATACCTCATCGACTGGGTCGGGCATCCGGAATGGGACGAGGATGAAGCCATGAGGCGTGGACAGGCTGGTGCCGCAAGGGGCGACGAACAAGTGGGTTGTTGCCTGAGCGACTCGACTGGCTATGCGGCCTTTCAACAGCAGATCACGGATTGGAGAATAAAGGCCTATGCCCATGAGCAAAAGGGGGAGCTGCAACAGGTCATGCGATATCGGGACTCTGTGGTCCGGAACACGACCTTTCTGTCCAATGACCTGATACTGGCCAAGAGGCTGGCCGTGAAAGTCAAAGACACCGGCTGGTACCTGCGATTTTTTATCGCTGAGCAGTACCGGTCATTTTCAGACCAGGCTAAAGCGGACCTTGTCTGGCCCCTCGCAACTACTGCTGAAGCCAGGACTTTTGTCAAAGCATCCCTGGCCCGGGTAGACATGACTCAAAAGCCCCCGCGGCAGGAGCCGGTAGCGCTGCGGCTGTTGGTGAACAGATTTGAAACACTGCATGATCTGGCCAGTAAAAGCATCCTGGCTGCCTACCGTGGTGCCGGGGTCTTACTGCATAATAAGAATAAGCTGCGCGGGCTGTATTGCTTTTTAGTAACTGAAAGCTATACGACGGTACCCCTCGCCTTTTGCCAGTACGCCTCAGGGGATGAACGCATTCCGCCAGCCATCGGATGGTCTTTGGGCTATTTCAGCCTGCACCTGATCCAGCTGAATAGCTTCGGTCGCCATTACCCCCCCGAATTGTTTGAAAGCTATTTCACTTTTTTGAGGTGCCTGGCGTACAACAGGAATTACGACATGGAATCTTACGCCGACTACTATGATAGTTACCTCACGGCCGTCATGCACCGCGAGACCATGTTCGGGTCGGTCTTCCGGGCAAAGGGGTTCGGCAGCCAGACCTATAAGGAAAGTCCGGAGGCTGTGGCAAACAGGCGGCTGTATCATCTGCTTCCGATATCCATTATCAGGGGGGAATAAGCCAGACCCGATAGACGCTTTTCGAAGCAATTATTACATTTGGTAAAACTTTTCACTATGCGTCTTTGTCCCATACTTTGCGCAATTCCGCTGGCACTGCTTACCCAGCCTGCAATGGCCCAATGCGGTATCGGTAAAGCCCTGGAGAAAACGGAGTGGAGCATCGGCTACAATGCCGGTATT
>Ga0193752_1003466_pt1 | contig 10858 bp, 7 predicted proteins | sample H1c1metaG_FD_144924 | JGI IMG/M metagenome (GOLD analysis project Ga0193752, IMG submission 144924) | Soil microbial communities from a riparian zone of the East river system, Colorado, United States - H1c1 | ecosystem: Environmental > Terrestrial > Soil > Riparian zone | place: USA: East River...
CCTCGAGGGTGCGCTGCAGGAACAACTCGACCAGTTGGCGCTTTTTCTCCGTCGGGGAACCGGAGTCGCGAGCTTCATTCATTGCACGTGCACGATATCCGCCCGGTGTGTCAGCCGTAAGGAGGGTCGGCGGGGCATGGCCGTAGTTTGATTCCCACAAGCGAACTCACCGGGCTGCACCGTGTAATCGCCGGGGCAAGTTTTCACCAACACCGTATCCAATCGCCGACGGTTGTTAGCCGGCGCGGCGCAACAATTGGGTTTAGTCCAGGAACACGACCGCCATCGGTTTGACCAATGCGACCGGCTCGCCTTGCGGCGCAAGTTCGCCCGACTTCGCATCGACGTTGAATACCGCGACGTTCGCGCCTTCCTGGTTGCTCACGATCAGCCACTTGTTGGTGGGATCGAGCGTGAAATAGCGCGGCACCTTGCCGCGCGAAGGCGTGCGCTGCTTGAGGGTCAATTCGCCGCTCTGCGCGTCGATGGCGTACACCACGATGCTGTCTTCGCCGCGATTCGATGCGTAGAGGAACTTGCCGTCCGCGCGCACGGCGATTTCCGCCGCGGTGGACGGCTCGGTGAATCCGGGCGCCAGCGTCTTTACCGACTGGAACTGGGTCAAGGTGCCTTTCTTTCCGTCCCAGCCGAACGCCATGACTTCATTGGCGATCTCGGCGATCGAATACACCCATTTGCCATTCGGGTGGAATGCGAGGTGCCGCGGACCCTGGCCTCCAACTACCTTCGTCGCCGGCGGGTCGTTAGGCGTGAGCTTGCCGGTCGCGGCGTCGAACTTGTAGATGACGATCTGGTCGGTGCCGAGATCGGCGACCAGGCCGAATTTGTTGGAGGGGTCGGTGCGGAACCAGTGTGCGTAGGGCTTGGTCTGGCGCTGCGGATGCACGCTCGAGCCCTCGTGCTGCACGAACGCGGTTTGCTGATCGAGCGAACCGTCTTTCGCGAGGGAGTAGATTTCCACGTAGCCGCCGCCGTAGTTCGCATCGAGCACGTAGCGCCCGCTCTGGTCGACGCTCACGTAGCTCGGCCCGCGGCCTTTCGATTCCTTGTAGTTGAGCAATTTCAGCGCGGCGGTCTTCTTGTCGACCGCGAAGGCGCTCACGCCGCCCGGCGTGCCCGTGTTGCACATGTAGAGATGTTTGTGGTCCGGCGACAACGTGAAATGCGCCGGATCGCGCGTTTCGATGACCATGCGCGGCGCCGACAGCACGCCGGTGGCCGAGTCGAACTCGGCGACGGTGATTCCCATTTTCGCGGGATCCTGGGTGGCGATGTAGAGCAGCGAGGTCTTGGCCATGGCGGTTGTCGTGTTGGCGATGAGAAGGGTGAGCAGGATCAGGCGGAAGGTCGATCGACGCGGCGCAGTTTTCATTGTGTCATTCCGTGATGATGGCGAACCGCCGGAGCCTCGAGCGGGGCCGCAAGCATGCCACAACCGCCGCGCTTTTCGGCCGCGGCCATACTTTGGCCTTCCGGAGAAAGGGGTCCATTTCAAAACGAGGCGAAGATGCCCAACACACGCGAGACCTGGACCGGGCCGATCGGCAAACTACTCGCCGATCCCGCAATGCGCGCGGTGCAGAAGGAATTCGAGCTTTCCGCGAACGGCCCGCGCCTCGCGTGGGGCGCCGGCAGCGGGAACGTGCCGAAGGCGGGGGTCGTCATCTTTTTCCGCGCGGCTGGGCCCGGTGGCAAACAGGTCACGGACATCGAGTTTCGGGCGAACGGCTTCGAGGGTTTCGGGCCCTGCGGCGGCGGCCTGCCGAAAAATCTCGCGTGGACGGATTTCTGCGCGGCCACCACCGCGAAGATCGGCGGGCGCAGATCACCGGTCTGATTTTCCTACAGGACGGCGCGACGTCCGGTCCATCGCCTGATCGGGCGAGGCCGTCACTCCGGCGCAGCCCGGAACGTCCGCGGCCACTCCTCTATATAATCTGCCGCATTGCAGGATGGCGGCGAGGAGCCGAAAACCATGAAAAAGATTTACGCCGGCATTCTCGGCGCCGCTTTGATCGTCCCCGCTCTCGCCGTGGCACAGAAGCCGCCGACCGCCGCCGAAGCGGTGGCCGGGTCGGCCGTCATTCCGCGTTCCGCGTTGTTCGGCAACCCCGAAAAAACGCAGGCCCGACTTTCCCCCGACGGCAAATACCTCTCGTACATCGCGCCGCGCGACGGCGTGCTCAACGTGTGGCTCGCGCCGCGCACCGATCCCGACAACGCCAGGCCCATCACCAACGATCAGAAGCGCGGTATCCGCCAGCACTTCTGGGCCTACGACAACAAACACGTGTTGTTCGTGCAGGACGAAGGCGGCGACGAGAACTTCCACCTGTACGCGGTGGATGTCGTCAGCGGCGCGCAGAAAGATCTCACGCCCTACAAGGGCATCCAGGCGCAGGTCGTCGGCCTGTCGTGGAAGAAGCCGGGTGTCGCGGCCGTGGCGCTCAACGACCGCGCGCCCGAGTGGCACGACGTCTGGGAGGTCAATCTGACTACCGGAAAACGCGTGCTCATCGAGCAGAACACGCAGGAGATCGCCGGGTACGATCTCGATCTCGACCTGAAACCCAGGATCGCCAGCAAGACCAACCCCGAGGGCGGTGAGTTCCTGCGCCGCGCGGGCGGCAAGTGGGTGAGCCTGCTCAAGTACGGGCAGGCGGATTCGCTCACCACCTCGACGATCGGCGTCGAAGGCAGCGGCGCCACGGCGCTGCTGCAATCCTCGGTCGGGCGCGACAAGTCCGCGCTCGCGCGCGTCGATCTCGCCACCGGCAAGATCACGGTGCTCGGCGCCAGCGAACAGGCCGACGTGGAAAGCGTCTGGACCGATCCGAAAGACCGCTCGCCGCAGGCTTATACGGTCAACTACCTGAAGCCGGAAATCACCGTGCTCAAGCCGGCGCTGCAGAAGGACGTGGCGTTGCTGACGAAGGAACTGGGCGACGGTTTCGCGGTGACCAACCGCACGCTCGACGACACGTTGTGGACGGTCTCGACCGATGACGCGCTGGCGCCGGCCTCCGCCTGGCTCTACGACCGCAAGAGCGGCAAGTTGACCAAGCTGTTCGATCAGCGGCCCGCGCTCGTGAAGGCGCCGTTGGTGCCGATGCAATCGCTCGAGCTCAAGGCGCGCGACGGCCTCACGCTCATCTCCTATCTATCGCTGCCGCCGGGTTCCGACGCCAACGGTGACGGCCGCCCCGATTCGCCCGTGCCGCTGGTGCTGAACGTGCACGGCGGCCCGTGGGGGCGCGACGCCTATGGGTTCGACAACGAACACCAGTGGCTGGCGAACCGCGGTTATGCCGCGCTCGCGGTGAACTACCGCGGCTCCACCGGTTTCGGCAAGAACTTCGTGAACGCCGCCGACAAGGAATGGGCCGGCAAGATGCACGACGACCTGCTCGACGCGGTGAACTGGGCGATCCAGGAAAAGATCACCACGGCGGACAAGGTCGCGATCTACGGCGGGTCGTACGGCGGTTATGCCACGCTCGTCGGCGTCACGTTCACGCCCGATACGTTTGCCTGCGGGGTGGATATCGTGGGCCCTTCCAACCTCGAGACGCTGCTGTCGTCCATCCCGCCGTACTGGAAGGCGTTCTATGAAGAGTTCGCGACGCGGGTCGGCGATCCGCGCACGGAGGCCGGCAAGAAGTTGTTAGCCGAGCGGTCGCCGTTGACGAAAGTAGATGCGATCAAGAAGCCGCTGCTGATCGCGCAGGGCGCGAACGATCCGCGCGTCAAGCAGGCCGAGGCCGATCAGATCGTGAAAGCGATGAAGGCCAAGAATCTGCCGGTGACGTATGTGCTGTATCCGGAGGAAGGCCACGGCTTTGCGCGGCCGACGAATCGCGTGTCGTTCTACGCGATCGCGGAAGGGTTCCTGAGCCAGTGCCTCGGTGGCCGATACGAGCCGATCGGCAATGACTTCAAAGGCGCGAACCTCAAAGTCCTCGAAGGCGCCGAGAACGTCCCCGGCCTGGCCGACGCGCTGAAGTAACAAAAAAGGGGACATTCCGAGTTTTCGCGAAAACCGTGGCGAGGGCGCTACGGTTCTCCGGAAAACTCGGAATGTCCCCTTTTTTGCCCTATTAATGAAGAAGTAAGGTGAAACCAAGGCCGCGCTAATGGCTTGACGCGCCCTCGATGGCGGATTTTCACGGGACACCAGCTCGCAAGGAGTTCTGTCCATGTCCGCCGTCGTCCGTCCGCGTTTCTATCCGCTCATCTCGTTCGCGCTCGTGGCCGTCGTGCTCGTCGGCTTCTCCCGCACCTACTACCTGCGTCTCTTCAGCGGTCCCTTGCCGCTCACGACGCTCGTGCACGTGCACGCTGCCCTGTTCACCGCATGGCTCGCGCTGTTCGTGGCGCAGGTTCTGCTGGTTGCCGCGCATCGGGTCGATCTGCATCGAAAGCTCGGGATCGCGAGTGCGGTCTTCGCCGTCCTGGTGATCGCGGTCGGAATATTGACGGTGCTCCAGTCCGCGACATCCAACCGTGTGAGTCCGTCGGGGCTCGCACCGCCCCAGTTCTCGATCATCGGTTTCACGTCCATCGGGATGTTCGCCGTGTTCCTCACGCTGGGCGTGGCGTTCCGACGGCGCCCCGGTCTGCACCGACGTTTCATGATTCTCGCCATGGTCGCGGCGACCAGCCCGGCGACGTCGCGGCTGCTGCGCATATTCGACGTCCAGCATCATCGGGATGCGCTGATTCCCGGGTTGGCTGCCTTGTTCATCGTTGCGTGCCTAGTCCATGACTGGCGCAAGTACCGCACCGTGCATCCCGTGTATGTCATCGGCGGGTTGATGATCGTCGCTTCGTGGCCCTTGCGCCTGATGATCGGCCACAGCGCCTGGTATTTTCCGATCGGCGAGGGCGTGGCGCGAATCGCGCGGACAATCTTCTGAGAAATGGGGTCAGGCCCCATTTGCTAGCAAAAGGGGTCAGACCTGCGCGCCTTCGCGCGGGCTTACGCGCGACTGTCCGATCAGGTAGCTTCCGCGGGCTATGAAAAATACGGCCCGCGGCGCTGCCGCACTGATCTTCTGCGCCTTCGCGCAGGTTGCCTTCGCCTGCAAGCAGCCGGTCTCCGTCTGCGATCACGCTGAGAAGACCAGCTTCCCGCTCATCAGCCAGGGCCGTCCCGCGACGCTCCTGATCGAAGACTCCGCCAATTCCGCCGTCAAGCTCGCCGCCGCGAACTTCGCCACCGATCTCGAACGCGTGAGCGGGCAGGCGCCCGCGAAACTCACCACGCCCGGTACCGCGCGAGGCGACATCATCATTGTCGGCGTCGTTGGTCAGAGCGTGTTGCTCGACGAGCTCGTGCGCACCGGCAAGATCGACATCACCGATCTGCGCGGCGAATGGGAAGCCTATCGCCAGATCGTCGTCGACAATCCCCTGCCGAGTATCCGCCGCGCCCTGGTGATCGCCGGCTCCGACCGCCGCGGCGCCGTGTTCGGCCTCTACGATCTCTCCGGGAAGATAGGCGTCTCGCCCTGGCACTGGTTCGCCGACGTGCCCGTGAACCGCAAGAGCGATCTCTTCCTCACCGCCGGCGCGCGGCGCGACCAGCCCAAGGTGCGTTACCGCGGCTTCTTCATCAACGATGAAGCGCCGGCCTTCAGCACCTGGGCGACCAGCAAGTTCGGCGGCGCAAACTCCAGGCTGTACGCCCACGTGTTCGAGCTGCTGCTGCGGCTCAAGGGCAACTACCTGTGGCCCGCGATGTGGTCGCCGCGCGCGTTCAACGACGACGACCCCAACAACATGATCCTGGCCGACGCGATGGGCGTCGTCATGGGCACCTCGCATCACGAACCCCTGACACGCGCGCAGGCCGAATGGCATCGCAACAAGGAGCAGGGCGTCACCGGCGGCAAGTGGGATTACAAGACGAACGCCGACAACCTGCGCAAATTCTGGCGCGGCGGCGTCGAGCGCATGATGTCCAAGGGTGATGGCCAGGGATACGAAGCGCTGCTGACCGTCGGCATGCGCGGCGATGGCGACGAGCCGATGTCCGAAGGCACCGCCACGCAGCTGCTCGAAACCATCGTCGCCGCGCAGCGCGAGATCATTCGCGACGTCACGGGCAAGCCCGCCGAACAGCAGCCGCAGGTCTGGGCGCTCTACAAGGAAGTGCAGGACTACTACGACCACGGCATGAAAGTGCCCGACGACGTCACGCTGCTGTTCGCGGATGACAACTGGGGCCAGGTCCGTCGGCTGCCTGTCGGCGACCTCAACCGCAAGGGTGGTTACGGCGTGTACTACCACTTCGACTACGTCGGTGGCCCGCGCAATTACAAATGGCTCAACACCAACCAGATCGAAAAGACCTGGCAGCAGATGGATCTCGCCTACCAGCGCGGCGCCCGCGCGTTGTGGATCGTGAACGTCGGCGACATCAAGCCGATGGAATTCCCGCTGAGCTTCTTCATGGCGCAGGCGTGGAACCCGGAGGCCATGTCGCCGGCCGCGCTGACTAACTACCCGGAAGCTTGGGCGCGCGCCACGTTCGGACCGGCGCAGGCGAAGGAAATCGCGAGCCTCGTGACGCGCTTCAGCCAGCTGGCGGCGCTGCGCAAGCCGGAGCTCATCGATGCGTCGAGCTTTCCGATCACCGAGGAGGCCGGCCGCGCGCCGGACGGGCGGGATTTCGACACGCTCATGGATCGCTGGAACACGCTCGAGGCGGAGCTTGCGAAAGCGAAGCAACACGTTCCCGCCGGGCAGGGCGACGCGTTCTTTCAGCTCGTCGAACATCCGATCGCGGCGCTTGCGAATCTCTACGGGCTCTACCACGCCGTCGCGCTCAATCGCTACTACGCGGGCGTCAACGATCCGCGCGCGAATCCGTTCGCCGACCGAGCCGAAGCCCTGTTCCAGCGCGACCAGGCGCTGGCCGACCGATACCACGCGCTGAACGGCGGCAAATGGGACGGCATGATGTTGCAGACCCACATCGGCTACACCACCTGGCAGCAGCCGGAGAAACAGGTGATGCCGGAGGTACGGCGCGTCACGAACGCCGGCGTCACGCGGCTCGCGCCCGGCAAGACCGCCCCGGTTCCGGCAGGCGCGATCGCCATCGAAGCGGTGCGCTTCGCCCAGGCCCACGGCGGCGCGGGTCTCACGTGGCGCGCGATTCCGAACCTGGGCTCTGGCGCCGGCGCGGTCGTCGCGCTCCCGCAAGGCCGGGCTGCGACCACGCAAGCCGATGGCGTCTATCTACAATACGGCGTGACGATTCCCCACGCCGGCGACGCCACGGTCGCCCTGCACCTGCTGCCCACGCTGCAGACCTCGGGTGGCGTCGATATCCGCGTCGGTGTTTCCATCGATGACGGCGCGATGCAGACATTGGCCATGCGCCTCACGCCTTCTCCGGGTCCACCGACGATGCAGGAGCAGCGCGACTGGGAGAAGGCCGTGACAAATAACGAGTTCGTGCTCGAGGCGAAGTTTCCGGGCCTCGCGAAAGGCAAACACGCGATCAAGGTCTGGCGCCTGGATGACAACGCGCTGCTCGCGAAGCTGATCGTTCATTGCCCGTAGAGCTTCTTCTCCACCGCGGCAAAACACTGCCGCCCGCGCAGCGCATCCATGCGCGGATCCGTGCGCATCCAGTTGATCAGCAGCGAATGATCTTCCAGCGCTCTCTGCAGCCGGACGCACGCCTCGTCGAGCTCGCCCAGCGTCGTGTAGATAGTCGCCATTTCGTACTCTTCCGTGAATCCGCGTTTCTCGAGCGATTCCAGCCGCTCGATCTCGAGCAGCGCCTCGTCCCGGCGTCCCATCTTCGCGTACAGGACCCCGAGCTCTCCCTGGTTCGCATACGGACCCGAACGCGCCTGAAGTTGCGCGAGCGCGCCCGGGAAATCTCCGGTGGCGGTCAGCGCACGCGCGAGCACGCTGCGCGCGTGATCGAAGCCGGGATTTGCCGCCACCAACGGAGTCAGCAGCTGGATCGTCTCGTCATAACGCCGGGCGTTGAACAGGATGAACGCGTAGTTTGAAGTGAGCAGCCCCGTCATCGGTTCGAGCCGGCGCGCGCGCCGCATGTCCGCAAGGCCCTCCTCGAGCCGGCCCTGCTGGCCGTTCCACATCGCGGAGTAATGCCAGAACAGCGCGGAATCGCCGCCGAGCTGGCGCGCACGCGTCAGGTCGCGAGTGGCGGCGGCGAAATTCTTGTCGTGATCCATCTCGATGTGAACGCGTACCACGTACGCGTCGACGAGTTCCGGATCGAGCGCGATCGCGCGATCCGCGGCCGCGCGCGCCTTGGGAATCCCCTCCGCCGGCGGGATCATCTGCCGCACCACCGCGCTCGTGAGCGAGAGTCCGTAATAAGCCCAGGCCTCCGCGTAGTCGGGATCTTCCTCGAGCGCCGCCTCGAATTTCGCGATCGCACCATTGATGGCGTTCGTGTCGCGCCTTGATCGCTCGTGGATCCCCTCGAGGTACAACTCCTGTGCGCGCTCGCTCGGCACGTGGCTCGGATGCTTGCCATAGCCTGGCCACCACGTCATGGCCGCGCCGATCGCGAGCGCCGCGACGGACAGCGCCAGCGCGAACCGGCCGGCCCGCGAATACCCGCGCGGCTCTGGCGGCACGGGTACGGGCGCCGGCACCGGCTCGACGCCCGCCGGCTTCACCATGAACCGGTACCCCACCCGCGGCAGCGTCTCGATGTATCGCGGCGAGTCCCCCACATCGTCGAGCGCGACGCGCAGCTTGCGCATCGCGACGTTGAGACCGTTGTCGAAATCCACGACGCCCGCAGGCCACAGCGCCTTCACCAACTGTTCGCGTGTGACGATCGCGCCTGCGTGATCGAACAGCTCGATCAGGATGCGCAGCGGCTGCTGCGGCAAACGCGCCGCGCGGCCTGCCCGCGAGATCTCTCCCGACACCCGATCCACCGTCCAGCCGTCGAACTCCATGCCCTGATAATAAAGAAGTAAGGCAACGCCAAGCAGCGACTAATGGCTTAACGGGGCCCCGGTGACGGAAGTTGGCGGCGACATCACCAAGGGAGTCGTTTCATGGCCGCCGTTCTCCGCCCGCGTTTCTATCCACTCATCGCGATCGTGCTCGCGTTGTTCACAATCGCTGGTTTTTCACGCACTTACTATCTGCGATTCCTGACCGACCTGCCGCCGATGCGCACCTTGGTGCATCTGCATGGCGCCGTCTTCACCGCCTGGCTCGCACTGTTCATCGTGCAGACGCGGTTCATCGCCGCGAACCGGGTCGATTTGCACCGCAAGCTCGGGATCGCGGGCGTCGTCCTCGCGATCCTCATCGTGGCGTTGGGGGTTGAGACAGTGGCGGTGAACGCGGGAATACCGCGCATCCGGCCCACCGGACTCACGTCGCCGCAGTTCACCGTGGTGGGGCTGACCGCCATCGGATCGTTCGCCATATTCGTCGCCCTGGGCATCGCGTTCCGCAAACGCGCGGCGCTCCACAAACGCTTCATGGTCCTCGCGATGATCGCCGTGTTGACGGCGCCGGCGTCGCGCCTCCTCACGCTGATCGGGCTACGGGACTACCAGCCGATTCTCGAGCCGGTTTTCCTCGCCGGTTTTGTGCTTTGGTGCCTGGTGCACGATTGGCGACAGCACCGGATCGTGCATCCGGTGTTTGCGATCGGCGGCGCGCTGATCGTGGTGTCGTGGCCGCTGCGGCTCGTGGCCGGACGCAGTGAGTGGTATCAGCCGGTGGCGGAGTGGATGGTCCGTCTCGGCGCGGCGCTGTGACCCACAGTAAAGGGGACATTCCGAGTTTTCGTGCGCCAAAACAACAGTCGCGCGAGAAACTCGGAATGTCCCCTTTTAGTTGGGGCCGTACAACTTCCGCTCCACTTCTTTGAAGCACGCCTCACCGCGCAGCGGATCCATTGCCGTTTCCAATCGCATATACAGCAGCCGCAACGAATGATCGGCAATCGCGCGATTGAGCGACGCACAGGCAGCCGGCAAATCTCCCAGCGCTGTCTGGAGGAGCGCGACGTCAAAAGCCACGCCATAACCTTCCTTGCCGATCCTCTCGATGCGCGCGATTTCCGCGCGCGCCTCGTCGACTCGTCCCGCGTGCGCGTACACGAGACCCGCGTCGCTGAGCGTCGGCCGCTCGTTGACGCGCAACGGCAGCTGCGCGAGCGCCGCCTCCAGGTCCCCTTTTGCGACGAGAGCGCGAATGAGGACGGTGCGCACCTGGTCGAGCCGCGGCTGCGAGCTGAGCAGTAGTTTGGCTTGCGCGATCGCCTCGTCGTAGCGCCGCGCCTCGTACAGCAGCAGACCGTAGTTCGTGCCGTAGAGCAGCGTCATCGGTTCCAGCTGGCGCGCGCGTTGCATGGCTTCGAGAGCCTCGGGCATCCGGCCCTGGAACGCGCGCAACAGCGCCTGCGTGTGCCAGACGCGTCCATACCCGGGATCGCTGCGCCGGGCGAGGTCGAGCTCCGCCTCCGCCTTCGCGAAGTCGCGATCGAAAAACATGTAGATATTGGCGAGCGCCGCGTGGCCGTGTCCGAGGCCATCGTCCAGCTCGACCGCGCGCAGTGCGGCGCTCTTCGCCCGCTCGTAGGTCGGAACGAGCGGACTGCGCATCGAGAGCGCTTCACCGGACAGAGTCTCCGCGAGGCCCGCCCAGGCGTCGGCGTAGTACGGGTCCAGTTTCAGGGCCGCTTCGAAGTTCTCCACGGCGAGCGGGCCGCCGGGGATGTCGCGGCGCGAGCGATTGAAGATGCCTTGCAGATAGAGGTCGTAGGCCCGCTCGTTCGTCGTGCGGCGTGGAGAGGTGTTGGCAGCTGGCGCGG
>Ga0193752_1003468_pt1 | contig 10854 bp, 9 predicted proteins | sample H1c1metaG_FD_144924 | JGI IMG/M metagenome (GOLD analysis project Ga0193752, IMG submission 144924) | Soil microbial communities from a riparian zone of the East river system, Colorado, United States - H1c1 | ecosystem: Environmental > Terrestrial > Soil > Riparian zone | place: USA: East River...
CATGAACTGGGCTGTGACTGTGATGCCTTTGAGAATATTCTCTACCGGGGAAGTGATAAGGGTTGGCAAACACCAGGCCGTGCCGTAGTTGCGGCTGCTTACGGTAATATCCACCAGGGTCTCCTCGTCTACCTTGCCTGTAAAATAAAATTGCTCTCCTCCATTGATGTGTATGTCGATGAAACCCGGTGCCAGCTGGTCGAATACCTCTCCCCTGAATGCATCCGCCGAAGCAAAACCGGAGTCCAGGGCAATAATTTTTCCATCCCTGATCCTTACCTGACAGTTAGAGAGTTCTTCCCTGCCTGTATACAACTTCTTCGCAAATATGAGTTTCTCCATAATCAATAAATCACCAAATGTAGGAATATGAAGGCGATGAAGGGAATGGAAAAAACCCGCTACCTTCAAAAAAAATAAAATGGAAAGGCCGGTAACGGGTGAATTCAACCCTTATTTCAGCAGATACATCAATCTTGTTCCGGAAGGGAGTTTTTATGACCTGCTCAGACAAAATACTGAAGAGGTGCAGTCGCGATTTGAGTCTATCCCCAAAGGAAAAGAGAACTTTGCCTATGCGACTTCCAAATGGACCGTTAATCAAATGCTGCTGCACATGACCGACACCGAGAGGGTGATGTCTTTCCGGGCCTTATTGGCTTCAAGAGGTGACAGGGAAGCGGAGTGTCCAAGTATGGATCAGGACCTGTTTGCAGTTAATGCGGAAATAAATGGAAGGAATCTGGCACAACTGCTGGATGAATTTCTTGCAGTAAGAAAGTCGACGGTCTATCTTCTTGAAAACATCAGTGCAGAAAAAAGCAAATGGAGAGTGAATGTTGCTGGACATTCAGTCTCTCCACGTGCTTTAGGTTATATTATTATCGGTCATGCGATACATCATCTCAGGATACTTGAAACCAGGTATCTCTGAACAGAATTACCGCGAGGGTCTACCACCTCTGGGCGAAGGCACATTCTGCTGCCGGCTTTCGCTGCGCTGAACCCTGCTGTTGGCTCTTATCTCCGTCTGTCTTTGTATCGGCCTGTTGAGATTGCCATCGTTACGGGGTGCCACGCGAGTAGGGCGTTCTCTGTATGCACGATTGTTTTCATTGTTGTTCAAAGGACGCTGCTGTCTGTCTGCCCTGCGCTCAAGCCTGTCGTTGTTGTTCTGATTTCCCGGCCTGTACACCCTGTTACGGGTTGCACCGTTGTTATTGTCAATTCTTTGCGGATTCACCCGTGCATCACCAGAACGATTGTTGTTGTAAGACCTGTCCCTGTTCACACGGTTGTTGTTTCCACTATTGTTGTACCTGCGATTATCATAGCCGCGTACATCATTTCTGTTGCCACGGCCATTGTTCGACCGGTTGTAGGAATTTGATTGCCTCGAATTCCGGTACCTGTTGATGACCACAGTGTTTCTTGTTCTCACATAAACCGAAGTTCTGCGGACGGGACGGTAGATCTGGCGGCAACGGATGGTGCGATGCATATTCACATAAGCGTAATTGTGGTAGTAGTACCTCGGACCACCCCAGAAGATACTCCAGGAATACGGTCTCCATGGCTGGTACCATACCGGTCTGTCATACCAACCCCAGGGCGATTCCCAGACCATGTAGTCCGGAGCATAAACATATTGCACGAAGGGCCATCCCCAGACATTAATGGTAATAAAGGAAGAATTGCTGTAATTGTCGGCCGCATTGGGACCAGCGGCAATGGTTTCATCTGACTTGAAATTCGATGCCGCGTCAGGTTCCTGAGGTTCAACGATCTTTTTTTCACCGTAGAGGTCCTCGTCGCCAACGATCTGGACAATCGCTTCCTTATCTCCCGTCTTTTCCAGTTCGATAACCGCTACGTCCTGATTTTCTTCAGGAGAAACTGGTACCTGCAGGATGATGGCATGTGCGTCCTTGTCTTTTTTATCAATCACTCTTATGTAATCCACTGTACCATCATTATTGAGGTCCAGGTTATTGACTTTGTTGGTAGCATCATTGAGTTTCTTTTCCAGTTCCTCTGGTGTCTTTGACTGCTTGAAAAGTTCGAGGGCGCCCTGAAGACTGAAATTATCTCCGGGCAAACCGGTCGAGTCCGACTCTGTCTGCGCTGAAACATGTGAAAAAGCCAACACGGATCCAAGTAAAAGCGCGGCGGATATGTGTTTGTATGTCATAATTTTAAATTTGAGACTTGCTTTAATGAATACGAATTTCCTGGTTCTGTTTTTAGACCGGGATTTACAGCAAAGGTTTAATTGATTCCAGCCTATTTCTCAATGTTTGTTCAAAAGACCTTAAACTTCCCCGCAGTTTGACAGTCTGCCCTATATTAGCTACAAATTAAGCCCATGGCCGAAGACATCGACGATGTCAGTTTAGTGAAACAATTCAAATTACCGGAATCCCGGGACACTGCGTTTACCAGCATTGTTAAAAAATATCAGCAGAAACTGTACTGGCATGTTCGTCGCATGGTGGTAGATCATGATGATGCTAATGATGTGATCCAGAATGTGTTTATTAAGGTATGGAAAGGCTTGGACGGTTTCCGGGAGGATTCGACCCTATATACCTGGCTTTATAGAATAGCCACAAACGAAAGCCTGAGTTTCCTTGAACAGAAAAAGAGAAAAGGCACGGTTTCCCTCTCCGATAACGAAGCTGACCTGTCTGAAACAGTTCGGGCCGATAAAGACTTTGATGCCAGCAAATTGGAATGGAAACTTCAGCTTGCTATCCAGCAACTACCTGAAAAACAACGCGCTGTCTTTCATCTCAGGTATTATGACGAAATGCCCTATGCAGAAATGAGCACCGTTCTTGACACCTCCGAAGGCGCACTGAAGGCTTCTTACCACATCGCGGTCAAAAAAATTGAAGATTTTATCCTCAATCATTAAACTTTTAACATTTTCAACAGTCTCAATAGGGATGGAAAGCAGAAAAAACATAGAGGAAGAAATCAGAAGTATCAGCCCGGTGGTCGCGGACTTAGGTTTGCAGAACCCCCACTCTGTTCCGGCCGGCTATTTCGACCAGCTGCCAGGCCAACTGCTTTCTGCAGCCAAAGCCGCGGACGTCAATGTTGATGAGATGGCAGAAACTGAACTCTCCCCGCTGTTAGCGAGTCTGAAAACCCTTCCTGCCTACCGTGTTCCCGCCGGTTATTTTGATGAACTGGCAAAGAACCTGGTTCTTCCACAACCTGTTCCTGCTCCCGCGAAAGTAATCCAGATGAAGCGCTTTGGCTACCGGCAGATGCTGGCGGCCGCGGTGGTTGCCGGTTTGGTTTTCCTGGGAAGCTGGTTTTTCTTTCTGCAGGGTAATAATGATGAACAGGACTCAATGGCGATGAATTCACAAGTCATTTCCGACAAGACGATACATGATCAGACCACAAAAATTCCTGATGCAGAACTGCTTACTTACCTCGACAGCACAGAGGATTTTGGAATACCCGATGAAGTGATTATCGATCCTGAAAGCAGGTCTGATCTTGCTTCGCTGATGCTTACCGATATTTCTGACGAGGAACTTGAAGACTATATTGACCAAACCTATGCTTTCTGACCATTAATCCTGAATTATGAAACATTTTTTAATAATATGTGTATTGGCCCTTTGTTCTATTTCACAGGCTTTCACGCAACAACTCAGGAACAGTAACAATTTTAATAATTCAGGGAAACAGCGCAGCTCCAGGGTTGAAGCACTGAAAATAGCCTATATCACCAAAGAGATGAACCTTACCGAATCCGAAGCGCAGCGCTTCTGGCCGATCTACAACGATTATTCCGACGAACTCCGTGCCGCCCGCCGCGAACGGAGGAACAATGGCAACCTCGATGCGGAAGAAAAGATCCTGAACATCAGGCGAAAGTATGAATCAGCCTTTACCAGGGCCCTGGACAGCCAAAAAACAGCGCGCTTCTTCCAGGCGGAAAAGGATTTCAGGAAATATGCCATTGAAGAACTAAAAGAACGACGCAGCCGTCGCTAACGGCGATCTGTAACCGATTTCACCGGTTGGTACGTCAGGCCAGATCCATGGAGAAATGGATATTACAGTTGATCCATTCCCTGTCATATACCGGTTGATATTGATCGTAGAATTTTATCGCGGGTTCATTCCACTCCAACACCTGCCAGGTGATTCCATTGACATCAATTTGTTTTGCTTCCTCGATGATCCTTTCAAAGAGCAAACGCCCGACGTTTTTTCTTCTCCAGGTTTCCGTCACCAGCAGGTCCTCCAGGTAAAGGTATCTTCCTTTCCAGGTAGAAAATCGGATGTAATAAAGCGCGAAACCAACGACGCCCTGTTCAGACTCTGCTACAATAGCTGTGAAGACAGGATTGGGACCGAAACCGCTTTCTTCGAAATGTTCCTGCGTAATGGTCACCTGGTCCGGCGCCCTTTCAAAGGTGGCAAGTTCACGGACCAGTTCAAGCAGGCGCGGGGTATCCTCAACCACCGCTCTTCTGATGTGTAGATTCATAAACGGAATATAAGAAGATTGTTAACTTTATTTCCATGAAAGCGATTCTCTTAAAAGATTTTGGTGGAACCGAACAATTAGAACTTACTGAAATTCCCAAACCCGTGATCAAAGACCATGAAGTGCTGATCAGAACAAGATCCATCAGCATCAATCCTATTGATGTGAAAACCCGTTCGGGCAAGGGCCAGGCACAAAGGATCAAAGACAAAATGCCCGCAATTCTTGGTTGGGACGTCGCGGGGGTTGTAGTAGAGAAAGGAAGCCAGGCGGATGGCATCAACGAAGGTGATGAGGTATTTGGCCAGGTGAACTTCCCCGGACCAGGAAAATGTTATGCTGAATTTGTTGCTGCATCTGCTGAACATCTGGCTATCAAACCCGGGAACACTGGATTCGATGAGGCTGCGGCAGCGTCGCTGGCTGCACTTACTGCCTGGCAGGCGATACACCGCTATGGAAAGGTGAAAGCTGGAACCAGGGTGTTGATCCATGCGGCCTCCGGAGGTGTGGGTCATTTTGCCGTGCAATTATGCAAATACCTCGGGGCAAACGTTACGGGCACCTCTTCTGCAGGTAATAAGGAATTTGTGTTGAATCTTGGTGCCGATGCCCATATTGATTACACCAGCGGTCCTTTCGAAGAAAAGATCTCCGGGGTGGATTTTGTTCTAGATACCATCGGTGGCGACAATATTGATCGATCAATTAAAGTGATGAAGCCCGGAGCCATCATTGTTAGCCTGCCTTCAGGTCTTTCGGAATCGGTGGCAGAAAAAGCAAAGTTGGCTGGTATGGAGGGTTACAAAATGATGGTCGAACCCAGCAAGGAAGACATCCGTTTTATAGCTGACCTGCTGGCGAAGAAAATACTGAAACCGCATGTATCGCGGGTCTTTTCCTTCGAGGAGATGGCTGCCGCGCACAAACAATTGGAGTCTGGTAAAACCGTCGGCAAGGTTGTGGTGAGGGTATCCGCCTGATTTACCGATCGACTCTACCAGCCGTTGTTCCCAAATCAATTCCAGAACGAAATATTTCTCGTTTACTTCGATTTTTCGGGTCAGGTGTAACTTTTTTTCCTGATGGGTCGTCCAAAGGCCGACGCCATAGCGGAGGTGTACAAATAATGAGAAATATTTACGCGATTATTCTTTTACTGGTTTTTAGTTCGCTGAAGTTGTCGGCACAAACTGCACCCGCCAAAGACAGCATAGGCAAAGACACGACCAGTCCGGCTTTCCACCAGGACCTGAAAGAAGTGAAGATTACCGCCAGGAAAAGAACGGTGGAGCAGAAGATCGACCGGATGATTATCAATGTAGATGCGTCCATCTCCAACGCGGGTACATCTGCGCTCGAAGTACTGCAGAAGACGCCCGGAGTCACCGTTGATAAAGATGGGAACATAAGTCTTAAAGGAAAGCAGGGAGTAACTGTGATGCTTGATGGCAGGCCCACCTATTTGTCCGGTGAACAACTCGCCACCATGCTCCGGAGCATGGAGTCTTCCCAGCTTGATCAGATTGAGATCATGACCAATCCCTCAGCAAAATATGACGCCGCGGGCAATTCCGGGATCATCAACATCAAAACCAAAAAGAATAAATTAAAAGGTTTTAATGGCAACCTGAGCATTGGAGGAAGTCAGGGAAAGTATTTTAGAACCAACGAGAGCCTTTCATTGAACTACCGGAACAATAAGTTCAACTTTTTCAGCACCTACAGCTTCGGGCACAGCAACAACTATGAAACACTGGAGCTAAACAGGGTTTACACGTCTGACCAGCAAAAGATACGGGCTGTGTTTGACCAGAACTCACTGTTTAAAAAGAAGAATACTTCTCACAATCTTAAGATCGGGATGGACTATAATCTCGATTCCAAAACCATTGTTGGCATCGTAGCAACAGGTTCAACAAGTCCACAACGTTTCCTCGGAACAAACAGAAGTTTTCTAAAAAATCCTTCCATGGTCACTGATACGATTGTAGACTCATACACCGACTTTAAAGAGAACTGGAGAAATGCTACGGTCAACCTCAACATGCGTCACACCTATGATACCACCGGCAGAGAGCTGACTGCCGATGTGGACCTGCTGGGATACAAGAATTCGAACTTGCAGAACTTCCGTAATCTGTCTTACAATACCGGGGGCGAGGAGAATTATGACACGCGACTGGAAGGTGACCTGCCAATGAACATCACCATTCTTTCCGGCAAGGTGGATTATGTTCATCCCATTAAAGACGGAAAATTTGAACTGGGAGTTAAATCCAGCCGGGCGACCAACGACAGCAAGGCCCAGTATTACAATATTATATCGGAGAAAAGGGAACCCGACTACTCCAAAACAAATTTTTACACGTACAAGGAAAATATTAATGCGGCCTACCTCAATTTTAATAAAAAGCTTTCGAAGAAATTCTCCGTTCAGGCAGGTCTGAGATTTGAAAATACAAATTATTCAGGCTTGCAATATGGCAACGCCACAAGAACCGATTCCAGTTTTAAAAGATCCTACAATGGTTTGTTCCCGACAATTTTTACCAGCTATTCAATCAATGAAAAAAATCAGCTGACACTTTCAGCCGGTCGGAGGATCGACAGGCCCAACTATGAGGACATGAATCCGTTCATGTTCTTTATCGACCAGTACACCTACTTTCAGGGTAATCCGTATTTGAAACCGCAATACACCAATAACATAGAGCTATCGCATCTTTTCAAGGGTATGCTTACTACCACGGTGAACTACAGCCAAACCAAAAATTTCTTCTCCGGTATATTCAGCCAGTCGGGTGATTTTACCACAATTCAAACCAGGGGAAATATAGGAAAAAGAGACAATGCCGGCATCAGTATGAGTTTGCAGCTTCCCGTAGGAAAGTGGCTGAACTCCAGCATATCCGGAAACTACAACTATACCATCCTGCAGGGGATCGCGGCGGGTGAAGAATTCAGGGTTGAGGCCGGAAATTTTAATGGAAACATCAACAATCAGTTCACCTTCGCAAAGGGCTGGACTGCCGAGCTCAGCGGCTGGTACATGTCAAAGGGCATCGAAGGACAGATCATACTGAAGCCGATGGGCATGATCACCGCAGGCGTTGGCAAGCAGATCATGAAAGAAAAAGGGACCCTGAAACTAAGCATGCGCGACATCTTTTTCACTGGTTATGCCAAAGGAAATATCAACTTCAATAATACTTTTGCAACTTTCACAGACAAGTGGGATTCAAGGGTGGTAAATCTGACCTTTACTTACAGATTTGGAAAAATAGTGGCCAATGCCCCTTCGAGGCATGAACGGACACCGGAAGAAAAAAGCAGGGTAAAATCGCCAGACTAGCTTGTAAATAAAATAGCCATACCGGGCAATTGCCTCGGCATGGCTACTAAAGTGCGTTTTGTATTTTCTTTCACGAAGTACTCTATAGGAGACTGCAATCCGCTTGCCAGTTTTTAACGATCTAACAGATCTTAACAACTTCAAGATTCAATAATGCGCCAAGACGGGTAATCTTTGTTCCGATATGCCCAACTCCAATCGCGGAATGGTGGGCAGGTCCCTTGGCCGACCAGTCATTTACGAACCGCCTTGCGCCTATTGGAAAGCGGTATCGGCTGTTGGTGTTGCCAATCTGAAGTATCGGCCCGGGCACTGATTCTCCTTCCGCATACAACAAGAACAATTTCCCGTCCCTGGTCTCAACAACGGACAGGCAGGTGATTGGTCCATATTTTACGGACATCTCAACAGACAGTCCCTTTCCCACCTTGCCGTGATAGACACGGAGTGGTCGGACAATTGTTTTTCCATTGCTGATCGTTGTATGGCCAGGACCGTCATGTCCCAGCAGAACAACGTCGTCGGTAAAATCGATGGCATAATATTCCGAAAATGATCCTCCCGCGCCAAAGCTGTCCATGATTTTCATAGCCTGTGCGTTTTTTATCTCAAATTCTCCTGCAACAGGAATATGACGGGCAGTCAGCAGGCTGGTGCCCAGGATGACGGAGCTCATGGTGTCTTCATTCTCCGGGTTGCCGGAGCCTTTGTAGTAGTAGGCCATGGAGCCGAGTCGGTAGCGGGCAACGAGTTTATCGAGGGCCACGGCTGTTTTTGCGGCCCTGTTGATCTCGCCTTCCTCGCAGTCGGGTGTGATTTCAAAAACATTCCGGAATTCCGTCACTCTCGATTTTATCTCATGTGCTGTAACACTATTTTTGATCTCTGAGAGTTCATCCACTTCAAGAATTTCAATATGGCCTCCGAAGGTGCTGAGCTGAAGGGTAAAGTCGGTGTAGATGTCCAGCATCCCAGAATAATAATGACCAAGAGCGCCGAGGCGGTTGTGCGCCATAATATTGGCCACTGATGCCGCTTCGACCCATTCGCCAATCTCCTTCCAGCATTCGTCATCTTCTTCCAGGATGCCGGTAACCTGGTAAAAACGGATGCCCGCTCTCTTGAACACATTCGCTATTTCCGGTACGGGACAGGCCGAACAAAAGGTCAGCCACTCCCCTGTCATGTCGGTGATATTCTTTAAGTTGGTAAAATGCGCGTAGTCAATGGCTGCGGCGGGTGTTAGATTAAGAATGATGACGGGCACCTTCGCGCGCTGCACCACTGGCAGCACGGTAGCCGACAGGGCATAGGTAGTCACATAAAGAAAGATAATATCTACGTCAGCCCTGCGGAAAGTATGTCCCGCCTCCATTGCTTTTTCAGGAGTATCTACCAGACCAATATTGACCAGCTCAGTATGAAAATGCCCCAGTCTTTTTGAAACCGTGTCGAGGTAGGCTGTTAGTTTGGTTTCCAGCCCTGAAAATTGCGGCCAGTATGCCGCAAGTCCGATTCCGAATACGCCGATCCTGAGCGGGTGAGTATTGGTCATTGCTAAATGTATCTTGTTTAATTATTCCTGTTAAATTGTATTTGTCATTTTGAATGTAATATTTGCATCGGCAGAAGCTCTCTGCTGGCATATGGAATCGATTGAAGATCTACCCAATTTTGTACGATAAAAATGCTTTGTGGATTTAATCGATTAAGCTATATTCGTGATTCATTGACGTTCAGCGAAAGTATTGGGAGGAATTTTTAATATCAATCCTTAGTGTTGCATCAATCCGGACTAACGGTGATGCACAGTAAAATACAGTTTGGTTGATTCATTCGCGCATTACTTTTATTCTTCCTGTTCCTATGACCAGCCACCCGCCATTTTTCGGCCGATAATAGCAGCATCCCTAAGAGCTAAATTAAAAACTACGATTTGAAAAAGAAGGTTTCATTAAAGGATGTGGCCCAACACCTGGGCGTTTCCACAGCACTGGTTTCCTATGTTGTAAACAATAAGGAAAAACAGGTAAGGGTAAGCGAGGAAATGGCAAAAAAAATACGAAAAGCCATCATCGAGCTGAACTATCAGCCAAACCTTATCGCCAAAAGTCTGAAGAACGGAGTCACCAACACGATCGGTCTGATCATCGCGGACATTTCGAATCCCTTTTTCTCAAATATTGCCAGGATAATAGAAGATGAGGCCAAAAAACTCGGCTACATAGTAATTATCGGTAGTTGCGATGAAAATGCAGAAAAATCTCAGGCCCTGATTGATGTGATGATGACCCGACAGGTAGATGCATTCATCGTCAGCCCGGCCGCCGACACCGAAAAACAGATCGAGGCCCTGAAGAACATGCAGGTACCGGTAGTGCTGATCGACCGCCATTTTCCTGATGTGGAAACAGATACCGTTTACACCGACAACTACACCGCCTCATACAAAGCGGTTGAACATCTTATTGGCAACGGCAGAAAAAAGATCGCCATGATGGCCTATGATACTACTCTCCCCCACATGAAGGAAAGAATCAGGGGTTACCAGGAAGCCCTGAGAGACAATGGCATTGAATTTCAGCCTTCCTGGCTGAAACTCGCTTCTTATCAGCAGATCAGTGATGATGTTGACAAGGGGATCCAGATGCTGCTCAAACCCAGTCCTAAAGTGGACGCATTCTTTTTTGCCACAAACTCACTGGCAGTGGAGGGATTGAAAACAATTACGAGGCTGAAAGTAATCGTACCCAAACAACTTGCCTTCATTTCTTTCGATGAAAGCGATGCGTTTAGCTTCTTCTATTCGCCGGTTACCTATGTGAAACAGTCCGTCACCGACATCGGCATCGAAGCAGTGCGCGCCGCGGTGAACCGGATCAGGGACCGTATGGCCAAACCTGCAAGGATACTCGTTCCCGCCAAACTTATTGTACATGAGAGTTGTGGGAGCAAGAAGGTTTCCAGAGAACTCAGATCTTCA
>Ga0193752_1003469_pt1 | contig 10853 bp, 12 predicted proteins | sample H1c1metaG_FD_144924 | JGI IMG/M metagenome (GOLD analysis project Ga0193752, IMG submission 144924) | Soil microbial communities from a riparian zone of the East river system, Colorado, United States - H1c1 | ecosystem: Environmental > Terrestrial > Soil > Riparian zone | place: USA: East River...
TGGGTTTGTTACTCATATAATTCCCAGCTAGAGGGGAGAACGATTCATGCGCGGGCTTATTGATGCAGCAGTGTTGATAGGAGTACTAGTCTGTGCTCCGGTGACGAGTGCACAACCTTATCCGTCACGCAACCTGCGCGTCATCGTGGGCTTGTCGCCGGGCGGCTCGATGGATGTCACCGCGCGGCTGGTGGCCGACAAATTAAAGGATGCGCTCGGCCAGCAAATCATCGTGGAGAATCGTCCGGGCGCTAACGGCGTGATCGCGTCGGAACTGGTTGCGAAATCGCCGCCCGACGGCCACACGCTGATGGTGGCGGGCGGCGGCACCTTGGCGATACGTCAAAAGCTCGAACTGAAATTGCCGTATGACGCCGAGCGCGATTTTGCGCCGATTATTCAGGTGGTGAATCTGCCGTTGCTGCTGGTGGTGCCGGTGGCGCTGCCGGTGCGTTCGATGAAGGATTTGTTTGCACTCGCGCGCCAGCGTCCCGGCGAACTCAATTATTCGTCGTCGGGTCTGGGTTCCACCACGCACTTGAGCGCGGAAATGCTGGCGACGCAGGCGGGCGTGAAGCTCACCCACGTGCCCTACAAAGGCAGTTCGCAAATGATTCCGGATTTGATTGCGGGACAAATTTCACTGGCGTTCGATCAGATCACCACTGCCAAAACCCATGTCGCGGCGGGCAAGCTGCGCGCGCTGGGCATTTCAACCGCGCAACGCTCGGCGTTGATGCCGGGCTTGCCCACCATCGCGGAATCGGGCGCGCCGAAATACGAATCAATTTCATGGAACGGATTCATCGCCCCGTCGGCCACGCCGCGCGCGGTGATTGATCGTTTGCAACAGGAGATCAACAAACTCATCAAATCACCCGATATGACTGAACGGCTTGCAGCGATTGGCGGGGAAGCGGTGGGTGGCACGCCGGAACAATTCAATGCGCTGATCAAAGCCGAACGCGTGCGCTGGGGACGGCTGATTGATCAGTTGGGCATCAAGCCGCAATAGACATTATGTAAGTATTTGTTTTTATTAATTATTTTAAAGCTACTCGGCTTTGATGTCGGCCGACTTGATGACTTTGGCGTAACGCTCGATTTCGCGCCGCACATAAGCGGCTAATTCTGCGGGAGAACTGCCGACCATTTCTGCGCCTTCGCTGGTCATGAAATCGCGCATCTCTTGTGATTTTAAAGCGCTGATGGTTTCGGCATGCAGTTTGCTGACGATAGCCGCCGGCGTTCCAGTGGGCAGGAACATCGCATACCAATTGGCCGAATCGAAACCGGGATAGATCGAATCCAGCGTCGGCAAATTCGGCGCGGCGGCAGTACGTTTGGTGGACGTCACCGCAAGTGCGCGCACTTTGCCCGAGCGCACATGCGGCAGCGCGGTCACCGCGCCGCTGAACGTGAAAGCAGTTTCACCGCCGATCAGCGCGGCGATAGACGGTGCGCCGCTGCGATAGGGGATGTGGGTGACGCTGATGCCGGCAGCCTGTTTAAGCATTTCAATCGCAAGGTGGTTGGCGGATCCGGTGCCGCTGGATCCCGCATTCAGTTTGCCCGGGTTCTTTTTTGCCAGCGCGACAAACTCGGCGACGTTGCGCGCGGGCACGCTGGGATGCACCATCAAATATTGCGGCGCGGTCGATATCTGGCTAACGGCAGCGAAATCGCGCGCAAGATCAAAGGTGATTTTCTTCAGCAACAATGTGCTCACGGCGATCTGCGCAGTCCCGAACAAAATCGTATAGCCGTCGGCGGGCGCGCGCGCGACCAATTCCGCGCCGATAATGCCCGAACCGCCGGGGCGATTGTCAATCACGAAAGGCTGGCCCATGGTTTCGGTAAAGCGCTTGCCGAGCAGCCGCGCCTGCATATCGCTGCCACCGCCGGGCGCGGTGGGTACGATGATGCGCGCGGTTCTGACGGGGTAGTTTTGTGCGGAGGCGACAGTGCAAGCAGCAATCATTGCAGCGGCAAGGGCCCATGTTGTTATGGCTTGCAGAGAAATCTTTGCTAACATCGTGGTGAACACCTTAAATTGGCATACGTATTGGATTGTAGAGCAATTTTAAATCTGATCGGTCGCGATACGGCAAAGTGACAAGCGACAACAACATGCCGGGCGATGGAAAGTGCAATCACCGGGTGCTTTGCAGTATGCTGCAACCCGCGCGAACTAAAAAGGGAATAACGATGGCAAGACTCAAAGATAAAGTAGCGTTTCTTACCGGCGCGGGCGCTGGTATTGCGAAAGCGACCGCCAGTGCCTACGTGACCGAAGGCGCCAAAGTGGCGATCATTGAACTGAATCGCGAGGCGGGCGAGGCAGCGGAGCGTGACATACGCGCGCTGGGCGGTGACGCGATCTTTGTCCAGACCGACGTTACGCAGGATGACAGCATGAAGCGCGCGATGGATGCGACCATTGCGCACTTCGGCCGGCTGGATATTATTTTTAATTGCGCGGGCGGCTCCCTGCAGGAAGACGTGCCGGTGCATGAGATGGATCTCAAGGTGTGGCATCACACCATCAATCTCAATTTGCTGCATCCGTTTTTGAGTTGCCGTCACGGCATACCGCATATGATCAAGGCAGGCGGCGGCGCTATCATCAACGTGACTTCACATCTGGGTTTGATGGGTTCGATAAAGCCCGCGTATGCGGCGACCAAGGGCGGCATTATTTCGTTTACCAAGACGCTGGCGGCGCAATACGTGGAATATGGCATACGCGCGAATGCGATTGCGCCCGGCTCGATACGCACCGAGCGACAGATCAAGCGTTACGAAAACAAGGATTTCATGCTGGCGGAAAAACCCGGTGCCGCGGCGCGCACGCGCGCGGTCACGCACAAGCTCTATCCCTATTCGGCGGGCCCACCGGAGGATATCGCCGCGATTGCGGTGTTTCTCGCGTCGGACGAATCGCGCATGCTGACCGGAACGACCATCGCGGCGGACGGCGGCCGGTCGAGCTATCTTAAAATTTATGCAGGCGAAGATTAATTTGAAACTTTATTTTTTAGGGCTGGCGGTAGCGGCGTTCTGTGCACCCGGTGTTTTTGCCCAGAGCTATCCAACAAAACCCATACGCATGGTGATTACCTACCCGCCGGGCGGCAATACCGATCTTGTGGGGCGCGCAATGGCGGGCAAGCTGTCCGAGTTGGTGGGACAGCAGGTGGTGGTAGATAACCGCGGCGGCGCGGGTGGCGTGTTAGGCACTATGATTACTGCTCACGCCGCGCCCGACGGCTACACGATAATGCTCGGCACCTCTGCAGGAATGGTGGTGAATCCGTTGCTGTCGAGCAAGCTGCCGTACGACGCGCTGAAGGATTTTGCGCCGGTGAGCAACGTGATCATCGTGCCGCAGCTGCTGGTGACAAATCCACAACTGCCGGCGAAGTCGATTAAGGAACTCATTGCGCTGGCGAAAGCGAAACCCGGCTCGCTCAATGCAGGCTCCAGCGGCGTGGGCACGCCGAATCATCTGGGCACGGAGCTGTTGAAAGCGCTGGCGGGCGTCAACATCGTGCATGTGCCGTATAAGGGCGGCGCACAGGCGCTGACGGATGTGATCGGCGGCCAGATACAAATGGCGTTCAGCAGCATTCCGGCGGTGCTGCCGCATATCAAAGCGGGGCGCTTGAATGCGCTGGGCGTGGGCAGCGCCAAACGTTCGTCCGCGCTGCCCAACGTGCCCGCGATCTCCGAGACCGTGCCCGGCTACGAATACACCACGTGGTATGGCATCTTCGCACCGGCGAAAACGCCACCGGCTATCGTGACGCGCCTTAACAGCGAAATCGTCAAGGGACTCGCTGCGCCGGAGATCAATCAGCGTTTCGTTGCCAACGGCGGCGAGCCCGCGCCGAGCACGCCCGATGAATTGCGCCGCTATATGATTGAAGAATCCGCGCGCTGGGCTAAGACCATCAAGGTGGCGGGGATACGGATTGATTAGTATGAACGTTGCCCGCGTCCTGTTTGTGCTACGGCTGGCGCCCGCACTTGCGTTAGCGCAGCCTGCGAATAAGCGCGCCAATATCACCCGGACGTAGGCCGTCATCGCGTCGGGTGGGCGCAGGCGCGTACGGCAGCCTGCGGCTGGGTGGTGGATATCCCGTAGCTGATTGAGCGATTTTTCCCGCGTTTCGCCGGGGGTTCCATGGCTTGCGTCGTTATGGCAAACTTCCGGTGTTCGGGGGAGATTTATGACAAGAGAGTTATTGACCGAGCGCGCTCTGCTGGAAGCATTGAATCTCGAACTCGCAAAAGATCACATCTGCAATGATTGTCACTTCAACCGAGTCCTGCGCTCCAAGGTCGTTGACTCCACAGGGTGCAATTGGTTTAGTGCAAGCCTTACTTGTATTGGGGCAACTGGAAAACATTGCTATCCGACTTCGTCGAAAGTCATAGCGTGGGCACAGGGCAAATATAATCTTGCTGACTGAAATGCGTGGGTTGCGGCTGGTTTAAACAGCCCGGTCGGTTACCACGCGAAGGCGCATGTCGACCATACTCAATTCTTCAAGACGGCGCGCAATTAGGCAATCCCGCCTTAAGGTTGGCCAGCGTCAACGCCGTTTCATCAACTTCTTTTTCCGCCTGTCGTACGATTTCTCGAGCAGGAGAGTCAATGTCGGCGCTGCCTGCCGCGAGCATTGCGGCGTAGCATTTCATCCGAGCAGTATCGTGCATCAGCCGTGCATTGATCAACGCCAACGTTGCTTCGTTGCCATTGTCGTAGAGCTTCTGGCCAAGTTTTGCCACGATCTCTTGGGGGTGAGTCTTGTCAGCGCTCATTTGATTTCAATATTGTATAAAATATGTCACATCAGAAATGACAAAGGCTTGTGACAACTGCATTTTGTGATATACCGATGCCTGACTTCCCGTCCTTAGATCAGGCGCTTGAGCGGGGCTGTGGTGTACCTCGATGGCGGGTAGCGGCTCGAATTATTCACGATCATTCCGGGCATTGGCGCGTCAAGGCCATTTAGGACCGTATCGGTGATTGCCCATTCCGTGAAGTAGTGGTCGTGGTGCTGCGCGTGATCACGTTCCGCGAAAAACGCCGCGAATTGTTTGTGGATAAAACGCGTTAAGCGTGCATCCGCCGCTAACCTTTGTGCCTCGTTGTGCCGGGAGTAGTTGTTGATCGCTTCTCCCTGCACGAATATGGCTAAAGTATGTCGCCGAAAATCGCCGCCCGGCTGCATAGCGATCTCTATGCACAAGTAGGATGCCTCGCAATACAGGCGCGTGGGTGTTCCGTCCGGAATCGATGCCATCACGAGTTCAATAAATAGCTCTTGGAGAGCGGCGAACGGGGCAGTCATAAAGCACATCCTTTTAGAGACCTACAGGGTAAGTCGCAAATATACGTGCGTTTCAACTTTAGAACAGTGCGCTACCGTACGCGTCGTCCGTGGAACGTTGCCGGACGTCAAATATCCCATTTACGATGCATTGCATGCCCGCACTCCGAGAATTATTTTTGATTTATGTTCGGCAACGAACAGAGCAAGTCACAGCAAAGAGAGACCATCGTCACAACCATACACAACGGGCGCGAATAGGCAGGTGCGAGTAATGGCCGCATCCGCTGCCACCGCCAGATACTTTAAAAGTAGATGAAAACCAATCCGAATGAGCGATTTCCCGAGCCGACGAGTCGCGGCGAATCCCTGATCAAGTTGCTCAGGCAAACTGAGCACGTCAAGGCGTTGATGAAAGAATTGGCCGAGGAACTGTCGTCGGTCAATACCATTATCAAGCAAGATTTCTTAAACGATCAACCGTCATCCGCAGTTGAAAAAGTCCTCGGAAAAACTCAGACCATGGAAAGCAAAGCGCACGATGTGTCCAAAAAGCTGACGCTGGTGAATCTTGTGCTGGAGGGGGAAGTCAGGGAGCGGAGCATGGTTGATCATCAACTGGCCGCGATCACAGAACAAGAGGAAGCCGCGCGCTATGCCGCATTCCACGACGTTTTGACCGGCCTGCCGAATCGCGCACTGTTTAATGACCGGCTGGAGCATGGATTAGCACAGGCCAAGCGGCATGGCTGGACTTTGGCAGTTATGTTCGTGGATCTGAATAAATTCAAAAGCGTTAACGATACCTACGGACACGAGGCAGGTGATAACGTCTTGCAGACCGTTGCGCGGCGGCTCGCGGAGAAAACGCGCGGCGACGACACGGTCAGTCGCCATGGTGGAGACGAATTTTTGTACCTGCTGACGGAACTCCACAACGAACACGATATTGCGATGATTGCGGAGAAGATCATCCATGCGATTGAGGTGCCAATCGACTTCAAGGTGGGTGACGTTCACATCACTTCCAATATCGGCGCAAGCATTGGAATCTCGACTTATCCGAAAAATGGGGCTAGCGCGCCAGTGTTGATCAAAAGTGCGGATGAAGCGATGTATCGGGCTAAACAGAGTCAGTCTGGATATGCCTTTGCACAATGAAAGCGACGCGCCTTACTGCGATAAGGCGCATTCAGTGTAACTACATTTACGGTGTGAACGATGAATACTCCTACTAAGCCGCTCCACGAGTTTGTCTTTTCAAATCGCAATGAGCTGATCCAGCGTTGCATGGGAAAGGTGGCGAAGCGGCCCATCCCGCTGAAAATCCGTGCGATTCTAGATCACGGGGTGCCCATGTTTTTGGAGCAACTTGTCGATGAGCTGCGTGAGGAGGCTACACAGCCCAGTAACGCGGCTGAGTCAGGGTCGACAATAAGTAACCCGGAAATTAGCCGTGCCGCTGCATTGCATGGCGCAGATATGCTGCGCGAAGGCTACAACATTGACCAAGTAGTCCACGATTATGGCGATGTCTGTCAGTCCATCACGGAGTTGGCGCTCGAACGTCGAATACCCATTAAAACAGACGATTTTCGTATTCTCAATCGAAGTCTCGACAACGCCATTGCCGGCGCAGTCACGGCGTTCTCGCAAGGCAAACAGATTTCCATTGATGAACAAGCAGATACCTTTTCCCAGCGCTTGAGCACCTTTTGCGACGAGCAGCGACGGTTGGTCGATATAGCCATCCGGTCATATACGGCGGTAAAGACGGGTAACGTGGGACTGACCGGCGCGACCGGCGCATTGCTCGCGCATGCCTTGGACGAACTGCGCTTACTCGGTGAGCGAACCCTGCCGGAGATTTACAGGGAATCCACAAAGGCCTCCCCTGCGCACCCGTGACCGCTTCCTGCCGTGCACGCGAGCGCGGCAAAGTTTATCGGTAACTGTCTGAGGTTTCGATATCGAAACCTCTGTATTTAATACGGGGGCTGCCGTGAACGTCCGAAATAATTTCGGCGTTTGCATCGGTGCGCTTTGAACTGACGAAATCGCCAGTAGATTCCGCACCCCAAAATCTTCGCTACGATTGCGCAGGCGCGCACGATTGGGATAGTCCGTGAACCGTACCCCTATAAATGACGAGCCGGGAGGTGGAACGGGACTGAGTGGATCGGCAACGCCAGCAGTGACGTCAATTTGCGCCACAATTAGTTCTCACAAATTATTGGGTGAATTCCAGCGTAATGCCATCTACACCAGGTAACGCTTCGTATCGCGATTGCCAGGTCTCTCCGGTCTTGATCGGCAGCGCCGCAGTCAGTGTGCCGGTCGTGATAATTTCGCCCGCCGCCAACGAATCAAACGCCGGTTGTTTGGCCAGTATGTTGGCGAGAAACGCCAGCGCCAGTGCAGGATGATCCAACGCGTTGCTGCCCTTGCCGCGATCCATCACCACGCCGTTTTTGCTCAGGGTGACGGCGCATTCGCTCAGTTGTTTTGCGAGGGTGCGTAGGTTTTCTTCATCGACTGCCACGGGCGTGCCGACCACCAGCCGCCAGTGCAATGAAAAATCCGCGGCGAATTCCGCAGGTGTGCATTTCCAATCGGCGAAGTGGCAGCACACGATTTCAAAACTCGGCGCGTACCATTCGATGGCGTGCAAAATCTCTACCGGGTCGTTGCAATTCACCGGTACCGCCGCGCGCAGCTTGAATGCAATTTCGGGCTCGATCAGCGGTTGTGAACTTTTCGCCAGTGCTAAATTGGCTTTGCCGTTATTCGCATAAATCACCGTTCGGTTATAAATCGGGTGCCAGATCGGCGAAGTCGCGCCGTACTGCGGCCAGATATTGCGATTGGTAAAACCGATTTTGCGGCCCACGGTTTTTTCACCGCGTGCGCGGCGCAACTGGATTAGTTCGCCTGAGACTGCGTACGCATCATCCCAGTTGAACCCGGGATGACGCGCGGCAAGCGACGGCACAATGCGCCCTTCATCCCATGCGGCGAGCAACTCCTGTGCGATACCATTCATAAGTATTTGATTTTAAACGATTATTTATATTAGCGATAGTATGATGCCGATGCGTAAACGCCGGCTGTCACGCACGTGAACAGCGCGAGCAATCGGCGCACGGCCTACTCGGGCTTGATGCCCGCGGTCTTAACCACTTTGCTGATGGTTGCGTAGTCCGCGCGAATCATCTTGGCAAATGCCTCCGGCGATTCGCTGGCCGTGGGCGCGAGCCCTTGTGAGGCGAATTGTTCTTTGACTTCAGGCATGACGGCCACCTTGCGCATCACTTCGTGTACCTGATTGATAATCGCGCGCGGTGTGCCGGTGGGTGCCAACACGCCGTTCCAGCTTGCAAATTCATAGCCGGGCACACCGGATTCGGCGATGGTGGGCAGTTCCGGCAGGATCGGCGAGCGCTTGGCGGTTGAAATCGCAATGGCACGCAAACGTCCGGCACGTATCAATCCAACCAGTGCCGCCGCCGGGGAGATCGCCCACTGCGCTTCGTTGGCGACGACCGCCGTGGCCATCGGGCCGCCGCCTTTATATGGCACGTGGATGCTGTTGATGCCGGTAAAGCTCACGAACAGCAGTCCCGCGAGATGGCTCGATGCGCCCATGCCTGCGGAACCCATGTTAAGTTTGCCGGGCTGTGCTTTCGCCAGCGCGAGAAATTCGTTTACGCTTTTTACCGGCAGACCGGGATTGACCACGAATACCGCTTCCACATTCGCGAATAGCGAAATCGGCGCAAAGTCCTTCAGCGTATCGAATGGCAGCTTTTTGTAAGTGAAGCTGGAGACAATCATCGAACTCGATGCGCCGGCAAGCAGTGTGTAGCCATCGGCAGGCGAGCGCGCGGCGAGTTCCACGCCGATGGTGCCGGCAGCGCCGCCGCGATTGTCGATAACGATTTGCTGGCCGAGCTGGTCGGACATTTTCACGGCGAAGATGCGCAAAATGGTGTCCAGCGACGAGCCCGCCGATTGCGCGGCGATCATGCGGATGGGGCGTTGGGGGTACGGCTGGGCTGATGCAGCGGACGTGACAATGATCAGTCCCGCGCACGCCAACCCTTTGAATTTTTGCAGCATGTGGATTCCTTGTCTTGGGATGCCAGCGGCACATTCTGTCACGGCAGGTGCAGGGTGAGGAAGCCCCCTTTTCAAACGGGGGCGATTGGGCGCACAATGCCCCATCGCGTGAATTCAAAGGAGGCCGTCATGGGCAATATGGAACAAGTCGGGCATACGCTGGAAACCTTCGCCGCCAAGTGCCACGATTTCATCAAGGCAGAGCCCGGTGCGGCGGGCCGCCGCAAAGTTTGCGAGTTGTTGTCACAGGTGCTGGCCGATCCGCAGTTCGTCGCGAAGTACGTGGATGACAACGATAAAGAACGCAACATTCTTTATGAAGACAAGGAATTCGGCTTTTGCATCATCGCGCACAACTACGAAGGCCCCAAGGAAAGCGGCCCGCATGACCACGGCCATTCATGGGCGATCTACGGTCAGGCGCGCGGCGAGACGGCGATGAACGACTGGTCGCTGGTTGAAAAGGCCAGCGTCGAAGTGCCGGGCAAGGTAAAACACGTGCGTACCTACAAGTTGACACCGGGTGTTGCACATCTATATAACGAAGGTGATTTGCATTCGCCCAGCCGCGTGGCATCGACCAAGCTGATACGCATCGAAGGTACCGATATGACGAAGGTCAAGCGGTTTAAGTTTGTACCCGTGTGATTCTCGTGCGTTATACAGCGTAAAAAAGCCGCAATAGCGGCTTTTTTTATCGGCTAGTGGGATGCCCCGGTGGGAATCACCGGCAGCGGTCCCTGCGTCAAATTGTAGAGGTGGCGCTTGCGCACAAACCACATGGACGTCGAAATGAATCCGCCAAACAACGCGATCACAATATAGATCGACCAATCCAGGCTGATCAGCAGCGCATAGAGGCCGATCATGATCAGGATGGAGATATTTTCATTGAAATTCTGTACGGCGATGGAGTGTCCGGCGCCCATCAGTATATGTCCGCGATGCTGCAACAGCGCATTCATCGGCACCACGAAAAATCCCGACAGCGCGCCGATCACGATGATCAGCGGCACCGCAATATAAATCGATGGCACCACAATCATCACCATCACGATCAATCCCATGAGAATGCCCATGGGAATCACATCGACCGCGCGGTTGAGTGGCACGATTTTCGCGGCGAGCACGGCGCCCACCGCAACGCCGACGGCGCACACGCCCTGCAGATAAGTAGCCTGCGACAGGCTGTAGCCGAGCGAATCCTCGGCCCATTTCAGCACGATGAATTGCAGCGTGGCCCCCGCGCCCCAGAACAATGTGGTAATCGCCAGTGAAATCTGCCCGAGTTTGTCGGTCCACAGCAGTTTCATGCAGTGCGCGAACTCGCGGATCAGGTAAATCGGATTGCGGTTGACCATTTTGTGATCGACGCCGGTATTCGGGATATAC
>Ga0193752_1003470_pt1 | contig 10852 bp, 5 predicted proteins | sample H1c1metaG_FD_144924 | JGI IMG/M metagenome (GOLD analysis project Ga0193752, IMG submission 144924) | Soil microbial communities from a riparian zone of the East river system, Colorado, United States - H1c1 | ecosystem: Environmental > Terrestrial > Soil > Riparian zone | place: USA: East River...
CGGTCCCTGGCGTGATTGCATCTGGGGTATGTTTCTTTCATAATAGAAGTCTACAAAATCATCTTCCTGGTGTTTGTCAAAAATATTGGGAGACAAAGTCAGGAAAGTTTCATTGGCACCGGACAGGCTGTCGGCTGTGGTTTGCACCGTGCCTGCTTTATTCCGCGACGCCTGCAAATCGCCCTGTTTAAATACGTGAACCGTATCGATAACCGGAGAGTTGTATGAGCTAACGGATCTGTCCGGCCATATTATCTGCATGGAATCAATCTTTGTTCTGGTACCTAAACCGATGATCAGTTTATAATCCACGGAAGACTGAAAACCACGGCTGGGAATCAATTCACGGGTCAGAATCTGAGTATCTGCATAAATAACAACCCGGCTGCCAATAGCATAAACATTTTTGCCGGCACCTTTAAGATTAAAACCTATGTAATGATGTTTATTTATTTCCCTTGAATTGTTTTTGTAAATGAAGGCCTGCTGATTTTCGTTATTGATGATCAGGTCAAGATCCCCGTCATTATCGAGGTCGCCGTAGGCTGCACCGTTTGAAAATGATTTATCTGTAAAGCCCCAGTCTTCGCCCTGATCGGCAAATCTCAGGTTTCCGAGATTGCGGTAGGCTTTATTCAGCATGGCCGTTACCGGGATTTTTTCAAGTACTTTGTCAAGGCTTTCTTTTTCACCGGTCTTCACCATTTGCTGTACAACATCATTGGCAAAAAAATCCATAAAATCAAGATTGGTCACGTCTTTATTAATTCCGTTACACACATAAATATCATTGTATCCGTCATTGTCTGCATCGAACATCAGGGCACCCCAGCTCCAGTCCGTCGCAGCTACCCCGCTATAATTTGCAATATCGCTGAACTGACCTTTGCCATTATTTAATTGCAGGCAATTCATCATATATTGATGATAGAAGCCAGCCTTAATCTTGCTGTTATATAAATCAATGTTATCAAATGCACCCAGTGTTTTTAGCCGGTAATCGTCACCCGGCAGCATATCCGTCGAAAAAATTTCCTGGTATCCATCATTGTTTATGTCTGCCAGGTCGGCTCCCATCGAAGAGAAACTGGTATGACCCATCCGGCTTTCCAGTTCATCTTTGAATGTTCCATTTTTTTGATTGATGTACAAAAAATCCCGTTCGTAAGAATCGTTCGAAACAAAAATATCAGGATATCCGTCGTTATTCAAATCACCGACTGAAGCACCTAAGCCAAAACTTATCAAAGTGCCGTGGATACCGGCTTGTTTTGATACCTCTTTAAACACGCCATCATCATTGCGATACAGATGATCACCACCACCCTTTAAAAATTCAGCGACCGGCCACTCTAATTCCGGTAGATCCCGGCGGTTTGAATAATTCAGTGTATTAACCGGTATAGGACTGTTGTTAATCATGAAGCAATCGAGGTCCCCGTCCATATCATAATCAAAGAAAGAAACCTGGGTGGTATAGGCTGATATATCAAGTCCATATTTTGCAGCTGATTCGGTGAAGCTCAGATTGTGATTATTAATATAAAGTTTATTCCGCCGGTTGCCAGTTTTCATATGACCGGAATTGCTAACATATATATCAAGCCAGCCATCGTTATTTACATCAGCGAACAGTACCCCGGTACTCCACATACTGTCTTGCTTCAGCCCGGCTTTTACCGAAATGTCATCAAACTTCCAGTCACCCTTGTTAAGATATAATTTGTTTTCACCAAGGTTAGAAGTAAAGAATACATCCGCAAGACCATCATTATTCAGGTCGCCAATCGCAACTCCGCCGCCATTATAAAAATTACGAAAGTAAAATCCGTTTTCTGTCTTTGTGTCCTGCACCACGTTATTAAATTCAATTCCCGTATTCTTCACAAGATTAAACAAAACAGGTTTTTCATTTTTACATGAAACCAGGAAAAGGCAGCAGCCGCAAAGGAAAAAGTATATAAGGTTTCGCATTATCAGCAAACACATATTAAGAATTAAAAAACCCTAAAAGTTCAGTTATGGCTGAGCTTTTAGGGTTATAAAAATAAGTCTATTTAAATTATCAGTAACCCGGATTTTGAGTGAGGTTCGGATTAACTGCCAATTGCTCATTTGGAATAGTAAATATCAGGTACTTTGGATCATCTGCTCCTGTTTTACCCTGGAATGGTTCCAGGAATTTACCAAAGCGGATCAGATCCTGCCTGCGATAATTTTCCCAATAAAGTTCGCGTGCCCTTTCATCTAAAAGATTATCAAGTGTCAGGGTAGCAAAAGGAGTAACACCTCTTTTTGTGCGGATGGTATTGACTATTGGCAATGCAGTACCTGCAGCGTTTGTTCTTAGTAAAGCTTCCGCTTTCATAAGCATAACATCCGATATACGATAGTACACATAGTCATTATTTACATTTCCGCTACCATCATTAGGATAATCGATGGGATATTTATTAACCCTGATACCCGTTACTTCAAGATTTTTTCCGGTTTCGATTATATTAACTTCCCTGGTGAAAACAAGCGGGGCACCAGTTCTGTCCTGTAACGGCGCATCAGTTGTCCAGTTGTATTGCTGTCCTACCATGAACCCTACATTGACACGGTTACCCGGATTTGGAACACCAGGAGTTGGATAAGCCACTCCGCGACGTTGATCGCTGGCAGTAAACTTGTCGTAGAAGTCTGACAAAGTTGTAAAACCATTCCATCCACCCGGATTCTGATTATAGTGCATGGTTAAGTGCCATCTTGAATTTAATCCACCTGCTTCAACACCGCCGACATTTTCTGCCGTGAAGATATTTTCAGTACCGATGGTTCCGTTTAATGGCGCGAAATTATCGAAGTAATTATTGCTTAGTAAATACTTACCGCTATTAATCAATCCATCAGCAAGAGTAATTACCTGCTGCATATCGGCTGCAGCAAATGTTGGCGCCGCCCTGTTTGCGAATACACCTTTGTTAAGATAACATTTGATCAGCAACACGCGCGCAGCATCCTTGTTGGCACGTGACACCGGTGCATCGGGAAGCGTTGGCAGAATTTCGGTGAGTTCTTTCATAATATAATCCAACGCTTCTATTCCTTTTCTCACTTTTGAAGGAAGCAAGGTGCTTTCGCCTGGTTCCCTGTAAGCGACCTGGTCGAAATAATCAAGCATATCGAACATTGTAAATGCCCGGATAAATCTTGCCTCAGCAGCCTGCTGTGGTGAAGGATTATATTGCAACAAATCTGTTGATGCGAAGATTGTTCCTGAAAGATCATTGTATGCAAAACGAATGTACTGGTTATCGCCATCCCATTTGTGTGCATGTATAACGCGCCAAGCGCCATTATCATCCCAGTCAGGACCACGGGTTGGTCCGATCAGCGCATCAGTTGACATTTCCCCCATCGCAAAAACGCGCTCCTGTCCCTGATAACTTACCCTTTGTGAAACATATACAGCCTTCAATAATGCGGTAATATTTCCACCGCCTGAACTTCCAACCTGGCTTTCTTTCAGATCTCCCTGAAAGTCTTCTTCCAGCTTTGTACAACCAATAGCTGATAAAAGTAATGTTGTTGAAAATAATATTTTAATGTGCTTCATATAACAATTCGTTTAGAGAATTAAAGTGAGAAGTTTACGCCAAGAGTGATTGTTCTTGCCGATGGATAAGGTGCGTACTCAATACCTACGGAGGGAACGCTGTTTACAGTCTTATCTACGTTCACTTCGGGATCAAATCCGCTGAATTTTGTAATTACAAACAAGTTCTGGCCGGTCAGGAAGATGTTTGTGCCTTTGATGAATTTTGCAATATCACCGACACTGTAAGACAGCGTGGCGTTAGCAAGCTTCAGGTAGCTTCCATCTTCTATAAAGCGTGATGATGCTGTAACCGGGTTTGAGAACGCTTCTTTCACATCAGACTCATATACTGAGCGCGCTATATTTTTACCACCGTTAATACTTCCTACGTTGATAACGTTGTTGAGCGTATTGTTATATATCTTCTGGCCAAAAGCTCCGTTAAGATTAATTACCAGACTTAATTTTTTGTAGAATACACTGGTGCTGATACCCAATACTGTTTTAGGATTTGGATTTCCCTGGTAGCTGAACACATCCCCTTCAGGATAGATAGCCTGACCGGTTGTCTTGTCAAGTCCTGCAAAATTCCGGGTCCAGAACGAATTGATTGGTAAACCATTTCTGATGGTTTCAACCAAAGTTCCTGTGATACCCTGTCCATGTAAACCACCGGTTGAAATTGGAGCGTCAAGACCGGAAACTTCATTTTTAATGAAACTGGCGTTTACTCCAAAATCCCATCCGAAGTTTTGGTTGCGGACGATATTGGCGTTGATCATCACTTCAAATCCTTTATTTACAACCTCGCCCTCAAGGTTTTTCCAGGTAACGGAAGATCCTGGCGGAGAAGGTCTGATAGGAACGGTTGGAAACAACAGATCAGTTGTTTTCTTATTGAAATAATCAAATGAACCTGTTATACGATTGTTGAGAACCGCAAAATCAACTCCGATATTCCACTGGGCATCTGACTGCCACTTGAGATCCGGATTTGGGTTGTTTGTAAGACCCAGGCCTCCATTATTCGTGAATGAATATCTGCCTTGTGAAGCACCGGAAGGAAATTCCTGGTTACCGGTAATTCCATAACCACCCCTGATTCTGAGGTCATTCACGAAATCAGCTTTGAAGAAACTTTCTTTACTGAGTACCCATGCTGCTGAAAATGATGGGAAATAACCGTAGTTATTGTTTTCACCAAATTTGGTTGAACCATCAGCACGGAACGTCGCAGTGACCAGGTATTTGTCTTTGAAATTCACAACCGCCCTTCCGAAGAAAGATTGTAATTCAGAAGACGGATCGATAAATGAACTTATTGATCGGCTCGAATTATTTGAATACTGAATGTAATTGGTGTAGTCAAGACCATAATTACCAAAACCACCTGCATCAGGTCCGAATCCATTCATTGCGCTACCCTTGTTCTTATATTTCATGAACTCATAACCTACAAGTGCATTCAGGCTAAGATCAGTATTTATCTGTTTGGTATAATTCAGGGTGTGTGTAACCTGTTGTGTGATCAGTTCATTATTCGCGATATAAGCTCTGCCCTTCCCAATGATCTCATTCAGATTCAGGAAAGAATTCACAGACCCTCTGCGAACACCGGAGCTATAGTTAATACTATACAACATGCGGTATTCAAGATCCTTTGTAATCTTTAAATAAGGAGATATAGACCCAAGAACAGTTGTTACTTTAGAATTATCATCATAAGCTTCAGAAGCAGCCAGTGGATTAATGATACCACCACCGGAAGCAATGTTCAATGAATCATTTGGTTTTCTGAGTGCTTCGGTCGGATTCCACTGTAATGCCTGGCCGATCAAACTACCGGTAGAACCTGCGTTGTTTGAAATCGGAACGATGTTTTCGATATACTGGCTTGACGTAACGTTGAAATCAATACCAAGATTCTTCTTCTCAAGAAATTTGAAGTTACTGTTCAGGCTCACTGTGTATTTCTGGAAATCACTTTTGCGAACAATACCTTCCTGGTCCAGCAGGCTTGTAGAAATGCGGTATTTCGCATTATCATTACCACCGCTGACAGCAGCACTGTATGTTTGAATATTCGCTGTTCTCAAAATCGCATCCATCGCGTCAACATCTGCGCCTTTATCATTCGCAGTACTGACACCATAATATCCCAGTGCACTGCGGAATTCTCCAGCATCGAGGATATCAATTTTTCGCATCAGGGAGCTGATTCCATAAGATGCACCAAGATCAAGCTTTGGCTGACCGGAAGCACCTCTTTTAGTTGTGATCAGCACAACACCATAAGCAGCCCGTGAGCCGTAAATGGCTGTTGCAGATGCGTCTTTCAGAATTTCCATTGACGCTATGTCATTAGGATTTAAAAAGTTGAGCGGGTTGCCGGCCGGCGTCATACCGATACCGCCAACATCAAGACCTGGTCTTGCTGAACGGCCATCGAGGGGAATACCATCAACCACATACAGTGGTTGACCAGAACCTGTAACTGCAGAGTTACCACGTACCTTAACAGTAGTAGCACCACCGGGTTGCCCTGCATTATTAAGAACCTGGACTCCGGCTACTTTACCCTGGATTAACTGATCAGGTGATGTGAAAGTACCCCGGTTAAAATCTTTTTCCTTTACTGAAACAACGGCTCCGGTAAGATCTCTTTTCCGCACCGTTCCATACCCCACAACAACAACCTCGCTGAGGTCTGCGCCTGAAGTCACAAGAGAAACATCAACAGACGTTTTATTGGCAATATCAACTTCAAGTTCTTTGAAACCCACAGAGGATACTACAAGAGTATTGATGTTTTGAGGTACTGAAATTGAGAAGGTTCCATCTGCTTGACTGGAAACGCCCTGATTGGATCCTTTGGGCTGAACTGATGCTCCTGAAACCGGGGAGCCATCTTTAGAATCTGTAATTTTTCCGGATATTACCCTGTTTTGTGCGAGCAGGGTTTGGGTAACAAATAGCATTAATAAAGGCAGGGCTGCCCTCATAAGCAATCGTTTGATTCGCATACTCAGTAATTATTGGTTTATTAATATGGCTTAAAAATCCGAATGTAGTAATCACAATGTGTGATTATTACACAATTATATACAAATTAGCTGAACACTCAAAAGAATCTTAACAATACTTTAATATCAAAAATGACACTTATTCGGCTTCATTACCTATAAACAACACGCACATTTACAGGACACTAGATAGCTTAAATTCGCTGCGTGATATCGTTTTGTTGTTTAAACGCCGTTGCTAGTTTTGGCCACCAAAACGTGCTTTATTGAACACATAAAGTTTACCGGGACGATGTGGAACATCCTGTTCAAGTTCGTTGGCATCAAGTAGCCAATCCATATGAAAGAACCGCTTCCGGAAGTTCCGGCGGTCAAGTTTCTGTCCGAGCACGGCTTCGTACACGCTCTGCAGCTCCCGCAAAGAAAATTTATTGGGAAGCAGATTAAATACAATGGGGTGTTCTTCGATTTTATTCTGCAACTGTTTTATGCAGGTCTGCAGGATCTTCATATGATCGAAGGCAAGTGTGGCAAGATCCTCGACGGGATGCCAATGCAACTGGTTATGCTGTAGTTTCAGATCATGGTCCCGGATATTCACAAGTGAATAATACGCCGTTGTAATAACCCGGCCCGCAGGATGGCGGTTTACATCACCGAAACTATATACCTGCTCAAGGAAAACATCTTCAAGGCCTGTGCGTTCGCGTAAAACACGGTAAGAGGCACTGTCCAGATTTTCATCAGGTCTTACCAGGTCGCCGAGCAGAGACCACTGATCACGGAATTCTTCAAGATCAGATTTAATCAGGAGTACTTTCAGTTCATTGTTATCGAACCCGAATATCACACAGTCAACAGATATCCCAATGCGGAAAAACGCTGTCTGCTCTGTTATTAATTGTTTTATATTCTTCGCTACTGGCATGCTAGGTTTCGGAACCCGGATCAGGATAAGGCAATTCTATTGGGAAGATAATTCGATGATTTCATATCAATGTTACTTAATCCTTCCAACAATTACTATCATGGTACAGAAAATCTTTTTCAGGAACACAGGTCTGTCTTTATTAGTACAATAACTTTACAGGTGCAATAATTACTTATGTATTCAAACACCCACACAAAAAACCTTCAGGAACAAACTACGGCTTTGCTGAAAAAAAAATCAGCCGGTACCAGGGACCTTACTGCACTACGCGACGTTTTGAGGTTTCACGAGTATCGTTATTATATTATGAACGATCCACTGATCGCAGATGTGGAATATGATCAGCTATACAAGGAGTTACAGAAAATAGAAAGCGATCACCCTGAACTGATTTCGGCGGACTCCCCTACCCAGCGTGTGGCAAAAGGACTTACGAAAGATTTTCCAACTGTACAGCACCTGGTGCCGATGTTATCACTTGAGAACTCATACGACTCGGATGATTTGCTTGGCTGGGACCGGAAAGTAAGGGAGCTTGCAAAATTACCCCTGGTAGAATATTGCATTGAACCCAAATTCGATGGCGCAAGCATTTCGGTTATTTATGAGCGTGATATGCTGCTTCGTGGCGTAACCCGCGGCAATGGGGTTGAAGGGGATGATATCACGACCAACATCCGCCAGGTGAGATCGGTACCGCTGTCGGCAGCATTTTCTACCTATGGCATTGAAATGATCGAGATACGTGGGGAAGTGCTGATGAATAAAAACAACTTCAAGAAATATAATGATCAACTGTTAGAACAAAGTCTTGCTCCTCTTGCCAATCCGCGTAATGCAGCCGCCGGAGCATTGCGTATCAAGGATTCGCGTGAAGTAGCCCGTCGTAACCTGGAGGCGTTCCTGTATAATGTGAGTTATCATGTACATGAACCAAACTTCAAACAGAACAGCACACTGAATACGCATAGCGGCATGCTTGAAATGTTGTGGAACCTTGGTTTTCGCAGCCCGTTAAAAGAGATGCGTGTTGTTAAAGGCATAGAAGCGGTTATAGCTTACTGTAATGAATTCGAAGCTAACCGGGATAACCTTCCGTATGAGATCGACGGTATGGTGATCAAGGTTAATGATATTGACCTGCAGGACCGGTTGGGCATGACAACACATCATCCGCGTTGGGCTATGGCATTTAAGTTCAAGGCAAGACAGGCAACCAGTAAGTTAAGGGCGGTCGAATACCAGGTTGGCAGAACCGGTTCGGTTACTCCCGTTGCAAAGATCGAACCTGTACCAATTGGGGGTGTAACGGTTGGTTCCATATCATTGTTTAATGAAGATGTTATCCGCGAAAAAGATCTTATGATTGGTGACACAGTTCTGGTGGAAAGAGCCGGCGATGTGATCCCATATATAGTGAAATCGATGGCTGAATTGCGGACCGGAAAAGAAATTCCGATCGTTTTCCCAAAGAAGTGCCCGGTTTGCGGCGACGAACTCGTAAAGCCCGCAGAGGAAGCAGTGTGGCGCTGCGTAAATATTAATTGTAAGGCACAGGTGGTTGAAAGGATTATTCATTTCACCAGTAAGGATGCCATGGATATAAGGGGTTTTGGTGAAGCCAACATACGGAAGTTCTTTGACCTTGGTTTATTGGCGGATGTTCCCGGTATTTACCGCATAAACTTCGATACAATCCGGACACTGGAAGGGTTTGGCGAAAAAAGCATTACCAATCTGCAATCGGCTATTGAGCATTCCAAGAAGCAACCACTTAACCGGTTGATATTCGGCCTGGGTATCAGGTACGTTGGTGAAACTACTGCCAAAGTATTGGCGCACTCAGTGAAACACCTGCTTGATTTTGCCGCCTATAGTGTAGAAGATCTAACTGATCTTGAAGACATCGGCCCTAAGGTGGCAGGAAGCATTACTCAGTTTTTCCATAATGAAGATAATATTTCGATGCTGAAAGCGCTGGAATCACTTGGGCTTTCTCTTAAGAATGACAAAAAGAATCTTCAGGAGAAAGGTAACCTTGGGGGACAAACGTTTTTATTTACGGGTACACTGCCAACCTTAAAAAGAACTGATGCAGAAACAATGGTCGAAACACAGGGTGGCAAGATTTTAGGAAGTGTTAGCAGTAAACTTAACTACCTTGTTGTAGGTGAAGATGCCGGGTCGAAACTTGAAAAAGCAAAAAAAATAAATTCGGTGAAGATTATAACTGAGGCGGAGTTTTTAGAAATGGTAAATGAATGATGGAATTTTATTGATATACTTGTTACGGTTCACGTTAAAAAAATTTGGTATCTTTAAATAAAAGGAAAGCATGGTAAAAAAAATCCCCGGCGAAGTGTGGAAACCGTTGCAGTTTCCCGGCTGGAAACACCTCCGTAAAAAATATGCTTTATCTTCTCACGGCCGCATTGCCAGCTTTACTGAAGATGTGACCGAAGATGGTAAATTATTGCAGGGCTCGCTTACCACGGGATACCGAACGCTTAACCTTCATCGTCCAGGTAATAATGGCACCTTGTATATTCATCGTGAGATAGCCCGGCTGTTTTTGGGCAAGCCTTCCGTTAAGAATAAATACGTTATTCATTCGAATCATAACAAACTCGATAACTCGGTGAAAAATCTTCGCTGGGCGTCATTGGAGGATATGATCGAACATCAGCAAAGCAGTCCTGCCAAGCTAGCTTATAAAAAAATTCAGGCAAACAGGTCTGTTGGATTAAAACTTAATGCCAAACAGGTAGAGAGTATCAAGAAGACCCTTGTTGATAAAAAGAGAAAGATCACTATTAAAAAACTCGCCGAAAAATATGGCGTTAGTGAAATGACCATGTATCGCATAAAGAGTGGCGAAAATTGGGCAAGGGTAAAATAGATGATAAGATGATGTTAACAGGTATGATTAACATCTGTTAAGTCGTAAGAATGGATGTTAACAGGTATAATTGACATCGATTAACTTGTAAAGAATGGATGTTAACAGGTATGGCTGACATCTTTAGTGCTCATGATAACTACAATAAATAATGCTTCAGGCTTCCACGGTTAAATTTCTAAAAGACCTCAGTAAAAACAATAATAAAACCTGGTTCGATAATAACAGGGATAAATACGAGGCGGCAAAATCTGATTTCGAAAGTTTCATTCAGCACGTTATAGACAGGCATGGCAAAAAGGATGAAACAATCCGCGACCTGATTGCCAAAAAGTGTACATTCCGGATAAACCGGGATATCCGTTTCTCAAAAGACAAAACTCCATACAAAACAAATATGGGCGCCAGTATAGATC
>Ga0193752_1003471_pt1 | contig 10851 bp, 7 predicted proteins | sample H1c1metaG_FD_144924 | JGI IMG/M metagenome (GOLD analysis project Ga0193752, IMG submission 144924) | Soil microbial communities from a riparian zone of the East river system, Colorado, United States - H1c1 | ecosystem: Environmental > Terrestrial > Soil > Riparian zone | place: USA: East River...
CATCGAATCCGGACAGCAGCGTGGGACCGTGAATGCGGTAGTAGTGCGGCTGTCCGGATTCGATGCCGCCTGCCCAGGCAAATCGCACGTTTTCGAAGCCTGCCCGATCGAGGCGCACCAGGGCTTCTTTGGCGGACGCGGCGTTCACGCGTCCCAGGTAGAGCTCTATCAACCGGCGCAGCTGCGCACGCTCTTCAACCGACATGTCCGCGGCGGCAAGGCCTGCGAGTTCGAGCTTTTGCACCTTCGGATCGTTGCCCGTGACGATGTCGGAGAAGGCGGTGTCGCGAATCATCGCCGTCTGGCGGCGCGAAGCGGGGAGCATCTTGATCAACTCGCGGCCCAGGTCTTCCTCGGCGGCGAGCAAGCGGAAGCCGGCATTGGGTCCGGAAAGCACCCGCGCCGGATTCGCACCCATGAAGACCGGCGCGACCACGGCGGCTACGCCCGGCAGTTGGGTGACGTTGATCGACAGGTGGTGTCCTTCGAAGCGCCAGGCCCAGGGTGCGCTGTCCGATGGCTTGCCGAACACCGCGGTGTAGTACAGCCCCGGGTCGCGACGCGACGCATTGGCCACACCGGCCTCGGTTTCCACGCGACGCAGGATGTTCTCGTGCTTCATGACGCCGCGAGTCGCGAGCAGTCCTTCAGGAGACATGGCGGTGGCGAGCAGCGGCCCAAGCAGTTCGCTTTGCGCGTCGTCCAGTTTGAGCAGCGATGCGCCGACCCGATCCTTGGGGACGAAATGCCAGGCGAGACGCTCGGGCGAATCGATGGGAAAGCTGGCTGCGATGCGCAGGTCCTGCGGCAGCGACTTCAGGAAGGCGCTGGCCGCCGCCGCGGCGCTGATCTTGTCGGCTTCGCGTGCGGCATCCGCGGACGGAGCCAGCAGTGCGCCTGCCGCACCGGCCGCCAGCGCGAGACCAACGGCTGCAAACTTTGCGAATTTCATCGGCGTCTCCTTATGGGAGGCCGATGCTATTCGTCTCAGGTTGCCTTGGCGAGCAGCTTTTCCGCTTCGCCGCGGCTTTTCTTGAACACTTCTTCCAGCCCGGCCTCACGCAGGAAGCTGACGTCGATACGCGCCGAGCTGTCGCTGCTCGCGCCGCTCACGCGCTGCGAACCATCGCTTTCGGTCATCTCCTCGATGAGACCGCTCGCAATGTGGATGGCGGTGACCAGCGGTCGCGACTCGGCCGCCACTTCGTTCGGCCGGTGATGGAAGGCCACGGCTTCCACGATCGGGAACGGGATGCCCCAGAGGCCCAGTAGATAGGCGCCGACTTCGGCGTGCGTCACGCCGAAGATCTCGCGTTCGGCCGCGGCGCTGTCGCCGTTCAGTTCCTTCTTGCGGTCGAGCGCGCGCACGTAGTCGGGCGGCGCCGCGTGCAGCAGCACCAGCGCGCCGATGTCGTGCAGCAGGCCGGCCGTAAAGGCGGCGTCGGCGAGCGCGGGGTTCGACACGATCTTCTTGGCGAGCACCGCGGTCAGCATCGAGTGATGCTGCAGCCGATCGGGCGAGAATCCCTTGACCTCGCTGATGGCCTTGTCCGAGAACGAGGTGGAGCCGAGCACCAGCGACTTGATGATCTCCACGCCGAGATAGGTGACGGCGGGACGGATGCTGACGATCTTCTGGCCCAAGCCGAAGTACGCGGAATTCACCAGCTGCAGCACCTTGGCGCACACCGCGGCATCCATCTCGATGACCTTGGCAAACGACACCGCGTCGGATTTCGGATCGGCCGCCAGGCGCGCGAGCTCCGTGTAGGTCGACGGCACGGCCGGGATGCGTTCGAGCTTGCCGACCAACGCGGTCAACGCCGGGTTCTGCATGAGCTTGTGCAGCGCATGCGTCTGCTCGATGACCGCGCGAAGCGTGTCGCCATCGCAGGGCTTGTGCAGGAACTGATGGGTGACAGGCAACGCGCGCATGATGGACTCGCGTTCCGCCTGGCCCGACAGCACGATGCGCGCCGCCGCCGGAAAGTCGCGCTGGATGTGTCGCAGCAGCTCGGCGCCGTCCATGCCCGGCATGCGCATGTCGGTGATGACCACGTCGGCGGGGGTCTGTTTCATGTGCTCGAGCGCCTGCTGGCCGCCGAGAGCGAAGGTCATTTCCCAGCGCTTGCGCTCCTTCCGCAGGGAATTGCGCAAGCCATCGAGGATGGCCTGTTCGTCGTCGACAAATAAAACGTGTAGCGAAGTCATGCGGCAGCCTGCTTGTTGGTGGATTCGGCCACGGGTTCTTCAGCCGACTTCGGCAGCCGGATGAAGAACGTCGTTCCTTTTCCTGTTTCAGTTTCGAAATGAAGTGAACCCTTGAGTTTCTCGACCACGAGGCCGCGCGACAACGCGAGGCCTTGCCCCGTGCCGCGGCCGACTTCCTTGGTCGTGACGAACGGCTCGAATATTCGTCCCCGCACGTCTTCGGGGATCCCGTCGCCGGTGTCGCCGATCGAGATCTCGACGAAGTCGCCGAGGGCGCGCGTCCGCACCGTGATGGAGCCCTTGGCGCTGGTGCCTTCCACCACGTCGGTGATGGCGTGCGCGGCGTTGAGCAGCAGGTTGAGCACCACCTGGTTGATGTCGCCGGCGTGGCAGTGCACCGTCGGAATGTCGCCGAAGTCCGTTACGAGATCCGCGACGCTCTTGTATTCGTTGCGCGCCATGTTCAGCGTGGTCTTGATGGCGCGATTCAGGTCGACATCCGCCATGGTGCGCGCATCCGGGTGCGCGAACTCGGTCATCGAACGCACGATGGAACCCACGCGGCCGATGCCCTCGAGGGCGCGATCCAGCGCGTCGGGCGCGTTCTTGAGGAAGTAGTCGACGTCCGCGGCTTCGTCGGTGTCGGCGGCTTTCTTCGCCGCCTCCGTCACGTCCTTGCCTGACAGCGCGCCGGCGGCGAGCGCACGATAGTCGGCGAGTGCGAGCGGCACATCGCGCAGCGCATGGCGCACGAAGCGCACGCTGTCGGAGATGAATTGCACCGAGGTATTGATCTCATGCGCCACGCCGGCCGCGATACGGCCGACGGACTCGAGCTTCTGGCCCTGGGCCATCTCACGTACCAGGCGGCGTGCCTCGGTGACGTCGATCATGAGGCCGCGCAGCAGTCGAATGTGGTTCACGACTTCGCAGGACACCGTCCATCGCAGCTCGACCACGCGATCGTCGGCCGTGACCACCGCGCACAAGGTTTCGAAGGTGCCGGCCGAGCACTCGTCCAGCTGCCTGCGCACGTCGAACTCGCGACTACGTGGCAACAACACGTCGAGGAATCCGGTTTCCTTCCAGCGCGCCTCTGGAATGCCCAACATCTTTTCGGCCTGCGGGCCGAAAAGATGTTGGGCATTCCAGAGGAGATCCAGCTCGAACGGAATGGCGCGCGTGGTCTCGGCGATCAGACGGTACTGTTCGCGGCTGCGCGCGAGTTCGCGCGTGCGTTCTTCGACGTGTTTGCCAAAGGCTTCATTCGTGAGCTTCAGCTCGGCGGCCTGTCCCGAGAATTTCTGGACGGTCTTCAGGCTGTCGCGGATGGCGAGCAGCAGGATGAAGAATTCACACACCACCCAGATGCCCTGGTCGACGACACGCCACCAGGCGGTGGCGCCGATGTCGAACGAATCGGGCAACATCGCGATGCGCACTACCGGGTAGGCAATTGCAATGAGGGTCGCGGTCACCAGCACGCGCCAGTCGCGGTAGAAGGCGAGGAACACCAGCGAGACGAACACGTGGAACTGCGCCTCGGATCGGCCCTCGAGCAGCCACATGAAGACCATGGACCAGCCGATCTGGCACGACGCCATGAAGTGGCGTACCCACCAGGCTTGAGGCGCGGCACGCGCGAACAGCAGCGCCGGCAGGCACAACATGCCGCCCAGAATGAGGATGACCAGGACGCGGCTTTCGCCGGGCAGGACGGACTTCCACGCCAGGGCCAGCGCGACCGGCCATTGCACCGCAAACAGAATGCGGAAAATGCGATGTGTGCCCACGGTGAGCTGCGCCACGACGGTGTGACGCATTTCACGGGCACGAGCCTCGCGCTGCGCTGAATCCACTTCGATCACGGGTTTCCTGCTGTTTCCTGGTGCCGACTCCGGTTCTCTCCCGGCGTTATCGGCCCATAACAGGGCACGCTTTAGGCTATTTCCGCGGTGGACCCGGGAAAAATGCGTTCGTTTTCAAGACGTAGTCGGCATATTGCGGCCGACGTTTGCCGATGTCCTTTTCAAGCGTCCGGACGCCTGAAACGCGCAGGAGCAGCAGGGTGAGGAGCGCGGGACCCACTGCGGACCACCAGGCGCCGGCCGACGCGGCCATCAGCCAGAAGCCCCACCAGACGCAGAACTCGCCGAAGTAGTTAGGATGCCGCGTGTGGCGCCAGAAGCCGCGGTTCATGACGGCGCCGGCATTGGCGGGATTGCGCCTGAAACGCGCCAATTGCCAGTCGCCTCCCGCCTCGTAAACAAACCCAATCAGCCACAACAGGATGCCGGCACAGTCGAGCAGGCCAATCGGCTCATTGCTGGCGAACACCCCGAGCAATGGCAACGAAATGATCCATGCCAGCAACGCCTGCGGCCAGAACACGAGGTACAGGCTCTTCCATTTGAAGTGGGGTTCATTGCGCGCGCGGATCGCCTGGTAGCGTGGATCCTCCGGCTTGCCCATGCCGCGGGCGGTGATGTAGATCGACAGTCGCGCGGCCCACAACGCCGCCAGCCACAACACGAACGCCAGGCGCGGTGCGCGAGGATCGGCGCCCAACCCGTAGACAACCCCGGCCGCGAACAGCATCAGGCTCCACAGCGAATCGACGATGGAGACATTGCGCAGCGGCAGCGACAGCAGCCAGGTGAACGTGGCCGCGATCAGCAGCAGCGGTAGCGCCGACAGCCACAGTTCGTAGTTGAAGTCTGCCAAGACCATGGCGGTAGTCAGAGGAGATCCTTGAGCCTGAACCACAACATCGCCAGCACCAGCGCCGGACGGCGGAAGTACGTGCCGCCCGGGAAATCTCCGTGCGGAATTTTCGCGAATACATCGAAGCGTTCCGCGGAACCCGCGATGGCCTCCGCCGTGAGCTTGCCCGCGATTCCCGCGAGCACCATGCCGTGGCCGGAGAAGCCCTGCAGGAAATACGCGTTGGGCGCCAGGCGCCCGAAGTGCGGGGCGCGATTCGGCGTGATGTCTACGTAGCCGCCCCATGCGTATTCGATGCGCGTGTCGTGGAGCTGCGGGAACACCCGCCGGATGCGCGCGCTCAATACGCGCGCCGAGTCGAACGGATCCACGCCCGAGTAGCTCACGCGTCCACCGAACAACAACCGGTGGTCCGCGGATCGGCGAAAGTAGTCGAGCACCCAGTTGATGTCCGCCACCGCGGCATTGTTGGTGATCAGCGCGCTCGCGCGTTCCGGCCCCAGCACTTCGGTGGCCGCGATGTACGTGCCCACCGCCATGAGCTTGCGCGCGAGCTCGGGCACCAGGCGGCCTAACAAGGCGTTGCCGGCAATCAACAGGTGGCGGGCGCGCACCGTGCCCGATTCGGTGTGCGCGAGCGAATCGGCATTCGCGTGTGTGGCCATGTCGAGCTTCGTGACGCGCGAATTCTCGAATATTTTCACGCCGGCGCGCGTCGCGGCGGCGGCGCGGCCCAGGGTGTACTTGCAGGGTTGCAGGTGACCGCTGTTCGAATCGTAGATGCCGCTGGTATAGCGCTCGCTGGGCACGATGGTCCGCAGTTCTTCGCGACCCACGAGGCGTACGCTGCGGTAGCCGTAGCTTTCGTGCAGCGACTCGACTTCGGCGCGCAATTCCGTGTCGTGGCGGGCTTTCACGCCGACGTGCATGTGGCCGGCGACGTAGTCGCAGCCGATCGAGTGTCTCGCGATGAGCTCGCGCTGCAGCTTCATGCCCTCGAGCGCGATATCCCACATCGAACGCGCGTCGGCGGCGCCCACGAGTTTCTCGAGTTTTTCCTGGCCGCTCGCGTAGCCGAAAATGCACTGCCCGCCGCTGCGTCCCGAACCACCGAACCCCAGATGCTTTGCTTCGAGCAGCGCCACGGTGAAGCCGCGTTCGATCAGGTGCAGCGCCGCGGACAGCCCGGAAATGCCACCGCCGACGATGCACACATCCGCGCGCGTCTCGCCGCGCAGCGGCGCGTGCGGCGGTGGCGGCGGTGTGCTCGCAACGTAGAAATTCTGTGCGTCGGCGTCGGTCATCGGGGCGCTACAACGGTCCGAGATACCGCGCGATTTCGAGCGGCGTTACGTGTGAGTTGAATTCCTGCATCTCGGCGCGCTTCACCGCGGTGAACAGGGCGACGAATTTTTCGCCGAGTGCGGCGCGCGCGAATTCGCTGGCCGCGAAACGTTCGATGGCCGCGGGCCAGTTGGTCGGCAGGGGATCGCCATCCTGGAGATAGGCATTGCCCGTGAGCACCGCGGGGGGTTCGAGCCGCTGCTCGAGTCCGTGCAACATCCCCGCCAATACCCACGCGAGCACAAGGTAAGGATTCGCATCCGCTCCGGCGAGCCGATGTTCGATGCGCAGATTGCCGGCATCGGAGGCCGGCACGCGAATCGCCGACCCGCGATTGTTGATGGACCAGGTCGGATGCAGGGGCACATACGCTTCGGAGCGGAAGCGCCGATAGGAGTTCGGTCCCGGTGCGCACAGTGCCATGCCATCGGCGAGCGTGTTCAGCGTACCCGCGATCACGTGACGCAGCGGCGCGCTGTCGAGCGGATTCGCGGCCGCGAAGATGTTGCGTCCGGCGGCATCCTGAAGGCTGACGTGAATGTGCAGTCCGCTACCGGCCATGTCGCGATAGGGCTTGGGCAGGAACGTAGCATCGCACCCGTGCGCGCGTGAGACGCTCTTGACGATGCGTTTGAATCGCAGCGCCTCGTCACAGACCCGCATGCCATCCGGCGCATGCGCGAGATTCACTTCGTATTGTCCCGGACCGTATTCGGCGAGCGAGGAGGTGGCCGGCACGTTCTGAATCCGACAGACGCGATCGATCTCATCGAGCAACGGCGAGTACTCGTTCAGGTCCGTCATCGAGTTGATCTGGGTGCGGAATTCCCGCCGGCCGGTCAGAGGGCCTTTCGGCGGCTGCGGCAATCCGGAAGCATCGCGCTCGGCATCGACGAGGTAGAACTCGTACTCGATCGCAACCACCGGCGTGAGCGACAGGCGAGAAAATCGCGACAGCACGTTCGCGAGCAGATGACGCGGATCGCCGAAAAACGGCGAGCCGTCGTTTTCGTGCATGGTGAGTTGCAGTTGCGCGATGCCGTCGGCTTGCCAGGGCACCACCACGAGCGTGCCGGGAATGGGCATGCAGGGGCGGTCGGCGTCGCCGTCCGCGAACCCCAGGCCCGTGTCCTCGACGGTGCCGCCCTCGATATCCAGCGCAAACATCGAGCCGGGCAGGGGCATGCCACGTTTGAATATTCCGGCGATGTTGGCGCGATCGATTCGCTTGCCGCGTTCGACCGTATTGAGGTCGTTCACGAACGCATCGAAGAACCGGACCTTCGGATGGTCGGCCAGAAAGCGCTGGAGGTCGGTTTCGGCGACGCCGGTCATAAGGTTCTCGGTGTTTATTATTTTCGACGGCGATACAACGCCGGGCGGGGCAGCATATGCCGGCTCCCCAAGGGCCCGCAAACTGGGAAAAGGGCCGAATTGGGCTTTGCATCGGCCCCTTCTCGCAGGTCATTGGGTCAGGCGGGACCCCCCTCCGCTGTGGTCTAATGGCAACCCTCGCACCGGTCGCAAGTGTGAGTCCGTAAAAGATAATAGACAGCGCACGGGCCTTCGGTCCGCGTGAAAGCGTATGGCTAGTTCTCTCAAAAAACCCGTCATTGGCATTCCTGCCGATCGACGCATGATCGGCCCGCATCCGTTTCATGCGGTCGGTGAGAAATACATTGCCGCGGTCGTCCAGGCCGCCGACTGCCTGCCGCTGTTGATTCCCGTGCTCGAGACGCCGCTCGACGTCACGGAAATCCTCGCGCGCGTCGATGGCATTTTTTTCCCGGGCAGCCCATCGAACGTGGAGCCCGCGCGGTACGAGGGCCCGGCCAGCGTCGCCGGCACGCTTCACGATCCGCATCGCGACGCGACCACGTTGTCGTTGATACCGCGTGCGGTCGCGAGTGGAGTGCCGGTGCTCGGCGTGTGCCGGGGGTTTCAGGAAATGAATGTCGCGATGGGAGGTACGCTGCATCAGCGCGTGCATGAGATCGAAGGTCTCGCCGATCATCGCGAGGACAAGGAGCAGCCTCTCGAGGTGCAGTACGGTCCGGCGCACGACGTGGTGCTCGAGCCCGGATCAATACTCCGGAAGCTCGCCGGACAGGAGCGAGTCCGCGTGAACTCCCTGCATTGGCAGGGCGTCGACCGGCTCGCCCCCGACCTGGCGGTCGAAGCGCGCGCGACCGACGGGCTGGTGGAGGCGTTCCGGGTGAAATCGGCGCCGGCTTTTGCGCTCGCGGTGCAGTGGCACCCCGAATGGCAGGTGATGAGCAATCCGTTTTCGAAGGCGCTGTTCGCCGAGTTCGGCAGAGCGGCGCGCAAGAGAATATAGACAGGCAGAATAGTTAGGACTTCTCCCATGGCAAACGAAATCAGACAATTCCTGCGCGACCACGGCATCTCCGAAGTGGAAGCGATCATCCCCGACATGGCGGGCATCGCGCGCGGCAAGATCATGCCCGCCGAGAAATTTGCCGAGGACGAGGGCATGCGCCTGCCCGAGAGCATTTTCCTGCAGACGGTGACCGGGGACTATCCACCCGACACCGACAAGGCCATGAGCCCGGCCGAAATCGACATCATCCTGAAGGCTGACGCGAAGACCGTGCGCCGGGTTCCCTGGGCCGCCGAGCCCACAGCGCAGGTGATCCACGATTGCTACTACGGTGACGGCCGGCGCGTCGGCATGGCGCCACGCGGCGTCCTGCGCCACATCCTGGAAATGTACGCCGCTCGCGGCTGGGACCCGGTGGTGGCCCCGGAGCTCGAGTTCTACCTCGTGGAACCCAACATCGACGCCGACTATCCACTGAAGCCGCCGGTGGGGCGCTCGGGCCGCGCCGAGCCCGGCCGCCAGAGCTACAGCATCGCGGCCGTCAACGAGTTCGATCCGCTGTTCGACGACATGTACCAGTTCTGCGAAGACCAGGACATCGAGATCGACACGCTGATCCATGAAGACGGCGCGGCGCAGATGGAGATCAACCTGCTGCACGGCAATGCGCTCGACCTGGCCGACCAGGCCTTCCTGTTCAAGCGCACGGCGCGCGAAGCCGCGCTGCGCCACAAGATGTACGCCACGTTCATGGCCAAGCCGCACGCCAAGGAACCGGGCAGCGCCATGCACATTCACCAGAGCGTGGTGGACACCAAGACGCGCAAGAACATCTTCTCGAACTCCGACGGCACGCCCACGCCGCTGTTCTTCTCGCACATTGCGGGCATGCAGAAATACCTGCCGGCCGCGATGGCGTTGCTGGCTCCGAACGTCAACTCCTATCGCCGCATCTCGCGTTTCCAGCTGGCGCCGATCAACGTGCAGTGGGGTTATGACAACCGCACGGCGGGCTTGCGCATACCGTCATCCGATCCGGAAGCGCGTCGCGTCGAAAACCGGCTCGCCGGCGCGGACGCCAATCCGTACATCGCCATCGCGACCTCGCTGGCCTGCGGCTATCTAGGCATGGTCGAAGGCCTTCAGCCGAGCGAACCCATCTCCGGGTCCGCGCACGAGCTGCCGTTCTCGCTGCCGCGCTCCCTGGACGACGCCATCCGCGAACTGCGCGAGTGCGAGCCGCTGGTCCGTGTACTGGGAGACCCGTTCATATCCGCGTACACCATCGTCAAGGAAGCCGAATACGAAGTATTCCTGCAGGTCATCAGCTCCTGGGAGCGCGAGCACCTGCTGCTGAACGTATGAACACGCCCTCATGAATACACAAGAATGGCAGCGGCTGGATAGCGCGCACTACCTGCATCCATTCACGGATTTCAAGCAGTTAGCCGCCAAAGGCTCGCGCATCGTCACGCGTGCGGAAGGCGTGTACATCTACACCTCCGAGGGCCACAAGATCCTCGATGGCATGTCCGGGCTCTGGTGCGTGGCGCTCGGCTACGGGCGTCGTGAACTGTGCGATGCAGCCTATCGACAGATGCTCGAGCTGCCGTACTACAACAGCTTTTTCCAGAGCAGCACGCCACCGGCGATCGAGCTCGCGCGAATCCTCAAGGAAGTGACGCCGCCGCAGTTCAACCATGTGTTCTATACGGGCTCGGGTAGCGAGGCGAATGACACCCTGATCCGCCTGGTGCGCCGCTACTGGCAGTTGTTGGGAAACCCTGAGCGAAACGTGATCATTTCGCGCTGGAACGGTTATCACGGCAGCACGGTTGCCGGCGCATCGCTCGGCGGGATGAAGCCCATGCACGAGCAATTGGGGCCGGACGGCGCCTTGCCCGGAATCGTTCACATCAACCAGCCCTACTGGTTCGGTGAGGGCGGCGACCTGACGCCGGCGGAATTCGGCCTCCAATGCGCGCGTGAGCTCGAACAGAAGATCGTGGAGGTCGGGCCCCACCGGGTCGCGGCGTTCATCGGCGAGCCGGTGCAGGGCGCCGGCGGCCTGGTCATTCCGCCCGATACCTACTGGCCCGAGATCCAGCGCATCGTCGACAAGTACGGCATCCTGTTCGCGTCCGACGAAGTCATCTGCGGTTTTGGCAGGACGGGCCAGTGGTTCGGCTGCGAACATTATGGAACACGCCCGGACTTCATGACGATGGCCA
>Ga0193752_1003472_pt1 | contig 10849 bp, 9 predicted proteins | sample H1c1metaG_FD_144924 | JGI IMG/M metagenome (GOLD analysis project Ga0193752, IMG submission 144924) | Soil microbial communities from a riparian zone of the East river system, Colorado, United States - H1c1 | ecosystem: Environmental > Terrestrial > Soil > Riparian zone | place: USA: East River...
CCTCAACGCTATGCTGAGAGATCAAACACAATGGCGAAATCCAAAACACCCTTGACGCAGAACACGGCTGCTTCGCTTCGCTCAGGACGACGTGGGCTTGGTTGCCTAAGACGCCTTCCGTAAATCCGGCACGTATGGCCGGCTTGCAAAATGTTCCTGGCCATCGCCGCGGGCAAAGCGCGCGCCGGCGCGGAGCAGGGCACCGTCGTCGACTGCTTCGAGCGGCACGAAATAGCGATCGTCGGTCTTCGTGAGGGTATCGTTGTCGACCCGGTTGTAGCAGATCAGCAAGGTCCAGCGCCGGTTGGCGGAACGATTGGCATCCGAGCGGTGAATGGCGTTGCAATGAAAGATCAGCGCGTCGCCGGCCTCGAGCTCGCAATACTCGATCGGGCATTTCTCCAGGATGTGCGGCATGCGCTTGGGGTCGACCTCGTTCTGCGTCGGCGACAGCGGCGTATGATCGATACGGCCGAGCCTATGCGAGCCGGTCGCGATCTGCAGGCAGCCATTGCTGCGGTCGGTCTTGTCGAGGGCGACCATCACCGACAGAAGATCAGGTCGCAGGCAGCCGTTGTAGTACCAGTAGCCGTAGTCCTGGTGCCATTCCCAGGCACCCCCGACTTGCGGTTCCTTGGCCGTGAGCTTCGACTGGTAATGATAGACCGGGCCGCCCAGCAATTCGGCCGAGGTATCGACCATGCGGTTGCAGCGCGCGGCAAGGCCATAAACACTGTCGCCAGCGCGGTTCCACAACGCGATCCGCGTCGAGCGGCCTTCGCCGTCGCGCCGGTCGAGAATGCTGTCACGCACGGCAGTATCTTCTTCCATCGCCCGGGTCAGCAGCTTGACCTCGGCCGGCGAGAAAAGGCCGCGCGCATAGGTGAAGCCCTTCTGGTCGTATTCGGCCATTTGCGCCGCGTTCAGCACGCTGGACATTCGTTTCCTCCTAGATCGGCCGGAAGACGTTGTGCCCGCCTTCTTCGGATAGCACCACTTTACGCCCAAGTTGTTCGCGCGTCAGCATATCGGCCAGCAGGGCAGGCTCGTCCGGTGTCATGGCCACAAAGCGATCATCTGTGTCGTCGAGTCGGCCGATGATATAGCCCCGTTCGGGAGAGTCCTTGCCGTAGGTCACGCAATAAGTCTCGATCGTGCCCGTGCCCGACGGCGCAGTATCGACCTTTCGTCTCGGTCGCGCATCGAGGTCCGACTGGAGCTTTTTCGGATCCTCGCGCCGCCACGGGCCGCACACCGGGGCGGTCGAATAGAGGCCGGCGGAATGCTTGGTGAGATAGTTGCCATTGGCCGTCACCATGCCGAACGCAGCCGGCTTGCGGCGCACGACATTCATCATCTCGGCGATCGAATGGGTGACGTAGTTGTTGCCGGGACCGCCGAAGAAGGGCAGGCCGCCGGTGACGCTGATCGGACGCGCATCGTCCTCGGTGATACCGATCTCGCGCATCGCCACTTCGACCGCCGACGGGAAGCAGCTGTAGAGATCGAAGGCGGCGATATCGGCTACGCTCTTGCCGGCCATGGCCAGCGCGGTGCGGGCGCAGCCGCGAATCGCAGGCGAGGTGTCGAGCCGGTCGCGCTCGGAAACGATCCAGGTATCGACACCGTCGCCACAGCCATGCAGGAAAACCCAGCGCTCGCGCGGAATGCCCCATTCCTTGGCTTTGCCGACGGACGTCATCAACACAGCAGCGGCTTGATCGATGATCGCGTTGGCGTTCATCAGCCGGGGGTAGGGAAAGCAGATCCATCGATTGTCTTCGGAGACGGTCGACAGCCGCTGCGCTGAATAGCCTTCGCGCCGCGTGGCCAGCGGATTGTCCCTGGCGACGGCCGCCAGCCGTTCGAACAGCCGGCCCATTGCCGCCATATGCGTGTCGACATCGCGCTTGAGACCGCCGCGAATGGCATTCTCCAGAAGCGGATAAAAATGAATGGCGGCGCGCAACTCGTGACGGGCTTCTTCCTCGCTGTAGCCGAAGCGCTGATCGCCGACGCGGATGGGTTCGCCGCCAGGCTCCTCGTTCCAATCGAGCTTCTGGCCGGCGCGCCGTGCGTTTTGCGTGCTGCGCAAAAGCTCGGCGCCGCAGATCAGGGCCAAGTTGGTCTCGCCGCGCGCGATTTCCTCGGCGAAGCGGTTGACCAAGTACTGGGGCATGTTGCCGCCGGAATGGCTGTAGAGCAGTTGCCGCGGCGTGGCCCCCAGCCGATCGGCGACGCTCTTGGGCGGATTGGTCGAGCGGCCGAACGGCGACGCGAAACGCGGGCTGATGTCGCTGAAGAACTCCATGACTGCCAGGGCGTCGATCCTGGCGCCGAGGGCCACCGAATCCATCCGCGCCTGCGCGTCGGCAAGCGCCATGCGGGCCGCATCGGCGCAAAACGCCACGCGCGAGCGTTCGCTGCTCGGCGCGCCGGATATGTCGGTGATCTGGCTACCGCCGATCAGGATGGGTGTGCGGTCATCGACATGGGCAAGATCGTCGATCATCTCGCGGCTCCGCTCTGGATCAGCTGGTCGATTTCCACCGCATCGAGCCCCGCCTGCGACAGCACGCTGCGCGTATGCTCGCCCAGCGCAGCCACGTGTGGGCCACTCTGCATGTCCGATCCGGAGAAGCGGAAGGGCGGGGCGGGGGATTGGTAGCTGCCGGCGGCATCGTCGATGGTGCAGAGCGAGCCGCGATGCGCCACCTGTGGGTCCTTGAGGGCCTCGGTGACGGTGACATAGGGCGAGCAGGGCACGCCCTGCTTTTCGAGCGCTGCGACGACCTGGGCGACGCTGAGTGTCTTGGACCATTGTTCGAGCTCGTCGATCAGCAGGCCCCAGTTCATGCGCCGGTCGGCATATTTCTCGAAGCGTGGATCGGTGATCCAGTCGCTTCGGCCCGAAGCGGCGGCGAGGTCCTGGAAGGTGCGTTCGCTCGCCGTTGCCAGCATCACGTAACCGTCGGCCGCCTCGATCGGCCCGTACATCGGCCGCGAGGGCGATTCAAAATCGAACTGGGCGCGATTGACCTCGCCGAGCAGCATGCCGACAAGGCTTTCGAACATCGAGACATCGACCATCTGGCCCCGGCCGGTGACATGACGCTGGTGGAGAGCCGCGAGAATGGCTCCCATGGCATAGGCACCGCTCGCATAGTCGGCGACGAAGATGCCGCAATTGTCCGGCCGCTCGCGGCCCTGCTGGTAGAAGAGATGCGCCATGTCGTAGCCGGTAGAGGCATGGATCACCGGAGCATAGGCCGGCCGCCCGGCGCCCGGACCTGTCTGTCCATAACCTGAGATGGCGCAATAGATCAGCTTGGGACTGATCCTGGCCAGCTCGGGATAGTCGAGACCAAGGCGTTTCATGACACCGGGACGGTAATTCTCGATCACGATATCCACCGTGGGCACCAGCTTCTTCACCACCGCGATCGCCTCGGGCCGCTTGAGGTCGAGCACGATCGACTGCTTGCCGACATTGAGCTGGCCGAACATCGTGCTGGCGCCGTCACGCAGGACGGGTCGCGTGCGCATGAGGTCGCCGTCGGTGGACTCGACCTTGATCACCTCGGCGCCGAGATCGGCCATCAGGCGGCTGCAATGCGGGCCGGCGATCGTGGTCGAGAAATCGAGAATACGGACGCCGCTGAGCGGTCTCGGTCTTTGATCGGTCATTGGCTCACCTGGCTATGAGAATAAGAACGACACCGCCAATCACCAGAAGACTACCGATCCACTCACCGAGGGAGGGTTTCTCCTTGAGGACGACACGTGAGGCGATGAAAGTGAAAACAAGTTCGATCTGGCCGACCGCCCGCACCAAAGCGGCGTTTTCGAGGGTCATGGCCAAAGCCCAGCTCGCCGAGCCAAGGACGCTGAACAACCCGACCCAGGTCGACGAGCGCCAGTGCGCGGCGATCTTGGCCATCTGAGGACGGTCCTGCCGGTAGATATAGGCGGCCATGAGCGCGACCTGGATGGTGTTCATGCAGGCGAGCACCGTGATGCCGCGGATCATGAAATCACCGTCGATCAGCTTGGATGCTTCACGGATGGTGCCGGCCGCGATGGCAAAGAAGAAGCCCGAGAGAATGCCATAGAGGGCGCCCTTGTGTCTGAGATCGGCCACCAAACGTCGAATGTCGGCGATCCTGCCGCGCGCGCTCAGAATGGCAATGCCGATCAGGCAGACCAAAATGCCTATCCAGGCGACGAAATGGAGTGGCTCGAAAGCGATGAAGGTGGCGAATAGCGCCACAAACACGGTCTCGGTCTTGGAATAGACCGTGCCAACCACGTAGTTGCGCAGGCCAAAGGCGTGGATCATCAGCGAGGTGGCGATGATCTGAGCCAGGCCCGCTACCGTCACGAGGAGCAGGAACTCCAGGTTGAGGACCGGCATTTGCCGGCCCGTCCCCCAAATGAGAAAGGCCAGCATGCCGAGCGCCAGCGGCGCACCGTAAAGGTATCGGACAAAATTCGCGCCATCGACGCTCAGCAAATGGCGAATTTTCTGTTGCATCGTCGTGCGTATGTTCTGAAACAGCGCAGCGGCGATCGTGATCGTTATCCAAAGTGGCACGGCACCCCCCTTGGTCCCAGTGTATGGCGCCGCCTTCGCGTCGTCTTGGTTTTAGATTTCCGCATGACGGCAACGCGTTAGAGGAAAGTCTCGAAGTTGGATCGCAGGAAGCAGTCTGTGTGCACTGCAACCTGTTAGAAAAACCTTCGATGGTTTCCACAAATTTAGGGGGCTAATTGCTACTTCTAGATGTATTAAGATAAATATAAAACTATTCATAAAATGAGATTCTCTTGAATCTCTTCTTTGCTGTAATGCATTTGTTTTCAAGAAGATATGCGATCTCTTCCGTTTTTTAAGCTAGGGCGCCACGAAATTTGCCGGCACACTGCTTCCATGGATATGCCAACGAACCGCACCGCAGCAATGCCCGCTCCAGTTGCAAGAATATTGAGCAGGCGAGGGAGTGGTCGGTTGGCTCCAACGGGTATCAAACGAGTAGCTTGCCTGGCGGTCGGCTTTGCGTTGCTTGCGGGCATCTCGCCGGCCTTGGCTGGCGGAGATTTCCAGCAGGCCTCACTGGTTTCACCGAATGGTTCGGCATTGCAGGCACCGACTTCCTATGCGGCTCCGACGCGGACGGTGAATATTGCCATCGTGGGCGGCAATGATCGAAAGCACGATTCGCGGGGCACGGGCTTCCTGGTCGCCCGCGATACCTGGGTCACCGCGGCTCATGTGGTGCGCGGTTGTGCGGCTGTCTACGTGAAGGGCGACAAAGGCTGGAATCGGGCGCGTAGCGTGTCGCTGCATCCATCAGCCGATCTCGCCGTCATTAATGCCCGCTCGAGCGAAAGCCAGATCGCCCTGCCGCTGGCCGATCGGGATCCCGTCATCGGCCAGCCGGGTATCCACATCGGTTTCGCCCACGGCCAGCTTGTATACGTAGAGACCAGCCTCAGTGCTGTGGCCAACGTTCGACAGGTTGAGCAGCCGCAGGCCGGAACCTCGACCGGCTGGCTCTGGCAGCAGCGGGGTGAGGGCATGCAGGACTCCCGTCTGGGCGGCATTTCGGGTGGACCGCAGCTCGACGCCAGCGGGGTTGTCCAAGGCGTAACGATCTCCTATGTGGGCGGCCCGATCCGTGTGACCACGGTGCCGGCTACCACGCTGCGTGGCTTCCTCCCGGCCGACACTCGATTGGCCGATCCGCGTGCATCGTACCGCCTTGCGAGCAATTCCAATGCCGTTCCTCAAGCTGCGCTTGGCACCAGCGTGACCAGCATCCATTGCGCAGTATCGCCGCGGTCGCGGGTAGGCAATTGATCGGGGGAAACCTCAACTGCCTAGAGTCAGGACTCGTTGATCGAGCTAAAAGATAACGGCTGGCGCGATGCAGATAGCGCTGAAGGATGTGTGGGTGCAACGGTCGTAGCGCATCGAGATACGCCGCCAACCTCGCAGCCGTTGATGTTCGTCAAGGAGGAGGCTCCACGATGACCATCACCATTACCGCCTTTGAACGGTCACCCGATGGCGGCAAGGGACTGGCACGCGATACGCGCGTTCGCTGGGCGCTAGAAGAAGTGGGCCAACCCTACGAGGTCCGCCTTGTTTCGTTTCGTGCGATGAAGGAACCCGCGCATCTAGCGCTTCATCCTTTCGGCCAGATTCCGACCTATGAGGAAGGCGATCTCGCCCTGTTCGAGACAGGGGCGATCGTGTTCCATATCGCCGAGTGCCATGCGGGCCTGCTGCCGGACGATGCCAATGCCCGGGCGCGCGCGATCACATGGATGTTTGCCGCACTCAACACGGTGGAGCCGCCAATCCTTGAACGCGGAACCGCGAAGCTCCTGGAGGGCGACAAGACTTGGAATGACGAACGCCTGCCTCTGGTCGAGGATCGCGTCCGCGACCGGCTGGACCAACTTTCCGGTCGCCTGGGCGATGCCGACTGGCTCGATAGTGTGTTCACCGCGGGCGACCTGATGATGGTGTCAGTGCTGCTCAGGTCGAAATCATCGGGCATTCTGGATGAATATCCGAATCTGGCCGCCTATGTCGCTCGCGGCGAAGCGCGAGCCGCCTACAAGCGGGCTTTCGACGCTCAATTGGCCGTTAACACCAGCAAGCCTCTGACCGGCTGATCGAGGCCCGTCCTCGGCTCGAAGTCGTCATCCGAGTTTTCGTTCAGTTTAAGGGCCTGACCCTAGGTCAGCACCGACGGCATCCGCCACAGAGGTAAAGCCATCCCGCGCCAGCAGCGCTGCCAATTCGTTCTTGATGCGGCGGACGAGGGGTGGGCCCTCATAGACCATCGCCGAGTAGAGCTGCACCAGACTCGCGCCGGCGCGGATCTTGGCATAGGCGTCGTCGCCCGAGCCGACACCGCCGCAGCCGATCAGGGGAAATTGGCGCTCGACCCGTTGGGCGGTGCGGCGCAGCACTTCCGTCGACAGCGCCGCAAGGGGAGCGCCTGATAGTCCGCCCGCTTCACCGCGCTTGTCCGATTTCAGCGAAGGCGGCCGCGACAGGGTTGTGTTGCCGACGATGATGCCATCGATGCGGAGCTCGCGGCAGACCGCCACGATGTCGTCGAGATCGTCATCGGTGGCGTCGGGTGCGATCTTCACCAGCAGCGGCACAGGCTTGGCAGCAATCGCATCCTGAACGCGCTTCAACAGGCCGGCGAGCTGGGTGCGCCCCTGCAGCGTTCGTAATCCCGGCGTGTTGGGCGAGGACACGTTGCAGACGAGATAGTCGGCATAGGGTGCGAGGGCCACGCCGCAGGCCACGTAGTCGGCGATGCGGTCGACGCTGTCCTTGTTCGCACCGACATTGACGCCGACGAAGCCACGACGGGGGCGGGTGGCAAGCCGGGAGCGGGCGGCCTCGAGCCCCTGGCCCGGAAAGCCCATGCGATTGATGACGCCACTGTCTTCGGCCAGGCGGAACAGCCGTGGCCTCGGGTTTCCCTCCTGCGGCCGGGGCGTGACGCTGCCGATCTCGACGAAGCCAAAGCCGAGATCGATCATCGCGTCGGCAACCTCGGCGTTCTTGTCGAAACCCGCGGCAAGCCCGATCGGATTGGCGAGCGCCCGGCCCCAGATCTCGATCGCCAATGCCGGCGGATCCGGGCGCTGGTCGCGCGGCATCAGGCCGCTTTTCAGAACGCGCAGCGCAAGTCCGTGCGCGGTCTCAGCGTCGAGGCGGGACAAAACCAGGTCGGCGAGGGAATACCAGAGGGCCATGTCCGTCTGGGTAGCAGAGAATGCCTGTGGAGCGCTCAGGCTCTACTGCATGTTGCCGCCGCCGGTGTTGCTGGGCATGAGCATCTGGGAATCGTCGAAAAGGGTGAAGAACAGATCCTTGAACATTCGGCTGACGCGCGGATCGTCCGGTCCGGTCGCTGCCGTCCACGCGGTGGTTTCCGACATCGGCTGATTGTTGCGGCAATAGACGCCGAATACATTGAGCTGGCCGGGCATGCCAGGCTTGAAACGGCTCACACCCTCGCAGACCCGATTCGAGCCGAGGTCGTTGGCGGCATTGAATACGAGGTAAAGCTGATAGTCCGGATGCGGTTTCTCGGTGGGCTTTTCGTAGGTAAAGGTAAGATTGATCCGCGGCTTGTTGACTTGCATAACCGGCAGAAGGCGGCGTGCGGCTTCTTCGGATGGCATCGCGGGGAACGGATTGCCAACGAGAATGACCTGGAATTTCTTGCCGTCCAGAGCCGCCCGTAACTCGTTGTAGTCATATTCCGGAGCATACTGCGCCCCGCCGATGGCGCCGCCGTCCGCCGCGCAACCGGCGCACAGGAGCAGGGCGGCGACAAAAATGACTGCAGCAGCCTTCATCACGTCGTGGGCTCCAGCGGCTTGAAGCGCCTTGCGTCGTCGCAGACGGAGCTTGAGCCGAGATCGTTGGCCGGATCGAATAATAGCATCAGCCTATAGCAACGATAGGAGCGGCCACAGCCAGCCGGATGTGCCTCCTATACCTCTTCTGCCCCAAAATAGGGCGACCGCTCGCGCCCGGCACCTCACATTATCGCGCGTTTGCCGTCAGCCTTCCGTAAGCAAGCCTAAACGTCGAGATCTCGCGCGAACTTGGCGTTCTCCTGGATGAAGGCATAGCGTTTCTCGGGCTTTCGCCCCATCAGATCCTCGACAAGGGTCGCGGTGCGCATCATTTCGCGGCGCCCATCCACACCGTCATCGACGTCGGCGGCGGTCGGCACGCCGATCTTGAGAAGCGTGCGCTTGGTTACGTCCATGGTGGTTTCGCGCAGGTTGACGGCCTGCATCTCGCCCAGCCCCTTGAAGCGGGTCATCTCGACCTTGCCGTTGCCGGTGAAGACAGTCGCCAGCAACTCGTCCTTGTGGGCATCGTCACGGGCATACTCGACCTTGCCGCCGCGACTCATGCGGTAGAGCGGCGGCTGGGCTAGGAAAAGGTGGCCGTTCTCGATCAGCTTGGGCATCTCGCGATAGAAGAAGGTCATCAGCAGCGAGGCGATATGCGCGCCGTCGACATCGGCGTCGGTCATGATGATGATGCGCTCGTAGCGTAATTTGTCCTCGTTGTAGTGGGTGCCGGAGCCGCAACCCAGCGCCTGGATCAGGTCTTGCACTTCCTGGTTCTCGCGCAGTTTCTCGGCCGTGGCGCTGGCCACGTTCAATATCTTGCCGCGCAACGGCAGGATCGCCTGGGTCACGCGGTTGCGCGCCTGTTTCGCCGAACCGCCGGCCGAATCGCCCTCGACCAGGAAGATCTCCGTTCCCTCGGAACTCGTGCTGCTGCAGTCGGCCAGCTTGCCCGGCAGGCGCAGCTTGCGCGTCGCCGTCTTGCGCTGCTGCTCGCGGTCCTGCTTGCGCCGCAACCGGTCTTCCGCCTTGGCGACCACATGGTCGAGCAGCACTTCCGCCGCTTCCTTGTCGCCGGTGAGCCAATGTTCGAAATTGTCACCGACGATGGTCTCGACCAGCTTGGTTGCTTCGACGCTGACCAGTTTTTCCTTGGTCTGGCCCTGGAACTGCGGCTGCTCGATGAAGATCGACACCAGCCCCGCCGCGCCCTCGAGCAGGTCGTCCGAGGTGACGATGCTGCCCTTGCGGTTTCCCGTCAGCTCGGCATAGCGCTTGAGGCCACGGAGCAGGGCGCTGCGGAAGCCCGACTCATGCGTGCCGCCCTCGGAGGTCGGCACGGTGTTGCAGTAGGAACGGACGAAGCCTTCCTCGTCGTTCGGCCACCACACCGCCCATTCGACCTTGCCGCCTATGCTGCCATTGGTCTCGCTCCTGGCCTCGCCCGCAAAAGGCTGCGGCACGACTGTGGGGCGTTGGCCGATCTCGGCCGTCAGATAATCTTTCAGCCCGCCCGGGAAATGGAACGACTCCTCGGCAGGAAGCGTGCCACCCTTGGGCAGCATAGAAGCATCGCACCGCCAGCGGATCTCGACGCCGCGGAACAGATAGGCCTTGGAGCGCGCCATGCGGTAAAGCCGCGCCGGATCGAATTTCTGCTTGCCGAAGATTTCCGCGTCGGGATGAAAGGTGATGGTCGTGCCGCGGCGGTTGGGAGCAGGGCCGGCTGCTTTCAGTTTGGAGACCGGCTTGCCGCGGGAAAAACTTTGGCTCCAGGCCTGGCGATCGCGCGCCACCTCGACCAGCAACTCGTCGGACAGCGCATTGACCACCGAGATGCCAACGCCGTGGAGACCGCCGGAAGTGGCGTAGACCTTGCCGTTGAATTTGCCGCCGGAATGCAGCGTGGTCAGGATGACCTCGAGTGCCGACTTGTTCTTGAACTTGGGATGAGGATCGGTCGGGATGCCGCGGCCATTGTCGCGCACCAGGATGCGGTCACCCTCGAGCAGCTCGAGATGGATGGTCGAGGCGTGGCCGGCGACGGCCTCGTCCATGGCATTGTCGAGCACTTCGGCCACGAGATGATGCAGGGCGCGTTCGTCGGTGCCGCCGACATACATGCCGGGGCGTTTGCGGACGGGTTCCAGCCCTTCCCGCACCTCGATATCGGCTGCCGTGTAGGAAGTGTCCTTGCCGGGGGCGGCGCGTTTGGATCCACCCGCCCGATCGAAAAGATCGCCGTTTTTCGCCATGACTGCTTCTTGGTCTTTCTGCCGGCCGCGCGAGGGGTCGCTTGGTGGCCGGGATGGACTTGGTATGGTAGGAAAAGCGGCGAAAATCAACCACATCCAGCGAGGTTTTGATGGCGCAGGACCTGCGCGATCCGATAATTCGGACCGTGCCCCAGCCGGCCGACATGAACGGAAATGGCGATATCTTT
>Ga0193752_1003473_pt1 | contig 10849 bp, 10 predicted proteins | sample H1c1metaG_FD_144924 | JGI IMG/M metagenome (GOLD analysis project Ga0193752, IMG submission 144924) | Soil microbial communities from a riparian zone of the East river system, Colorado, United States - H1c1 | ecosystem: Environmental > Terrestrial > Soil > Riparian zone | place: USA: East River...
GGCAGTCGTCGCCGAGCACTCGTCCGTCGAATTCGGTGAATTGAGCGTCGGCGGTTCAGTCGTCATTCGGCTTCGCGACGGCACCACGCATGCCTTGCCTGTCACCGGCATCGCGCGCGATGTCGGACTCGCGCCGGGCTGGATGGATCACGTCATCTACATGTTCGTCACACCGGCTACGCTCGCACAGATCGGTGCGCCGGCGACGTTGAACGAGCTGCAGTTCGTCGTGCGCGATCGTTCGCTCGATCGCGAGGGAGTTCGTCGTGTCGCGCGCGAGGTCGCCGACGTACTGGAGAGCGCGGGTCATCCCGTTGTTGGCGTCGATGTCCCCGTGCCTGGACGGCACATGCACGCCGCGCAAATCGACTCGCTCCTCTACACACAGGGCGCGTTCGGTATGCTGGCCCTGTTGCTCAGCGGCATTCTCGTTGTGAACCTCATCGCGGCGATGCTCACCGGACAGGTGCGCGAGATCGGCGTCATGAAGTCGATCGGCGCTCGCGCCTCACAACTCGCCACCATGTACCTCGGCCTCGCACTGATACTCGGCATCGTCGCCTGCCTCATCGCGATTCCCGTCGCTGCAGTGCTGGGCCGAGCGTACGCGAATTTCACGGCGAGCATCCTGAATTTCGACATTGCCGGCTTCTCGATTCCGCTCTGGGCGTTCGGCCTGCAGCTCGCCGTCGGCACGCTGCTTCCCGTGCTCGCCGCCGCCATTCCGGTGACGCGCGGTTGCCGCATCTCCGTCAGCGAAGCAATGCGCGACTTCGGGATCTCCGGTCGAGGTGAAACTGGGCCGGGACGCCTATTGATGCGAACGAGTGGCGTCAGCCGTCCGTTGCTTCTTTCGATTCGCAATGCCTTCCGGCGACGTCAGCGCATGGTGCTCACCCTCGCCACGCTCGCGACGGGTGGCGCCGTATTTCTCGGCGCATTGAATCTGCGCGCTGCGGTGATCGGTTCGGTCGACCTCCTGTTCTCGGCCCAGCAGTACGACATGATCTTCCGGCTTGTGCGTCCGCACGCTGCGGACAGTATCGTCGCTGCGGTGTCGAGAGTACCGGGTGTGGCGCGCGCCGAGTCGTGGACGGGAGCGCGCGCGTCGGTGAGCCGTCCTGATGGCCTGCTCGGCGCGTCCTTCCCGATCTCCGCAGTTCCGACCAACACGACCATGCTCGCGCTGAAGATGGAGCGCGGCCGATGGTTGTCGGGTGGCGGCAATGAGCTCGTCGTCAATCGCCGATTGGTGGTTGACGACCCGCAGCTCGACGTCGGCAATACGGTGACGTTGGTCGTCGGCGGTAAGCCATCGCAGTGGACCGTCGTCGGTGTGGCGGACACAGGCCCATCGCCCGCGGCATTTGCGTCGCGCGAGACGATCGCATCAATGGTCAGCGATGGTGGAGCGAACATCGTGGTGATTTCTGCGACGGAGGACGCCCGCGCGTCGATGCTCGACCTGATTCGCCGAGTGCGCGGCGCGTTGGGCGACGCGGGCTTCGAAGTGTCGACGGGGCAGCTGCTGTCGGCGCAGCGGGAAGTGGTGGAGGATCACCTGGTGATGGTGGCAGGGTTCCTCGGCAACATGTCGCTGCTGATGATCGTCGTGGGCGGCCTTGGCTTGGCGTCGACGATGAGCCTTGCGGTGCTGGAGCGGACGCGGGAGATCGGGGTGTTGCGGGCGATCGGTGCGCGGCAGGGGGCGATTTTGGCGATGGTACAGACTGAAGGGCTGGTGATTGCGGTGTTGAGCTGGGGGCTGGCGTTGCCGTTGTCGGTGCCGATGAGTGTTGCATTGGAGGTGGCGTTTGGGAGGATCATGCTCAAGACGCCGATCAAGCTGGTGCCGGAAATGATGGGGGTTGTTCAGTGGCTCGCCGTTGTGGTCGTGGTATCTGTCGTGTCGTGTGCATGGCCAGCGCTGCGTGCTACACGAATACCGACTGCACGGGCGCTCGCCTTCGAGTGAACGAAGGTGCGTCGTGCGGCGTGTCGTACGGCGTACGGCGCGTCGTGAAGAGTGAGGCGTGCTGCGTGCCGCGTGGTCGTGAGGCGACGCCGCTCATCGTTCGAACGTGCCTGATCCGCCTCCGCCTTCGCGGATGGAGCGTATGAAGCCGAGTAGCATCGTTCGAGTGCGCATAATGAGCGTGAGTCGCTCGTCGATGACGAGGTCTGGCAGGATGTCGCGCACCGACTGATACCAGCTCACGCATTCGCGAATCGAGCCGAGTGCGTAGCCGAGGAATCGAAGGCGATCCGCACGGGTGGAGCGGCTGTACCCTTCGCTCAGATGTGCGCTGACAGACCCGGCGGCCGCACGAAGTTGGTCTTCGACGGTGGGCGCGCATTTAGCCGCGCGAATGCCGCGGCAATCCGCACGGCTGAGGTGCTGCAGAAACAGAGCGGCCCGGTAGGCATCCAGCTTCCACAGTACATCGGAAGTGATTGCCTCCGGGCACGTCCTCTCCCACTCGCGCTGTTGTTCTGTTTCTCGACGCGGTTCCATGACGCAACATCACACCGCATCAAGACAGCACCATCACCCTTCGAATGCGAGCCGAACCAGAACGTCGTCGCCTCACGTCACGCCGCCCGCCTTACGCCTCACTCCGCACGAGGCGCCGTACGCCGTACGACACGCCGCACGACACGAAGGAGTGCGTGCGTGCGGCGAAACTCATCCGTAAGAGCGTTTACGGCACGAGCGCGACCTTCTCTGTCCCCCCATTCTTCACATACAAATCCAGCCACGCCACCCACCGCCCCCACTGATCCAGCACCGTCTCCTCGATCAGCGGCCCATGATCCTCATACGGATACATGTACAGCGACGCCTGCTTGCCCATCCCCTGCAGCGCATGGAACAGCCGAATCGAGTTCGAGGGATCCGTTCCCGTATTCTGGTCTTCAAGAGAGTGATACATCAGCAGCGCGCCCTGCAGCTTGTCGGCATTGAGGAACGGCGACATCGCCAGGTATGTCTCCCGCGCTTCCCACAGGTCGCGACGCTCGCTCTGGAATCCATTCGGCGTCAACGTGCGGTTGTAGTTGCCATCGCCCGCGATGCCCGCCTTGAAGAACGGCAGGTTCACCATCGCGTTCACCGTGCTGAATGCGCCGTATGAATGTCCGCCGATGCCGAGCCGCTGGCGATCGATGATGCCCTGGCGATCCAGCTCGTCGATCACCGCCGTGAGGCCGTTGCGCAGGTCGACCACGTAGTTGTCGTTCAACCGTCCCGCCGTGCCGAAGATCGGCATGTCCGGCTGCACCACCGCGTAGCCCTGCGTCGCCATGATCTCCATGGAGCGCGGACCCGTCGTCGGGAACTTGTGCTTGTTGAAGTTGCGCTTCGTGCGCTCGTAGGATTCCTGATCCGTGTACTCGTACGGATAGAACCAGAACATCGCCGGCAGACGCGTGCCCTCGCGATAGCCCGGCGGCAGCGTGACGTACACCCACAGCTTCTTGCCGTCGGCGCGCGTCACCTGGATCGTCTTCCGCGGCATGTTCGTCACCTCGGAGGTGACGTCCTTGTTCTGCGTGAGCTGCTTCATCTGACCGCTCGTGCGATCGCGCAGCCACTGGTCGGGCACGACCTTCTCCGTCTCGCGCAGCACGACGAACTTGTTGAAGTCGTCGTCCACCGGAACCGGATTGCTCTCGAAGATCGACGTGTCGCTCTCGAAGAGACGCGCCTTCGTACCCGTCGCGAGATCCACCTTGTCGATGAACGTGCGCGGCGAGGTCGTCTGCGCATCCGGCGAGTAGTGCGTGCCCTCGAGATAGACGCCCTTGCCGTCCGCACTCACGAGCGCGACCTGCTCGCCCGCACCGCGCCGCAGGACGATCGTGCCCGGATTCGAATAGAAGCCATCGTCCGCTGCCGGCCCACGACCATTGGCGCCACCGCCACCGCCACGACCGCCACTACCGAATCCGGCCTGCGCACCGCGCGCACGGAAGATCGTGTGCTTCTTGCCGGGATCAGCGAGCGAGATGGCGTACGTGTGCGTCATGTTGTTCACGCTCTCGCTCATCAGCACCCACTTGCCGTCACTCGAGAAGACGAACCCGGCGATCCGGTTGTCGCTCTCGGCGAACGGTTTGGCTGAGGCGGAATCGAACGGCGCGGCCATGAAGAGCAGGTGATCCTTGCGGCGCGGCGCGCGCGCGCTGTCGCCCGCCGTTGCATCGCTGTCGGCCGGCGCGGCTGCCGCGCCACGGGCGCGGCGCGGCGGTGCGTCCTGATTCAGGAACGCGAGACCACCGTTCGGCATCCACGCAAATGCGCGACGACCCACCGTGTCGGCATCGCCACCGGGCGGCGCCGCGGTGCCCTGGCTGCCTTCGCGCATCGTACGGCGCGCGAGCGTCGTGACGACCTTGCCGTCGCTCGTCCACAGTTGGTCATGCGAGCCGAACGACGCCACCGGCACCAGGTACGAAAACGGCTTCTGCATCACCGCGACGCGGAGATATTTCCCGTCCGGTGACACCTCCATCGACTCGATCATCGCCGGTGCGCCAACCGCCTTCACGCCACCCTTGAGGTCGATGCGCGACAGCTGGCCGGTCGCGAAGTACTCGAGCTGCGCCTTCTCCAGCGGCGTGGACATCAGGCTCGCATACGTCGGCGTCTTCTTCTTCTGTCCACCCGTCAGGCGCACCACCGGACCCTCCGCCACCGGCGGCTCGACCGGCATCGGCATCCTCGGCTGCGGGATCAACACCGCGTATACCGCGCTGCCATCGGGCGCCCAGTCGAGCGTCGTCGCGATGACCGGCAGCGCGGCGCGCTCCGACACCCGCCGAGAGGCGCCGGTCTTGGCGTCGGCGACGTAGACGTAGCTCCCTTCGTCGAGATTCGCGAAGTAGGCGATCTTCGATCCGTCCGGCGACCAGGTCGGCGACGAGATGCTCGCGCCCTTTGGTGCCTGGATGCTCACGCGCGTGCCGCCTTCGACGTCCACGATCTCGACGTCCGCCTGCCCGCGCGTCGTGAAGCTGCGGACGCGGTTGGCCTTGTAGTCCACCTGCAGCCCAGCGAAGTAGTAGTGCGGCTTGGCGAACTTCACGTCGTCGCCCAGCCCTTCGCCATGGAGTACGAGGAAGTGCCGCTTGTCGGGACTCTGCTGCGTGAGCGTCGAGTTGAGCTGTCGCGCCGCCGTGACCAGCTTCGCCACCTCGGCCGGCGGCTTCACGAAGCGCTCAGTGGCCAGCAAAACCTTGTCGGCTTCGAGCGACTGCTGCGCGCCGACGGAGCTGAACGCCAGCACCGTGGCGAAGGAGAGAACGGACAGCCTGTGCGATACGCGGGTGAAACGCGTCATGCTGAGTGCTCCGTGTGACCTGGAAGAGCGGGAGGGATCCGGCATCATTCTATCTATATGCCCCGGCCCCGCTAGACGTTGTAGCCTGCGGCTCTTGGGATGTCGTCCCGGACCTGCTCTCTGTGTCGTCCCGAGCGCAGTCGAGGGACCTGCTCTCGTGTCGTCCCGAGCGAAGTCGAGGGACCTGCTCTCGGTGTCGTCCCGAGCGAAGTCGAGGGACCTGCTCTTCCGCCCCAGGAAGGTGACGTGCGGTGCATTTATTGCCGCACGCGCGGCAGTTCCTCGAACCGGAGACCCGCATGCACGTGAACACTCGATCCGCCGCAATCTCGTCACTGCTTTGTCTCGTCGTCGCCGGTTGCTCCTCGGCCGACAAGGCGCCGGCTGCTGGGGCTGACAGCGCGACCGCTGCCGCTGCGGCGGCGCCGTCCTGCCCCGGCGACAACGCCGGCCTCACGCTGCCTGCGGGCTTCTGCGCGACCGTCTTCGCCGACTCCATCGGCGGTGCACGTCATGTCGCCGTCGCCTCGAACGGCGACGTCTACGTCGCGATCCAGCCGATGGGGGCGGCGCCAGGAAGGCCCGCGCCGCCGCCGTCGGCTGCTTTCGCCGCGCTCCGCGACACGAATCATGACGGACGCGCCGACATCGTCATGCGCATCGGCAAGGGTGGCAATACCGGAATCGGTCTGCACAACGGCTTCGTGTACGTCGATCAGGGTCCGCGACTCACGCGCTATGCACGGTCGGACACCACGCTCGCGCCCGCCGGCGCAGCCGAGACGGTGATCGACGGGATCCCGGCGAAGACCGGGCACATTGCGCGCAACTTTGCCATCGGCAGCGACGGAAGCCTCTACCTCAACGTCGGCTCCATAACCAACAGCTGCCAGACGACGGACCGCGGCAACGAGTTGCCAGGTGTGGATCCATGCACGGAACTCAACACGCGCGCCGGCGTCTGGAAGTACGACGCCAACAAGACCAACCAGCACTTTTCCGCGGCCGCGCGCTTCGCCACGGGCATCCGCAACGGCATGGGCATCGACTTCGGCGCCGACGGAAAGCTCTACGCTACGCAGCACGGCCGTGATCAACTCCACGAAAACTGGCCGAAGCTCTTCCCGACCACGAAGTACTCGGCGGACAATCCCGCGGAGGAGCTGATGCAGGTGAACGCGAACGACGACTTCGGTTGGCCGTACTGCTACTACGCGGTCGACGAGAAGAAGCTTGTCGATGCTCCGGAATACGGTGGCGACGGCAAGACGTCCACGCGCTGCGACAGCAAGAAGGCTCCCGTCGCGGTATTCCCCGGCCACTGGGCTCCGATGTCGTTGCTCTTCTACAAGGGCTCCGCGTTCCCGGCGAAGTACAAGGACGGCGCGTTCATCGCCTTCCATGGCTCATGGAACCGCGCGCCGGAGCCGCAGGAAGGCTATCGCGTCGTCTTCCAGCCGATGACGAATGGTGCAGCGTCAGGCGCGTATGAAACGTTCGCCGACGGCTTCGCTGGAGTCACCCCGGCGCAGTTACAGCCGGGCACCGCGAAGCATCGCCCGGTCGGCTTGGCCATGGGTCCGGACGGCGCGCTGTACATCACGGATGACATGGGCGGCCGCATCTATCGGGTGACGCACGGAGGGAAGTAAGAAGAGCAGGTCCCTCGGTCGCTTCGCTCCTGTCGGGACGACACCTCTAATTTGTCGTCCCGAGCGAAGTCGAGGGACCTGCTCTTCGGTGTCGTCCCGAGCGAAGTCGAGGGACCTGCTCTTCCCGCAGTCCCAATACACGAAGGGCCGCGCATCAGCGCGGCCCTTCGTTCATCCTCAACGACCAACCAGCATCCGCTGTCGCAGCGACATCAGCCGCTTCCGCACCGATCCATCGAGCACCGTGTCGCCAACGTGCACGATCACGCCGCCCATGATCGCCGGATCGACCGACAGATGGGGGATGACGTCCTTGCCGAACATCCGCGACAGCTGCTGCGCGATCGCCGACTTCTCGTCGTCTGGCGTCTCACGCGCCACCGTCACACGTGCATGGATGCGACCCTCCGCCGCGTCGACGAGATCGAGATACTCGGCGGCGATCTCGGGAATCAGCATCTGGCGGCGATGCGACACCAGCGACTGGAGAAAGCGCAGGAAATTACGCGGCATGGTATCCGTGAACGCCGCACCGAGCACCTTGTTCTTGTCGGCGGCGCCAACCCGCGGCGACTCCAGGAAGAGACGCAGCTTCGGGTTGTTGTTCATCGCGTCGGCGAGATCCGTGATCATCGCACCCCAGCCGCGCAGGTCATTCGCACGGCCGGCGAGGACGAGCAGCGTCTCCGCGTAGTTCTTCGCGATCGTCGAGTCGCGCATGACTTAACGGCTCGCCGTGACGGCGGCCGGCGTGACGCTCGCGAGGAACGACTCCACGAGTTGGCGATTGCTCGCCTGATCGAGGTTCTTCTCGATCACCTTGGTCGCGCCCGCGATCGCGAGATCGACGGCTTCCTTGCGCAGTGCCGCGATGGCCTTGGCCTTCTCGCTCTCGATCTCCTGACGCGCGCGGGCGAGCATGCTTGCCTGCTCGGCGTGCGCCTGCTCGATCAACTCGGCGCGCACACGCTCGGCGGCGTTGCGGGCGTCGACGATGATCTTCTGCGACTCGCCACGTGAAGCGTCGAGTGCTGCGCGGTGCTCGGCGAGAAGCTTTGCTGCCTCGTCACGATCGCGCTTGGCCGACTGGATCGTGTCCTCGAGCGCCTTTTCCCGCGCCTCGACGGCAGCGAGGATCTGCGGGTAGGCCTTCCAGCCCAGGATGGCGAAGAGAAGGATGAAGACGATGAGCGTCCACGCCATCAACCCGTAGTTCGGATCGAGCAGGCCCTTCACTTCCGGATCTTGGGCGAAGGCCGGCGTCGCGGTGAGTGCAACGAGGGCGAACGAGCGAAGAAGAGTACGCATTATGGAATGCGGAAGAATTCGAATAAGGAGAGAACGGTGCAGCGCCACCCCGGGGCGACGCTGCACCAAACGGTTTTACAGCTTGCCCTGCATCATGAACGCGATGACGACGCCGAACAGCGCGGCGCCTTCGATAAGAGCAGCGAAGATCAGCGCAGCGGTCTGGATCTTACCCGCTGCTTCCGGCTGACGCGCCATGCCTTCGACGGCTTGGCCGCCGATGCGGCCGATGCCGATGAAGGCATGGCGCGTGGCGAGGCCGGCGCCGAGACCGGCGCCAACGCCCACGAGGCCACGACCGTTGTCAGCGGCAGCCTGGAGCATGGGGATGATGGTGTGAAGAACCATTGTGTTTCTCCGAATTGCGTACGACGTGATACGACATCAGCGCTCGCAGCTTTCGCCGCTGTCCATCAGCGAGACCCGGGTCTCAATGGACTTTCCCGATCACTCGATCGGGTACCAGATCGCACAGGCTGAGCGATATCTGTGCGTTGCTACAACGAAATTGTCGTCCCGAGCGAAGTCGAGGGACCTGCTTCTACCCTAGTGGTGCCCCTCGCGCATCTGTCCAATAAAGACAGAAGCCAGCAGCGAGAAGATGAACGCCTGCAGGAACGACACGAACAACTCGAGCATCATGATGCCCACGGCTGCGACGACAGGCACCGCACCGAGGAAGTAGCTCTTGAACGCGAACACGAGCCCGATGAGCGCGAGCACCACGATGTGGCCCGCGGTCATGTTGGCCAGGAGTCGAATCGCTAGTGCGAACGGCTTCGAGATCTTGCCGGCGAGCTCGATCGGCGTCATCAGCACGAACATCGGGATCCGCATGGCCATCGGCAGATCCTTGTTCCAATAGAAAATCGTGTTCAGGTACCCGATTCCGTTCGCCTTGATGCCGGCCGTCTCCACCACGACAAACGTGATGAGCGCCAATGTGGCCGTAACGGAGATGTTGCCCGTTGCCGTCGATCCGAAGGGGATGAGGCCGAGCAGGTTGAGCGTCAGGATGAAGAAGAAGAGCGTCAGGATGTACGGCGCATAGCCTTCGCCATGCGGGCCGAGATTCGGGAGCGCGACTTCGTTCCGGATATACAGGACCAGCACTTCGATGACGGAGGCAAAGCCCTTCCGGCGGCCGCCGGTCTTCACCTGACGGGAATGTGCTGCTGCGGCGAAGAGCATCACCAGCGCGACGATCGAGGCACCGATGAGCAGGAAGACGACGTGCTTCGTCGGCGACATGTCGAGCGTAAGGCCGCCGATGTGGATGGGCGCCCAGCGTGGGAGCACCACTTCGTGCAGTTCCCAGATCTTCCAGGAGCTGGGCAGCTCCATGCAGTGCGAGTCGCTGATGTGCGGCGTGATGAAATCGCCCGCCGCGAAGTGCTCGCATCCAGCGACATGATGCTCGCCACCTTCGGCCGGCTCGGCGCCCTGATGGAGCTCGGCACCGGTGACCTCGTTGGCAAACTTGGCGGCACTGTCGAGCGCCTGGCTCGGCGTGACGGTGGCTGATTCGGCCCGCTGAGCGGGAATCGTCGCGTGTTCCTGTGCGCCGAGCGTGGAACCGGCGAACAGAAGGGCGAGGAGGAGGGAACCGGTTTTCATACGTTGAGAAGCGGCGGTTCTATCAGTTCAGTCAGAAAGAAATATGTCGCAAGGCTCAGCAGCGCCGCGTTCTGCGGCAGCTCGAGCGCCCGACTCACGAGTCCAAACACCACCAGCGCGATGAAGCAGATCACCGCCCCCAACCCCCACCCCGCGATACCGTGACCGCCATCCGCGAGGATGCGGGCAATCGCGAACGCCACCACTTGCACCACGAGGGCCACCACCGCGCTGATCCACACGGCAGCCCGTTCCGGCCCCGAACTGTAGACGGCGGTGAAGACGCCGCCGGCGAGTCCGATCGCCACCACGCAGGCCAGGGCATACAGCGTCAGCCCGCGGCTCATGCTCTTTACCGCGCTCATTTCTGGCCCTCGCGCCGCGCCTTCTTGGCCGCCTCTTCGCGCGCCTGTGCCTTCATGAGCTTGGTGTACATGCCGTAGAAGCTCAGTCCTGCGCCGAGGAACACACCGATGATGAGAAACCACGGCGCCGATCCGAGCTTCCGGTCGAGCCACTGCCCCGCATAGAGACCGCCGAGAATCGCGACGACGAACTGAATTCCCAGCCCAGCGAACTCGCTCGGCGACGTGCCGCCGTCGGCGTCGGCACCCGACTTTGGGTTCTTGTCAGTGCCAGTCATTCGAGGGCGGAATCTAGCGCTTGTGAAATTTTTCGCAAGCGAATTTGGGGCATAAACCGAAGGGCCGCCGAAGGGTCGGCCAGCACATCGCAAGTGTAGCCCCCATCACAACTTTCGGTGTGACGCTTCATGTTGACTATTCGTCATCATGTTGATAACTTCGCGTCCCGTCGGATGTGTGAGCGGAAGCCCGCCCTACCACCGATGCTCTGCCAATCGGTCTTCGCATGAATTCCCGTCTGCTCATCACATTGCTCTGCGCTGGTGCCGTCGCCTTGGCGTGCGGT
>Ga0193752_1003474_pt1 | contig 10847 bp, 13 predicted proteins | sample H1c1metaG_FD_144924 | JGI IMG/M metagenome (GOLD analysis project Ga0193752, IMG submission 144924) | Soil microbial communities from a riparian zone of the East river system, Colorado, United States - H1c1 | ecosystem: Environmental > Terrestrial > Soil > Riparian zone | place: USA: East River...
TAACAAAAAAATGCGGCTGTCGTTCACAGCTGCGCCGTTGTCGGCACCGGTTATGGCCAGAGCCTGACACAACTTGGCGGGACCGTCGGCTAGCTGGGATTCGGGTTTGTTGCCGCGGCGCTTTTGCATATGTTTCAGTCCGTTTTCGGGACGCATCGCGCGGATTAATACCGCTTCGCCATGACCCTCCGGGCCGGTGACAATGTTCATGCACCAGTGCATGCCGTAGGTAAAATACACGTATACGTGGCCGGCCGGGCCAAACATAATGTCGGTACGCGGTGTGCGGCCACGGTAGCTGTGGCTGGCGGCGTCTTCTTGGGTGTAGGCCTCGGTCTCGACAATTATGCCTCCGGTTTGACCCCCGTCGATTTCTTGTACATACAGCCGCCAGCCAATCAGCCCCTTGGCCGCCGCAACAGCGCCTTGTAAAAATAGTGGGGATAATTGGTCCGGTGACTGACTCATACCCGTAAGGGTAGCAGCCCTAGTCTCATTGATAAAGATTTAGCCGGGGCTATGAGATAATACTTGCAATGCGTTATATAAAGCGAATCGTTACAGGTCTGAGGCGTTTGGCCAAGAAACGGCAGGTTAGGCGTGGCATGATGGGGCTGCTGGGGTTGTTTGTGGTAGTCAATGCCGGGTTGTTTTTGGTTTACAAAGATCGCACCTATCCCAATACGTCGGTTGGTGGTTTACACTTGGGCACCGTCAAAAACAGCGCTCTATCGGGTAAGCTGACCGAGTTACAGCTGCTGCCGTCAGAGGTTGAGTTGACCGGCAACGGCAAGTCGACAAAGCTCAGCCCGGCTACGTTGGGCGTTTCGCTAGACATGAACCAAATGACTGTTAACACCCGGAAACATTCATGGCTGCCGGTTATAAATCTGGTAAAAAAACATGATATACCGCTGGCCCTGAGCCTGGATCAAGAGGCCTTTGGCAAAAGCTACCAGCAGCTGACCCAGACGTTTGTGTCTGTGCCAGTAGATGCCAAACTCACCCTGGACGACGGAGTCTTTAATATTAAGAACGAAGCCGAGGGTTATTCGCTAGATGCCACTGCCGCCCAGCAAACTATATTGTCCAAGCTCAGTCGTGGCCAGACATCGATTGAGCTGTCGCTGGTAGCCATCCCGCCGGGTCGCAAAGCCGGTGACTTAGTGGCCGGCCTGGCGGCCTTAAAAGAACAGCAGTCCACATCCGTTACATACATCTACCAATCCAACTCCAAGCAACTGACGCCGCCAGAAATTAGCCGGCTGTATGCGCAAAAGGATGCGGCGTACGAACTGGCTGATGGCAATATCAGCGCATTCATAAGCCAAGTGGGGGCCGGTTTTGGAATCCGCGTCCAGAACCTGGCGGCCGCCACGGCAGCAACCAAAGAGGCCGTGGCCAACAAAAAACAGCAAACCATTACACTTGTAGCAGCGCCGCCCATCTCTAAATCTTACTCGTACTGCACGGCCACTAAGGGCGTGGACGCCAGCAACCTGGGTGGGCTAGAAGCCAAACTGGCCAGCGTGTATGGTGATGCCAAGGGATGGTCCTTGAACGGCCGAGTTGCTATGGCCAAGGCCACCAGCGGTTGTAGCTTTACAGTGTGGTTGTCGGCCGCCAACCTGATGTCCTCGTTCGGCGCCATTTGCGATGCCGACTGGAGCTGCAATGTGGGCAGCAACGTGGTGATAAATTTTGACCGATGGAGCGGCGCCAGCACGGCCTGGAACCAGAACGGCGGCACGTTAGACGATTACCGCTCGATGGTCATCAACCACGAAACCGGCCACTGGCTAGGCTTTGGGCACGTGAACTGCGGCGGAGCAGGCCAGCTGGCCCCCGTAATGCAGCAACAGTCCATCAACTTGCAAGGCTGCAAATTCAACCCCTGGCCCCTCCCTAGCGAGCTAGCTGCCCTCAAGTCAAAACTGGGTATCTAGAGTCGTAGCACCTGCGCTTTGGAAAGTATAATAAGCTTAAGTACGGGCCTTACTCGCCATGAATTAAGTCGTATTCCGTGACCACTTCTTTGTTTTTTGTGTTGACTCTAGTCTTCTCTGAAACGCTATCGCTCTTACTATTATTTTTAGAGTAAACCGTCACCCAAACTTCCTCATCGGTTATCTTTATATTTTCAAACGTAAACCAACCTTCGCTGTTTGTCCTTGTTGTTTTAGTCTTTTTGCCGTCAATGCTTAAATAAACTTCCTTGTTGGACTCAAACTTTCCCCAGATGTTGTATTTATCTCGATTGGATTCAAAGAATTTTTTCTTTGCTTGGGCAATACCGTAAATTTGAGCAAGCGAGCGGCTTCTTCCGCCCTGAATAATTATCTCATCAATCGGCTTTATAATTTCTTCTGAATTTGTGTCTGCACGACTTGTCTCTTGTCCATCTGTATAAGTAATACCGGTGGTAACGATACGTTTCCCAGTCTTGCCTTCTTGTTTTTTGGTTGAGTACTCAGAAAATTCTCTGTAATCATATTCTATGACAGATCTAATTTGTATGGCTTCCTCTCTTTTGACCTGCTTAATCTTAACTACAGGCACACGAGGCGTGGGCGTAGGAGCTGGTGCGGTTGGAGCTGTACTACCACCTCCGCCGTTATGATAGTGGTAAGTTCCGGCACAAGCGCCAACATTGCAATTATGCCCCCCGTTTGCGTCCGTTCTTCCCGGATGGGCATGGATGCTTGATGACGCAATGATCGCCCATGATAAAGATAGTATTAATAATAAAAATAGTTTCTTCATAATCACTCTGTCTAGCTCATCATACTCCTAAGCACTTCCAAATCACTATTTAACACAGCTGTTCCAAATAAAAAATGACTTCAATTGAAGTCATTTGTGAATGGGTTTATGGTACCCGCGGACGGACTCGAACCGCCGACTTTCTTGTCCGAAGCAAGACGCTCTATCCTCTGAGCTACGCGGGCATATTACGTTTGTTTATTATATAGTAGAGACATGATTCGAGCTATTGCTGCAATTGACGACAAACGAGGGCTGGCTACAGACGCAGGGATTCCGTGGGACATTCCGGCCGACGTGGCGCACGAGCGCCAGCTGACCAAGGGTGGCAACATGCTGATGGGCCTGGCCACCTACAAAGAGTTCGACACCGCCCCGTCAGATCGCCAGTGGTATGTTCTGACCGACGTCGATGAGCCGCTCAAACCTGGCTTTCACGCCGTGACCGATTTGGCAGCCTTTATGGTTCAGCCACCTAAAGATCTGTGGTTATTTGGGGGCGCTGGAGTTTTTGCTCAGACTATTAGCGCAGCAGATGAGTTGTGCCTAACCCGTATCCAGGGCGATTTCCACTGCACTAAATTCTTCCCAGAGTTCGAAGCTGACTTTGAACTAACCACCCAAGAGCCCTGGCAAACTCAAAACAATCAAACCTTCCGCTTCGAAACCTGGACTCGCAAAAAGTCCTAAGCAATTGTCAAAACAGGGGTAATCTGCTAAAATCTATCCGAGCAAACACTCCCAAAACGTGTTTGGCAAAATTCTAAACCAAGGAGCGTAAGCGACTGTTTAGGATTTTGAAAGGAAGAAGCGACCAGAGGGTGGAACAAAGCAAAACTTGTTTTGCTTTGTGGAGTCCGACCGTCGGTTCTGATGAGGGCCAGTAGCTCAGCTGGTTAGAGCACCTGCCTCTTAAGCAGGGTGTCGAGGGTTCAAGTCCCTCCTGGCCCTCCAAGCATAAGCAGTATGAAAGACTTCTCATCCGAGGAGTCTTTTCGTTTGATATAGTTAGTAAATGGCAAATATCACCTTCGTGGATGAGAACGATGAAATTATAGGTTATGGGAATCGCAGTGAGGCAATAGAAAAAGGCTTAGCTCATCGCATTACTCGCGTATTTGTTTTTAACATGAACGGCGAGTTACTTATCCAGAAACGCTCACTCAAAGTTAAGCTTCCAGGCAAATGGGATCAATCCGCCGCAGGACATGTTGACGAAGGCGAAGACTACCTCACCGCAGCCGCTCGTGAAGCTAGAGAGGAAATCGGTCTCAACAACGCGGAGCTTACTGAGTTTGGCAAGTTTTATACCGAAGAAGTCGATGATGGAATATTAAAGAAACGTTTCAATATGCTTTACATTACACATTTTGACGGCGAGTTAATGCAGGATAACGACGAAGTATCCGAGATTAAATGGATTAGTTTGAAAGAATTAGAAAAATGGATGGCTGCCACACCAGATGATTTTACTCAGGGATTTTTACTGACTTATGGCTACTATATGAAGCAAGGCGCCTCCTCGTAGTTTTGTCCTGATAAGTTCCACTGTGTCCCTCCAATGAAAAAGTCTCGTCCGAAAGGGCGGGGCTTTTTCATTGGATAGCGGGGACTTTGAGCGCTCGACACGCCAAAAAGGGTATCGTGGGCAGTAACAGCCAGTGGCTGTTACTGTTTTCCATGCTTGGCCAATCATAAAAATGCGCGCATTCTTTGATTGCAAAAAGAAAGCAAGTCCCTCCTGGCCCTCTAAACAAAAGTAATTTTCTTTCGTGGCAAGGCGAGCCCCCTCGGTGTTCTAAATGTGAATGCTTTTATTTCTAAGCAAAACTGGTTTGGTAGTATACTTTTAGCGGCATGAAGAAGTATAAGCAGGTAGTACGGTTTGGGCGCAATGTAAATCACAAAAGAGTGCTGTTCATAATTTTATTTACAGCTATTGGCATTGCCACTCTCTTATACACCAGAGCAGCACCATCAGTCGTCAGCCTTGAACCGGAGGCCGGAACAATTACCAGCCCGGCTAGTTTGGTAACTGATGCCTCTGCTTCTGCGGGTCAAGCGTTGCGGTTTAGCACTGCACCAACCTCAAATTTGGATACGTTTGGCATCAAACAGTTATATCCTACCCTCCCGAATGGCAAGAACTGGGTATCAAAATGGAATAATGGAAGTGCTAGGACATTCTCTGGAGTCGATCCGCAAGACAATTGGTTTGATGCAAACCACGGCGATGCCTCGTATGCCACGTCTGGCGACGGTGTGCTTAAGATTAGCGGCAGCGTACCCCGAATGTATGTTCACGATCCAGCTTTAGTGAATCAGTGGCGAAATGTCGAGATCACCATGTACTTTAGTCGTGTTGCAGACGATGGCACCGCTTACGGTGGAATGGTATCCCACGCACGCGCAAACCATGGTACCACAGGGTCCGAAACCGCAAATTTGTGCGACACGCGCGGCATGGGCGCGCGGTTTCGTTATGATGGCCGCATTGACTTCGAGAAAGAAACCTCCCACCCTAGCTCTGTCGCAATCCAAAACAAGGCGGTTACCGGATGGACATCAACAACCAGGAACACATGGATCGGATATAAGCTGGTGGTATACGACCAAGCAGACGGCAATGTAAAACTAGAAAGTTATATGGACACTACCAATGGTGCAGGCGGAGGTACCTGGGTAAAAGTTAATGAATTAATCGATAACGGTTCTAACTTTGGAGTAGGTGGTGTGGCGTGCAAGGCGGGCATTAACCCGGCAATGCGACTGACGGCGGATCCGACTCGCACGGGTTCTGAATCTGGCAAACCAAACATCACCGTTTACTTCCGCAGTGATAATGTCGGCACCAACGGTCTGCTCTACAAGATGGGCAGTGTCCGCGAGATATCCTCGCCTTAGGTGCATACTGCAGCCTCCTGTTCTTTGAAAAGCCCTGTCTGAAAGAATGGGTTTTACATTGGATAGCAGGCCTCGAGCACTCGACACGCCAGCATGACAAAAACTTCTTTGGAGGCTTTTTTATGCATTTGTGAATTTGGTATAATAAAACTACCATGAAACAACAAGCAGTTTACCAATCGGTCGTATATCAAGAAGACAAGTACTACGTTGCCCAGTGTCTTAATGTTGACGTTTCTAGCTTTGGTGACACCGAGCAAGGGGCTCTACATAATTTGCAAGAAGCCCTTGAGCTGTATTTGGAAGATGCTCCAACCAGCACCACCAATACCGTAAAACACCCTACTCTTCATACGCTTCGCCCGCAACATGCCTAAACTTTTGTCTTCAAAACAGATCATTAGAGTGTTGGAGCAAAATGGCTTTGTTTTTGTTTCTCAACGCGGCAGTCACGCCAAGTATCGGAAAGGCTCGGCAACAGTCATCGTCCCATCGCCAAAGAAAGAGGTACCGCTTGGCACTTTTCGGTCCATTGTGCGACAGTCTGGCCTTAGTAGCATAGCTTTCACCAAATCGTAATGTCTAAGTAAACCCTGGTGGTGTGGGCGGCGAGTTGGTTTGTAGCCGGTTACGGTAAGGCTTCATCGGGAGTCTTTTTGTTTGTGCTTGTTTATATAATTATAAATTCTACACTTGGCTAGATGAGACAAAGCATCACCCAAGAATTTGATTATGGCTGTGGCATAGCTTGCTTTGCTTTTGTATTAGAAATGACCTATCAGCAAGCTGCCAATCACCTCGGAGAACTACAAGCTACCAGCACACGTTTCTGGATCAAAGATTTTACAACTGCGTTAAATAATTCAGGCAAGCATTATGTCGCTAAGTACATGAAGCCGCCCATGACGAGAAAGATATACAAGGAAGGAACGATTGTTCTAATCAGAAGATCGAAACAATACCCGGCTGGCCACTACTTGATTCGACACAAGGGTTATTGGATGGATCCCTGGATAAACTTACCAATTGATAACGACATTAAGCATGCCAAATCGGGTTTCAGAAAGCGACTACCCGGAAAGCCAATGTACGCCCTGTTGCCTCAATCTTAATCCTAATAAGCTCCACTGTGGCGCTCCGTCATAAGCTTTTGAAGAAGACTTCTTTGAAAGTCTTTTTTGTTTGCTGTTAATATGTGGACATGAGCGATCAGAACGAATTAAGTGAATCTTATAAGCTGGGCGTTGATATAAGACCTAGGGAAACCGAACTCGTTGGCGTTGCCCGTGACGATCTGGGGTTTGAGCCCAAGGAAAACGGTCTACTCGGCTACAGTACTTGGTGGAATTCCGAACGTGCCGGGGCTTTCCGATATGCTGGCACTTACGCTGGCAAAGCCGCCATCCTTAAAGTACAAGGCGTTAAACCGAATGTCTCTGAGATCACTGCCCTCGAAGCCTTTAAGGCAGCAAATAGAAGCGGGCTCGTCAGACCTCCTGAACTTTACACATCTATTCCATGGGATGAAGAACGCCAGTTCGAGGCGCTTGTCGTAGAAACGATAGCCAGCGGCAAGGTACTAAACTACCCGACGAGCGAACAAGAAGTGGCTCAATTTTTTACGCTATTCAAAGATTACAGAAAAAACTGCCGAAGCCAACCTTGGATCGATGAGCCAAGCACTACGCTGACGGAAGACACCAGAAGAACGGTGGCCAGTAACCTAAAGACTGCAAACGAATTATATCCAAATCACCCCCATAGAAAGTCCAGCGATTTCGCACTTATCGAACAAGGTCTCCAAATCCTCGAAGGTCATTATGCTGGGATGTCGAGAGAGTTTCAGCACCTGCATATTACTTCGGACGATGTTTTCCTGCCGAGCGGAACCGATACGCGACACATATACACATCCAACTTTGTTTGGGGATGGAAGGCGCCTTTCTTTGATGCTACTGCGGCGTATCATCACTATGGCAGACTATTATGCGAACGAGCTCCAAGTGTTGATGGGGAAGCGTTGGAGAAGCAAACCCATTTATGGGAACGCGAGATGTACACCTTAGCGACCACAGACAACGAAAAAATCCAACTGGATCTGGCCATGCTTGGGCAGCGTATCGGCTGTTTATCAATAAGCGACCTGACTATTAATCCAGACCACCCTCTGGCACGGAACCTTATAGACCTTACACGGCAAAAGCTTGGCTGGCTCATAAAACAGCTCAGCTAGGTAAAAATCTATAACGCCCTGCGCCCGCTACTTCACTCCAACTAAAGGTGGTTGCCGTAACAGCACTACGGTTCTCCAATAAAAAGTCTCGTCTATAAGGTTGGCGATACCATCTGGTATGCTTTATGCATGAGAGAGATTGAAGTAAAGGCTCGGTTGAGGAACAAGATTGATTTTTTGGCTGCCGCAGACAAGCTGGGTATAGCGTTTGGCCAGCCCATTGCGCAAGACGATACGACGTATGAGGCCGATCTGTCTTATGATGACCCCAACTGGAATATTTTCCGTTTGCGCAAACAATCCGGCAAGCTCATCCTAACCATGAAGCACAAAGCCTCAAGCCGCTCCCGGGACAATTATGAATACGAAACGCTAGTCGAGAATGAAAGCGAAGTAGTAAAAATGTTAGAGCGGTTAGGCTACAAGTTTGGCGTAGAAATAAACAAAAAACGCCGCATCGCCAAATACAATGATCTGGAGCTATGCCTGGACGAGATAGAGCATCTTGGAAATTTTGTTGAAGTAGAAAAACTAGCAGGTGACGACGCCGACGTAGACGCAGTACAAAACGAACTTTGGATTTTGCTGGCACAGCTCGGGATACACCAGGACGACAGAATACACCAAGGCTATGACACCCTAATGCGTCAGTTTAATTCGGGCTTTAAGGTAGTGCCGTTATGATCTGGGACGCGGTCGCGCCACGACACCAGTGCATGTGATAAAAAGGCCTTCATATAGGGTATTGGCGGCGACGGCTCCGGCTGCGGTGACAGCAACAATCTCCGTCTAGATAGCGTTAAAATAGATAATCCACAGAGATATAAAAAAGCCTTGACGCATTATTCCTGATTTGATAAATTGGTTCGTGGAAGACCAAGTGAAACTGCACGTTAATATATGTAGCCGTTCGAGTTAGTAAGTTTGAGATAGTTTGTTAGTTAGTAGGCTACATCTGTGGGTGCAAGTCTTCCGTAGTAAAGAGGCACAAGTACGTGCCTCTTTTTTAATTGCGAAGAGTTCTTTGTTGCTATACTTTGCGTGTATGCATAATCGATTTCTTAGGCGAGTGGTAGTTGTGGCGGCTTACGTCATGGGTGTGTATCTGATATTGCGCGCGCTCGTTGAGCCGTTTTTGATCAACTACAGTCAGCCCCAGACCTACATGCATGATTGGGGCGGGCCAACGTACGTGGGCGTTCTGGCGGTTCACATGGTTCCGGGCATCGTATCGCTAGGTCTGATTATTGCCCATGTGCGCAAAACACGGCGGAGTCGCACTCATGGCAAGCACTAGTAAGCCAATGGGATTTTTCCGTGACAACCACGGCCGTGTGGCGATTTGGCAGTGGCCCAATGTTCCGCTGTTCGGTTGGATTTTGTTCAAGATCATTGCACTGGTAGCTGGCGAGGGTCACTTGGCCGCCGGTAGTGCGCACCTGGGCACAGCGTTTTTGTTTACCTGGGCGTATCTGGAGGCGACCACCGGTGCAGTTTATTTTAGAAGAGCGCTCGGGTGCGTAGTGATGGCTGCGATTGTCATAAACTTTTTTAGATAGGAGCGTCGCAGCAGCGGTGCATAGGGATTATTTATCTTTGGGCTGCACGGCTGTAGAGAGGTTCATTTTGTGTGAACCTCTCTACGGAAGCAGACGGATATCTTAGCTGGCTTGGCCGACGCGGTTGGTGTTGAAGTCAACGCCGTTGGCATAGACTTGCCAGGCGGCTTTGGCGGTGTCGGACAGGGCACCGGCTTTGTCTACCCAGTTCTTTACGGTGGCTACCTTAATGGTCACTTGTTGGCCACGAATCAAATGGGGTGAGTTGGCCTCTTGGGTTAGCAAGGTTTCGGCATAGATGATCTGCGCCGGGCTGAGGTTGGCTTTGTTGACAATGCCATAGGTCTGGATGGCTTTGCGGGCCATCAGGCTGTAGGAGTCGCCGGGTTGAGCGACGTAGGTGTAGGTGTCGCTGGCCGGAGCTTGTTCGGGGGCCTTCTGATCTAGGGCTTGAGCTACCTCTGTGTGTTCGCCCCCGTGTGCGCTGACGCGCTCGCTATACATACCGGCAACAAAAGGGACTGCGGCCAGCAGTGTCAGGAATGTGGCAAGCTTTAGTTTGGCAGATAGTTTCATGGTGTACCCTCTCTTTGGTCTCCCACCGTTTACGTTTTTTACTTAAAAAAATCGTACCACACCTTATGCGTAAGCGCAAAGACGTGTGGTAGTTTTTACTCTGTCACGGCTGTCGGTTAAGAGGTAAATTTGCTATGCTAAACAGATGAAAATGCTAAACGGCAAGGAATTAGCCGATTATATTAAGCAACGGCAAGCGCAGCAAGTCCGCGCTTTGCGCCAAGCGTCTGATATTGCGCCGCGGCTGGCTATTGTGCGCTGCAAGGATGACCCGGTCATCGACACCTACATTCGGCTCAAGCAGCGCTACGGTGCCGACATTTTGGTAGAGGTAGATCATCACAATGTAGCCCAGTCAGAAATTGCCAATTTGTTGCAGGATCTGAACAAAGACTCCGCCGTACATGGCATAATTTTGCAACTACCCCTGATGGATCCAGCTCAAACCGACGAGCTGGTGAACCTGGTGTCGCCACACAAAGATGTGGATGGGCTCAACCAACAAACCGACTTTGACCCGGCTACGCCCATGGCCATCATGTGGCTGCTGTCCGGCTACAACGTGGACCTGCGCGGCAAACATGTGCTGCTGATTGGCCGTGGCAAGCTGGTGGGGGCACCGCTGGAACGCCTACTGCAAGCCTCCGGCATAGACGTAGAAGTAGTCGGACGTGAGGTAGAAGATCTGGCCACTCATACGCTAGCCGCCGATGTCATCATAACCGCCACTGGCAGCCCAGCAATTTTGTATCCAGATATGATCAAACAAGGCGCCGTAGTAGTAGATGCCGGCGTAGCCAGCGAAAGCGGCA
>Ga0193752_1003476_pt1 | contig 10842 bp, 10 predicted proteins | sample H1c1metaG_FD_144924 | JGI IMG/M metagenome (GOLD analysis project Ga0193752, IMG submission 144924) | Soil microbial communities from a riparian zone of the East river system, Colorado, United States - H1c1 | ecosystem: Environmental > Terrestrial > Soil > Riparian zone | place: USA: East River...
GCGGCTTCGGCGGCGAGACCGGCGGCTGCGGCCGGGGAGCGCGGCGCGGGCTCCGCTTGCGCTGCCGCGCCGGGCGCTGTTGCTGTTGGCGTTGCGCCGGCATTCGTTGGCCGCGCCGGCGCCGAGATCGGCGCCGGCGGCGGCAGCCCCTGCATCTTCGCGTTGACGGCGGCGTGCGTGTCGAGGATCACCGGATACATCACGTAGATCGACAGCACGATCGCCAGGCCGTTGATGACCACGTTCGGCGGCACCTGCTGCAGGCCGAGCGCGTTGCGCAGCAGGCTGAGCACCACGACCATCTTGGTGAACGAAGTCACCATGACCGCCACGAACGGCGCCAGCGCCAGGCTGATGACGGTGACGAGGACGAGCGCCGGCGAGAAGGTGCTGAAGTCCATGCACTAGCTCCAGGACAACAGGCGCACGCCGAGCGTGTCGCCGACCGCGACCACTTCGCCGCGCCCGGCCGCGCGGCCGTTGGCGCGAATGGTGACGTTGGCGCCCTCGAGATGCGCGGGCAGCGCGAACACGTAGCCCGGCTGCAGCGCCGACAACTCGCCGACGCTCATCTCGAGACGTCCGATCTCGAACTCGATTTTCACCGGCAGCTTGCGCGCGCCGGCATCCTCGTCGACCTCGACCGTCGTGGTCGACACCGATGTCTCGTTGTCGTTCATCGCAGAACTCTCCCTGTGTGCAGAAGGAATGGATTGGTGGGCGGCGCCGTCGACACGCCAGCCGCCAGGTCCGCCGGCAAGTGGCCACGCAGATCCCGCCGCATGCGCTGACACCTGCGGTGGACGCGTGCGCGCGCCGACCACGATGACATCGCCCTGACGCAGCGCGCGCCAGTCGCGGGCGATCAGTTCCGGTCCCTCGAAGCGGATGGCCACCGGCGCCGCCAGCGCGCGCCATGGCCCGAGCGCCGGCAACGGGTCGTCGAGGAAGGGTTGCTCGGCGCGATCGAGCAGGCGCGGCAACCAGGCATAAGGCAGCCGCAACTTGCCGCGGTGGCGCGGCGGCGCCGACAGCGCGACGTCGGCATCGCGGATCGCGAAATCCAGCCACAGCCGTGCGTCCGAGTCGCCATCGCCGTCGTCTGCGCCATCCACGGAACCATCCACGGGAATCAGGGCCACGCCGAGACCATCGCTCAACCGCATCAGCTGCGCTTCGTGCGCCAGGCTCCACGCCAGCAGGCGCGATTGGCCGCTGTAGTCGCTCCAGTGCAGGGCATCTTCGGCCGCGGCGCCGTCATCGGACGGCAGGTCAAGCGCCAGTCGCACGCCGTCGCCTTCGAGCGCGAACGTGGAACCCGCCGCACCGGGCGCGCCGGGCGCGAACGTCAGCGTGCCGCCGTCACGCAGCGCCCAGTGCTGCGATGTGGCGAAGAAGTCGCGCAAGGCCTCGGCGTACGCCGCCTGCAGGTGTGGGATGCGTCCACGCAGCGAACCGGCATCGTGATCGTGCTTGCCTGGGCTCGTCTTGGCGACGCGCGCGGTAGATTTCCTGCGACTGCTTTCAACCATGCCCGAGTGCCACCTTCATCAGTTCGGGCAGCGAGCGTACCCCGAGTTTGTTCATCATGTTCGCGCGATGCAGCTCCACGGTCTTGATGCTGATGCCGAGGATGTCGGCGATGATCTTGTTCGGCTTGCTCGCCACCACAAGGTCGAGCACCTGCCGCTCGCGCGGACTGAGCTTGCCGAGCAGCTCGTCCTGCACGTTGGCGCCGTTGTGGTGGCGCGCCTTCGACAAGGCCACGCGGATCGCATCGATCAGCGCGTCGTCGCTGAAGGGCTTTTCGAGGAAATTCGACGCGCCCTTGCGCATCGCCTCCACCGCCAGCGGAACGTCGCCGTGCGCGGTCACGAACACCAGCGGGACCATGCAACCGCGCCGCAGCAGCTCCTCCTGCAGTTGCAGCCCGCTCATCTCCGGCATGCGGATGTCGGAGATCAGGCATTCCGGCGCGTCGCCGTGGCGCTCGCCGCAATAGGCGGAGATGAATTCCGGTCCGGAGGCATAGGCATGCGTTTCGAAGCCCGCCGTTTCCAGCAGCCAGGCGGTGGAGTCGCGGAAGCCGTCGTTGTCGTCGACCAGATAGACGCGCGTGTCGGATGTAGTGGGCATGGCGATCAGGTCCCTGAAAGCCGACGAGAGCCAAGCGGGCAAAAGAACAGGTCGCTTCGCATCATGCACGGCCCTCCGCACGCGGCAGGGTGAAACCGAAGACGCTGCCGCCGCCCTCGCGCGGCTCGAAGAACAGGCGGCCTTCGTGGTATTCGATGATCGAGCGGCAGATCGCCAGGCCGATGCCGAGGCCGTCGATCTTGGTGGTGAAGAACGGCGAGAACAGCTGGTCCTGCTCGGCGCTGGACAGGCCGGCGCCGCGGTCGCTCACACGTACCTCGATCTGGCCGTCGAGGTTCACGCGACCTTCGACGCGCAGTTCGCGCCGCGCCGCCGTGGTTTCGCGCATCGCCTCGATCGCGTTCTTGACCAGGTTCAGCAGCACCTGCTCGATCATCACCCGATCCGCATATACGGCCGGCAGCGTCGGTGCCAGGGCCACGTCGATACGCAACTGCAAGCGCTCGGCCTCCAGCCGCAACAGCTCGAGGACCGTTGCGGCGATCGCGGAGAGATCGTGCGCGTCGCGTCGCGGCTCGCGCGCACGCACGAACTCGCGCACCCGCGAGATCACCGCGCTGGCGTGCTCGGCCTGGGTGCGCGCGGCGAGCAGCGCACGTTCGACCTGCACCGGCCCGCCGGCCTGGTCGACCAGGCGCAGGCTGCCGTTGAGGTAGTTGATGATCGCCGCGAGCGGCTGGTTGAGCTCGTGCGCCAGCGTCGCCGCCATCTCGCCGACCGACATTAGCCGCGAGGTGAACAGCAGCTTTTCCTGCTGGCTCTTGTGCGTATCGAGCGTCTCGATGCGTTCGCTGATGTCGACGGCGGTCAGCAGCGCGAGCGCGCGCCCGTCGACCTCCAGGTCGCTCCAGTGCAGCGTGTACCAGCGCCCGCTGTGCGCGACGTGGACCTCGCGCGGTTCGGCGGTGTCGGCCTCGGCGCCGTGCAGGCTTTCCAGCAGACGATCGCGATGGGCATGCCCCGGGATCGCAGCGAAATCGTCGCGGAAACGCTGGTTCGCCGCGACCAGCCCAGCGCTGTCGCGCGCGAAGGCCGCGCAGGCGAACGGCACGGCGTCGAGGATCTGCTCGAGGGCGACGAGCGCGGTTTCGGGTAAAGCCGCGGTTTCGGTTAAAGCCGCTGCGGCTTTGTCCGAGCGCGCGCGGCGCGGCGCGGCCGGGGCGCGACCGGCGCGGACCGTGGTCATGCCGGCTGCAGCCCTGTGCATGGCACTCCTGTGCATGGCCATCCTGTGCGGGGCCATCCTGCGCGCCGTGATGTCACGTCCGCGATCCACCTGTTACGGTAACCGGGCCTCGCTGCATCGTCGGCGCCAGTGGCGCGATGGCATGCCCTGTCTTCCATGTCCCAGACTCCGTGTCCCATGACGCCATCCTGCCCCAAGTCCCGATCGAATCGTAATCCCGCGCTACGCGCGTTGCTGCTTGCATCGGCATGGCCGGGCATCGCGTTCGCTGCGCAACCGGCGGCAGCGCAGCCGACGACATCGTTGCTCGGCGAGGTGCTTGCGATCGTCCTGCCACTCCTGTTCATCATCGGCGGCCTCGTCGCCGTCCTTGTGATCGCGCGTCGTCGCTTCGGCCTGACAGGCTCGGACGCGCCGCTGTCGATCGTGCAGATCCTGCCGGTGGGTCCGCGCGAGCGCATCGTGCTCGTGAAGACCCGTGCGGGCCGCGTGCTGGCGATCGGCGTGGCAGCACAATCACTGACACTGCTTGCCCGACTCGACCACGACGACGTGTATGTACAACGCGACAATGCGAGCGACGAAGCGACGACCGATCCTGCCTCCTGATCCGGATCTGGCGACCATCGGCCCGCATGTTGCCTGCATTGATACCGCGATGCGCCGTTAAGCGTCCGTGATGCGATCGTGGCATTCCCGTGTCGAATCGTTAGGGCGGCATAACATGCGGCACTAATGTGCGGTACGTTGTGAGCTTGTCTTCACAAACCGAAATCCGACTCGAATTTTTCATAGCGTGACGGTGATGCACGCGCGCCAAGCCATGTTATGGTCGGTGCCCATAAAACTAAACGCATGAGGCCTACGCCGTGCGCAAGTTTTGTCCAGGGTGCGGGATGGAACGGGTTCTCCAGGTCCGGTACGCGCAACGCGTTTCCGTCCATCAGCTAGCTTGCAACGAACGACAGGGACGTGTCGGGCCATGCGCGAGCTGATCGCAAACCTCTTCGCAGCGCCGATCGGCGCCTCGCCGCGCAAACGCGGCGGTTACAGCGACATCGTGCTGGCGTTCGCGGCGGTGATGATCATCAGCGTGATGATCCTGCCGCTGCCGGTGGTGGCGATCGACGCGCTGGTCGCGCTCAATATCTCGATCGGCTTCGGCCTGCTGCTGCTGGCCATCTATATCCCGACGCCGGTGGCGTTCTCAAGTTTCCCGAGCGTGCTGCTGCTGACCACGCTGTTCCGGCTGGCGCTGTCGATCGCGATCACGCGTTCGATCCTGCTCAATGCCGAGGGCGGCCACATCGTCGAAACCTTCGGCACGCTGGTCGCCGGCGGCAACCTCGTGGTCGGCCTGGTGGTGTTCCTGATCATCACCGTGGTGCAGTTCATCGTCGTCGCCAAGGGCGCCGAGCGCGTCGCCGAGGTCGCCGCGCGCTTCACGCTCGATGCGATGCCGGGCAAGCAGTTGTCGATCGACTCCGACCTGCGTGCGGGCATGCTCGACAAGGACGAGGCGCGCCGCAAGCGCCGCCTGCTCGAGGTCGAGAGCCAGCTGCACGGTAGCCTCGACGGCGCGATGAAGTTCGTCAAGGGCGACGCCATCGCCGGCATCGTCATCATCCTGATCAACCTGCTCGGCGGCCTGGCGATCGGCGTCCTGCAGCGCGACATGACGCTCGGCGATGCCACCCACACCTACAGCATCCTCACCATCGGCGACGGCCTGGTATCGCAGATTCCGGCGATCCTCGCCACGATCGCGGCCGGTCTCGTCGTCACGCGCACGGCCGGCGAGGAAGAAGATCGCCACCTCGGCGATTCCATCACCCGGCAGATATCGGGTGAGCCGCGCGTGCTGCTGATCACCGGCGGCCTCGCGTTGCTGATGATGTTCGTGCCCGGCTTCCCGTGGCCCGTGTTCGGCGTGCTCGGCGTCGTCCTGCTGGGACTCGGCGCGTGGCGCTACCGGCACAATTACGAAACCCTGCGGCGCATGTTCCGCGTCGGCGATGCGGAACTGGCGGCCGCGCACAAGCAGGACGACGCCGACGAGCTGTCGCCGCCGGCGCCGCTGCAACTCGACCTGTCGCCGTCGCTGGCCAGGGCGCTCGGCGAGGAGCCGATCCGCGCGCGCATCACCGAAGTGGCGCAGCGCCTGCGCGAGGAATACGGCGTGCCCGTGCCCAGTCCCATCGTGCGCGTCGACGCCGGGCTCGCCGGCGAAGGCACCTATCGCCTCAGCGCGTTCGGCGCCCGGCTCGCTTCCGGGCAGTTGCGCGGCGATGCGCGTTTCCGTCCGGCGCGCGTGCCCGGCGACAGCGCGGCGCGGGTAGCGGGCTTCTTTCCGGCGCTGGCCGGTGACTGGACCAGCGACAACGACGCCGACACGCGCAGCGCGATCGACACGCTCGCCGACCACAGCCGCAGTGCCCTGCAGCGCCGGCTCGGCGGCTTCCTCGGCATCCAGGAAACTTCGCACCTGTTCGGCCGCATGCAGCGCGACTATCCCGACCTGGTCAAGGAAATGTTGCGCGTGGTCGCGCCGCAACGCGTCGCCGACGTGCTGCGGCGGCTGGCCGAGGAAGGCGTGCCGATCCGCAACCTGCGCGATGCGTTCGAGGCGATCACCGATGTCGGCGGCCGCGAGAAGGATGTCGTGCTGCTGACCGAATACGTGCGCGTGGCGCTCAAGCGCGAGATCGCCGACCGCTATGCCGACGCCGAGCGCACACTGCACGTGCTGCTGATCCATCCCGAACTGGAGGACAAGCTGCGCCAGTCGGTGCGCGTGGCCGGCGGCGCCAGCCAGCTGGCGATCTCGCCGGAACTGGCCGCGCGCCTCGGCGCCGAAGTGCGCGCGCACCTGGCACGGCAAGCCGAGCACGTGCAACCGGTGCTGCTGTGTTCGCTGGATGTGCGACGCCACCTGCGCAAGCTGATGGAAGTCGATTTCTTCGAATTGCCGGTCCTGTCCTACCAGGAACTCGCCCCGGACCTGCGCATCGTGCAGGCCGGCCAGATCAACGCCTGACGAATCGACACTGACGAAAAGCACCACATACCGCCGCTAGAACAGCAGCCAAGCAACAAAGCCGCATGGAGCCCCGCATGTCATCCCCCAACGACACGTCGTCCGACAGCCCGTCAACCAACAGCCCGCAAGCCGCTAGCTTGCAACCGGATGTGCTGCGCATCCTCTCCGGCCTGCACGGCGGCGCCAGCCGCCTGCTCGCGGCGCAGGAAATGATCGTGATCGGCAGCGGCGAGGACTGCGACATCGTGCTCGCCGACGCCGGCGTCGCCCGCCACCACGCGCTGGTCATCTCGCTCGGCGGCGTGTTTTCGCTGCGCGCGCTCGACGCGCCGCTGCGCATCGATGGTCGCCTGCTGCATCCCGGCGATCCGGTTGCGCTGGCGCCGTTCCAGCGCATCGAGTTGGGCGAGGTCGCGTTCGCGGTCGGCCCGGAAGAGGACGATCGCTGGTCGGCGTTGCTGCCGTCCTACCACGGCAACGTCGCGGCCAGGGCTTCGGCGAAGCGTTCCTATCTGCGCCACCTGCCGACGATCGCCGGATTGGCCGTGCTGTCGCTGGCCTCGGTCGCGATCTTCGCCGCGGTCGTGCCGAAGGCCCGCACCGAACCGCAACCGCTCGACCGCCTCGACGCCATCGCCGCGCAATACCGCATCACCGACGGCGCCACCACGATCACGCCCGAGGGCCTGCCGGTGCTGTCGGGCAGCGTCGACGATGTCGCCATGCGCGAGCAGATCCGCGAGCGCATCGGGCGCGAAGGCATCGTCGCCAAGATCGACCTGCGCACCGGCGAGGACATCGCCCACGACGTGCAGGAAGTGCTGCGCTCGCAAGGCTTGAATGCGCGCACGCGCTACCTCGGCAAGGGCGACGTCGAGGTCAGCGGCAGCTTCGAGGACGAGCAGGCGCTGCGCAGCGCGGCGACTTCGCGCGCGATGATCGACGTGGTCGGCGTCAAGCGCGTGATCCCGCGCAATTTCGCCGCCGAACCGAGGGTCCAGGCCACCGCCACCGCCGCCGTCGCTCAGAAGAAGCCCGAGTCGCAGATCGTGGCGGTGGTGCGCGGCGCCGAGCCGCATGCCCTGGCGGCCGATGGCACCCGCTACGCGGTCGGTTCGGAATTGCCCGGCGGCGGCAAGCTGATCGCGATCGGCACGCATGCCTGGGCGCTGATGCCCGACGGGCAGACCAAGCAGATCAAGCCCTCGATGTTCGCGAATGTCGCGGGTTCGTCGGCGGGCGCCACGTTGCAGACGGCGACGGGCACCGAGGCGGCCAAGCCCGCGGTCGACGCCAAAGCCGATCCCGCGGCTACGCCGAAGGCCACGACCAAGGCTGTCGCCGAAGCACCTGCCAAGACAGCGGTCACCAATATCTGATGCACCCGCGACCACGCCAATTTCACTAGACGCACCGCTTCATGTTCATGCAATCCGATCGCGCAACGCCAGTTCCATCGTCCAGACGTCCATCGCAAGCCTGCCGGCCATGCGGCCGTTTTCAACAAGGAGAGACACCATGAGCAACACCACCATCAATCCGACCCTCGGCAATTACATCGCCACCGCCAACGGCAATGCCGGAAGCGGCAGCGTGCGCGGCGGCGGTTCGGGCGGTTCAAGCAGCTGGTACGAAGCGATGTCGCGCGCCTGGGGCCAGACCCTCGATGCGCAGGCGGCCAAGATCACCGAGCTGTCCGACGTCATCGGCGCAGGCGGCGACGAACCGTCGAACATGGTCGAACTCACCGCGCAAAGCTTGCGCATGCAGTTCATCTCCAACAACGCCGCGACCTCGCAGAACAGCGTGGGCCAGGCGCTCGAGACCCTCGGCAAGCGCCAGTAATCCGCAGTGCGGGTTGTTGCATCGATCCTTGCCCTCCGGCCCGCGCCTGGCGCGGGCGGATGGCCGGGGACACTTTCCAAGGAGATCGAGAGATGATCGAAGCCATCCAAGTCGCGGCGCTCGAAGCCGCGCAGCAAGCCAGTCCTGGCGCCGGCGTTGCGCAGTCGCCGCAGGCGTCGGCGTACGACATCCGCCAGTTCGCCGCATCGCTCGAACGCAGCGGCGGTGCGGCGCCGACGCAGGGCAGCGAACCGGTGCTCAATGCCGCGGCGGTCAAGCCCTCCGAAGGCATGCGCGCGGTCCTGTCCGCGCTCGACGGCCTCAACGGCGGCGCCGACAACATCAACACCATGTCGCAGACCATGAGCGCCAACAGCGAGGACCTGACGCCCGGACAGATGATGGAGATGACGATGAAGTGCCATCAGTTCCTGTTCAAGGCCGAGCTGACCTCGAATGTCGCCAATCGCACGTCCGACGGCATCCAGCAGCTGTTCCGCCAGCAGTCGTGACCAATGGGCAGGGAGGTTCGCATGAAGCAACCGGCATTGAATGACGCATTGCGATGGGCAGCACTCGTGCTGGCCGCCCTGTTGCTGGCCGGTTGCGGGCGCTCGCCGCTGTACAGCCAGCTTGACGAGCAGCAGGCCAACGAGTTGATGGCCGCGCTGCTCGACTCGGGCATCGAGGCCGACAAGGCGCCGTCGCCGAGCAAGACCGGCTGGGAGGTGCGCGTCAATCGCAATGACTTCCCGTATGCGATGCAGGTGTTGCGCTCGCGCGGCTTGCCGCGTGCCCAGTACGCCACGCTCGGCGAGATCTTCAAGAAGGAAGGCTTCGCCTCGTCGGCGATCGAGGAGAAGGCGCGCTACATCTTCGGCCTGCAGCAGGAACTCGCGCGCACGCTGTCGCTGATGCCCGGCGTGGTCGACGCTCGCGTGCACATCGCCCTGCCCGACCGCGATCCGCTCGGCGGCGACACCATCGACTCGTCCGCGGCCGTCATGATCTACGAACAGGCCGGCGCCAACGTGCGCGACCGCGAGACCGACATCAAGGTGCTGGTCAAGGATTCGGTAGAAGGGCTCGACGACGTCAACAAGGTGACGGTGAAGTTCGCCACCGTGTCGGCGCCGGCGCCGGCCAGTCCGCATTCGGTGGCCGGCACGATGCCGATGTCGCTGTCCTCGATCAGTCCGCTCGGCATCGGCCTGGCCGCAGGCGTCATCGCGCTGGTGCTGGTGGCGCTCGCCTTCGCCGGCCGCGTTCGGGCGCTGCGCGCGCAGGCGAAGCAGCCGCAACCGCGCGTCTGGAACGGTTGAGTCGCAGCATGGGCCTGCACGGAGTGCTCGCCGAGATCCACCCCGGCTGGTATGGCGACGTCGACCCTGGCTTGCTGCGTCGCGCGCAAGACAGCGGCATCGGCCGGCGCCTGCTGGCTCGCTGGCTTGCCGCGGACGTCGCACCGCGCCTGTTCGCGCCATCACCGCAGGGTCTCGCCACCGTCGCGGCGCGCTGGCCGCGCGAACGGCTTGCGGCGCTGTCGCGCGACCTCGGCACGCTGGCGTTCGCGCCCGCGATCCGCGCCGAGGTCCGCCGTGAACCGGTGCGCCGCCTGCGTCACGTGCTCGGCAACAGTTACCTGCTCGCGCTCGACCAGAGCGTGTGGGATGGCCGCGTCAGCGCTGCTATCGGCAAACGCCTCAAGACCGAACTAGGTGCCGCACTGGACAGTGATGCGGGCGACCACGCGAACCTGCTGGCGCTGTTCGACCGACAGGGCCGCAATGAAGTACGCGCCGCCGCTGTACGCAACGATGCTGGCCGCGACGATGCCGCGCTGGGTGAATGGCTGATGCTGCTGCACCCGCAGGAAGCCGCCGCCGAGGCGTACCTGCCGGAGAAGCCGGTCACGATGCTGTTCATGCACCACGCCGCGCGCGCAGCGGCGTGACAGTCAACGAGATCACAGGAAGCCGATGGCAGCCGAAAGCGCAATCCTGAAAGTCCCCTCCGCAGCCGTCGCGCACGGCGATGCCGCGGAGGCGGCCGCGTCGCGGACGGGCGCGGTAGCCGTGTTCGAGCCGCGACGCTTCGAGCGCGCGCTGGCCGCGAACGTCGTGTCTGCACAGGAATGGAGCAAGCTCGAGCAGATCGATGCCTTGCTGGCGCGCATCAACGCGCTGTACGCCGAGGCCGGCACGGAAATCGCGCAGGCGCGCAAGGAGGGCACGTCGGCGGGTTTTGCCGAAGGCTTCGCGCGCGCGCAGCAGCAGATGGCCGAACAGCTCGCCTCGCTCAACGAACGCCGCGCGCGCGTGCTCGGCGAAGCGCACGGGCGCATTGCCGAACTCGCCTGCGCCATCGTCGCGCGCATCGCGCCCGGCTTCGACCCGGGCAAGGTCGTGCCGCCACTGGTGCTGCAGGCAGTGGAAGCGGCGCAGGCGGAACAGTTCCTGCTGATCCGCGTGCATCCGTCGGTGCGCGAACAGGTCGGCGCGGGCCTCGGCGCCGTGCGCCAGGCGCATCCGGCCGTCGGCGTGATCGAACTGGTCGACGACGAGAGCCTGGATCCGCTGAGCTGCGTGATCGTGTCCGAAGCCGGCGAAGTGCG
>Ga0193752_1003477_pt1 | contig 10842 bp, 5 predicted proteins | sample H1c1metaG_FD_144924 | JGI IMG/M metagenome (GOLD analysis project Ga0193752, IMG submission 144924) | Soil microbial communities from a riparian zone of the East river system, Colorado, United States - H1c1 | ecosystem: Environmental > Terrestrial > Soil > Riparian zone | place: USA: East River...
GCGCGTCGGAACGCAAGACAACTTCTTCGATCTCGGTGGCCATTCGCTGTTGGTCGTGAAGCTGCACCGGCTGCTGCGCGCCGAGTTGCCGGTGGAAGTCGCACTGACCGATCTGTATCGATTTCCGACCGTGCGATCACTCGTGGCGAGGCTGCGCAGCGGAGAGCAAGACGCCGCGGGCGAGCAAGCTCAGGATCGCGCCGCGTTGCGCCTCGAGCGTCAGGCGAGCCGGCGCGACCTCGCGAGTCGCCGTCGCGCGCGCTGACCGAGGACAAGGATGGAAGAGCACGACGAGCAAGCTGCGAACGATTCCGCGAATGACATCGCGATTGTCGCCGTTGCGCTACGAGTTCCGGGTGCTCGCGATCCCGAGCAGTTTTGGCACAACGTTCGCGAGGGCGTCGAATCGGTTCGTCCTTACAACGACGAAGAACTGACTGCAGCGGGCGTCTCGAGCGCGGAGCTTTCGAACCCGAATTACGTACGCGCAGGTGCGCCGCTCGATGGGATGGATCTGTTCGATGCAGAGTTCTTCGGCTTTGGGCCGAAGGACGCCGCGATCATGGATCCGCAACACCGGCAGTTTCTGGAGTGCGCTTGGGAAGCACTCGAACGCTCGGGGCATGTGCCGTCGCAGTTCGGTGGTGCGATCGGTGTGTTCGCCGGTTGCGGCATGGGCAGCTATTTCGCGCACAATATTTTGAGTAACCGCGACTTAGTCGAGTCGGTCGGGTTGTTCTTGTTGCGACACACCGGCAACGACAAGGACTTCCTCGCAACCCGCGCGTCGTATTGCCTCGATCTGCAGGGCCCGAGCGTGAACGTGCAGACCGCGTGTTCGACTTCGCTCGTTGCGGTGCACTTGGCAGTGCAAAGTTTATTGAGCGGCGAGTGTGACCTCGCGCTCGCCGGTGGCGTGACGATCGAGTTTCCGCATCGGCAAGGCTATCTCTATCACGAGGGGGAGATCCTCTCGCCGGATGGTCATTGCCGGCCGTTCGATCATCGCGCGCAGGGCACGGTGTTTGGCAGTGGTACCGGCGTGGTCGCGCTGCGCCGATTGAGCGACGCGATTGCGGAGGGTGATTCGGTCATCGCGGTGATCAAGGGTTCGGCGGTCAACAACGACGGCGCGCGCAAGGTCGGTTATCTGGCGCCGAGCGTCGATGGACAGGCCGCTGCGGTCGTAGAGGCGCTGAGCATCGCGAACGTGAGCGCGGATTCCATCGGCCTCGTGGAGTGCCACGGCACCGGTACGGCGATGGGTGATCCGATCGAGATTGCTGCGCTGCGCCAAGCGTTTGCGCGCAGTACCGAGCGTAAGGGTTTCTGCGCGGTGGGCTCGGTGAAGAGCAACATCGGGCACCTCGACACCGCGGCAGGTGTGGTCGCGTTGATCAAAGCCGCCCTCGCGCTGCAGCATCGCGTGTTACCGCCGACGCTGAATTTCGAGCGGGCGAACCCACAGATCGAGTTCGAGCAAACGGCGTTTTTCGTAAGTGATCGCCTGCGCGATTGGCCCGCCGGGCACGCGCCGCGGCGAGCGGGAGTGAACTCGCTCGGAGTCGGTGGCACGAACGCGTTCGTGGTGCTGGAGGAGGCGCCGCGGTTGGCTGCAGCTGGCGTGCAGCTACCAGCTGCGACCGCGGCTCCAACGCCTACCGGCGCCCCCGCGCCGGCGAGCGCGCGAGCGACTGCAGCGGCCGCGCCGGTCAGCGCGCGAGCGACTGCCAAGAGCGGCGTGCAGCGGATCCAACCTGAAGGCACACCTCGCCTCTTCGTGTTGTCGGCACGCAATCGACGGTCGCTCGCGGAGCAACACAAGCGGTTGCTCGCGCATTGGAGCGCACACCCCGAGCTCGATTTGGCTGACGTGGCACACACCCTGTGGAGCGGCCGCCAGCACTTCGACGTTCGGCGCGTGTTCGCTGCACGCAACCGCGACGAGGCGTTGCGCGTTCTCAGCGAATCGGATGCGGTGCACTCGTATACCCATGTTCGCAGCGAGCGACCGACAGTCGTCTTCATGTTTCCCGGCGGGGGCGTGCAGTACCCACGCATGGGTGCCGGTCTCCTTGCTGGCGACGCACAATATCGCGAGCACATCGAGCGCGGTCTTTCGCTCGCCAAACGCCGCTTCGGGCTCGCACTCCGGCCGTTGCTGCTGCCAGCCGCAGGTGATGCTGAACGCGCGGCCCGCGAGCTCGAGCGCCCGTCGCTGCAATTGCCGCTACTCTTCATCGTCGAATACGCGCTCGCGCAACGCTGGATCGCGCGGGGCATCGAGCCGGCGGCGTTGATCGGCCATAGCCTCGGCGAGAACACTGCCGCGTGCGTCGCGGGCGTGATGGACTTCGAGACTGCGCTCGGCCTGGTCGTGCTGCGCGGACGCTTGTTCGAGTCGCTGCCCGACGGTGGCATGTTGAGCGTGCCGCTCTCGGCTGCGGAGCTCGCGCCGCTCCTGCCGCCGGGCGTAGTGATCGCGTGCGAAAACGCCCCGCAGCTGACCGTGGCGTCGGGGCCTCGTGCAGCGCTCGATGCGCTCGCACAGACGCTGATCGAGCGCGGCTCGGAAGCGCAACTCATCCGGATTCGCATCGCCGCACATTCTCCGATGCTCGACCCGATTCTCGAAGAGTTCGGCGCGTATCTGCGAAACGCCAGGTTGGCGCCGCCGCAAATTCCGATCATCTCGAATCTCACCGGTGAAGTGCTCAGCGCCGCAGACGCGACCAGCCCGGAGTATTGGGTTCGTCACTTGCGAAACACCGTTCGTTTCGCGGCCGGTGTCGCGACGCTCGAGTCCGCCGGGGACCGCATCTACTTGGAAGTCGGGCCGGGGCGCGCACTCGGTTCGCTCGTGCGTCAGTGTTTGGCCGACCCACAGGCTGGAGCGCCGATTGCGTCGCTGCGCCACGCCGACGACTCGAGTGACGATGAAACGTATGCGCTCGCGGCCCTCGGCCGGTTGTGGGCGAGCGGTGCGCCAGTCGAGCTCGGATCGGTCATGCCGAGCGCCCACCGCGTGCTGCTGCCGACGTACGCGTTCGATCACAAGCCGTATTTCATCGTGCCGGGCAAGCTTGCAGCGGTGAGCGGCAACCCGGGCCGGATCGCTGCAATCGAAGACTGGTTCTTCCAACCGGTGTGGCGCTGGCGCGAGCTCGAGCGCGAGGAGTTGAGCGGGCCGGAACAGCAAACGTATCTGCTGTTTGCCGATGAGCTCGGAATCGCGGATCGCCTCGCACGGCGGTTGCGCGACGCGGGCCACCGCACGGTGTTCGTTCGCAAGAGTGGCGCGTATGGCCAAACGGACGTGTGGGAGTACGAAGTCGCGCCGCACGCCCCTCGTAGCTATGCGACGTTGGTTCAAGAGCTGACTGCAAGCGAGAAGTTGCCCGATCGGATCTTGCACTTCTGGGGGCTCGACGCTGCTTCAGCGAGTAGCAGCGACGCCGGCTGGAGTTACGACGCGACGCATCGTGCGCTGACGTTCGACAGCTTGTTCCACTTGATGCGTGCGTTTGCGGAGGAGAGTGTCGCCAAGTCGATGCACTTGACGGTCGTCACGACCGGTGCATTGCGTGTGATGGCGGAGCCACTGCCGCACCCCGAACAAGCGATGGTCAAGGGCCTCGTGCAGGTCATTCCGCGCGAGTCAGCCCACGTGAGCGCGACCTGGGTCGATCTGCCGAAGCCGCACCGCGCTCGAACGCGTCTGCGGTCGAGCGGGCTCGACAACCTCGAGCAACTCACGCAGTGGCTCGAGCAAGAAGCACGTTCGCAACGCAAGAGCGGCACGATCGCCTATCGTGACGGCCGGCGCTTCGAGCAGGATCACGAAGCCGCGCCGCGCACGAGTACTGCCGCAGCGAGCCGGCTCCGTGAGGGCGGTGTGTATGTGATCACGGGCGGGCTGGGCGGCATCGGCCTGTCGATCGCGCGTTACTTGGCGACGCAGCATCGCGCCCGGTTGGTGTTGATCGGCCGCCATCCGCTGCCGCCTCGTGATTCATGGGCGCAGCTGCTCGCGGCAGCCACGAGCGATGATCCGGTCGCGCGTCGCATTCGGGCGCTGGCCGAGCTCGAAGCCGCGGGCGCGGAAGTCGAGATCGCGGCGGCCGACGTCGCAGAGCTCGAGCCCATGCGTGCGGTGTTCGAACGTGCGCTCGCGCGCTTCGGCCGCATCGATGGCGTGTTTCACGCCGCCGGCGTGCTCGATGATCGCTTGCTCGCGTTGAAGACGCTGGCCGATGCGAACCGGATCCTGCGACCGAAGATCGACGGTACCTGGGTGTTACATCGACTCGCGCGCGAGTCCAGAGTCGAGCTACTCGTGCTGTTTTCGTCGACGAGCGTGCTGATCGGGCCACCCGGTCAAGCCGACTACGTGGCCGCGAACGCATTTCTGGATGCCTACGCCGAGAGTCGCCGTGGCGAATCGGGGCCGCGCACGCTCTCGATTCAGTGGGGCGTGTGGCGCGATGTCGGCATGGCTGCGGAGATGGCGCGTGTGCTGCGAGCTCCCGACTCCGAGCGGAGCGTCCGCAAGCTGCCGGGCCCGTTTTTTGAAACTCGGATCGAGGCGGGCGGTGCAGTGTTGCTCGAAGGTCGCCACGCTGCAGCCTCCACCTGGTGGCTCGCCGATCATCGCATGTCCGATGGTCACGCGGTCGTGCCGGGTACTGGTTATCTGCAGCTGTTGGCTGCAGGCGCGGTCGAGCTCGGCCTGCGCCGTCCATTTGCCATTCGCGATGCGGTGTTTACGCGTCCGCTACCGGTCGAAGACGCCACAGCGAAGCGGATCCGGGTGCGGTTTCGTCCGCGGGACGGTGCCTATGCAGCGGAGGTTCAGAGCCTCTACGCCGAGCAAGGCGTCGACATGGGTTATTTGACGCATGCGGTCGCACTGCTTTCGGCGCTCGACGTTCGCACGCCGGCTCCGCTCGATCTCTCGACGATCCGCGCGCGGCTGACCGAACGCACGTCCGAAACGATCGGCAGCATTCGCACGCCGCAAGAACTTCATCTGAAGTTCGGGCCGCGGTTTCGTTGCTTGCGCCGGACGTACTTCGGCGACAACGAAGCACTCGGCGAGCTTGCGCTGGATCCCGAGCTCGCAAGCGACGTCGAGAGCACGTCGCTGCACGCCGGCCTGCTCGATCTCGGAACCGGGTTCGCGATGGAGCTGATCCCAGGCTACGCGGCCGAGCGCGGCCTCTGGGCGCCATTGTCGTATCGCCGCCTTCAGCTGCACGCCGCGCTACCGGCGCGTTGCGTCGCATGGGTACGGCGGCGCGCCGGTGGTACTGAAACAAGCATCGCGTTCGACGTGACCTTGTGCGACGTCCAAGGGGGCGTATGCGTCGAGGTCGAGGAGTTGCTCTTGCGTCCGGTGCCCGCCGGCCAAACGCTCGCGCAAGTCGCACGCCCGGTTGCACGCGAGCTCGAGCCGGATCCGACACTGGCGCCCGTTCGGAGTAAGACGCCGCCGTCGGCTGCCGAAGCCGCATTTCGAGCAAACCTCGAGGCCGGGATCGCCCCGCGCGAAGGTGGCCCTGCGCTCGAGCTCGCGCTGACCGGGCACGCGCCTGCAACGTTGACGATTAGCTCGCTCGCACCGCGCGCCCTCCTGCAACAGCTCGACGCATCGATGGTGCCGGCCTCGGAGCGCCCGACCAGCGCGCGGTTTGCGCGGCCTGATTTGGACGTGCCCTACGTCGCGCCGAGCGATCCGTTGCACAAAGAGCTCACGCAGATTTGGGAGCAGACACTCGGAATCGAAGGCATCGGTATTCGCGATGGGTTTTTTGAGCTCGGTGGGCATTCGCTCACGGCAGTTCGGTTGACGGCCGAGGTGCGGAAGCGTTTTGGTGTCGAGCTCGGGCTGTCCGCGTTGTTCGAGGCGCCGACGGTCGAGCGTTTGAGCGAGCTGCTCGCGGAGTCTCGGGGTCTCGCGGTCGCAGCGGCGGAGAGTCGGGATGCTGCGGCTGTTGGCGGCAGCAACTTCGCGAAGCAGCGCGGGTTCACGCCGCTCGTTCCGATCAAGCCGAGCGGTGGGCGGCGGCCGTTGTTCTGCATCGCGGGCCAAGGCGGCAATCCGATGCACCTGCGCACGCTCGCTCACTACCTCGGAGCCGAGCGGCCGTTTTACGGCCTGCAACACCGCGGGCTCGACGGCCGCAGCGTGCCGTACGCATCGGTCGAGGAGATGGCGAGCGATTTCGTTCGACACGTGATCGAGCTCGATCGGGGTCCGTACTTGATCGCGGGCTACTCGGGCGGCGGCACTGCAGCGCTCGAAATGGCGCGGCAGCTGCGAGCGGCAGGCAAAGGTATCGATGCGATCGTGCTGCTCGATTCATTGTGCCCGATTGAGTCGCGCCCGAGTTTGGGGTGGCGCATGCGAGCCCACCTCGAAGCCTTGCAGGAAGAAGGCGTGGAGTACGTGAGGCGAAGGCTCGCCGTGCGGGTGCGCCGTGAGCGGCAACGTTTCGAGCGCCGATTCCTGCGCCGTGGCCCGGAAGTGGCGCAGAGTCGCTCGCAGTTCGAGACTGCGGCTGCGAACTGGCAAGCGATCGAAACCCTCTACCGGCCGCGCCCGCTGGCTGCGTCTGCATTCTTGTTCCGCGTCGAGAGTCAGGATGCGGACGAAGCGCGCTACTTCGAGGAGCGGTACGGCCGTTGGGGTGAACTGTTCACGCTCGGTGTCCAGAGTTTCGTCGTACCGGGAACGCACGTCAGCATGTGCGAAGAGCCCAACGTGCAAGCACTGGCGGATCGCTTGCGCGACGTGCTCGAACGGCTCGACGCGGCGGAGCACGCCGCGCAGTGATTACGGCACGTGCGGCTGCACATGCGACGAGGCGAATGCCGCTATGCGCTGCAGCAGCGCGGTATCGCCGAGGTAGTCGTGGTGATTGGCACCCGGCAGCTCCCAGTACTGCGCCCGCGACCCGAGCGCGCGCATCAGCACGTGTGCGTGGAGTTCTAGCGGGAGCGCGTCGTCGAGCGCGCCGGCGACTACGAGCAGCGGGAAGGTGACGCGTGCGATCACGTCTTCTACGACGTAGGTTTCGGTTGAGCGGAGTGGCCCGAGCGCGCCCGCGCGTGTTAGGCCGAGTGTCCAATAGGGAGACAGCAAAATCACCGCTGCTGGCGGCCGCGAGTCCACTGCGAGCTCGGTTGCTAGGCGAAGCGCGGTGCCACTGCCCATCGAATAGCCGACGAGCACCAGGCGGCTCGGCGACACACTCAGCTTTCTACCTAGATAGTCAACCTGAGCGAGTGCATCGGCCGGTGCGGCCTCCACGCTCGGGCGTCCGGTCGAGCCATCGAAGCCCCGGTTCGCAAACATGGCCAGTCCTGTGGGGCCATCGGCTCGAAGGCCTTCGAGGATTGGTAGGCTCACCGCGAGTTGTTCCGCCGCATTGCCGGGGAAGAACAGCACGAATGGATCCTTTGCAGATCTGGACGACCGGATGATGCCGCGCAGGCGAGCTCCAGGTGCGACGTCCAATTCGTGCACGATGTAGCCATGTTCACGCGCCAGCGACGGCAATTTTGGATCTGCGGGTGAGAGATCGTAGTGAAAACGGCCCAGATTCTGCTTTTCGATGAAAGCCGCAACAAGCGCTGCAGAGCCGATCAAAGCGGCGAGTACGACAGCCAGGGTCCTCGCGTTGAGTCTCATTCATGCCACCTAACATCGCGATAGTCAGAGCCGGAAATCTAGCGGTTTTCTCGTGCTCGTTAGATGTTGCCGATCGACCTAGCATCGGTGAAGGTGCTGCTGCAGCCCAGGGCTGCGCAACGTGGTGACGGCGCAAAAGGCGTGTGTACTTCAGGGAGTAGTTGGTTGATGCACTCAAAACGGATCGAGAGCAAATCGTGTCCAGCGCTGGCGGTGTGGGCGTTGTTGGGCGTGGTCTCGTGCGCGCTCGGTTGTGGGTCCGATTCGGAGTCGCATGAAAACCCAGTGACGCCGACCGGTGCCGGGCACAGCGGTTCAGTCGGTGCGGCGGGCAAGGCGGCGGGCGCCGGTGGCCGTAGTGGGTCCGGCGGCACAACCAGTAGTTCCAATGTTGCAGGTAGCGCAGGTGCTGCAGCCGTGGGCGGCCGGAGTGCGGGTGTGGCGGGATCGAGCGGATCGACCGCAGGTCAAGGAGCGAGTGGACGAGGCGCTGCTGGAAGCGGTGGCGCAGCAGCAGCTGGAAGCAGCGGTGCAGCAGCAGCTGGAAGCGGTGGCGCAGCAGCAGCTGGAAGCAGCGGTGCAGCTGGAAGCAGTGGTGCAGCTGGGAGCAGCGGTGCTGCAGCAGCGGGGGCGCCGAGTCAAGCGGGTGGCGGCGGATCCGCTGGTGCCGATCCTCCATTCACGCCGTCTGCCGACGCGACGTATTTGAGCGACACCGACCTCAATCAGGGTGGAGTGCAGCTGTCCGCAGATCGATTGTCCGGCGAGTGGCTCGGGCTCGGGACCTGGGGTGTCCGCTCGACGCGATCGATCGCGCCGCAACAGGGCGTCTTCTATTTCGAGGCTAAAGCGCCGGTCGACTACTTCGATCTCGGTGTTGCGACGGCTGCAGCGCCACTCGGTCGCCCGGCAGGTGCCACGCAAGACGGCTTCAGTGTCAACACGGAAGGCTTTTACTTCGAGAGCCAGGAGCTCACGAACTTCGATCCCAACGGCGATACGTACGGCTTCGTGGTCGACTATCGCGGCACCCATCCAGTCGTCTACGTGATCAACGGCTCCGCGAAACCCGGAACGCGGATCGTCACGAAAACTCTCGACGCGGTCTCCCAGCCGCTGTTCATTCACCTCTCGGGTGTACGCCGAACCGCTGGTTTTCAGGTCACGATCAATCCGGGCAACGACACCACCAATCGCCCGTTCACTTTGGATCCCGCGGCAGCGTTGCACGCCGAAGGCCTATCGGACGTCGCGACGGCACTGGTTCTCGGGTGGGGCGCTACGCATGCGCCCGTCTGGAACATGCCGCCGACGCTGAACGTCGCGCAACCGAGTGCGACATCGATCGCGGTGGGCGCGAGTGTGGCTCTGACCGCGACTGCCAGCGATCCCGAAGACGGCTCGAGGGACGGCAAGATCGATTGGGAGGTTTTGTCGGAGGGCAACGGTCCGGAGCGAGTCCACGGCAGCGGCAGTTCCTTTACGTTTACTCCTCGCCTGATCGGTCATCACCCGATTCAAGTCAGCGTGACCGATGCCGGAGGCAAGGTCGCGCAACAGACGATCACGATCGAAGCGACCGGTGCCTTACAGCAATATTCTGAGGTCCGCCTCGCGTTGGAGCCCGAACTGGCGGGCTCGGGGATCACGTTGTCGCCGAACGGCTTGCAGGCGCACTGGAGCGTCGATCAGAAGAACGGTGTGCGCGCGAACCAGGGCTTGTACGGCGGCTTCTGGTACGTCGAGGGGCATCGTTTAGTCGCCGAGACGAACCAAGCGATCGGTTTGGTGATCGGTGATGTGTCTCTCGATCCCTATCACTTCGATATCACGCCCCCGTCGTGCTCGGTGAACACGGTGGGTCCGAGCACCTATCAGGACCTGATTCTGGTGAAGCAGTACACGACGCCCGGCATCGAGTACTACGGCTTGGCAGTCGACTATCGCGGTAGCTCGCCGATCGTATATGTGATCATGGGCGGCAAGCTCACGGACACGTTGAAGCTCACGGATGCGACCGTCCCGGTCTACCCGATGTTGTACGGCAACGTGACGGGGCTCGGCGCTCAGTACGACATGGAGATCAACTTCGGGGCTACCAAGTTCCACGAAGACCCGGGCGCGGTGTTGAGCGCGGCTGGCGTGTCTGCGGACGGATTGCGATTGTGCTGGGGAACTAGCAACCAGTCGTGCGTGAACTAAATGCTCCTGCGTCGGTGCGAGCGCGACTCCCGGTTTCGTCCGCATTGCCTCACAGAAACCGCGCAGTATCAGCGGCCAGCTGCAACAGCCCGACATCCGCCGCCGGCAACCCCGCCGTGAACGGATTGTCGATCACAGTGCCGCCACACAGCACGCAGTAGAACACGCACGCCGTGAGGTACGAGCCGGCGAGAGCGGGGTGATAACGATCCGCCGCCCATAGCTGCAGGTCGGGCCGGCGCTGATGCACCCAGCTCCAGGCGAGCCCTACGGGCGCCAGCTTCGTACCGATCTCGGTTGCGAGCCGAACGTAGCTGTCGCGCGTTAGCTCCTGCATCTTCTCGTACGTGTCGTCCACGACGAACGGTGTGTCGCCGTCCAACCGCGCTGCCGTCATGAACAAGATCGTCTTTGCGGACGCCGCACGGATCAACACATCGAGTGTGCGTGCGGGCGCGAAGAACTCCGACTCGAGCTGTTTCGGGTTGAACGTCCAGCTCGGACGCTGCTGTTGCTCTTGGAGCACGACGTAGTCCCAGTGCGCTTCGCTCAAGCGCGCGCGAACCTGTTCGCCGGCTAGGTGTTGAGCGAGCGTCGCGCCGCCGGCGACGATCATCGAGACCTCCAACTCACAGCGTGGGTTTCCTGACGCTGCTAGCTGCACCAGGTGTTGCGGCATGTCATTGACATACGTGTGGCTGTTGCCGACGAACAGTACGCGCAGTGGTGCGACCGCGGGGGGATTTTTGCGGGGGGAAGCGACCGCAACGGGTGCGACATTGCCGCCATCAGCAGCATCCCCAAACAGGTTGCCACGTGCAGCTCGAAAAGCGCTGAGCGCAGGTGGTGCGACGCGCAGCAGAACGAGACCCATTGCCACGAGAACCAAGAACCCGATGAGGTTGCGCATATCGGTCGGTCATCCGGCGCGCGGCACGAATCGGTCT
>Ga0193752_1003478_pt1 | contig 10838 bp, 10 predicted proteins | sample H1c1metaG_FD_144924 | JGI IMG/M metagenome (GOLD analysis project Ga0193752, IMG submission 144924) | Soil microbial communities from a riparian zone of the East river system, Colorado, United States - H1c1 | ecosystem: Environmental > Terrestrial > Soil > Riparian zone | place: USA: East River...
ATCGCCGGCGTGTCGGCGCAGGCGGGCTTGCAGATCGTGCTGATCGATCGCGACCAGGCGTCGGCCGACAAGGGCAAGGCCCATGTCCAAGGCGAGCTCGACAAGATGGTGAGCCGCGGCCGCATGGCGGCAGAAAAGCGTGACGAGGTGCTGGCGCGCATCACCGCGACGCCGGACTACGCCGCCCTCCAGGGTTGCGAGCTGGTCATCGAGGCGGTGTTCGAGACCCGCGAGATCAAGGCCGAGGCGACCAAGAAGGCGGAAGAGGTTCTGGCCGCCGACGCGGTCTTCGCCTCCAACACCTCGACCTTGCCGATCACGGGCTTGGCCGAAGCAAGCGCGCGGCCGAAGAACTTCATCGGCCTGCATTTTTTCTCCCCCGTGGAGAAGATGCCGCTGGTCGAGATCATCGTCGGGAAGAAGACCTCGCAGGAGACCTTGGCCCGCGCGCTCGACTTCGTGCAGAAGATCCGCAAGACGCCGATCGTCGTCAATGACAGCCGCGGCTTCTTCACCAGCCGCGTCTGCGGCGCCTATATCTCCGAAGGCATCCGCATGCTGAAGGAAGGCGTTCCTGCGCCGATGATCGAGAATTGCGCGCGCTACGCCGGCATGCCGGTGGGACCGCTATCGCTCAACGACGAGGTGGCGATCGATCTTTCCTGGAAGATCATCCAGCAGAGCGAGAAGGACCTCGGGCCCAAGTACGTGCCGTCGGGCACCGAGGACGTGGTGAAGTCGATGGTCGATCAGGGCCGTTATGGCCGCAAGGCCGGCAAGGGCTTCTACGACTACTCGGCCGACGGCAAGAAGCGCCTGTGGTCGGAGCTTGCCAAGCTCTATCCGCCCAAGCCGGAGCTGGCGTTGGGCGAGGGCGAGGGCAAGCGCGCCAAGGAGACCGAGATCAAGAAGCGGCTGCTCTACGTTCAAGCGGTCGACAGCGCCCGTTGCCTCGAATCCAAGGTGCTGACCGATCCGCAGGACGGCGATGTCGGCTCGATCATGGGGCTGGGCTTCGCGCCGCAGACCGGCGGGGCGATCAGCCTGATCGACCAGGTCAGCGTGAAAACCTTCGTCGATGAGTGCAACGTGTTCGCCCGGAAATACGGCCCGCAGTTCAAGGTGCCGAAGCTGCTGCGCGACATGGCGGCGAAGGGCGAGAGCTTCTACGGCAAGCGGCACGCCAAGGCGGCCTGAGCATATGGCGGCGTGGTGGTGGCTCGAGGGACTGGGCGTTCGCATCCTCGGATGGTTCGGCCTCTCGGCCGCCACCGCCGCGCAGCTCATCCGTTTCGTCCTCGTTGGCTTGGTTGCCGCCGTGGCCTATGTCGCGGTCATGGCGCTGGTGGTCGACGGCCTGCACGGAAGCGTGCTGTGGGGCGCGTTCTGCGCCTTCGTCCTGGCCACGGCGGTGTCCTTCGTCGGCAATGCGATCTGGAGCTTCGGCGCCCGGCCGACAGCGGCGACCGCGGTGCGCTTCTTCATGGTCAACACGGTGGGGCTGGTGCTGAACATGCTGATCGCCTGGGCGCTCGAGCGGCTGGGCGTGCACTACCTGCTGATCAGCCTCACCGTGCTGATCATCGTGCCGCTGTTCAATTTCGCCGGCCACCGCTTCGTCACGTTTGCCCGGCCGAATTAGCCGGGCTCACGCGGCATCGGTGGAAGGATCCCAGGCCCAGTAACGGGCGACCGCGCCGGCGTCGATGCGGAGGTCCGTGCCCGTGATCATCGCCGCGTCCTGCGATGCCAGGAACGCCGCGGCACGACCATAGTCGCTGGGGCCGGGGAGCTTCTGCATCGGCACGCGGCGGCGGAAGGAATCGAAGACGGCGCTGCGATCGGGACCTCGCGATGGTGGTCGTCCCCATCGTGCGGCGCGCTCCACTGATTCCGTCGGGTCGGTCGCCGTCGGCGTCAGGCTGTTGACGCGGATCCCGTGCGTCGCCAGCTCCATTGCCGCCGACCGGGTGAAATTGAGCAGCCCGCTCTTGGCCGTGCTGTAGGCGATGTTTCCCGGCTCGCCTTGGTGTCCCGCGGTTGAAATGATGTTGATGACGGTGCCCTTTACGCTGCGCTCGATCATCGACTGGGCGACATGCTTGGTGAACAGGAATGCGCCGGTCAGTATGACGCCGATTTGCTTCTCCCATTCGGCGAGCGGCATGTTGAGCACGCCCTTCTTGTTGAAGAATGCCGCGTTGTTCACCAGGATATCGATCCTTCCGAACGTCTTGCAGGCCTCGTTCACCGCCGCCGCCACCTGACTTTCATCGCAAACGTCGCAAGTGATGCCGATCGCCCGACTGCCGGTGGATTTGATGTAGTTGGCGCAGTCGGCGGCGTTCTCCGGACGGGCATCGACGCAGACCAGCGTCGCCCCCTCGGCCGCAAGGCCCTCGGCGATGCCGCCACCGACGTTCGGGCTGGTGCCGGTCACGACGGCAACCTTGTCGCTGAGTCTCATGATGGTTCTCCGGGAAGACTCAGTGCGGCGGCGCAATCAGGAAACATTTCGACGAGTTGAATATCCATGTATCGATGAACTCGGTCTCTGTCGGTTTGCGCTCCAGTGCCCTCAGGGCGCCGGCCAGGCACATCCAGTTCAGCGCTTCCTGCTGGCCCGAATCCTCGATCGCTGCGGCGGGATAATCGCGCCAGAATTCGTAATCGCCGGTTCGCAGCGCGTCATAGAGGCGTCGGTCAGCCGGCGTGTCGGGGTAGAGGAAGTGCGTTTTCTCCGTCAGGAACGCATGCGACCAGCCCGAGGACGCCAGAAGCGCCACGCGCCATGGCGACGCGCTCATGATCCGGGCGACTGCTGCGCCCAGATCGAACAGACGGCGTGGTGTCGGCGCCGGCGGGTCGAGATCTTCCGCCTTGAGCTCGCGATCGAATGTCGGCAGCCCGCCGTGCTGTGCCAGCACCTTGCGGCCGTAGCAATTGATCGAGAAGGGGATGATCGGATAGGGGAAGCCGGTGCGGTCGTAATCGAGATAGAAGATCGCGTTGGCGAAGGCGTGGCCGAGCGGATGGTGGAGCGGCTTGTAGGAATAGGCGGCATCGAAGCCCTCGTCGATCAGGCGGCTGGCGAGATGCTTGGCTGCGGCCACGTTGCCCGGAAGGCGATATTTCTTGTCTGCACCTTCGCCCCAGACATTGTTCGCTGGCGGACCGAACTCGAATGACGGGTGCGCGCTGATGCAGTAGGGCGGCACGATGTCTTCCTTGAAGTTCTCGTACTGGTCATCGCCCCAGATTACGACGAAATCCGGCCGGAAGGCGTCGAGCGAAGCCCGCACCTTGCGGAGTTCCCCGACCAGCCGCTGACGATGGATGGCGGCGGAGGCTGCGCCGTCGTCGGTGCCCCATTCGGCACGCATCGGCGCTGGCCAACCCTCGGGAGTCTTGTATTTTTCGGGCAGGCGCGGGTTCTGCAGCATCCTTTTCAGGATGTAGGACATGCGCTCGTCGGAGCCGGTCAGTGGCGGATAGTGCGATATCCCGACCGTCAGGATTTCTGCCATCTGTCGCTCCTCCAGTTGCTCTTCTCTGAATGTCGCCGGCGCGACCTTACAGGATGATGCTGACTTTGCCCTGGTCTCTCAGATCATCTGAATCCAGGATGGCACGCTTGCGACATATGCGAAATCCGAGGGGGCCGCCGGCGACGAGGTCGTAGATGCTGTGGCCGGGATAGATGTCGGCTTTTTGCAGGCGGCTGCGAAACACGGCGAAGCTGCAGGTCGCGCAGATCGAGCCATTCTCCGCCGGCTCGACCATGACGTTGCCGATGATGCGGCGCAGGCGCGAGTGGGGAAATTCGGCATGGGCGGACTTCTTCAACAGTCGCTTTGCGCGTTCGGTGAGGCGATGGCGGTCGTCGTAGACGAGGTAGAGCGTGTTGGCCGGCTCTCCCTCAGGCAGGTCGGTGGAGGGAATCTGATATTCGCCGTCTTCGGTGAAGAGGTCCGCCCATTCCATGAGCTTCCAGGTGTCGAGCAGCGCCGCTTCCCGATACAGGAAATCCTCGACCTCCGCGCGTGTGGGCTTATCCGCCGCCATCGTTTCTTCCCGCCTCTGTGAATCATCCGGCATCTTGTGCGGACGTTGAAATGGGCCAAAGGTTGGACCTAAAATGCCGCCGCCGTCGAAGCCTGTCAATCGACCATCCGATTCCAGCCCGTGGCAATCACGCGTGCGCGCGCTTGCCAATGGAAGAGGACGATTCTAGGAAAGGTTGGACCATTGAATAGCACCGACTGGACCATGCAAGCCGCTCCTCCCGAAGGACCTCGATCAGGCGCAGCCAACGCCCCCGGAGACGGGGGACGCTGGATCAGCGCCTGCCCGGTCGCCGACGTATCCGAGGACGCCGCCAAGAAAGTCGACATCGAGGGTTATCCGTCGGTGGCCGTCTTCAAGGTCGACGACCAATTCTATGCAACGGCCGACCTGTGTACGCATGGCGCCGCGTCGCTCAGCGAAGGTTTCGTCGAGAACGGGATCGTGGAGTGCCCCTTTCATTCCGGGACCTTCGACATCAAGACCGGACAGGCCCTCACATTTCCCTGCACGGAGGCGATCGCAACCTATCGCGTGCGCGTCGAGGGCGATGAGATCCTGATTTGGCTCGATGGTCCCTGACCGGCATCAAGGGCCCCTGATGGTCGATGGACGGGCGGAAATCGTCGTCATAGGGGCGGGGCCTGCCGGTGTCGCCGCCGCTCTTGCGGCGAAGCGGACGCAGCCCGCGCGGCGTGTGCTCTTGCTTGCCGAGGAAGATCGCGACCCTTACGAGAAGCCGCCGCTCTCCAAGAGCGTTCTAATGGGCATGGCCGAACCCGAGTCGAAGCCGATCGCCGATGGTGGAGCGCTCGCCGCCGCCGGCGTGACTTTCGTCCGCGGGGCCCGAGCCGTGGGGATCGACCGTGGGCGGCGGGAGGTCCATCTGTTGGAGCAGCCCCCCGTTGCCTATGACGCCTTGATCCTGGCCACCGGCGCGCGGGTGCGCGTGTTGCCGGTGCTGCCGCAGGACATGGCCGGGGTACACTACCTCCGCACCGCTGCCGATGCGCTGTTGCTGCGGGAGGCGTTGCGGCGATCCGATCGACCGGCGGATGTCGTCGTGGTCGGCGCCGGCCTCATCGGGCTGGAAGCGGCGGCGGCTGCTGCCGGTTCGGCAATCACCGTTCTTGAAGCCGGATCATCGGCAATGGCCCGGGTCTGCTCGGCAGATCTCGCGCGGATGATCGTCGATCGTCATGCGAGGGCCGGGGCTCGATTTCGATTCGGGACGACCATCGTGGCGGCTTCACCTTCCAAGGAGGGCACGAGTCTGCGGCTGAGCGATGGCGATGTCCTCGAGGCGGGCCTCGTCATCGTGGGCATCGGCGCCAAGCCCGATATCGACCTCGCCGTTGCGGCGGGATTGCCGGTTGGTGACGGCATCCTGGTCGACGAGCAGTGCCGAACCGCCGACCCGGCGATCTTTGCCGCCGGCGATGTGGCGCAGTTTCGCACCCGCTGGTGTGCCGATCCGACCCGCCTCGAGAATTGGCGTCACGCCCTTGATCAGGGGAATGTGGCCGGGACCAACGCAGCGGGCGGGGAAACCGCCTATGAAGGCGTGCCGTCGTTTTGGTCGGATCAACATGATCTCATGATCCAGGGCGCCGGCTGGCCGGACGGGCTCGCCCTGCCGTGCCTGCGGCGTACGCTCGGCGACAATCGCGTGATCGAGTTTCACCTGCGGGATGGCCGCGTGCGGTACGCGGTTGCCATCGGCGCCGCGCGCGAGATCAACATCACACGCCGGCTTATCGAACGCCAGATTCTCGTCAGTCCGCAGGCCTTGGCTGACCCAGCCGTGCCTCTTCAGGGGCTGCTCAAGCCTTAGCTGATTTACGTATTTTGCTTTTACCTGTTGCCTTGGCGGGTACGTGCGCGGGTTCCTGCAGCCGGCGCCGATCGGCCCTGCGCTGCTCGCGCACGAGATGCTGATGAAGCTTGGTCAGATGATCGGTCATTTCCGCGACGGCGGCGTCGGCGTTGCGCGCGCGCAAATGTCCGAGGAACTTGCGCCGTGATTCGACAAGGTCCAGCCGCGGATGGGGACCGAGTTGATTGATGAGGATTCTCAGGATGTAGGTCAATGCATCGATCATGATGATCATGACCTGGTTTTTGGTCGTGCGGGCAAGGACCTTGTGGAAATTGATGCTGTAGTCGAGACGCTCGCGCAGGCGCCCTTCGCGCGTGAGCACCTCCGTGCGATCGATGTCGGCTTCCAACGCAGCGAAATCCGCTTCGGTCGCCTGCTCGCACGCCAGGCGGACGATCGCCTCCTGGATCAGGACGCGGGCCTCGGTCAGATCGTTGAGAGAGATATGACCGACGCTGGCCATGTCCTGCAGCGATTGCCGGACGGTGGGATTGCCGTCGAGGATGAACGCACCGCCCTTGGCGCCTTTCTGCAGCCCGATCAGTCCGGACATCTCGAGGCTGCGGAACGCCTCCCGGACGGCAGTCCGGCTGACGCCGAACCGCTCGGCCAGTTCGCGCTCGGGAGGCAGCTTATCGCCGGGCCTCAGGGTGCCCGAAGACAGCTCGTTGCGGATGCGTTCACAGATTTCTTCGAAAACCCGCTTGGGCTTGATCGGCCCAAAGTCCGGCATTCTCGCGCTTTTCATTCCAGGTCCTTGATCTGTAACCGCCGCCAAAGATGACATGGCAGCCTACCCTTTCCGTTTGCTGTTCGAAACAGTGCTGCACCGCACGAATTGCCGCGCAGCTCTCGGAAAGGCCATCTCGCCCAATCCAGTTGACACTCTCGGCCCGATTTGTTCAAAAGGACAGACCAATGGTCCAAAGAAAAGAAGAGGCATTTGGCAGCCTCCGTCCACTGACGCGGTGGCTACTCTTGGGAGAAGAGCAATGTTGCAAAAGCCGTCCCTGCTCAATGCTGAGCTGCACCATGTTCTCCGTGAAGCCGTTCTCGAGGATAAGTCGCTGGGCGCGTTCAAGGTAAACCGCCGCGTCTTCACCGATGAAGCGGTGCTGGAAACCGAACGCCGGCTCATCTTCGATCATTGCTGGCTGTATTTCGGCCATGTCTCCGAGATCGCCAAGCCGGGAAGTTTCATCACGCGCCGGGTCGGGGGGCGTCCCCTCATCCTCAATCGCGATCGTACGGGCAAGCTTCATGCCTTCTTCAATACCTGCTCCCACCGCGGCGCCCTGGTGTGCCGCGAGCGGCAGGGGCTGCGCCGTTCCTTCCAGTGCCCTTATCACGGCTGGGTGTATGACGACCGTGGTGTGCTGGTCGACGTTCCAGGCTCCGAATCGATGGCGCCGGGCCTCGTCGAAAGCGGCGAGATGAACCTGGTCGAGGTTCCGAAGCTCGGCGAGTATCGCGGCTTCGTCTTCATCAATTACGACCCCGAGGCAATGAGCCTCGAGGATTATCTGGCCGATGCGAAAGCGGTGCTCGACCTCGTTTCCGAGCAGGGTGAGACCGGCATGGAGGTGGTGGGCGGCACGCAGGAATACGCCGTCAACGCCAACTGGAAGCTGCTGCAGGAGAACAGCGCCGACGGCTATCACGCGGCGACGACGCACTCGACTTATCTCGACTATATCGCGTCGCGCGACGGCATGTCGGAGAACACGCGGCGCATGGCCGATCCCTCCGCCACCCGCAAGCTCAAGGCGTTGCCGGACGGCGACGACATGGGCCACGACAACGACTTCAACCGCGTGCGTGATCTCGGCAACGGACATGCCGTGATCGCGTCGATCGGCGCGGCGCCGTGGGGCAGGCCCTATGCGCGCTGGGTGCCGGGGTGGGGCGAGGAGGCGAGGGTCGAAATCTCCGAGATCGCCCAGAAGATCATCGGTCGGCTGGGCGCACGTCGTGCCGAGCTGGTGATCAACGGCGATCGCAACACGTTGATCTTTCCGAACCTGGTCATCAACGACATCATGGCGATCACGGTGCGGACCTTCTACCCGATCCGGCCGAACCGCATGGAAGTGAATGCCTGGGCGCTCGGCCCTATCGGCGAAAGCGCGACGTCACGCGATCGCCGGCTGCGGAACTTTCTCGAATTCCTCGGGCCGGCGGGATTTGCGTCGCCGGACGACGTCGAAATGCTGGAGATGTGCCAGAGCGGCTATGGCAACCAGATCGGCATGGAGTGGAACGATATTTCCCGGGGCATGCTGAAGGAACGCCCGACCAATACCGATGAAGAGCAGATGAGGGTGTTCTGGCGGCGCTGGAAGGATCTGATGTCCCGCGCCGGCAACAATATGTGACGACGATCTACGGGCGGCGAAACTGCAAGTGACCGACAAAGGTCACGTTGAATAATTGAATTCGGGTGGAGGAAAGATGGCCAAGACTGTGCGCCGGCGTGCGGCAATCCTGGGGCTTGGCGGCGCCGCTTTGTTGGCAGCCTTGCCCCGTCGGAGCCGGGCCAAAAGCTATAGTCCCGGCGTCACCGACCAGGAGATCAAGCTCGGTACCTCGGCACCCTACAGCGGGCCGGCGTCGGGTTTCGGCGTGTATGGCACTGCCCAGACCGCCTACTTCAAGATGATCAACGAGCAGGGCGGGATAAACGGCCGCAAGATCAACCTCATTTCCCTCGACAACGCCTACAATCCGCCGAAGACGCTGGAGGTGACGCGACAGCTCGTCGAGAACGAGAATATTCTGGCGATCGCCGGCATGCTCGGCACCAATCCGAATACCGCCGTCCAGAAATACCTGAACGGCAAGCGGGTGCCGAACCTGTTTCTCACCTCGGGAGGTGAGCGGTTCAACGAGCCCAAGGAATATCCGTGGATCGTGCCGCTCTATCCGACCTACGTCGCGCAAGGCATTTCATTCGCAAGGTACATCGTCGCCAAGACTCCCGGCGCCAGGATCGCGGTGCTCTATCTGAACGATGATCTTGGCAAGGATTTCCTGCGCGGGCTTCAACTCGGCCTCGCCGGCAAGGCCAAGACGATGATCGTGCGTGCCGTCAGCCATGAGCTGACGGACCCCACCATCGAAACCCAGATCATCGACCTGAAATCGACCGGTGCCGACATATTGATGCAGTTCACGACGCCCAAATTCGCGGCGCAGGGCATCCGCAAGGTCTTCGACCTCGGCTGGAAGCCGACGCAATTTCTCTCCAGCGTCGCGGCAAGCATCGGCGCGACGTTGATCCCCGCCGGCATCGAGCGGTCGATCGGCGTTCTCACGGCGCGATGGGAGAAGACACCCACCGATACGGAAACCGCCAAGGACGATGACGTGAGGCAATACGTGGAGTTCGTGCGGAAATACATGCCCAGCCTGAACCTCGAGGACAACACCGCGGTACCGGGCTACATCAACGCCTTCATGATCGCGCGTGTCTTGAAGGCCTGCGGCGACGATCTCGCGCGGGACAATATCCTGAAGCAGGCGACCGGCCTCAAGGACGTGCAGGCGCCCATGCTCCTGCCGGGCATTCTGTTGTCCAATTCGCCGACGAACTACGCTGCCTTCCACGCCATGCAGCTATGCCGGTTCGACGGCAAGCGGTGGGTGGCGGCAGGCGATATGATCGACACCGACGATCTCAAGTAAAGGCGAAGGTTTCATTTCATGACGACATCCAGCGCGATCGACATCCACACGCATATCGTGCCGGCGCATTTTCCGGCCTATGCCGGCCGGCACACCAACGTGCGTTGGCCGCAGATGGCCGCAGGGTCGGATTGCCGGCATTGCAACGTCATGATCGCCGGCAAGGTCTTTCGGACGGTCACCGACGAATGCTGGAGCATCGATCGCCGGCTCGAGGCGATGGCGAAGTCGCGGGTGGCGCGGCAGGTCCTGTCGCCGATGCCCGAACTTTTGTCCTATTGGCTTGCCCCGGAGGATGCACTCGTCCTCGGCCGGCACATCAACGACACGATCGCCGACATGGTGGGCGAGGGCGGAGGACGATTTACCGGGCTGGCCACCGTGCCGCTGCAGGATCCCGATCTGGCGGCTCGTGAACTCGAGCTACTGATGCGCTCGGGAAAATTCCGCGGTGTCGAAATCGGCACCAACGTCAATGGCGTGTCGATCGGCGACGCGCGCTTCGAGCCGTTTTTCCACGTGGCCGAGGAACTGGGCGCGGCGATCTTCGTGCATGCGCTGCATCCCAGCGGCACAGACCGGCTGATAGGACCCGCAGGGTTGCCGGCGTTGGTGGCATTCCCCTGCGAAACGGCTTTTGCGATCGCATCCCTCATGACGGGCGGAATCCTGGCCCGGCATCCGAAACTCAAGATCGCCTTCAGCCATGGCGGGGGTGTGTTCGGGCTTGTCCTGCCGCGCCTCATGCATGGCTGGAAGACGATCCCGGCACTGGCCGATCACGTCCGCGAATCCCCGGCCGAACAGGCGCGGAAGCTGTTCTACGACACCTTGGTTTACGATCCCGCGACGCTCGCCTTTCTGATCGAACGCTTCGGTGTCACGCAGCTTTGCGTCGGTACCGACCATCCCTTCACGATTCAGGAGCTCGATCCGGTCGGTCCTGTCGAAGCGCTTGGCCTGGACGAGAGGGACCGCGATCTTCTGCTGTTCGGCAATGCATCGAGGTTCCTGGGCGAAACCAGCTGAGCCTCTGCTTGCACCGGCGTTGACGGAAGGCAATGATCCGCCCCGTCGACAATGGAAGGGGAATGCCCGTGGACGCCAAGCAGATTGCCGAACTCGCTGACCGTATTGCCGAGGCCCGGCGCAAGCACGCCGTGCTCGATTTCCTTGCCGATGCGACTAAGGGCCTGTCGGAAGCCGATGC
>Ga0193752_1003479_pt1 | contig 10837 bp, 5 predicted proteins | sample H1c1metaG_FD_144924 | JGI IMG/M metagenome (GOLD analysis project Ga0193752, IMG submission 144924) | Soil microbial communities from a riparian zone of the East river system, Colorado, United States - H1c1 | ecosystem: Environmental > Terrestrial > Soil > Riparian zone | place: USA: East River...
TTGCTGGACCATCGCCGTGTATGTCGCGGCTGCATGGGCGTCGGGGGGCCAATCTTGTTCACTAGCAAAGGTATGATCAGGGAGTTCCACTGCGCTGGCGATCGGGTCGTGCCCCTCACAGATCGCTCGCACTTGCGGCTCGGTCGCGAGGTCACCCACGAACGGCGCACCGTTGGGCGCCAAGAGCCCATAGGCCAGCAACCCATACTGGTTCCCGCCGGGCGCTGCGTACTTCGTAAGCGTCAGCTCGTCGGGATCGCCGTCCTGCGTGTCCAGTGTAAAGATGTGACCGAGCATCGGCGAGGCCGGCCCCGGCGGCTGAACGGTGTTGATGGACGCACATTGCGTCACGCGACTGCTCGCGAAGCGCACGACCTCGCCGGTGCTTGCATCGACCGAGACCAAGTACGCCCCGTCGTTTGCGACGGGCGGCAGCGAAACTTGCCAAACCAAGCGGTAGGTCTGCTCGCCTGCGGCGTCGGGCACCGGAGCCAACGCGAGCTCCGCTTCTACGATTGCCGGATAGGCGTTCCGCGGGTGCTCGACCGCCTGCGCCGCGGCGACGACGGCCTGCTCCTTCGCGATCTGCGGATTGACGTCGGCTTCGATGCTCGGCTCGAGTCGACCGCTGAGCTCAGTAACGGTACCGGTAGCGCGTTCGCGCAGCAGCATGTATCCGCTGCCCAGCACCGGCAGGCCTTTGTACGTGTGCTGGTAATAGGTGGCTTCCTCGCCGGCGGTCCCCGTTGGCCGTGGCGCGGAGGCGGGCTCTAAGTCGTCGACGCAATCGCGCATCCGAAGCTCGTCGCGATACCGGCGCACCGTCGTATCCGCATCGAGGCCAGCCGTGAGCTGCGCAGTCGCAAGGCTATAGTTACTGCGGTGATAGAGCGGGCCGTCGCTCTCGGCCGCGAACCAGCCGCCTTCCGGCTCGGGCTCGAGCGCCTCGCACACGTAGCCGCGCGACGTCGCGCAGTCTGCCGATTCCCACTGGCCCGTTGCGGCGCGCAATTGTGCGCAGCGCGCGGCGCCGCCGCCATCGAGCGGTTGGCCCGCTCCCCACGCCGCGTAGCCGCGCAACGGCGCAAACCCGCCCGCCGCTCCGCACCAGCCCGGGCGATCATCCGAGAGCCAGTTCCACACGTCCTCTTGAGCTTCGTTCGCGAGCCCGATGTACGAGTGGTCCTGCGCGCGGCTCGCCGCGAACGTGTTCTCGTCCGCAGAGTCGATGCTGACGAGCTGCAGCCCAGCCGCCTCGCAATTGGCTCGTGCCGCGTCGAAGCTGCGCGGCGTCTGGCATAACCAGTACGTGTGACCTTCACGATCTGCCCGAGCACAGTTGGGATCAGGCTTTCGCGCGCCGGCTCGATAGTGCGCCAGCACGCGCCTATCGTCTAAGACATGATGATAGATCGCGGCTTCATCAATGGCTCCCTGCCAGCCCCCGATCCACCACTTACCGATGTGCAATGGCCCTGTACCCGGATTCAGATAGCCCACGACTTTGGAGGCTACGACCGTTCCGTCCAAGTAGATCGTGGCGGTCCGACCGTCCCACGTGGCGACAATATGGTTGAACCTGTCCGGTGCGACGAGACCCATCGGGAATCCGACGCGGGCGTTAATATGCCCGATGAAAAACCAGATCTGGTATGCGTAATAGAAGATGCCGTACCCATCCTGCCCGTTCGCCGTCGAGCTCGCGATGATGCCCGAGTAGGTCTGGTGAGCCAGCTGCGGCGGCATCGTGAACCAGGCCTCGAGCGAGAAGGCAGGCGCCGGCGGCACTAGGCTCGAATGATAGGGAACCTCCATATAGTTCCACTGCGTGACCGGCGTTACCTGATAGTCGTTGTGCCAGAAGAACCTGGCGGCAGTGTCGCTATCGCCGCCAATGGCGCCCGGCACGCCCAACTGCGGAAGCGACGACGGTGCGGTCCTAGCGAGATAGGTACCGTGACGCCCGTTCCGGCTCGCATCCAAAGCCCTCGACTCGCCCGGCGGTTCACCTAGGCGCCAGTAACCCTTCGGGTCGTCCGACAAGACGATGTCCTTGTACGCGGTGCCATCCGAGAGCAGCGCCTGGCTCACCACGGCGACTTCGGTCGCGCCTTGCTCGAGCCCGACGTCGCCCGGAGCACACGAATGAAGGAACGCGAACACGCTCAGCAATAGGTTGCGAGCGAGCCGGTCGTATCTGGTGGACGTAATAGTCATGGCTGATCAATCGGCGTGCACAGCAAGCGATGTGCCCACGCCATCGCCGCGAGTTTCTTGCGACCGAGCGCGCGCTGCGCACGACGTTGATCGCGCGAGTCGGACACCTGTTCGGTACAACTGACCGCAGGCACGCGACACCGCCTGCGGCCGCGCGCTCACACGCCTGCTGCTACGGACGGGCTTCGTTGCTGAGCCAGCGCGTTACGTATTCGGTCGATCGCTCTGCCGGCCGCCGAATCGCGTGCAGCGCACGACCGCCGACCGTGTCCGCGCGCCGGTAGTGGCCGAACGCGGCCCGCCCCGAGATGCAATCGTCGGCGAGGTCGGCGGCGTCCCATGAGCCGAGCTCGGTACACGCGCACGGTGCTGTCGCGGCTCGCCGGTGCCGGCGCGATCTCCGAGTACGTCACGAAGATGCCGCCCTCGCGATCAACCGTGATCTCGGGGTCGAACAACTCGATTGCCGCGCTCGGCGGCAAGGAGTGGATGCGGATCGGATCGGACCAGCTGCTTAAACCCGGATCGCCGCTCGACACCGTCAGGAAGACGTCGCCAGCGCCGGACTCGCCCTCGCCGGTGTACGCCACATACAGCACGTTCGACTTATCGTGACTCACTGCAACCGAGTACGGCCGGTCGTCGCGGAGGCAGCGATAGAAGGCGCCGTCGATCGCCGCGCACGCACCTTGTGGCTCGGGGCGCGGCGCGCCGAATGCGATCGGCTTCGACCGCAGCGCCAGACGATTCGGAGCGACGTAGGGGCAGTCCTGGATAGCGCTCGCGTTGCACACCCTTAGATCGCGGTCACTTGCCGTAAAGGCGTAGACGCTTTGCCCCGGACCGCCGGCGACGAGCTCGAGCGCGCCCACCGGAAACGCGTGCGGCGAGAGCGCAGCGACCGGCGGCGCGCTCGAGTCATCGGCCCGCAGCGTCCAGTGCTGCACGACGCCGAGCTCCAGATCGTTGAAGATGACGTGGGCCGCGCCGGAAGGCACATCGCGCACCGCCAGCACGGGGCTCGAAAAGCGACCACGGGACGCGACCGGGAAGAGATCGGTCGAGCCCGCGCGCAACCTGGCAATGGCTCGCGCGTCGTCGCCGCGCCGGTAGACGATGCGCTGGCTGCGCTCGTTAGGGCTGGAGCAATCGGCCGGCAGGTCCCACTCGAGATCGAGTAAGTGCAGGCGTTTGTCCGCGTACGCGGTCGTCGGCTCGAGCGCGGACGGCGTCACGTCGATATCGTCGACTGCCGGCAGCGGCTCGAGCTCGACCTGCGTCCAGCTCGCTGCGCCATCGTTCGAAGCGGCGAGCTGAATCCGCGCGGGCGCCGAGCTCGAACGCAGCGCGCTGGCAGCGATCGCGAGCTCGGCGCCGGACGCGAGCGACACCTCGCCCTGCGCGGAGGTCGCAGGGACGAGCTGCTGCGGGCGCATGTGCTCGAAGTAAAAGACGTCCGCGTAGGTCCACCACGCCGCTTGAAGCGTGGTCGCCCGCGTCCCGCCCACGATCGCGAGCACGTTTGGAAGCTCGTAGACGCTGTCGGCATTCTGCGTGTCCAGCACGTTGGTGATCGCGCCGAGCGCCGTCACCTCGAGATCGCGACCGGGCCCCGGCACGCGATACCAGTCGCGCTGCCACCCTTCGGTGCTTTCAGCGTCGGTCGCGACCACGTAGAGATAGCCGTCCTGGCCCAGCGCATAGAGCGCCATGTACTGCTTCACGGCCGCGCCGGTATGGCCGTTGGCCACGATCGCGCTCAACGCGGCGCGGCCCTCGCTGGCGCGGAACGGCGCCATGGGATCGATCCGCCCGCTCCACACCGTCGCGTCGTTCGAGACCGCGATCAGCTCGAGCCAGCCATCGAGCTCGCTCGGTAGCGCGACGAGGCTCGCCCCGATCGGCTGGGTCCGCGGTGTTGCGAGCGCACGATGGCCGTACGAGCCGTCCGGAGCGCGCGCGAGCTCAACGAGCCCGTGCGCTACGCTTCGAAAGTAGAAGCGCACTTCGGTTCCGAGCACGACGCCGACCAGGTCGGTGTCGTCCGAGACGAGCGGCTGCTCGGAGCACGCGACGCGCCATTCGACCGCCGCGGCTGCGCGCTCGAATACACAGTAGTGGCCGGCCTCATCGCCCTTCAGCGCAGCCGCCGCAACCGCGATGCCGCGCGCGATGCCCTCCCCGAACGTCACGGCGGCTACGTCGCCGCCTGCGATGCTGTACCCGGGAGCCGCCTCGATCGTTTGCAACGCATCGGCTGCGTCGCCGTCCGCACCGGTGAACGCGTCGTCGTAGCGCAGCATGTTGAGCGCGCCGTCGCGCGCGAAGAACACCCACTGCTGCTGCGCGCCGGCTTCCGTGAAGCTCACCGCGTCCGGGTCCGAGGTGACGCCGTAGATGCCGGTGTCGAGCCAGTGATCGCGGCCGTCCTCCTGGCGACGTGACACCAGGCGATGCGGCGTCTCGCCGCCGTTCACGAGCAACCAGACGCGCGCCTGCGTCCCCGGCCAGATCGCATCGTCGGTGACGCCGATGCGGCGCGCTTCAGGCTGCCACGTCAGGTCCGCTTCGAGCGGCGGCAGGTCGGGCGGCGGCGGGTCGGGCGGCGGCGGGTCGGGCGAGGTTGGGCCGTCGCCCGCTTCCTCTCCGAACGGCGCGTCCGAGGCGTCGGTTGGCTCGAGCGGAGGCGTCGCATCCATGTCCGTAGACGGGCCGCCCCCACCGGCGTCCATGCCCCCATCCATGGTGACCTCGCCGTCGGGTCGATTCTCGAACGCAGCGTCTTGCTCGCCGCTCGCGCGGGGGCCGTAGCCGTCAAACCAGGTGCAGCCCGACAGCACAGTGAGCAACGCAAGCCCGCGCCACATCGCGCTCATGGCGACGTCTCGACTTCCGCGGGCCATAGGCCGTAGACACCCGCCGCGCCGGCCACGAGCCCAGCGGCCAGACCGAGCCAAGACGCCGTCACGAAGCTTCGACCGGCGTGCACCGCCGAAGCGCCAGTGTCGTCGCACATGCGAGCGGGGCAATGCTCATCGACCACCGCCTTGCGATCCAGTGCGAGCGCGAACGTAACCGCGGAGACGAGCAAGCCGCCGCCGCTCAGCACGAGCCCGGTATAACCGACCGCGCGGCGAGTCGAGCTGCGCGTGCTTTCATGCCGCGGGCCGCGAGCGGTGCGCGGCGCAAGCTCCGCGAACGATGGTCGCAGCGGTTCGTCCTGCGCCTGTGGTGCGGCGAGCACCACGGGCTCGAGCAGCGGGCCGGCCTGCGCTTCGAGGGTGAGGACCTGACCCTCGCTCAACGTGAAGCGGTGGCTGCTGGGCACGTGGCCCTCGGCTGTCACGCGAAGCTCGTGATCGCCCGGGTTCCAGGGCATCGGCACATCGAAGCTCGCCGCCGATAGCGCGAGCGCGTCGATCTCGACCAGCGCGTCTTGCGGCGTCGTTTTGGCAAGCCGCACGGTGAGCAGAGGGAGGCGCGGCGCCAGAGCCTCGACGCGCGCGCGCAAGAACGCGATGCGCTTGTCCGAAGCAGGCAGCTCGGCCATGACCTCGCGATAATGCTGCAAGGCGCTCGCCAGCTCGCCCAGCGCTTCCTCGCACACCGCGATGTTGAGCAGTGTGCCGGCCGCGCGCTCGAGGCGATAGGACTCGCGAAACCGCGCGCACGCCGCTTCGTGATCGCCGCGAACGCTGGCTTGCCGGCCCGCGCGAAACTGCGCTTCGGCGTCCGAGCTGGGCTGCGCCGCTGCGCGCGTTCCGATGCCGAGCCCCGCGCTGAGCACGAGCAGCCCTGCTGCGCATCGCGCTGACCACGCCGCCGTCATCGCCGGAACTTGTTCGCGCTGAAGCCCATCGTCTTCAACCACCGATAGATCTGCGCACGCGGCCGGCCGAGCTGCTGCGCGACCGCGCTGACGTTGCCCCCGTGCGCCTCGAGCAGCACGCGCAGCTGCTGACGCTCTTGCGTCCGTGCCGATGCCGCCTCCGGCGGCCGGCTGCTCTGGCCGCTTTCGTCGGCGCTGCCGCGGCTTTGGCGGAGCTGCTGCGCGATGCCGGGCACCAGCTCGCTGAGCCGCACCAGATCGATAGGCTCGCTGGCGCGGCCGCGCACGATCAACGCCTGGACCAAGGCCTGCACCTCGCGCACATTGAGCGGCCAGTTCCAGCACACGAGTGCCTCGACCGCGTCGGCGGTGAGCCGCACGGCGTGCTCGTGCTCGGCGGCGAACAGCTCGATCAGCTCGAGCACCTCGCCGCGGCGTTCGCGAAGAGGCGGAACGACGAGCGAGATCTGAGCGAGACGCGCGTATAGATCCGCGCGAAACCGGCCGCCCTCGATCGCGTCGTCCAGATCGTGATGTGTTGCGGCAATGACCCGGACGTCGACGGGGATCTCACGCTCCGCGCCGACCGGCCTTACGGCCTTCTCCTGCAGCGCCCGGAGCAGGGCAACTTGGATCGGCATCGGGCAATCGCCGATCTCGTCCAGAAAGAGCGTGCCACCTGCGGCCTCGACGAACACGCCCTTGCGCGGCCGCGTCGCGCCTGAAAAGGCTTGCTTGGTGTGACCGAACAGCTCGCTGCTCAAGAGCTCGATCGGAATGCTGCCGCAGTTGATGGGAACGAACGCGCCGCTGCGGCCGCTCTGCGCATGGAGCTCCTGCGCCAGCAGCTCCTTGCCCGTGCCGGACTCGCCGCGCAGCAGCACGTTCGAGGTGAGACGCGCCGCCGCGGTCGCGCGCATCCGCAGCTCCATCATTCGATCGCGTTCCTCGTACACCAGCACGGTGTTGCCGACGCGGATCACGTCACCGGGCGTCAGCAGCGCGGTCCGCACCGGGCGCATGTTCACGAACGTGCCGTTTCGGCTCTGCCCATCACCGATGCGCATCCCGGCGCTGCGAACGTCGTAGTGCAGCCGTGCGTGCACGCGCGACATCCGGGAGTCGCGCACCGCGAGACCGCCCTCGCTCTGCTCCCGCCCGACGATCACGAGCTCGTGATCGAGCGCGAAACGGCGTCCGATGGTCGATTGGTCGACTGACCACACGACGTGCAGCGCGGCGTTCGGACAGCCAAAGCTCGCAACCTGCTGTTCATCCGAGGCGGCGCTCGTCGTGGCGTCGAGGTAACTCGTCATCGATCCCCGCTCGCAGCGGTCTGCTTATAGCACATTCCCTACTGCACCAAGCGCGGCGCGCAGTCCGACTCGTCCGCCACTTTCGACGGTAACCGGCTCGTCACGGTGGAGTGATCGCTCGCCTCGATTACGCTCCACGAGGGCCTTGCGCGAGGCCTACGCCTTGTCGATCGTATCGCTCGGGTGGAGCACGTCATGGACGATCTGCACGAGCGTACCAAGCTTGCCCAAGCGCGCGTCGGAACGCTGGTAGGAAAAAAATTCGCCTTGCAGAAGCTGCTCGGCATCGGCGGAATGGCCGCGGTCTACGCCGCGCGTCATCGCAACGGCCACCGCGTCGCGCTGAAGATCCTGCACGGCTCGCTGCAGACCTCGCATCGGCAACGCGCGCGGTTGCTGCGCGAGGCGTACGTCGCAAACGCGGTGGCACACTCCGGCGCAGTACGCATCTTCGACGACGGCATCGACCCAGAAGCTGGCGCATACCTGGTTATGGAGCTGCTCGAGGGCGCGACGCTCGCAGAGCTCCACAAGCGCGCACCCGGCGGCTTGCCTTTGCCGCTCGTCGTTGCGCTGGCGGATCAACTGCTTGACGTGCTCGCGGCCGCGCATGCGCGCGGCATCGTGCACCGCGATATCAAGCCGGGAAATCTCTTCGTGACCGAGGCGGGCGTGCTCAAGGTGCTGGATTTCGGGATCGCCCGCATGATGGAGCGCCTCACCGGCAATACGATCGAAACCCAGCAAGGCGCGATGCTCGGAACGCCCGCGTTCATGCCGCAGGAGCAGGCACGCGGCCGCTGGGAAGAGGTCGACGCGCGGAGCGATCTCTGGGCGGTCGGTGCCACCGTGTTCACTTTGACGAGTGGCGCATACGTGCACGAAGCCGAGACACCGAACGAGCAGCTCGGGTTGGCTATGACGACGGCTGCACGCTCACTCGCGTCGGTCGCGCCGCACCTGGCCGAGCGCTTGGTGCGCGTGGTCGATCGCGCGCTGCGCTACGACCCCGGCGAGCGCTGGCAGGATGCGCGCAGCATGCAGGCGGCGCTGCGCGCGCTCGACGTCGGGGAAGTGGCGGCGGGCGCGCTGCAACCGTTCCTCGACACCGAACGCGCGACGAGCAAGGACGGCTCGCTCACCGAAGGCAGCCTGCTCCCGATCGAAGCCTTGAACGGTGCAGGCGTCGCGCGTTCGTGGATGCGGGCGGTGGGCTTGGTCCTGATCGCCGCAGCGCTGGCGATGCTGGTCCTGGTTCGGGCTGGCTCATTCCGTACGGCCGCTCCGGTAGCGAAGTCCGCGCCGGCACCGAGGGCGCAGGCTTCGGCCTCGCGCGCCGATACCGAGCCGCGCGAGGTCGCCGCGCCGCATACGGTCGCCGCGCTGCACGCGGTATCGCTGGCATCCGGCCCCGCCGCCGTGGAGCCGAAGCTCTCACAGCGTCGAACGCGTCCCAAGCCAAGGGCAACGATTCCGCCGTCCGCGGGCGCGTCCGAAAACGATGCCGGCCTGCCCCACGAGCTGCTCGATCTCCGTTACTGAAACGCTTTTCCCGCATCCGCTATGCTGCGCGCGATGCCGCGACCCGAATCGAGCTCGCGCGCCGTCCAGCGCTACATGCGCCAGCGGCTGCTCGCCAAACAAGCCCGCGCGGCGCGCGATGAGATGCCGGCGCCCGGACCGAGCACCTCGCGGGTCATCGAGCCGATCGGCCCGAGCCAGCGCGTCACCGCCGAGCGTGCCAACGAGGTGGTCGACCTGCTCAACGACCAACCGGCCGAGGTGGTCGACGTCGAGCGCTTGAGCTGGGCGCTGTCGTTCGGGTTCGCGGGCGGCGATATCGGCGGGCTGCTCGTCCAAGCGATGCAGCGCGCGCCGGTGGCCGCGTCCGACTGGGACCCAGGGTCGTTCGCGGGCGGGCTGTTCGTTCAAGATCTGATCCGCACCTGTATGCGCGTGCGGCTCGGCGGCTTCGAGCCGGAGCTGGACGGCGCGTTCATCGCGCGCGTGCTCACCCATCCACCGCGCGATCGCAACGTGGCGCTGTATCGCCAGGGCATCCTGCGCGAGCTGTCGGCGGACAACGCGCAGCGCAGCCGCTTCAGCGACCTGTACCGCACGCTGCATCGCATGCGCGAGCTGCTCGACTCCGAGGGCCCCACGCGCGAGCTCGACGGGCGGCGCCGGCGGCTCGACGTGCTCACGAGCATCCGCGACGCGTTCACGCAGATGGCCACCAGCTTCGGCGCGTGCACCAGCGGCTTGGCGCGCATCCATCGGTTCGGGCAAGCGGTGCAAGAGAGCGAGCCGTATCGCCACTTGGTCGAGCTGCTCGACTATGAGAACCATCTCGCCAGCGTGGACCTCGAGCTGCGCATCGGCTCCGACGGCCGCGTGCGGCACTTCGGCATCACCCGCATCACCGAAAATCGCACCAACGGTTTCTATCAAACGCCGCTCGGCCGCTGGGTGTCGCGCGTAGCGCTGCTGCTGCGCGGCTTCTCGATGGGCGAGCCGGAGATCGCCAACCGCTGGATCGATGCGGTGTACGAGGGCGTGCAAGATCGCTTGCCCGCGCTGTTTCAGCTGCTCGGCGAGATGGAGCTGTATCTCGCGACGCTCGCTTTCAAAGACACGACCGAAGCGCGCGGGCTAAAGGCTTGCTTGCCGGCATTCACGGCTGAAGGCAGCAACGGCAGCGGAGCTCAGCCGCTGCTCGAGGGGCTGTTCAATCCGCTGCTGTTCGCCCACCCGGGCAGGATCACCGCCTGCGATCTGGGCAGCGATGCGTTTCGCGCGACCACGCTCGTGACCGGGCCGAACTCCGGCGGCAAGACGCGCTTGCTGCAAGCGATCGCGATCGCCCAGATGCTGGGCGAGGCCGGTGTGTACATGCCCGCCGCCAACGCGACGCTCGATCGCTGCTCGGGGCTGTTCGTGTCGCTGATCGAAGAGGCGCGCGCCGATCAAAAGGAGGGCCGCCTCGGCACAGAGCTGATGCGCATTCGCGAGCTGTTCGAGCGCGCGCGCCCGGGCTCGCTGATCATCCTCGACGAGCTGTGCTCGGGCACCAATCCGTCGGAGGGCGAGGACATCATTCGCCTCGTGCTGTCGCTGTTGTTCGAGCTGCGCGCGAGCGTGTTCATCACCACGCACTTCCTGCAGTTCGCGACGCGGCTCGCTGAGGAAGCGGCCAACGGCATGACCTCGCAGGGCCGCTTGAGCTTTCTCCAAGTGGAGCTCGATGGCGGCGAGCGGCCGACATACCGCTTCGTGCCCGGCGTGGCCCGAACGTCCCTCGCCCATCAGATCGCAGCCCGTCTCGGCGTCACCCGCGATGAGCTGCTGGCGCTGGTGCAGCGCAACGCCACAGCCCGAAAGTAGGCTCGATGTGAGCATGAGTGCGCCTCCGTAGGCACCTCTCCTTGCAACCGCAACGCGGACTGCACGCTGCGTGATCGGCTGGCGGCCCGTT
>Ga0193752_1003480_pt1 | contig 10830 bp, 4 predicted proteins | sample H1c1metaG_FD_144924 | JGI IMG/M metagenome (GOLD analysis project Ga0193752, IMG submission 144924) | Soil microbial communities from a riparian zone of the East river system, Colorado, United States - H1c1 | ecosystem: Environmental > Terrestrial > Soil > Riparian zone | place: USA: East River...
CTGCGTACAGCTGGTCGCGGATCAGGCCCCAGTACCAGCGGCCCACGCTCTGCCAGGAGTCGTACGTCGAGACGTGCAGGTACGGGCTGGTCTCGGTGATGCCCGGCATGCTGGTCTCGGTCACGATCGCGGGCAGCGCGTCGACACGATAGTGATCGATGCGCTGCGTGCCCTCGACCTTTTGCTCGTGGACGAGGCCCTTCCACTCCGGCTTGTGCACGTAGAACTTGCGGCTGGCCGGCGTGATCAGCACGTACTCCGAGCGCTGCGTCGGCGAGTAGCCTTGAAGCGGGTGCAGGTCGCCGTAGTAATCGGCGAACAGGTTGCGGTGCGCGATGTCGTCGACCCGGTAGCGGATCTCCACCACGTCGCCGGGCTGCAAGTCGGGGAACACCACGACCAGCGCGCGCGTGTCGTAGTAGATGCGGTACCAGGGCTCACCCAGCGATTGCTCGAAGCTGCGCACGGCCTCGAGCACGCGGCCGTCCTTGCGGTACACGCGCGCCAGGCGCACGTCGACGCGCTGCGCGTCCGGATCGTATTGGATCGGGAAGGTGCGGTATTGGCGCGCGCCTTCGTCGTCGTGCACCTCGGCCGCGTGTTGAAAGAAGCTCGAGCCAAGGCCGTTCTCGAACACCGTCTTCACGCTCAACGAGGTCAGCACCGTCGACGAATAGCCGTTCTTGCCGGTCTTCAGCTTGAGCAGCTCTTCGGAGCTGACCGCGTACGCCTCGTCCGGACGGGTGCGCGGGCGGATCTGCTCGAGCAGCTCGCGCGTCTCGGCGTCCTGCGGGCGCAGCGTGATCGCGTGCTGCAGCGCCTCCGCCGCGAGCTCCGGCTGATCGGCGCGGAGCAGCGCGCGGCCGTACGCGGTGTACAGCTCGGACGCCTCCGGCACGAGATCGATGCCGGCGCGGTACGTCGCGAGCACTAAGTCATCGCGGCCGAGCGCGTCGTAGATGCCGGCGACGTAGAGCAGCGTCTGGGTCGTGCCGTACGCGATCTCGCCGAACGCTTCGAGCTGCTCGTGCACCTCGGGGATCGCGCCGCGCTGTAGCGCATCGGCGATCAGCACGCGGCGCGCGGTCACGTCGTCGGCGCGCACGGTCAGCAGCGTCTTCTGCAGCTCGATCGCGGCGGTCGGATCGCTCAGCGCTTGATACAGCGACGACAGCGTGCGCAGCACCTCGGCGGTATCACCGACCTCGGCGCGCACGGCTTCCACGACGTGCAGCGCGGTGCGCGCCAGCTCGAGGTCACGTAGGATCGCCGCGCGCAAGAGCTGCGCCGCCGGCCAGAGCGAGTCGCTCTTGCCGATCCGCTCGATCAGCGGCAGCGCGTCCTCCGGCGCGGGTCCGCTCGCGAGCACGCGCGCTTGCAGCAGGATCGCCGAGCTTTCCTTGGCGTGCTTGGCGTACGTGTCGTTCGCGAAGCGCATGATCTCGGCGCGCTCCTCGGCAGCTTCCGCCGCCAGCTCGAGGTGCTCGAGCTTCGGATCGAGCTCGGCGGCGCGCGCCGCCAGTTGCTTGGCGCGGCGCTCGGCCGGGTCATCGCCACCGGTCATGCGCAGGAACTTGGCCAGCGTGTACAGCGCCGGCGCGGCGTTGCTCGCGGCGGCGCGCTCGAGCGCGGCGAGCGGCGTCTCCGGCGCTTTGGGCAGCTTGAGCGCAGCGTGGCCGGCGGGCAGCTTCTCGCCGGCAGCCGGCGCGCTCTTGATGGATACGTTCTTGGCGACGCCACCCTTGGCGTCACCGACGCGCAGGTAGAAGCCCCAGCTCGCTGCGGTCACGCACACTTTCGCGAGCACGCGGTTCACGCCCTTGTGCGCGCCGACGATCGCGACGCTGCGATCGGGCGCCGGCATGCGGTACGCGTCGTCGCGCAGGACCTCTTCGCCGTTCCAATAGACTTTGATCGCGCCGCCGGCGCCGGCCCAGAGCGTGAGCGGCTGCGCGACGTCGCTGTACACGAACGTCTCGGCCAGCGCGCAGACGTTCTGGCGCGGGCGAAGCAGCGCGCCGAGCGGCAGAAACCCGCGCCGCACCGCCCGCTCCGGCAGCTCCCGCCAGCGCACCGGGCGCTCGCGGCCGTCGTAGCTCGCCGCGAGATCTCCAGGCTCGAGCTTCTTTTCTTCCGGCGGCGTCACCGTCTCGAAGCCGCTCTTGCCTTCGTTGTCGAACGGGCCGACGACCCGAAAGCGCGTCGCGTAACCGAGCGCTTCGTACGCGCTGACCTCCGCGGGCTGCTCCGGCTCGGTGACCTCTTGCGGCAACGCGGTCGGCGCACCGTCGACAGGCTTGGCTGCCTTAACCGGATCGGCTTTGCCCTGCGCAGGCTTGGGCTCTGACTTGATGATTACGCGCGCGCGCGCTTGCTCGACCAGCGTCTTCACCATCACCGCGCGCGCAGGCGCTAGGCGTTTGTCGGTCGAGAGCTTCTCGAGCAGCGCCAGCGAGCGGCTCGGTGTCGAGCTATCCCAGCTGTCGACCAGCTCGAGCAGCGGCAAGACGCCTTCTGGTTTTTGACCGAGGCTCGCGGCCTGCGCGGCGAGCTTCTGATTCTCGAGGTCGGTCGCGTTCGGCTTGGCCGAAGGGGCCGCTTTGGGTGCGGCGTCCGGTGGCCGGACGGCCGGTGCCGCCGCCTGCGCCGCGGCCACCGCCGGAGCGATCGCCAGAGCGCACAATCCCAGGCCCCACAATATGCCGAAAAGCTTCGGCCTTTCGCGCGGTTGGCTGCGTAGAACGGCGGGCGCGCGGAGCTTCCAGTGGGTCGGCGTCACAGGCCGGGGAGCGTAGCCAGCGGCCTACCCCCGCACAAGCAAACGGTGCGAGGGCTCGGGCCGCCGACCCACTAACGTTTGCGTTGCAAAGGCCGCATCCCGGGCCCGCGCTCCGGCTCCTCTTGACCCCGCGGCCCGCGGCTCGGCGCCGCATGCCCGCGCGGGCGTTCTTGACCACCGCCGGGGTGCACGTCGCGCCGGATCACGACGCGCGGATCGCGCGGATCGGGCTCGGCGGCCGAGCGTTCGAAGCCTTCCGCGACGCCGTCCGAGACGTCGACGAGGGCGAAGTTGCGCTCGATCCGGATCGCTCCGATGTCGTTGCCGCGCACGCCGCCGCGCCGGCAGACCAGCGCGAGCAAGCGCCGCGGATCGGCGCCGTGTTGCGCGCCCCAGGACACGCGAAACGTCGCGTAGCCGCCGCGCCGCGAGTCGGGCTTGGTGTGCTGAGGCTCGTCATCTCGCGGTTGCTCACGCGCCGGTTCACGCGGGCCGCGCTCTTGCGCGTGGCTGCGCTCGTGACGTTCACCGCCGCGCTCGTTCTTCCGCGCGGGTCCGGTGTCTTGCTTGCCACGACCGCGCTCTTGCGGCGGCGCGATCACGCGCACGTCGCGCGCCTCGCCGAGGTTCGCGTACTTGGAGCGGGCGAGCAGGCGGGTGATCACGCGCGTGGTATCGCCGGCCTGCGCCAGCCGCTCGGCGAGCTGCGCCGTCCGGAGATCTTCCTCGCCCTCGCTGCCTTCGGGCGCGTCGCTCGTGAGCTCGGCGATCACGCGGTCCTCGATCGAGCGCTGCACGTCGGCCTTGCTCGGCAGCGGCTCGATGCGCAGCTGAACGCCCGCGCTGCGCAGGATGCGCGTGGTCGGGACGATCGCGGCCGGCGACACCAAGATCGCGCTGACGCCTTTGCGCCCGGCGCGGCCGGTGCGGCCGGAGCGGTGGGTGTACGAGTCGGCGTTGGTCGGCATCTCCACGTGGATCACGCGGGTGATGTCCTGCACGTCGATGCCGCGCGCCGCGACGTCGGTCGCGATCAGCATCTTGAGCGTGCCGCGCTTGAACGCGGTCAGCGTGCGGTTGCGCGCGGTCTGATCCATCTCGCCCGAGAACGCCGCGACGGCGAAGCCCGCGCGCGACAGCTCGCCGGCCAGCTCGGCGACGTCGGCGCGCGTGCGCGCGAACACCAGCGTCTGGTCGTCGGGATGCTTGAGCAACAGGTTTACGATCGCGTCGAGCTTCTGCCGCGGCTCGACCAGGTGCACGACGTGATCGATGTCCGCGTTCGCGACGCCGAGGCGCGTGCCCTGGACGTGCGCCGGGTTGCTCTGCACGGCGTTGGCCAGAGATTGCACACCGCGCGGAAACGTCGCCGAGCACAAGTGGGTGCGGCGGTCCTTGGGCGTCTTGGCGAAGATCGACTCGATGTCCTCGCGAAAGCCGAGGTCGAGCATGCGGTCCGCTTCGTCCAGCACGACCGCTCCGACCGCGCTCGCGTCGATCGAGCCGCGCTCGAGGTGATCGATCAAGCGACCGGGCGTGCCGACGATCACCGCCGGCCCTGCCGCGAGCGCGCGCCGCTCGTCGCGATAGCTCGCGCCACCGGTGACTGAAGCGACGCCGCCCTTTTCATTGGCGTACAGCCACCGCAGCTCGGCGTCGACCTGCAGCGCCAGCTCGCGCGTCGGCGCGAGCACCAGCGCGAACGGCTTGGCCAGCGCAGACTCGCCCTTGCGCGGCGCGCCGACCAGCTCGCGCAGCGCGATCCCGATCGCCAGCGTCTTGCCCGACCCGGTCTGCGAGGTGATGCGCAGGTCGCGGCCTGCAAACGCGGGGTCGAGCACGGCCTGTTGCACCGCGGTCAGCTCGGTGTAGCCCTTCTTCGCCAACGCCTTGGCCAGCGAAGGGCCGATCGCTTCTGTCCACGCCGCGACTGCTGGTGCGGCTGATTCTTCTGTCATGGTGGCGTGCTGGTAGCAGGCGCGGGACCTTCGCGGTAGTCAGCTGCCGCCCGGCGGCTCGCAATGGTCATTTCGCGGCGCGACTTCTTCGGGGCAGCGCGGCGGGGGCACGAGGTTGTGACGCGGGCGCTCGATCAGCACCGCCGGATCGGTTTCGAAGGCCCAGGCCCATGAAACCGCATCGCAATACGTGTCCGGGTCGTCGGTCCCGCTGGCGCTGATGTCCGCCAGGGCGCAGACGTGCGCCTTTCGCTCAGCGTAGACCGGTGAATCGATGCAGATCGGCTCCCCGGTCTCATCGTCGGTGTGCCCGTCGATGAGCGCCAGCATGTCGTCGACGTGCATACGCGCGCCGGCCATGCCTTCGGTGAGGGTCCAGCCGTGCTCGCCCTCGATCACGCGAGCGACCAGCACGGCCTTCGTGTACTTGCCGACGATACTGAGTAGCTCGGGGAAGCGCGCCACGAGCATGTGATCGGTGACGTAGGCGCTGCGGTCGGCGTATTTCGCCGTGAGCTCGGGCTCGAGCCCGGCGTCGCTGCTCGTGTCGGCGTTCTCGACGAACTCGGCGAGCGGATACCAGCCGTCCTGCCCATCCCACTCCGGCGGCACCGGCACAAAACCATCTTCGGGAAGCCGCGTGACCGCCATCCACTCCACTTGAACGTCGTTGTCGACCGAAGACCCGTTGTAGTTGCGCACCCGGATCAACGTGGTGATGAGCCCACTGTCCGAAGTGCTGTTGGTCGCGTCGGTGACGCTCGCCTGGCTGCGGTTCAGATAGCTGCCGGCGCTGTTGTCGCGGCCATACTCGTTGTCGGGTGGCGGCGACGCCCAAGCGGGCGGCGTGCAGCGATCCCGCTCGCGCTCGGCGCCGCAGGTGTCGTCGAGGTCGAAGCCGAGCTTCGTGTACGCCGGGACGCCTCCTTCGTCGTAATCGCCGAAATCGACCGCGCGTACGACGACGTCGAAGTCGACCGCGTCGCCTACGTTCGGCAGCTGCGCTCGCATCGGATAGCTCGTCGCCTCACAGGGTTGCCCCTTGAGCGCTTCGAACGGCGAGCAGCAGGACAAGAGGAAGCCACAAAGGGTGATCGAAAGGATGTTGTTGAAGGTCACGACGCGAGGGTCCGTGAGGCAATGCGCGTGCCACCGTGGGCCATTCGCGCGAGCTGCGACATCTCTGGTGCATCGATGCACCGTATCGCTCGACCGATACGGTGCATCAGGTGTTGCGTGTCGGTTCGCAGATACACTCGCGTAGCCGGAATCAGCTAGTTGGCCGACAGTCCGCACACGTCGCCGGCTTCGCAGCGCCAGGTAAGCCGGAAGCGCGCCGCCGTGTTGTCGGCGGTTTGGGTCGTCAGCGAGCTGCCCGAGACCGCCATGTACCGCCACACGCCGCTCACCTGCTGACGCAGCGCGATGCTCGCTGCGTGCGGCACGTTCGCGTTCTGGGTGTAGACGGCCTGCCACTGCGCCGTCGCGCCTGCGCTCGCGGTGAAGCCGACCGTGTTGTTCGCCAGGCGCGCCAGATAACCGCGCGGGGTCTGGAGTGAGACGTAGGCCTGACCGATCACGTTGCTGCCCGCGATGCCGACCTTGCGCACCGTGACGTGCGCTTCGGCGTCTTGTGGCCTGTGACCGTCGACCGCCGGGACGGTGCCGTTCGCGGGCGCGCGCACCAAGATGCCTGTGCCGTTCGCGCGCAGCTGGTACTTGTGCACGTCGTACGCGAGGTCCGGATCCGGCAGCTCGATCAGCGTGCTCACGACCAGCGTTTGGTAGGGATTCCAGGTCGAGACGTTCCAGTACAACGTGGCCTTGCGCGCGTACGTGCTGACGCTCGCCGGCAGCCCGGTCGCGGTCCACTCGGTGATGATGTTCGGGCTGTAGAAGTTGCCGCGCTCGGCCGACTTGCCGACCGGGCTCTTCACGCACGTCACGCCGGTCTGCAGGATCTGCGGGTTCGGCCGGATCGGATCGCCTTGCGTGCAGCCCGCCTTCCACACCGCATCCGCGAGCGGCTCGAACGGGTGCTGCCAAGGCCCCGGCGTCGCGAACGAATCCGGAATGCCGTCGGCCGGGCTGCGATCGAAGTCGAAGCCGACCGGCTCGACGGAATCGCACGCGAGATACGGCGCCGCTTGATAGCGATCGAGCGCAGGCACCGGCGCCGACCACGGTCCCCACGCGAAGTCCGCGGTGCGCAGGTGGATCGAGCCGGTGCGCGGCTGCTCGTTGTTCATGGCGCGATCCTGCCAGTCCGCGACGTCGCCGCCGTACAGCATCACCCACTTGCGCAGCTCCGCGACGTACGCGACCGACGCCTGCATCGCGAGGCTCGAGTCGGCGTACGTCGGCGACGCGGTCTGCATCTTCAGCGCCACGGCGTCGCGCTGAATCGTCGTCCATTGCGGCACGCCGTTGGCGTTGAGCCCGGCGTAGAAGCGCGGGCTCCAGTTGATGATGATGTCGCCGAACCACATCAGCGGCAGCGGCTGGTACATGAAGAACATCGGCACTTCGCCGCCGTCCGGCGTCACGAACTCAGGCCGGCCCCACATCAAGAGCGCGCCGCTACCCGCGCTCAAGTCATAGGTGTTGGTCGCGGGATCGAACGCGCGCACGGTCCGCACCGCCGGGTTCTTCATCTTCGCGGTCAGGAACTTGAGGCCGCGCACGTACTCGTAGCGCTTACCGGTCTGCCGACCGATGTCGAGGAACATCGCGGCGTGCACCGGCGTGTGGGTCGGGATGCCGTAGCTCGCGGCGCTCGGATCGACGCAGTACTTGGCCATCACGATCGAGAACGGAGGCGCGGCGGTGCTGCACACGAGGCCTTGGCCGGGCGCCGCGAGATCGCACTCGAAGTTGCTGAAGCACGGCTGGTATTCGACGCGCTCGAAGATGCCGTAGCCGTTCGTACCGTCGCTGAACCCGCCGACCGGCGTCTTCAACCAGCCCATGTCTTGCGAAGCACCGCCAGAATTGGCGAGTACCGTGATCGGCGCGAAGCCCGAGGTGAGCGGCGGCAACAGATCGATGTCGAGCAGCTTCTGACAGGTATTGGTCTGCCACGGCTGAGTCTCGCGCGGGCTGGTTGGGATCCAGCTCGGGCGCGTCGTGTTCTTGAGCCGGGCGTGAATATCGTCTTGGAACGGCGGCAGCGGGCACGCGTTGTTGCGGTTGCCCCAGATGTTGGTCAGCCACGAATCACCGAACAAGATGTTCAGCGAGCCCGCGTGCGAATAGGTAAATCCTAGGTCCGTGCCGTAAATATTCGGATAAACGCCGCTAGTGACCTGCGCTCCCGATGTGCTCTTGGGGCCATTGCCGATCAGCGGGCACACCGGTGCGCTCGCGGCTATCGAACAATACGTGTGCTTGTCGGCGCAGCAGTTGCCCGCGGTTTCGCATGCGCTGTCGCAGAGGCAGCCGGGGTTACCGGCGCTGTCTTGGGCAAAGTATCCGCAGCGGCCCCAGCAGCTGTTGGGCGCGGGCCCCTGCGCGCCGGCGACCGCTGCGGGCGCGCTGAGCGCGACCAGACAGAACAAACGCAACCCATCACCTAAAGAAGTCATGCCTCTATCCTTTCGATCAGTGCGACGAGCTGTCGCTTCGTCGGAGGCACGCCCTGTGCAAGCTTCAAGCCGTTGCAGCCAACGCGCATGCGAAGAAACGTTTGCGCGAATGTCCCCGAGGTGGCCCTGGTCAAGGCAGGCAGTTTGAGGTTCACATCGCGTCCGCGCGTCCGCGCGTCCGCGCGCGGGGTCGAGCTTATCGATTAAGGGGTGATATGCGGGATCTGGTTTTGAGGGCGCACGCGTTGCGTCGATGCGCTGACGGGAAGAGCTCCTTCGTCTGCTTGTTGTGCTTGGGATTGGTCGGGGCGTGCTCGCCGTTCGAGAATGTGTCCGCGAATAACCCGGCCATTCGTACCGACCAGTCGGACAGCGGTGGACCCGGTGCGGATGATTCGGGGCCTCCGCCCGAGGCGATCGTGGCTCCATTCGCGGTGGCGCCGGATCGGCTCGTGCCGAACGGCGACTGCTTTCTACGCAAGCCGCCGCTCGAGCCGGAAGCAAGCGACGATGATCCGGATGGTGAGGACGTCCCTCCGCTCATCCTCGCAGCGCACAACCTCCGATCAGGTGATGAGCTCGACGAAGACGGCGAGCCGATGTGGAAGACGATCGGCTATGACACGGACGACGAGTGCTCGAGCCAGCCGATGAGCCACGCGTGCAGCGTGGCGGAGTGGGCAACGCCGGGTGCGATGGGCGCATTCGATGGCAAAGACGGCATCGACAACGCCGTCGGAGCCGCCTTCCAGCACATCAGCGACGAGGGCTCTGGATCCGCCACGATAGCGGGCAACGATTTCGCCAACGCGGGCCTGCGCACGTATGTCGTGGGGATTCGCGGCTACAATGGGCAGGCCAACGATTCAGAGGTGTCGCTTTCGACGTTCGCGGTGACGTTCGCCAGCACGCCCGGCGCGCAGAGCAATAAACCGCTGTGGACCGGCGGCGACGAGTGGCTCGGCTTCGACACCTTCTTCGACGTCGATGCCGGCGTGCCAGAAGGTGAAACGCTGCCGCCGCCGAAATTCACCGCGGAGCACGCCTACGTCGTGCAGCACCGTGTGGTCGCGCACTTTCCCGGCGTGCTGAGCGTGCACGGTACGTTCTCGCACTTCGTGATCACCGGCACACTTCGCGAGCGAGCGGGCCTCGGCTGGGTGCTCGAAGACGCCGTCATGGCAGGACGAGTCTTGATCGACGACCTGCTCCAGGTTCTCGACACCACCAACGACCCGTCTCATCGGGAACGCATCTGCACCGATCATCCATTGTACGAAGGCTTCAAGGCGGTCTTCTGCTCGCTCGGCGACGTGAGCTTCGCGGGTGCGGATGCCCAATCCTCGCTATGCGACGGCGTGTCATGGGCCTGGGGTTTCGATGCGGTGCCGGCGAAAGCCGTGGGCATCCAAAAGTACGAGCCGTTCTACTTCTGTCCGGAAGGTAAGCGGCCCGGCATCGATGATCACTGCGATCCCAACCTCAAACAATCGACCGAGGCGTTGCGATGATCGAGCCGCAGGCCAACGAAGCGCAGTCGACCGCCGACGCGTCCGTTAACGACGACGGCGCGCTGTGCCGTCCGGCGGCGCGCCTGCGCGTCGTGCACACGCCCGACCTCGCGTACGTCGGTCGCGATATCGAGCTCGGCGAATCGTTGATCGCGCTCGGCCGCGAGATCGACGCGCACGGCCACCTGATCGAGGATCGCAGGCTGTCCCGCTTGCACGCGCGCGTCACGTTCGACATGCGGGCGGGCATGTTTCGGATCGGCGATGCCCAGAGCCGCAACGGCACCTGGGTGAACGGCCGGCGCGTAGACTCCGTGCTCTTGTCCGACGGCGACGTCGTGCGGATCGGCGACAGCTTGCTCGTCTACCTGGAGCACGAGCCGATGGCGCTGGTGCGCGCACGGATCGAGCGGATCGGGAGCTCCGGGCTGCACATCCTGCTGCGCGGCGAGAGCGGTACCGGCAAAGAAGTGACGGCGCGCGCGATCCACGCAGCGAGCCGCCGGCGCGGCGAGTTTCTCGCCATCAACTGCGCGGCGATCCCCAAGGACCTCGTGGCCTCGGAGCTCTTCGGCCACACCAGGAACGCGTTTTCTGGCGCAGCGCAGGCGCGGCGTGGCGTGTTCTCGGCAGCCGAAGGCGGCACGCTGCTGCTCGACGAGATCGCGGACTGCCCGCTCGAGCTGCAGCCCGCCTTGCTGCGCGTGCTGCAGGAGCGCGCGGTCCGTCCGGTGGGCGCGGAGCGCGAGGTCCCGATCGACGTGCGTGTGCTCTCGGCCACCTGCCTCGACCTCGAGCGCGCGGTCGCCGACGGGAGCTTTCGAGCGGATCTATACGCGCGGCTCGCGCAAACCACGCTCGAGCTGCCGCCGCTGCGTGCGCGGCGCGGCGAGCTGCTCGCGCTGGCTGCCGAGCTGACGCCGGCCGGCGCGCCGCCGGTGACGTTCTCCACCGACGCAGCCGAAGCGCTCTTGCTCTGGTCGTTTCCGCTCAACGTG
>Ga0193752_1003481_pt1 | contig 10828 bp, 8 predicted proteins | sample H1c1metaG_FD_144924 | JGI IMG/M metagenome (GOLD analysis project Ga0193752, IMG submission 144924) | Soil microbial communities from a riparian zone of the East river system, Colorado, United States - H1c1 | ecosystem: Environmental > Terrestrial > Soil > Riparian zone | place: USA: East River...
AGGCCGGATCTTTGACGTCGCCGCTGATCAGGATGCAGCGCCGCCCCTCCTTCTCCACCGCCGCCTTGGTTTCCTTCGCGTCACCGTGCTCATTCAGATAGACGATCGCCAAGTCGGCGCCTTCGCGCGCATAGAAGATCGCGACCGCCCGGCCGATGCCGGAATCGCCGCCGGTGATGATGGCGATCTTGCCCTCCAGCTTGCGCGAGCCGAGATAATGCGGTGCGTCATACATCGGCCGCGGCTCCAAGCTGGCCTCGGTGCCGGGCTTCGCCTGGTGCTGCTTGGGAAACGGCGGGACTGGGTAAGGCCGCGCGCCGGTCTGCGGCGCTTGCTCGTGCGGCGCCTTGCCTTATCTTGCTCGCGTCCCGCGCGTCGATTTTCGCCTGGATCGCGCGCTGCTCGGCCGCGGTGTCTTCGGCTTCGTGGGAGGCGGTGCTGCGCTGTCTCATGGTGATCTCCGCAAATGAAAAACCCGTCGCGAGCCAACCCTCGCGACGGTTCTTGGTTCACCACTATTCGACGGCGCGTTTCGCGGTCTCTCCCAAGTGCCGACGTTTGGCCTCCTTAATGAAATGACGCAGGCGTCCGCCCATGCCGCCTTCCCCATCCGCATGCGGTGTCTCGCCATTGGGCTTGCGCGCAACGTCGATCGACTTGGGCTCCGGACGCGGCAGGCCTTCATCTTCCGCCTGCTGCATCAGCGCCTGCTTGCGCGCCTTCATCCGCGCGCCCAGCGCCACGACGTCGACGCCCTTCCGCTTCGCTTCGGCGAAGACGCCCTTGCGCGGCTGTTCCTCTTCCTTCACGTGATGCTTGATATATTCGGAGAGAACCTTGACCTTCGCGTCGTACATCGACGATGCGGCGCCGGCATCCTTCAACTCGTTGATCAGGACCTTGGCGCCGTCGTGCTCGACCTGCGCCTCGTCCATTTTGTCTTCTTCGACGTCTTCGCTGCGGCAGGCCGGGTAGAAGATCTCTTCCTCAAGCGTGGTGTGGATGATCAGCTCGTTGCAGATCTGCTCGACCAGGGCCTCCTTGGCGCCGCCTTTTGCCTTCTCGGCTTTCTTGAACAGGCCTTCGACCTTGCGGTGATCGGCCTTCAGCAAGGTGACCGCATCCTGTCCGGAACGGCGCGCGGGTGTCCGTGCGGCTTTTCGCCCCGGGGTCTTCTTAGGTGACTTCATGATTGCCTCGCTCTCAAGCTGATTGCACCGGGAGGCGGCGGTCCGCCGCTTTCCCCACTTCGGTGTGATTTTCCAACCCATGCTATGAATGCGGGTTCCGCCCGCATTGCGTGCCGAAGCTGGACTGCAGCAGAAGATTCATAAGATTCGGATTGTCCGAAACGGGCTTCAGTGAGAGCGTAGCGACACCGGCAGCGAGTGCTGTGGAAGAGGTGTCGCATGTCCCTTCAGTTCATCGGCGAAACCGGCGTCTACCTGCCCCAGAAGGACGCCATCCGAATCACCGCCCTCACCGTCGGTGCGCATATCGGTTGCCTCGCCACGCGCTCGGCCTTGAGTGCCATTGGCTGCACGCGCGATGATCCGCCGCGCAAGCTGGTCGATCGCTTCGAGGAGAACCGCCTGCTGTTCGAGATCGCGGCCATGATCAAGTACCGCCGCTCGACCAACCCGAAGGTCGCGACGCTCCTGATCAGCGACGAGGATCTGAAGATCCTGGAACCGGCGCCGCGGAGAGAGACCGCCGCTATGACGCCGGCTTCGGCGGCAGCGCTCCGGAAAGTTCGGCGACGGCCGGCGCATCTCCGATAATCAACGGTTGCCGCCAGCGCCGGATATCGCCATCCGGCCCATAGAAGCGATCGAGCGGCTTCCACTGACCTTGCTCGATGGTCAAGACCTCGAGCTCCGCGGCACGCGCCAGCGCGAGGCCACCGGCGACGTCCCAGACATTCGGCCGTTCGAACCGGGTAACCCGCAGAAGGCCCGCGGAAACGAAGGCGCATTCGATCGCCGCGGAGCCGGTCTTGCGGGTATCCCACAGGAAGCCGAAATTCTTGCCGCCACCGGGATCCCCCGCCAGGCGGCGCTGCACCGAGGGATTGATCTTGAGATCGGTCGGCACCTCGTCGAAGTGCAGCGGTGCGCCGACCCGGCCGTGATAGACGCCGGCGCGTAGTGCATGCGAGGTCGAGCACCAGACCGCGCCCACCACCGGCCGGCCGTAATAGAGCACACCGATCGAGGCGGCGAACAATGGAAAGCCGTTGATGAAATTGGCCGTACCGTCGATCGGATCCACCGCCCAGACAAAATCGGCATAGGGCCGGTCGCCGGCACGGTCGTTGATCTCCTCACCGATGATGTCGTGGCTGGGGAAGCGCTCGGCGATGCGCGCGCGCAGCAGCACTTCGACCCGATGGTCCACTTCCGATACGGGATCGCGATAGGCCGGTTCGGCACCCTCTTTGGGGGAGGCGTCGCTCTTGTATTTGATCGCCAGCATACCGCCGAGTGCGTTGATGATTTCGGCGCCGGCCAATCGGGCCACCTCGACCGCCATGCGTTCGATCTGTGCCAGCGTCTTGTCATCGGGAAGGTCGGTCAGCGTGCGCGCAGGTTCTCCCATCATGCGCTCCTTTCTCTCTTGGCGCTGCGCTTGGGCGCGGCGCCGTTTGCCTTGCCTTGCGGTGCCAGGATCTCCAGCTGACGCTCGGCGACTTCGATGGTGACCAAGTCGGCATTGTTGCGCTTGGCCTTCTCTTCGGCTTCGTCGGATTCCTTGGCGTGCTTCTTCTTAGTGTCTTTCTTGGCATCGCTCGGCGCCGTGGCCTGACCCGGCATCAGCGGAAACTTGTCGTCGATCCGCAGATCCATGCCGTTCCAGGCGATGGTGATCTTGGCGCCAGGCACCACGGCCACCGGCGGCGGCCCGACCACACCCGCTTCGAGGTCGTCGTGGATGAGCGCATCCAGCCATTCGAGCAGGGCACTGCGATGCTCGGTCGTGACATAGGCGACATCGAGCAGATTGTCGCCGGGATCGGCGTTCGGTGCCAGGCGGAGACGCGGGCCGACCTGGCTGATGTTGAGGATCTCGATCAGCACAACCTCGTCCTCGATCCGGGTTCCATCGACGGTGATGTACAACCGTTCAGGCTTGGCATGCTTGATGGCGTGCCGAAACGCCACCCGGCCGGCATTGATGCGATGCTTGCGGCCCTTGGGGTCGCCTTTGTCCTTGGGTTTGGGCGCGGTCGCCTCGGCGAGCGAGCCGAGGCCGACACCTTCGATGAAGCGTTGCTCGCCCCAATGCGCATGCGCGATCCCATGTGACAGCTTGCGGAGCGGCGTCTCGTTCCATCGCGGAATGAGGGTCTCGGGCGGCTCGGTGATCCCGAGCGAGAGCGCGATGTTGTTGGCCGTGCCTATGGGAAGAATGGCGAGCGGCGACCCCTTTTCCGGCTTCGAAAGCAGGATCTTGGCGACCTTGGCGATCGTGCCGTCTCCGCCGGCAGCGACCACCAGATCGCCTTGCTTGTCCAGCTTCGCTTCGAGATCGGGGCGCTTCGAGTTGCGATATTTCACACGGTACCCGGCGGCCTCGATCATCGCCGTCAGAGCCTCAAGCGACGGCTCGCGGATGCCGGCCGAAGCGTTGTGAACCAAGATTGCTTTAGGCACCAGCTATCCCCCTCTTTGCCTGATCGGACCGGCTCCGATTAACCGCCGCGATTAACCCCTGGGGAGGGTCAGAGGCTCCCGATTCTTAATGATCGGACTGGACCCGAATAATCCGAACGACGGAACGCGTCTCACACCCCGGCGTTTCCGTTGTGGAGGCATGGGTCTATAAAAAATGGGAGACACAAATGTCGCTGCAGTTCATCGGGGACTACGGCATTTTCCTGCCAGGGCGCGATGCCGTGGGCTGTGCCGCTCTGGATCGCAACCGATTGGTGCGCTGGTACACGACCCGGTCGGCGCTGGAAAAGCTGGGCGGAGCCCGGTCGGCGAGCACGGGTGACCTGGTTGACCGCTTCGAGCGGAATCGCCGGCTGCTGGAACGGGCCGCCGACATCAAATACCGCAAAGGCAAGATCGAGCGCGACGGCTCGATCCGCATCGAGCTGGCGGATCTGGACAGCGTCACCGGCCTCTAACGTAGAGAGCTGCGAACGGCAACCGGTCCAGCAGAACCGCCGCGCTGAGCTTTCCATCGATTGGAATTGTTCTCGGCCGAAGCAAGTCCTCCGCTTCCGCGCCGGCCACCGCAATCTCTGTGCCTTGCCACACCGCGCCGATCGCGGCTCCCCAACCCGCGGTAAGGCGCGGCACGACGACGATCACTGCCTCCCCGTCGAGACGACGCGCAAACGCGATCAGATGCGCGGCCTTCGCCCCTGAAACGGCGAGTGGTTCGTAACTTCCCATGGCGAAGAGCCGCGCATGCTGCTGCCGGAACCGCAGCAGGCGCGCGATCAAGGCCTGCTTGATGCGCCCATCGCGCCATTCCGCCAGCAGCGCCGGCAGATCGGCATCTTCCCCGAGAGCGCTCGATCGCGCGACAAAATCGACCGGGCGACGGTTGTCGGGATCGACCAGGCTGAAATCCCAGAACTCCGTCCCCTGATAGAGATCCGGCACCCCCGGCATGGTGAACCGCAGCGCGGTCTGCGACAGGCTGTTGCGAATCCCGATCGGCGCAATGCGCGCGACGAAGCTTTCCGCCTGCTCGAGGAAGCCTTGGTTCGGATCGAACAGCCATGCCAGGTAGCCTTTGCAATCGCGCTCGAAGCCTTCGTTCGGCTCGTCCCAGGCGGTGCGCTGCTTCGCCTCGCGCAACGCCTTCACCAACCACTCCTCCAGGCGCTGGTGAAACGCGGCCGCGTCCAGTTCCGGCGGCCAAGCGCCGATGATCGTCTGCCAGATCATGAGACCGACGGCGGGCTCCGGCGCCCGATATTGCCCCGACCAGCGTATGGCGAGGTCACGCCAATCATCCGCCAGCTCGCTCAGCACCGCGAGCCGCGCGCGATGATCTTCGCCGCGCTTGGTGTCATGGGTGGCCGTCGCCAGCATCGCCGCCGGAAACACCGCATGTCGCCCGGAAGCGCAGGCGTGGAATCGATCGGGCGAAAGAGCCAGTTCCCCGGGATCGGAGCCGACCTCGTTGCGCGACAGAAGGCGGCTGTAGCGATAGAAAGCCGTGTCCTCCACGGCCTTGGCGGTGAGCGTGGCGGAAAGCTGCTCGAAACGCGGCCGGACCGGCGCCTTCGGCAAGAAGATGCAGATCTCGGTCAGTGCGGTGGCGGCTTCCGCATCCAGCCGCGGCCGGGCCGTGTTGACCGCGAAGTCGAGTTCCTGCACGTCCGCCGGATCGAATCCGGACTCGTTGCCGTAGGTCCGATAATGCCGAAATGCCGCGAGCAGCTCGGTCAACGCTTTCGACAGAGCCGCGTCACCCGCCTGCAGCTTCATTCCGCGCAACGCCGCGATCAGCCGGTCGCGCTGGCGCGGAAATAAGCGCCCGAGGATTTCCCGACGCGCATCACTGGCGACTGCGGCAAAGGATCGCTGGTCGCCGCTCAGCGCTTGCCACAAGGCGGTCAGCGCCGCCTCGCCTTCCGGATCGTGCAAAACCGCCGAGACTTCGTCCATGAAGTCATAGCCGGAGGTGCCGTGGATCGGCCAATCGGCGCTCAGCCGCTCGTCGGAATGCAGGATCTTCTCGACCACGAGATACGTATCCGGGCCGATGGCATCGCGCAGCTTGCGGCAATAGGCGATCGGATCGGCGAGGCCGTCCACATGATCGACCCGGACGCCGTCGATAATGCCCTGCTGCCGCAGATCGAGAATGAGGCGATGATAGTCTTGAAACACCGCCTCGCGATCCATGCGCAAAGCGACCAGCTGGTTGATGTCGAAGAAGCGCCGCCAGTTGATCCGCGTCGCCGCCTCGCGCCAGGAGGTCAGGAGATAGTTCTGGCCCTGCAACAGGACCGCCAGATCCGTTTCTTCTTGGCTTTGCGGGTCGATGGGAAACCGCTGGTCGAAATAGCGGATGACCCGTTCGCCACCCTGATCGGCAAGGGTGATCTCGCCGCGCTCCAGACAGGCTTCAAGCATGTCGCCAAGGCAAGGCAGCAAGACCTTGCCGCGCAGCGCCGGATCGGAATCCTCCCACGCGATGTCAAAGTGATCGGCGAAACGACTGCCGCGCCCGGATTTGAGCACGTCCCACCACCAGGGATTCTCCGCGACCGCCGCCATGTGGTTGGGCACGATGTCGATGATCAGGCCCATCTCGTGCTGCCGCAGCTTCTCGGACAGGCGATCGAGCCCGGCTTGGCCGCCGAGCTCCGGATTGATCACGGTGGGATCGATCGTGTCATAGCCGTGGGTGGAGCCCGGCCGCGCCGCCAGGATCGGCGAGGCATAGATATGGCTGATCCCGAGCTTGGCGAGATAGGGGACGATGTCCATAGCGGCGTCGAAGGGAAAATCTCGGTGGAACTGCAGCCGGGCCGTGGCGCGCGGGATGCTCATGATTTGACGCGGCTGGCGGCGAGACGGAGCAGGCGCGGTCCGACCTTTTTCTGTCGGCAGATTTCGCCGGCCTCGATCAGGATGCGCCGCCGCCAATTGGGATGTTCGGTGATCGTGCCGGGAAGATTCGGCTGCTCCTTGCGGCCGAGCGCGTCCTCGAGCGGCAGGAGCACGAGATCGCATGCGGTCTTGCCCAGATAATCGATCGCGCCAGTCAATACACGCGTGACGTCATGGGCGCCCGGCGGCCGGCCTTGCGCGACACCGGCGCGGACGAAGGCATCCCAGAGTTCCGCCCGCTCGCGCTTGCGCTCGGCTGCGGCCTTGGCCGCGCCGTCACGGGTCGCAAAGAGCTTCAGGCGCTTGCGCCAGGCGATATCCTTGCCGAGCCACCAGCCGCCGACCGTCGGCAAGTCATGGGTCGTCGTCATGCCCACGGCGCTCTTTCGCCATTTCGGCGGCGGGAGAAAGCGCTGGCCCTGGCGCTCGAACCAGAGCACCTGCATGCCCTTGATGCCGAAACCGTCGAGCTGTTCGCGGAAGCCTTCCGGGACGGTGCCCAAATCTTCGCCGAGCACGATCGCGCCGGCGCGATGCGCCTCGAGTGCGGTGAGGCGCAGGAGATCGGCCAGCGGATAACGGATATAGGCGCCGTCGCGCGGATCGGCGCCGTTCGGCACCACCCAGAGCCGGCGCAAGCCGAGCACATGGTCGATCCGGATGCCGCCGGAATCCTGCAAGGCGCTGCGCAGCAATTGGATGAAGGCCTCGTAGCCGGTGGCGCTCAAGGCATTCGGCGAGAAGGTGGTGACGCCCCAGCTTTGGCCGAGCGTGTTGAACGCATCGGGCGGCGCACCGATCGAAGCGCCGGCCAGCATGCGCCCCTGGTTGCTCCAAGCCTCGCTGCCGCCGCCATCGGCACCGACCGCGATGTCCTTGATGATGCCGAGCGCCATCTTGCCGTCGCGGGCCGCATCGGCGGCGCTGCGGAACTGCCGCGCGGCCAGCCATTGCAGGAAGATGTGGAAGTCGACGGTCGCGCGATTCTGCTGGGCGAAGCGACGGACTGCGGCACCGGCAGGATCGCGGTATTCGCTCGGCCACGTGCCCCAGTTCCAGAGATCCCGGTCGGCGCCGAAGAAATGCGCATGCAGGGCTTCGAAGGTGGCATGCGCCAGCAGCGATGCACCGCCGGCCCGGCGAAAAGCGGTGAGACTGCGCGCCGCCGGATGTCCGCCTTCGAAGCAGCCGGACCTGCGCGCCGCGTCGAACAGCGCGCGCAGCGCCTTCAGCTTGGCCCGCGCGGATTCCGGCCAGGCGATCAGGGCATCGCCCCCGGCGCCCTGGCGCGGCGCCAGTTTCGGCGGCTTCAAGTCGAGCGCGGCCGCGGCTTCGCCAGCGTCTATATGCAGCGCGTTCATCCAGAGCCGGCTGGAAGGCGAGTATGGGCTGAAGCGCCAGGGATCGGCGGAGAATTGCGCATGAATCGGACTGACCGCGACGGCGCTGGCGCCCGCTTCACCGCTGCCGCGCAAAAAATCGTGCAGCGCGCCATAGGTGCCGATTCCGCCATCGCCCTTTCGATAGAGCGAATAAAGCTGGACCGACAGGCCCCAGCCCCGCACATCGATCGTTGCCTTGTTCGCCCCGCGCTTCGGCGCCACTGCGAGGGTGAAGCTGCGCTTGCCCTTGGTGATAGGGTAGTAACCGGGTTCCTGCGGCGCCTGTGCCTTGGAAGATAAGCCAGGCACCGTGTAAGTCGCACTAGCATCCGCCGTGATCAGCGGCGGATCGCCGGTCGACTGCGTCTCTGTTCCAAGAGCATCCAACAGCGCCCGCAGTGTTTCGTGCCCGACGGCACGGGTCTTGCCGTGGACATCCTGCCATTCGGTCAGGATGCCGGCCGCCTTCGCCGCTTTGCGCAATTGGGCGTCGGTCTTCATGACGGCTCGTCGAGGATGGCCAGGAACGACTTGCCGGCAAGGCCTACGCAATCGCCTTTCGGACCGTAGGAGAAGATCCGCTTGCCGGATACCGGCGGAAGCCTGATTGGCTCTGGGCCGAAATTGGCCGCCAAGGTCAGTGCCGATCCGTCGCCCAGGATCCAGCGCGCCTGCAACGCGCGCGGTGTCAGCGCCTGCGCACCGTCGGCGCGTACGCCGTCGAGCCGAGGGATGATGACGTCGCGGCGCAAGGCCAGCAAACGACGATGGTGATCCAACCAGCCGCGTGCCCAATCGTCTTTCGCATCGAAGGACGGACGGCTCTTTTCGAAGGTTTCCGGCTGGTTCGGGTCGGGAATGCGGCGCTGGGCTTCTTCAGTGGCGAACTCCGGGAATTTACCGAACTCCTTGCGTCGGCCGGTCTTTACCGCCTCGGCAAGATCGCCTTCGTAATTGGTGAAATAGAGGAAGGGATCGCGGATGCCCAACTCTTCGCCCATGAAGAGGAGCGGGATCTGCGGTGCGAGCAATAGCAGCGAGGTGCCGACTTTCAGCGTATCCGGATCGGCGATGGCAGCAAGCCGATCGCCGAGGGCGCGATTGCCGATCTGATCGTGGTTCTGCAGGAAGAAGACGAAATTGAGAGGCGAGAGATGCACGCTCGGAGAACCGCGACGTGCACCGTCGCGATAGGCCGAGGCCTCACCCTGGAAGGCGAAGCCCTGCTCCAGACAACGCGCCAAAGCTGCTGCCGGATTTTCGGCATAGTCGCTGTAATAGCCGCCGGTTTCGCCGGTGATCAGCACATGCGCGGCGTGATGCGCGTCGTCGTTCCACTGCGCGGTGAAAGCGCTCTCCAGCAGCGCCGCATCATTGTTGTCGTTCTCGAGCACGAAATGAACATGCCGGTTGGTAATCGTCTTCTTCACCGTCTCCGCCAGTTCGAGCAACCAATCCCGATCGGGAATCGCGTGAACGGCATCGAGCCGCAATACATCGAACCGGTACTCCTCCAGCCAATAGAGCGCGTTCTCGATGAAGAAACGGCGCACCACCGGGTTCTTGAAGTCGATCGCGGCGCCCCAAGGCGTGTGAATGTCCGCGCAAAAGAAGGAGGACGCATAGGCGTGGAGATAGTTTCCCTCCGGGCCGAAGTGATTATAGACCACGTCCTGGAACACCATCAGGCCGAGTTCGTGGGCGCGGTCGATCAGCGCCTTCAGATCGTCCGGCGTGCCGTAGGCCGTATCGGGCGCGAAGGGCAGCACGCCGTCATAGCCCCAATTGTGCGCGCCGAAGAAATCCGCGATCGGCATCAGCTCGATTGCTGTGATGCCCAGCGCTTTCAACCGCGGCAGATGCTCCGCGACGCCGCGGAATCCGCCGAGCGCACCGGCATGCAGCTCGTAGAAGATCGCCTCACGCCAGGGTCGGCCGCGCCACTGCGTGCTCCGCCAAGCATAGGAGGCCGAGTCGACCACGATGCTGGGGCCGTGCACATCGTCCGCTTGGGTACGCGCGGCGGGGTCCGGCACGGCCAGATCGGGCGAGATCCGATACCGATATCGGGTGCCGGCGCCGCAATCGACTTCCAGACGATGCCAGCCGTCTCCCTCCGCCTGCATGACAAGTGGAGAATGGCCGTCGACTTCCAGGCCGATCGTCTTCACGTCGGGCGCCCAGAATTGGAAGCGCGTGCGGTTTGGCGCAATGAGAGTCGCACCATGGGAAAGGGGCATGTTGTGGGCGCTCATTGTCCGTTCTGCTGGCCGATCAGCAGCACCACGGCATGGCTCGGCACCTGGACCGTCTCCGATTCCAACCCGCCCGGCAGACGGTTGGGATCGCTGCTGTCCAAGGCGAGCGCCCAATGCAGGTTGTTGGTGGGCGGCACGCGGAAGGCGCGGTCCTCGACCGAGCCGTTCAGCATCATCAGCGCGGCCTCGATCGAACCGCCGTTGACCACGGCGGCGCGGCGTAGCGAGAGCAGACGGCGCTCCGGATCCTGCCAATGCACCGGCTCCATCAGAGCGCCGGCCTCGTTGAACCATTCGATGTCCTGCAGGTTGGGCGCAATCTCGTTGCGACCGTGCAGGAACTGACTCGAGCGCAGTGTTGGATGGTTGCGGCGCAACGCCGCGAGCCGCGCGACGAAACGCTCCAGGTCGCGGTTGTCGGGCTCAGCGGCTTTCGCCCAGTCGATCCAGGACGTCTCATTGTCCTGGGCATAGGCATTGTTGTTGCCGGATTGCGTGCGACCGAACTCATCGCCCGCCAGCAGCATCGGCGTGCCGAAGGAGCAGAACAAGGTCGCCAGCATCGCGCGCTTGGTCCGGCCGCGCACCACGCGGATCGCGAGATCGT